>Ga0326727_10012662_pt1 | contig 19119 bp, 15 predicted proteins | sample MB2enrmetagenome_FD_207643 | JGI IMG/M metagenome (GOLD analysis project Ga0326727, IMG submission 207643) | Lab enriched peat soil microbial communities from McLean, Ithaca, NY, United States - MB29MY | ecosystem: Environmental > Terrestrial > Soil > Wetlands > Peat | place: USA: New York...
GTAAAATGAAAAAGCGCCCTTGTCATCACTCACTGTTCCCATTTTCGACTCCAGGAATGAAATATTGACATTTGAAACCGGCTCCCTGCTCTCCGAACTCAGCACCTTCCCATAGAAAAACCTGTAATGCACCTGCGCCTTTATTCTCTCTGCGGAAAAGACTACCGTAAAAAGAATTGTTGCCAGCAGCACGCCAAGTCTCATGATATTTAGTAATAAAGTGATTTACACCTTAAATTATTACGCAATATACAAAAAACCAGACTGCTAAAATAAACAGTTAACACTTTTTCTTCTCACTTCTTACCTCTCACTTCTCACTCAACCCCGCGTCATGATTTTTCTTCCGTCTTCGGTCCCCTGTCAACCGTCGACGACCGCAGGTCGTCATCCGCGTCATGATTTTTTTGCTATTTTGCCATTTCGCCATTTCACAATTTTGCCATTTCGCTATTTTTCTTTAAAAACATCTCTATTAACGGACGTAAAATTGTGAGATCCTTCGTATTCCATTCATATTCTATTTACCTGGAACTCTTTTGGACCTTTCACACATGAAATGATCAAGTTCTCCTCATTTCCCCTACCCAAAATCCCAAAAAATCATAAAAATCAGGCCGATTTTTAACAAAAAATTCCCGGCCGGGCATATCTCACCCATGCTGAGAATCTAAAATTAAAAAATTAAACTTGGATTTTACACTGCGGACTTTTTCAGACTCTTCACTTTTCACTCCTCACCCTTCACTTGTCCGCGTCACGCGTCACACGTCACGAAAAGGCCTCCGTCTTCGGTCTTCGGTCTTTTACGTAGAATCAATACTAACCACCTCATTAACAACATTCCCCGGCAAATCACTTACTCTCACAACGACCCTGCTACCCTTATAGGATGAATTCATTACAGTCGCCTTATACACCCATTCCATGCCATCCGATAATGGCATTGCAACAGCACGGCCACTCTCAAGAACCTGTCCCAGAATATTAAATATAGTCACAATCACTGCCTCAAACTTAAACCTGTCTCGTGCCGAAATTCTTATTTCATTCCCCGGAAGTCCCTTGTAGTCCTTCACATCAATAGTCTGAACCTTTGGTCTCGACATGAAATCCGAAATAGCCGCATTCCAGATACTCTGGTACATTTTCTTTTTCTTTTCATATTTCTCCCTGAGCATTGGATCACTCAGGACCTTCTTGCCATAAATAGTAGCAGCTGCAAAGCGCTTCATGTTATCTTTCTGCGCCTTGGTTTTCACCACTCTCGAGCAATCCGGGCGTTTCGACATGATCGACTTATCTCCCCTGCACCTGAAAACAATCCCCCCCATCATTCCATGATAGTTTTTCGTAATCGCATTATCGTATGAAATAGCCATAAACCTGGTTTTTATAAAACGTGTATAAAATTAATAAATACAAACGCACAATGCAACACCCAACTATCTTTAAGGTAAATTATTCCATTCTATTCCACTTTATTCCATTTTCTTCTCACTTTTCACTGCTCACTGCTCACCAGTTAAAACCCAGCCTGCCTTAAGATCGTCTTCCCGATTGGGATCAATTCAATTGGTTTGACTCTCCCTGTCGTCTTGTTTCTCAGGTTCAGTAATATCTTCCCATCCCTGTACTCTGCCTTGTTGTCATTTATAAATTCATACCTGGTAGCATCTTTGGGCTCATAGGTGTAATCCACAAAATCTTTGGCATATTTTCTTCCCGCCACCTCCGTAGCTTCAATCGGGTTTGCAAAAACCAATGCCCCATATAAAAAATACCTGTTATTCCCGGCATCTTCTGCAACCCTCACCTCTGTGTTGAAAGTCAATGCTAGTTCATCGTGTGTCTGGAAAGTGCGGGTTATGTAACCATCTTCTATTGTGAATTTTTCATTTGTCTGAACCTGTGTTACCCACGAGGGTCTTCTTATTTTCAGGGTAAAAGCAGTCGGCTTGTCCAGTGTTATCTTAAATGTAAACTGATTTTGATAAGGATATTGGGTGATATCTTCAATGATCACTTTCGAGCCATCAATAGAAGTTTTCAATACATTTGGCATCAGCATGGCTGCTACCAGCGTGTTTTCTCCTTCCTTCATCCAGGATGACTGCACAAAATAAGGTGTGATCCTTCCGGCATTCGGATTACAGCATACTGCCACATCCTGGTGGGCAGGGGAATATTTGTAGCGGGTCTGATTGCTGTCGGGGTCGGTTTCTCCGTTTTTTGTACCTGTCATCTGAAACGAATTATCGGTTTTAAGGTAGGCGATACAGGAATGGTAAGGATTGCGGGAACCCTGCGCTGCGTTGAAAAAGATTTGTTCAGCTTCTCCGGCATAAGTGGGATCACCGCTCTTCTGAAGAAGAACAGTATAGCTGTCAAGCAGTTCCTGCAGGGAACAATATTCATAACCCGTACCCGTGGCGTCGGCGACTCTCCCCCCTATCCATTCATCGCCAATGGCTCCTCCCGCAGGTGTGGTGACCTGTTTTATGCGTTCCAGGTAAGTCTTCAAGGCATTCTGCATCTCCTGGTTCCCCGAATTGAAAAAAGCAGCCACGGCAAGTGGCCTCAGAAGCTCATAAGTGTGAACGCCATGTCCCTTCAGCTTGTAGTTCTTATCCTGGATTTTCTGCAATTGTGCGTCGGTCTCGCTGGAATGATATTCTGAATAATTCACATATAAGAACAGCGCATATTCAAGATACTTTTTGTCGCCTGTGAGTCCATACATCTTGTCCAGGATATCCGTGAATGTCAACCCATGTGCCACTCCCTCCGTAGCCCCATTTCCCGCATTGAAAGGATCGGACCGGAAAACAGGATAATTCTGCATTACATTGTCAACTGCCCTTGTGACGCAATCCAGCACCTTCTTGTCCCCTGTATATTCATAATAGGCAAGCAGGCCCCTTAACAGCGTCGTCTTTGCCCAGAGTTCCCCATTCTCCCCATGAAATTTGTAACGTGATTCTTTATCATAGATCCCGATATAACCATCATCATCCTGAGTGGCCAGCATCTTGTAAACATGGTCGCGGGACTTTTCAATTCCCTTCTTATCATCCAGCAGCATCACATTCCTCATATATCCATCCCACCAGTTTGATTGTGTCTCGCTGTCCCACCATTTGTATTGATCATCCTCTCTATTATTACTCCCCTTGAGGTTTCCGGGGTCTTTTGATTTGCTGTTTCTTGTCAGTCTTCCTTCCCCATATATCGGATCATTGATCAATGCAGGCACCAGCTGGTCCAGGTGCCCCACAAAACCATCAATATCATATTGCATCTGTTCCCTGATCCATCCCGATGGTTTTATGCTGCCAAACGGTAACTCCTGAAATTTCCCATTATTCACGGCCTGGGCGTCGGAAAGGTGCGTAAAAGCAAGTAAAATAAAGATGACAATGCCTGTCAGAATGATTTTCATGATGATCTTTTTTTATCAATGACAGCAATAAAAATTGCGTCACAATTCTCACCTGCTCATAAACCCATAAACATCTGCAGATAATTCACTCACAAGATTGGTCTGGTCCTGTACCAGGGAACCCTGCGTAAATATAGTAAGCAAATATGCTTTGTTCTTCAGGTAAACAATGCCCCCTTCCCCGAACATCATATCATCATTCCTCCCGCATTCGCCAAACTTGCGTGCCACGATTGTACCAGGCGGCAACAGTTTTGTAATACCATTGTTGAATTTACATTTCGCAAGTAGTTCCAGCGCTTTCTCTGAAGGATTCCTGTGAAGGTAGGTCGCATTATAAAGGACCATGAAAAATCTCGAATATTCTTTTACATTTATCTTGTAATTCACATCATTGATCTCATCGGGAGGGATTTGAAGATCAGTAAAGATCTTGCGGAAAGGATCACTCTCCAGGTGTTTGGACAAAAGGTGGGTGGCATTGTTGTCCGATTCCACGATCATGTATTTCAATAATTCAGATATCTTGTATTTCCTGCCCGACAATATAGAATCCCCTTTATATACCTGTGAAGGAAAAGATTGTTTCGGTTTTTCATATAAAAGTTCATTATTCAGGTTCACTTTATGCTCCTGGTCCATCATCAGGAAATAGATCATGATCGGGACCTTCATCAGGCTTCCCGGCAGGTAGGGTCTGTCGCCGTCTATGCCCATCCAGCTCCCGTCAGTCAGATCCCTGCAATAAACTGATGCTGTATGGACTGTTCCTTTCCCGGTATATTCCAGTATCTTTCTTGAAAGATCTACTCTTAATGCATCATATTTCGAGGATTGAGTTTCAGAATCAGCAAAGTAAAGTCTGTTGATAAGTTCATTGCCATTTTCCCTGATCAGGATGAATGAGGAAGGACATTCAGGATCACCCTTTGAAACTGTTTCTGTCGTATGGCGACGCGACCTGTCAATGTAAATGTGTGCTGCTATTGTCAGTCCTGAAATAAAAAGAAGTATGCCAGCAAAAAGTAGTACGGTTTTGTTATTGATCCTGAATGATTTTGGGGGAGTACTAGTTTTTTTCATGATGAAGGTGTATTGTTCAGTAATAATTCTTATGATTAGTTTTCAGGATACATTTAATTTGTATTATATTATTAATATTCAGCGATTTTGTGGGTTTCTTGATTTTTTTATGTTTTATTATCACTACCAATAATATAACAATAAAACTCCATTAATATTATTTAGTTGCCTGCAAAGGTCATAAATATTTTTACCAGTAAAATCAAATTATTCATTAAGTTTGCCTTACTCAAAAACATATCCATATGAACAAATATTCATCTTTGATTTTCCTGTTCTTCCCTTTCTTCTTTTTATCCTGCAGTCATAATCCGAATGTCGAAGATCTGTGCAAATATGTCAATCCTTTCATCGGTACGGGAACTTACGGCCACACATATCCCGGGCCGAGTGTGCCTTTCGGGATGATCCAGCCAGGCCCCGAGACCAATACCCGCTATTTTAAGCAAAGCTACAAATGGTGTGCCGGTTATCATTATGACGACAGCACCATTATGGGTTTCAGCCACACGCATTTTACTGGTTGCGGCCATTCCGACCTGGGTGATTTCCTGATCATGCCGATGGTGGGAAAACTCTTTACTTCTCCCGGCCCCGATTCATTTCCCGTAGGCCACAGGGTAGGTTACCGGAGTCACTTTTCGCACAGCGATGAAGAGGCCTCCCCAGGGTATTACAGGGTGATGCTTCAAGAGGATCATATCAATGCCGAGCTCACCGCCACTTGCAGGGCAGGGCTTCACAGGTATACATTTCCTGCCTCCGACAGCACCCGTTTTCTCCTCGATATGATACATACAATTTATGAGTTTCCCGGGAAGGTTACCTATGCTTATATCCGGATACCCAATGATTCAACTGTACTGGGATACAGGGAGACAAGAGGATATTTGCGTCCCCGGTTTATCTATTTTGCAATGGTTTTTTCAAAGCCATTCAATTCATTCGGTACCATCTTTGAAGATACACTGGCTTATGGATCCCGGAAATATCCAAGGATAAGAATGAACTTCAGGGAAATCGGGGGACAATATATCAAGGCATTTTTCAACTTTAAAACAAAAGAGAAGGAACAGATCCTTCTCAGGATCGGGATATCAAGTGTCAGTTCAGCAGGAGCCATGAAAAATCTACAGACTGAAATTCCTGATTTCAATTTCGAGCGTGTCCGCTCAGCTGCATACGATGCATGGAATAAAGAACTGGCGAAGATCACCATTAAAGGGAACCAGAAACAAAAAGAGATCTTCTATACCTCCATGTACCATGCAGCCCTGGCACCTACTGTTTATATGGATGTGGATGGCCAGTACCGGGGAATTGACAAGGAGGTTCATACTGCTGTCGGGTTCACGAACTATACTACCTTCTCTTTATGGGATATCTTCCGTACCGAAGCCCAGCTTTTCACTCTGATACGTCCCAATATGGAAAATGATTTTGTCAATACCCTCCTGGCGTTTTATGATCAGAGTCCCAATCATATTTTGCCTACATGGACATCCTATGCATGTGAAACCTTTATCATGATCGGCTATCATTCATTGCCTTTCATTTCTGATGCCTATCTTAAAGGTTTCCGGGGATATGATACTCAGAAGGCTTACCAGGCAATGAAAGCAAGTGCCACGGCTGATTGGTATCAGGGATGCGGATATTATATGAAATTGGGATTTGTCCCAAGCGATAAAGAAATTGAATCGGCTTCAAAAACACTGGAATATGCCATGGATGACTGGTCATTTGCCCAGGTTGCTAAAGATATGGGGAAAACAGATGATTACAAGGAATTCATGAAACGATCTGCTTATTATAAGAATATCTTTGATCCGAAAACAAGGTTCATCCGGGCAAAGACATCGGATGGGAACTGGCGTGAGCCTTTTGATCCTTTCTTTGCAAAGTACGGCGGGGATTATACAGAAGCCAACGCCTGGCAATATACATGGTATGTACCTCAGGATGTCCATGGACTGATTGACCTTATGGGCGGTCCGGAAGCTTTTGCAGCAAAGCTCGACTCGACATTTATCCTGCAGGGAACAGAAGACGCCCAGCGCAATGTCGAGGATATATCCGGTTGCATTGGTCAGTATGCCCATGGAAATGAGCCCAGCCAGCATATTCCCTACCTCTATGTCTATGCCGGAATGCCCTGGAAAACACAGGAAAAGATCGCTATGATCGTCGATTCACTCTATGGCAATACACCAGGTGGGATCTGTGGCAATGAGGATTGCGGACAGTTATCGGCGTGGTATATTTTCACCGTAATGGGTTTTTATCCCGTAAATCCTGCTGAAGGAGTATATGTATTCGGCACACCGCTGATCCCTGAAGCAAGAATTGATTGCGGGAATGGAAATGCATTTCTGATCACAACAGTCAACTATTCTGATAAAAATATTTATATCCAGTCGGTAAAGCTGAATGGCCAACCTTATACAAAATCTTATATCCGGCATGCCGACATCATTAAAGGAGGAACCCTGGAATATACGATGGGGCCATTGCCTGACAAGAAATTTGGCAGCGATCCTGCTGATCAGCCACAATCAAAGGTCACAGGAAACCAATAATGAACATTGTGTATGAAAAACCTGATTGGAATAGACATTGGGGGAACCAAGTGCGCAGTTTTATCAGGCCGGCTTCATGAAGATGGGAACCTCGAAGTAACCGGGAAGCTTGGTTTTATTACAGCTGATCATCCTTCTCCCGGTAAGATGCTGCCACAACTGCAATCCGGGATAGACAAGATACTTAAAGATCAACAGTTAACACCAAAAGATATCAGTGCAATTGGGATTAGCTGTGGAGGTCCTTTGAATAGTAAGACAGGAGTTGTTCTTTCGCCTCCTAATCTGCCCGGGTGGAATGAAGTGCACATCGTCAAATTCTTTGAAGATAAGTTTTCAGTCCCTCCAGCACTTCAGAATGACGCAAATGCCTGTGCTCTTGCTGAATGGAAATTTGGTGCCGGACGGGGGACCAGGAATATGGTCTTTCTGACTTTCGGTACAGGACTTGGTGCGGGATTGATCATTGATGGGAAACTTTATGCAGGAACTAATGATAATGCAGGTGAGGTGGGTCATATCAGGCTTGAAGAATTTGGTCCTGTTGGTTATGGGAAGACAGGATCTTTTGAGGGCTTCTGCAGTGGCAGTGGGATAGCCCAGCTTGCAAGGTTGAAAGCAATAGAACAATTTCAGATGGGCAAGAAAGTAACCTATTGTCCCGGTTTTGATGATCTGATGTCGTTAACTGCACAAAGGGTTGCTGAAGCTGCCAATGAGGGCGATCCTGTTGCACTTAAAGTCTTTGAGATCTGTGGAACATACATGGGAAAAGGCCTGTCGGTCATCATCGATATTCTCAATCCTGAATGTATTGTGATTGGAAGTATTTTTGTCCGTGCCGGCCACCTTTTAATACCCTCGCTTGAAAAATCGCTTGAGACCGAGGCCCTGCCCCTCGCCCGCAAGGTGTGCCGTATTGTCCCTGCAGAACTGGATGAATGCATTGGAGACATCGCTTCACTGTCTGTTGCTGCACAAAGCCTTTGACCAACTGGCCACTTATCTCTCACCTCTTTCTTCTCACAATGTCACTGTTCACCAGTCCGCCTTAATTCTTAATGCACCTTACACTAAAACCATAAGTATAAAGTCCTATTTGTTGAAAATTTAATGAATCAGAGTCGTTTTGCAATCGTATACGCCCGACATTTCCACTTTGATCTGTTGCTGACCAAAAGAGAGCATAATAGTTAAAATCAACCCATGTTCCATTGACAACACTGCGATAACCGGCCGGAAGCGCTGAAAACCCGTAGGTGTCAGTTGCTCCTGTATTTGGAGGAGCCCAGTACAGAGTTCCCGTTGCTTTTAATTTTCCACCTGCCGTAGCCTCCCCGCCTGCAAAGTTTATCAGAGTGGTCCAATCGGCATTGGTCGGCACATGCCATCCTGTGGGAGCAAGCTTGCCGGTATTAACCGCATACCAGTTGTACATTGCACCATAAGGAGTTATATTACTGGGATCATCTTCAGGCCATGAATAACCCGCAGATGTTAATCCTATCCAGACATCAGGATCTTCCACATATGGAATTGATGAACCATCATTATATCTTGTGGTTTTTAAATTTTCAACCATCCACACTTGTGTCCCGATTGTCACGGCATGATAAATGTTGCCATCAATATCGGTTATGGTTGGCAACGATGTCATAAAAGACATAGTGCTTCCGTATCCTGTTCCATTGGAATTAGTTGCATACGCACGCACATAATAAGTTGTAGTTGCCGTTAAACCAGTCAGAATACTTGTAAAATTACCAGCGCCTGCTCCATCTTTCGTTTTGCTGTCTCCGATTGTTGGAGAAAGTCCCGTACTCCAGCAAACACCACGGGTTGTTACAGTTGATCCGCCATCACTTGTAATAATCCCTCCGCAAGCTGCCGTGGTAGCTGTAATAGTTGATACAGTATCAGTGATTACTACCGGTACCGGACCTGGGGAATTAGTTGCTTTCTTACAGCCATTTGTAAGTATTAATGACATCCCACTCAAAATGAATACACAAATTAAAATGTTTCCAGGCTTTTTCATATGATTAAAGCTAAAAGGTAAATATTCTTTTGGGTTTGTTCCATTACCGTGATTGTACGCTTATAATTGTCAAATTTATTAGAATTATTTCAATAATTCTATAAATTTATTTATTTATTCAACCTTTACTGTTCAGTGCTCACAGTTCACCGCTTAAATCCATGAATACATTATCTTTGCCCTCATGAATCAAACCACCGGAAAATGGATTATCGTTTTTGGATCAGGGCTGGTTCTAATCGGGTTGGCGATTTATTTTTTCCACGATAAACTGCATTGGATTGGCCATTTACCCGGTGATATACGCATCGAAAAAGAGAATTTCAGGTTCTACTTCCCCATCATGACAATGATCCTGGCCAGCCTCTTATTATCTTTTTTAATCTGGCTGGCCAGGAAATTATTTTAATCCTGAAAGATTAATGGGGTTTCTCAAAACTTATCATCCACTGAATCCCAAATTTATCTGTCAGCATGCCAAAATATGAACCCCAGAACATATCCCCCATTGGCATTGAAACTTTACCCCCCACAGATAAACCTTTAAAGATTTTATCGGCTTCCCCTTTACTGTCAGTATTCACTGTCAAGGAATAATTGGTCCCTTTAATGAAACCCGCAGCCATTTGATCCAGGGTATCGGAACCATGCAAAATGGTTTCTTTGCTGATGGGTAATGCAATGTGCATAAGCTTCTCTTTTTCTCTTTCATTGACTGGATATTCGGCAGGCATCTCCTTGAACCTTGACAATTGCACAAATTCCCCACCAAATACAGATCTGTAAAATGTAAATGCTTCTTCGCAATTACTGTTGAAATTTATATATGGATTTATGGTTTTCATAGCTTTCATTTTAATGTTTATAAGAATTACAAAATTAATGCTGATTAGGAGCATTATCTGCAGGAGAAAAATATTTTTTTACCCGACCATAAGGATAATGAAATATGGATTGTGGGTAATAAAAGCTTGGCTGATCATTATGGGTTCTTTTGTGAAACTTTTTTTCAGGGATATATCCGGTCAATGCTGTCAATGATTTCAGATTAATTACAAAGAAGTCCTGCGATCCCTGCGAAACCATAATCTGAAAACCCCGTTATCGGGTATTTGCGTTTTCTTGTTTGGCTTATCTTGCGGTTCAAGGACTTGATCCGGGAAATGATGTGCAGTGACTGGAAAAGAAACCGAAATAGTTGTGCCGATATTAAGTTCGGAGGAAATATTAATACTGGCATTATGTATATCTGCAATCCGTTTTACTATGGATAACCCTATGCCATGGCCCTCTTTTGAGCTGACGTTGCCTGCCCTGTACAATGGCTCAAAGATATGATCCAGATCCTCCTTTGGAATGCCAATCCCCTGGTCGATAAAGCGGAGTGTGACTGCAGAGCCGTCATAGGCAATCCTTACGATGGCTTTATGAGTATCTGAAAATTTGCAGGCATTATCGATAAGGTTTGCAAGAAGCATCTTGAGAAGTCGTTCATTGCCGGTCACCATTAACTGGTTTTCATCATCCGGCAAATTCTCAAATTCAATGAATACCTGGTAATTCCCTGAATGTTGTAAAATTTCTTCTTTTACTGAGAATAACAATTCATCAATGCGCAGCCTGGTGAAAAGATTCTGAACATTATCCATTCGTGATTCTGCAAGGTCGAGAAATCCATTGATGATTGTTTTCAGGTTTTTCATGTCTTCAAGCACCGAAACAACTAGTATTTTATATTCATCTGTATTTCTCTGTTTCAAAAGTGATACTTCAAGCTGACCAATGATCGAAGTTACAGGAGTCCTTAATTCATGGGAAACATTTGAAACAAACATCCGCTCATTTTCAAATGCTTGTTCAATCCTGTCAAGCATATTATTGAATGTTGCTGATAATTCCGCGATCTCGTCCTTGGTGCTGATCCTGAGCCGGTCGCTTAGCCTGCTGGCGCTCACCTCATCTATCTGCCTGATAACGGCTCTGATGGGTTTTATCGATTGTCTCGCGTTGATATATCCGGCTATGATGATAATGAAAAGACTGATAAAAAAGGCAATGGAAGCAATGATCAGCAACTTGTTCAGTTCTGCCTGTCCGAAAAGGTCAACTGCTGAAGCCAGGACATAATAACGTTCATTATTATAATACCGCTGGAAACAGATGCGAAGCGTTTGTTTTTCAAAATGTCTGTCATCTTTCTCCCAGTTAAGCGTTCTGAAGTGCGGCAGGATATGCGTGATATCCTTTGAATCCCTGTTGCTGTATATGACTTGCTTGTCCTTGTTTAAAATGATGACAGTAACGTCATTCATATTTGTGACCGTCTTGTCATCTATTATTTTTAATAACGGACTTGTTATTCCTTTTACATTGAATAAAAGTGTGGCTGAATTGATTGCTTTGTTCTTTAAGCGTATTGAGAAGTCCCGGTTCCTGTATGTCAGGTAAAACAAGACGATGATCACAATAAATGTCAGTAATATTCCCGCGACCAGGAAGACAAAATTGATCATGTACCTTGTAGTGATCTTCATTATTTACTGATCTTCTTTTTCAGTCAGGATATAACCATAGCCTGTGCGGGTGTGGATTAATTTTCCAGAGTATCCGTTATCCATTTTTTTTCTTAGAAAGGTGATATAGACGTCAACCACATTGGTGCCTGTATCAAAGTTAATGCCCCATACCTTATCCGTAAGTTCAGAACGGCTGATGATCCTGTCTTTATTGATCATCATGTACTCAAGGAGAGCGAACTCTTTGGCGCTAAGTTCAATATGCTTCCCGGCACGTGTAATTGTCTTTGCATCCCTGTTTAGCTCCAGGTCGGCAATTGTCAGAATTCTCTGTGCAGTGATTTTAAAGTTTGATCGTTTTAATAAAGCATTGATACGTACGACCAGCTCTTCAAATTCAAATGGCTTCAGCAGGTAATCGTCAGCCCCGTATGTAAAGCCTTTGACTTTTTCAGCTACATCCCCTAAAGCAGTCAACATAAGTATCGGGATCTGCTGATCATTTTCCCGGATCAGTTTGCAGAGCTGGAAGCCATTAAGTAAAGGAAGATTGATATCCAGTATGATGAGGTCATATTTTTTCGATAATGACATTGCCTTGCCTGTAATTCCGTCATAGGCTATTTCAGCAGCGAAACCCGTTTCCTCCAATCCCTTTTTAATGAAGCCTGCCACCTTAGGCTCATCTTCAACAATCAATATGTTTCCAGGGGTTTCCCGCATGATAATAAAGTTATTTGTTGATATTCATATGGGTGGATTGTATCAACATGATCAATATTACATCTGACTGACTGTTAAAATACCTTGCAAAATTAATACAGATGGCAGGTTGCAGAATGAAATCATGGGTAAAAATAAGCTTAAAATCGTCGCACTTAAAAAAGGGCTGCCTGAATATTTCCATGACAGCCCTTCATTCCTGATTTTATATAAAGGAAGATTACTTGGAAGTGTAGGTAAGTTTCAGATTATCACCCTGGTTTATCAGGGAATAAAGTTCTTCTAGCCTTGGAACCAAAACAATATCTGTTCTCCGGTTTAATTTTCTCCCTTCAGGGGTTTTGTTGCTGTAAAATGGCTCAAATTTACCCTTTCCTGATGCGCTTATCCTGTTGGGGTCAAGCTTATCTTCTTTTGTTAGCACCCTGATCACATTTGTTGCCCTCAAAACGCTCAGGTCCCAGTTATCTGTAAACCGATCATTGTGTATTGGTACCGAGTCAGTATGTCCTTCAACCATAATCTTCATATTATTATTGCGCAGTACTTCCGACAGTATTTTCAGAGCTTCTTTTCCTCTTTTGTTCACATCAGTACTCCCCGTAGGAAACAGAAGTTTATCATACATGGAAACATATAGCTCTCCGTTCAGCTCCTTTACCGTTATCTCATCCGGGGTAAAGCATTTCAATGCACTGCAAAGTTCCTGTCGGATATTGCCGACTTCAGTCTCTTCCATTTTTACTGCATTTTGTAAATCTGCTAATGCTTTCTGGTCTTTTTGCAATTCCATATCTTTTTGCATCATAATACCCTGGTTATTCTTTTGAACTGATGCCAGCTGTTTTGTAAGATCATCATTTGACTTCTGAAGCATGGAGTTTTTCTGCTCCAAATTGCTTGCCTGGTCCTTGTACTTTTTAAGTTCCGATTGTGCTTGCGTGTATTTCCGTGTAGAAACACAGGAAGATGCCATTAAAAGTGCCATCGGTACTAAAATCAAATTAATTATTAGGGTTTTCATGTTCCACTTTTTTGTTGATGACTGAAAAATGTTTAAATGATATTTTTTTTTACTGATGCCAAAATTATATACATGAAAAGAGGCGATAATTAAAATGGAATTAAAGCCTCATTAAAATGTGATTAAATGGATTAATAGCAGGTCTACCCGGTATAATGAATAAGAATTTTCACAATTTTTAAAAATCTTTATTTTTGTAAGGTGTATAGCATATTGATCAGAATGTGAAACATTTTTTATTTATATGCAGATATGTCGTGGTGGTCAAAGATTCCTTTTCGTAATTTTATTCAGATGTGATATATCAGAATTATCTATATAAAGAAAACAGGTGAAATATGCATGAAAACCTAACCAATAACTCAATATCATGAAAACAACAAACCTTTGGTTGATTTTTATTGGCATACTCGTAGTATGCTTTTCGATTCTTGGTTTTTTTGGCCATGAGATTTACCGTGTAAAACCTCCGATACCTGAAAAGGTAATTACTGAAGATGGAAAGGTTTTGTTCACTTCACAGGATATAAAAGACGGTCAGAACGTCTGGCAATCAATTGGAGGACAGGAAGTAGGCACTGTCTGGGGTCATGGAGCATATGTTGCTCCCGACTGGTCGGCATATTGGTTGCATAAAGAGGCTGTTTTTCTTTTGAATAAATGGGCTGAAAAGGATTACAATCTGGCTTATGATAAGCTTGATGTGGAAGCACAGGCTGCTTTAAAAGCAAGGCTTCAGAAAATACTTCGCACAAACACTTATAATAGTAGTACAGGGGTATTAACTGTATTATCTGACCGCGCCGAAGCCATTCAAAGCATTTGCAATCATCTTTCAGGGCTTTTTATGAATGATCTGGCTTTTGAAAAAGAAAGAACAGCATATGCGATTCCTTTAAATACCATTAAGGACAGCACCAGGATGCATAAAATGAACGCTTTCTTTTTCTGGGCTGCATGGGCTTGCATTACCAACAGGCCAAATTCGGCGATCACATATACCAATAACTGGCCACCCGATGAGTTGGTAGCCAACGTACCCACCCCGGGAATCAATCTCTGGACTGGTGTGAGTGTGATCATGCTGCTGATTGGGGTGGGATTGCTGGCATATTACCATGCACGGCATAAATCAGGTGTGCTTGACAAATCATTGCTGCCCAAAAACGATCCGTTGATCGGGTCGGACCCGACGCCTTCAATGAAGGCTACACTGAAATATTTCTGGATTGTAACAGCCTTGATCCTGGTGCAAATCCTTACAGGTGTCATAACTGCACACTATGGCGTGGAAGGAAAGGGGTTTTATGGATTGAAATTAGACTCCATTCTGCCATATTCGGTTTCACGGACATGGCATCTTCAGCTCGCTATTTTCTGGATAGCTACTGCCTGGCTCGCAACAGGTTTATATATTGCCCCTGCCGTATCGGGTGTCGAACCTAAGTACCAGCGGCTTGGAGTCAACTTTCTCTTTATTTCGCTGCTGGTCATTGTAGTAGGCTCACTTGCAGGTGAATGGATGGGAATCATGCAAAAGTTTGGATATGTCAATAATTTCTGGTTCGGTCACCAGGGTTATGAATACGTTGATCTTGGCAGGTTCTGGCAGTTATTTTTATTTATTGGGCTCCTCATCTGGCTGACGTTGATGTTCCGTGCCTTGTTACCTGCCCTGAAAAAACCTTCAGAGAACAAACAGTTGCTCACTTTGTTTCTAATCTCCACTGTTGCGATTGCAGTTCTCTATGGAGCCGGACTTATGTGGGGCCAACATACCCATCTGTCAGTTGCTGAATATTGGAGATGGTGGGTAGTACATCTATGGGTTGAAGGATTTTTTGAGGTTTTTGCTACAGTCATTGCCGCATTCTTATTTGTAAGAATGGGGCTGTTAGACATTAAATATGCCACTTCCGGCGTTCTTTTTGCCACTATCGTGTATATCTCAGGTGGGATTATCGGCACTTTTCATCACCTTTATTTTGCAGGCACACCCACCGCAGTCCTGGCTTTAGGTGCTTCATTTTCCGCACTTGAAGTTGTACCCTTGGTATTGATGGGATTTGAGGCATACCATAATGTGCGGATCAGCAGGGCTACTGAATGGGTAAAAACTTACAAGTGGCCGGTTTACTTCCTTATTTCAGTCACCTTTTGGAATCTCGTAGGCGCCGGTTTGTTCGGGTTTTTTATTAATCCGCCGATTGCATTGTATTATATGCAGGGACTTAATACAACGCCCGTTCATGGTCATACAGCCCTGTTTGGGGTTTATGGAATGCTTGGTATAGGATTGATGCTTTTCGTGCTCAAAGGATTGACAAGCAAACATGTCTGGAAGAATCAGGTGATCGGTTTTGCTTTCTGGTCAATGAACATCGGGCTAATGCTCATGGTTTTGATCAGCCTCCTCCCCGTTGGCGTCTTGCAGACCATTGCCAGTATTAAACATGGTATGTGGTATGCCCGGTCATATGAATTTATGCAGGATCCGGCAATGCAGACCCTCCGCTGGCTACGGGTGATTGGCGATACTGTTTTTGCAATAGGAGCTGTTGCCCTTGCATGGTTTATCGCCGGGCTGAAAACAGGATGGTCAATAGACAAGGTTAAAATGGAAAATCAATGACCTGGGATTTCATTTAAAAACCCAATGTCCTTCGGTTGGAAAAACCAACCGGCAGGTGAATGCTGAATCTTTATTTAACTTTGCAGCCTGATTGATGATTAGAGGGGAAAATAAATGGAGACTAAAGAAACCCATGATCATATCCATAAGAATCAAACCTCAGAGAGGCTTTTATTGAGTATTCTCCTGAATGCAATTATCACCCTGGTTGAGATAATAGGAGGTATTTTTTCCAATAGCCTGGCGCTGATCTCTGATGCCATTCATAACCTGGGCGACACCCTTGCCCTGGTCCTCGCCTGGCTGGCCAATAAAGTGAGCGGGAGAAGACCCGATGCCCGCCGTACTTTCGGGTACCAGCGCGTTGAAATTCTCTCCGCTTTTATCAATACCTCTGTACTTACCGCAATTTCAATATACCTGATCTATGTTGCGATCATGAGGTTCTTGCATCCGGAACCGGTAAAGGCAGGTCTCATGCTCATCATCGCGGTCATCGGGTTGATAGCAAACCTGGTCTCCATGATACTCCTTCATCATGATTCAAAGCATAGCCTGAATATCAAAGCTGCTTATCTCCATTTGCTTGGCGATACTTTTTCATCTTTGGCTGTTGTTGCCGGTGCTTTGATCATCTATTTTATCCATATTATATGGATTGATCCCGCACTGACACTTCTCATCAGCATTATAATTATTATGCAGGCATATCAGGTCCTGCGCAAATCGATAGATATTCTTATGCAAAGTACGCCATCAAGAATTGATCTGGCGGAGATCAAAAATGCCATTGAAGCCCTCCCCCTGGTTGGAAATATTCATCATGTTCATTGCTGGCAATTGCAAGATCATGATGTGCTTTTTGAAGCCCATATTGAAGCTTTGAAAGACATGACACTAAGTGAATCCAACCATTTGCGTGAAGAAATCGAGTCATTGTTGCAAAAGAGGTTTCAGATAACTCACGCCACTCTGCAAATTGAATTCGAGAACTGTGATGATATAGCAATGATAAAGCAGCCTAATCAATAAACAATAAATGTTTTGATGCAGTTGTTATCTTACTTTCTTCGGATTGTCACCTGAGTGCCTTCGGGGTGCCTTCAAGGTGTCTTCTGGATGTCTTCACCTGAGATTCGATTAAAATTCGGCTAAGATACACATGTAATATTATTGAACAGCACCAAAATATTATTTCCAATAAATGCTGATCTCCCTTTAATTTATATTAAATTTGATATTTAAATCGGTTTATTCATATCATGAAAACATTATAAGGAGGAAATTGAAATGAGAAAAATAAATTCTTTTGCAGTGCTGATTTTCTTCGTTCTTTTTGGAATTGGCCTGTTATTGGCATTTTTAATAGCCGGACCGACAGCAAATAACCCGGAAGGTGTATGGATAGGAGTCATTTCTTTTATTATAGCACTCCTTGTGGCCAGTGCTACTAAGGTGGCTAATCAATGGGAAAGGGCAGTGATACTAAGACTTGGCCATTTCTATGCCCTGAAAGGACCTGGACTTTTTTTCATCATACCAATTATTGATAATATTCCTTATTGGATCGACATCAGGGTGATCACAACAACATTCAGGACAGAGAAGACTCTGACCAAAGATACCGTTCCGGTTGATGTTGATGCAGTCCTATTCTGGAAGGTCCTCGATCCTAAAAAAGCAGCTTTGGATGTGGCTGACTATATAAGTGCAATAAGTTGGGCTGCCCAGACTGCTCTCCGGGATGTGATCGGGAAAACGATGCTTTCAGATATGCTCGAAGGCAGGGAAAAGATCAGCGCCGAACTTCAGAAGATCATTGATGAACGCACCGAACCATGGGGTATTAATGTCATTTCCGTAGAGGTAAAGGATGTACTTATCCCATCAGCCCTGGAGGATGCAATGTCGATGCAGGCACAGGCAGAAAGAGAACGCCAGGCAAGGGTTATACTTGGTGATTCAGAACGCCAGGTAGCTGAGAAGTTTTCTGAAGCCGCTAAAACCTATACCCATGACCCTACCGCTCTTCATTTACGTGCCATGAATATGCTTTATGAAGGGTTAAAACAGAATTCCACAATTGTAATCGTGCCCAGCTCTGCAGTCGAATCCATGCAGCTAGGTGGTCTCGCCGGAATGACGGCCCTGACAATGGAATTAAACAAAGAAAACGAGAAAAAACCAGATCAAAAGAATGAGTAGGGACGGGGTTTACACCCGCTCCTTCATTTTACACCATGAGAGCTTGATCCTGACGCATTGATTGTGTCATTGGATATGCTTATGGAAGTGTCTGAGCCGGTCGCAAAAATACCATTCGCACCAAGAGCATTGGTGATTACAGAACCACGTGTGATCGGTATAGTACTTGAAGAAGTCGCAAGAACACCAGCATTGATGCTGTACGGGCTGCTGTTATTGATATTCGATGCATCGCCGGTTTATAACTTAGTCAGTTCAGATGATAATAGGCTGCATTCAGGATAGTGGCAAAACTGACCCATAAAAAATAAGGGATGTTCAGGTAAGTGGCAATTGGTCTGATCTTATAGAATAGGAAGATCATAGCCAGAATGGCGATCCAAAGGATTATGATCTCTGCTAAAGCAAATCCTGGCCGCTTAAAATAAAAGAAAAGAAAACTCCACCCAAAGTTCAGGAATAACTGGAAAAGATAGATGACAGTGGCCATTGTTCTAAAGTCGCCTGGCGGTTGTATCCATATAAGATAGAATGAAAATCCCATTAAGATATACAGAATTGTCCACACCGGACCAAATACCCAATTGGGAGGGCTTATCGATGGACGGTTCAATGATACATACCATTCAGGTATAGCCTTGGCAGTGAACATGCCTGCAATTGCCCCGACTGCTAAAGGTAAGCCAAGAGCAATAAGAAATTTGACAATATTCATTGTTTTCATACAATCATCAGTTACACCTTGTAGATCAAGGCATTAATATTCATTCCTGCTCCGACTGAGGCGAAAGCAATAATGTCACCCTTGTTTATTTGATGTGGTTTAAGCTTGCCCTTAATAATGAGATCTAAAATAGTCGGTATAGTTGCAACAGAT
>Ga0326727_10012663_pt1 | contig 19116 bp, 19 predicted proteins | sample MB2enrmetagenome_FD_207643 | JGI IMG/M metagenome (GOLD analysis project Ga0326727, IMG submission 207643) | Lab enriched peat soil microbial communities from McLean, Ithaca, NY, United States - MB29MY | ecosystem: Environmental > Terrestrial > Soil > Wetlands > Peat | place: USA: New York...
GCGGGAGACCGGGGGTGGGAGGGTCATCTTTGTGCTCTTCCTCTGTCTTCCAGTTTAGGGCGGCGGAGGGTAATTTCATGCAAAGGGCGAAAGGGGCGAGGAGAAAGGCCCACGCGCAGGCGAAAACCCCGAAGAGCATGCCACAATGAACGTGATCCTTGTCTGTGCCGATCTCCAGAAACTTTACCTGATAGCGTTTCTCTATTTCCAGGCAGATTTCCTTCAGCACCACCTCAACATGATCGTCAATCACTGATCGTCGATACTTTGCTGGAAATACCAAGTGGTACAGCAATACCGTCACGTTGTGGCTCTTGTGAATGTATTCGCTCATTCATCAAGGCTACGCCGCAAGCGGCGGGGAATTGAACCCGAAAGAGATGAAAGTGGTTTCTGGCGCTTTGAGAGTGTCCGCGATTTGAATTGCGGGGCGCTCATAGAAGCCCCTGAGGGAATTTCGGCTTTACCGGAAGAACTTGTTCGGAGTTTCCCCAGGCCTTTTGCGAAATACGCTTTGGGAATCGTGCAATCTCTCCAGTCAAAAAAACCTCTGGTTCCGAGAGGCTGTCCCTGACGTTACTCTGTTCTTCTGTCGAAAATGGAGCCGACGGTCAGACTTGAACTGACGACCTGCTGATTACGAATCAGCTGCTCTACCAACTGAGCTACGTCGGCTTGCTCTGTTGATTTTATCCCCATGTGCGCGGAGCGTAAAGCGGCTATACTGCTTCCCATGCAGGCCGACCCGATAGAGGAATGGCAACGGCTCACGGAACACTACCGCGAGCTCGGCGACGAGGAACTCGAGGAACTTGCATACGATTTCGCCGATCTGACTGAAACGGCACAGCAGGTTCTGCGCGGCGAGATGAGAATGCGCGGCCTAGGCGACCCGCAATCGCCGCGCGAATCGCAAAAGACTCCGGATCGTCCCATGGCTCCGCGATTTGCCAGCTCCGTCGATCCGGATCAACGCTACGATCGAGCGAACGGCGACGGAGGCAATGGGCAAGACGGCCTCCGGAAGGAGTACACCTGGAAGACCCTGCTGTGCGAGTGCGACGAGCGGGAAGAGGCATGGCAGATCCGAGAGATGTTGAAGCGTGCCGGAATCGAGAGCTGGATCGAGGCGCCGGGTTTGTATTCTACCGACTTGAGCGGTCCCCGTGTCCTGGTCGCAGCCGATCAGCTTGATCTGGCGATCGAGATCGCCGCCAAAACCATTCCGCAAGACATCGTCGATCAATCCTACGAAGAGGTCCCGGAGTACCAGCCGCCCGAGTGCCCGCAATGTGGCGCGGAAGACCCGGTGCTGGAGAGTGCGGAGCCAACCAATTCGTGGCTCTGCGAAGCGTGCGGAAAGCAGTGGACCGAGCCGGCAGGCGACGCGATTGGGGAAGCGGAAAAGGCGGGTCCGTGAACCCCTCATAAAACGGAAAGAGCCGCCCGGCAACAGGGCAGCTCTCTCCTCAGGGAGAATAGTTCCAACGGAGGCAAAGCCATCAGAACTTTCTGGCTGCATAGTAGGGGCGGGAAAGGGCAGTGTCAAGGAGAATTCGGAGAAGAAATAACAGGTTTTGAATCAATAATATATAATCAAACTACCTGCCAGACCCCCGGCCAGATATTCGATGCTTCTTCGCCTTTTCACATTCCTGCATCCCCGTCATTTCAGGGTGTTTCTTAGGGTTTAAGCCCTATTTTCCACAGGTTTGCGGCCGCCATTAACCCTTTGGATGCGACCCCTCGATTGTCGTTGAAGATTCATCTCGCCACACCATCAAATCGAGGCGAATGAACTCCGCTTCATAGACCGAGGAAACCGGCTTGCCGCGCGCGATGCGGTAAAGCGCCCGGCCGCCGCCCAGGAAGAACCCAAGCAGGATGGCGGCGCTGGCGCCGATAATCACCAGCGTTGCAATGCCGATGAGCAGTTGGCCGGTCTTCGCGACCTCCGACTCCGTGGGCTGGGGAATCGAAGTAAGGTCGGCCGAATAGTGCACTGTGGCCAGCAGCCTTTGGCTTTCGTCGGGAATGGCGTCGCCGCTCACGATGGCCACCAGCGGCCCGCTGCGCCGGACTTCGAGCGAGGCAAGGTCGGAGTCCTGGAGCGGCTTGGGCCAGGGAGGCAGCGCCTGATTTCCCGCCTTGAGGTACTCGCGAATCCTGCTCTCCTGCGCCGCCGCCATCTGCGGCGTGGGATAGTCGATGATAGTGAGGGTGGCCGGGCCGGAGCGCAGCGTGTAGTTTGCGGTCACCGCTTCCGCGCCGCGATCGAAGCCAACCAGCTCCGGCGGCAGCACCCCGCCCGATCCCGCATAGCCCGCCGGTCCTACCGCATAGTGGGTGGATTGTCCGTCCAGCGAAGGCTTGGGCAGGTTGCTGAGGATGGGAGGCGCCAAGGCCTTGGTTCCGTGAGGCTCAGGCAAGTGGCTGGCCAGTTCGCGAAGCTCCGCGCCGGACATGGGGCCAATCCGGGAGAAATTCGCATCCACTACCGTGTTGCCCAGCCAGAAGAGAACCCGGTTATGGTTGGAGGTCGCCCCGGTTCCGATTTCCTCTTTGGGCCACCCATTCTGGCGGTAGAACGAGTATGCGCCGTAGGCTCCGCTGGCGTCTTGAAAGCGCAGCGCATGCAGGCTGAGCGTTTCGCCCTCGCGCTTGTAACCGGCTAGCGCGCCGTCGGTAAAGCCGTACTCCTGGAGCGCCGCCACGTTGGCCGGGTCGGCCTGGACCGGCTCGGTCACGATTTTGGCCTGGCTCTGCGAAACCCATCCGGCGAACGACTCCGGCAGCAGCGGCTTCGGCACGGGAGGAAGGGTTAAATGCACAGGCGACTGCTGCGGTACGGAGGGCTTCGCCGGGGCGGCCTGCGCGGTGGCCGTGGCAGCGTTCCCGAGCACCGCCACTGAGCAAATGAGGACAGGAATCCAACGCATCGGCACGCTCCGGTCTTCAGGGTACACGGTGAGCCGGCTCTCGCGCCCCGGCGCACCCCTCCTTCTCTTGGACACTGATGCAGCCGGAAAGGTTCCTGGATCAGTTTTCGCTGCCTTGCCAGGGTGTGAAGCGGGGCAGCCAGCGGGGCACATGGCGCTTGTAGCTGGGATAGTCCACAGGATAGCGACTCATGAGGGTTGGCTCTTCATAAAGCAGGACAAAAAGATGGAGTCCCAGCCAGACCAAGGGGATATAGATCGTCATGCTCAGACTGCGGAAGAGCACGGCCTCGCCGGCCAACGTCACCAGGACGCCTACATACATCGGGTTGCGGACAAAACGGTATAAGCCGCTGACGACCAGCCGTTCCGTGGGGACTGCCGGCATCAACGTCCCACGGCCCACATAGATGAATCGCCGCATGGACTCCAACGCCGGCGCCAGCCCGGCAAAGATCAGCGCCGCCCCCAGCAGCGTCTCCCAGAGAGATCCGTCTCTGGGAATGCGGAAACGCGTGATCCAAAGCGGAAGATAGATCAGCACCATCCCTGGCGGGCCAAGGACGAGGAACAGGATCGAGACGGCGATGCTCCGGCGGATTTCGGGCATGATTAGGCGATCTCCGCAGCGCCGGAAGCAATAGGCGAGGGTGGCGAAGGCGCCGGCGGATACAGCAGGTCCCCGAGAGCCTTGTACCGTCCTCCATAAAAGAGCAGCGCATAGTTGCGTATCCAGGTCGCCACCGGTCCGCCAAGACCGACGGCCACAGAATACCCGATGCCAAGCCCGAGCAAAGCGAACAGGACCTCAATGGCAACCCGAACCAGCGCGCCGATTCCAGTGGCATCCTCCAGCATGGCATTGAATCCCGCCGCCGACATGCCCAATATCCCAAAGACGATCAAAAGCAGAATCAGACAGACGATCGCCAGAATCACCCCCGCCAGTCCCGGCAGAAGCAGACGCAGAATGAAGTAGGAGAAGAAGGTCTCCTTATTCGCGCCGATGCACTGCCACACAGCGGTCCAGGCTTCGCGGAAGGACCTGTTCTCAAGCGCCATGTGCGGCAGGATGAAGTCGTGCATCACTACCTCCGCAGCCACGCCTAGCAGGCACAGGAGAAGGGCAAGGCCCATGCCCGGGAAGAACAGCATGAGAAAGACGCCGGGATCGAGCAGCCCATCCGGGGTGCGCAAGGTCATGACCGTGAAAGCAAGGACGACCAATCCCACCACTACCAGGATCGCTGGGACCAGTAGAGTGAGCCAGATCGACAGGCTTGCAACGAACATGCGCTGCGCCTGAACGCGATAGAGCGACCAGGCTGGTCGAATCTCCCTGGCTTGATGAATCAGGCAGTGAAAGAAGGCGAAACGCAACTGTGTGACCATCAGGTATAGAAGCAGGCCTATGACAATGGCCGCCAGTCCTGCCAGCACGGCAATGAGGATGAATCCGGGCGTTTGCAGGAAGGAGGTTCGACCGATTGGACTGGCATCTGGGAAAGGCGCATTCGGGGCCCAGAGCTTGACATTGACCACCACCCCCTCGGTGATCACAGCCACGCTCGCCAGCTTGAGAAAGGTCTCCCACGCGAACGGGCAAAAGAGAAAACGGGTGGTTCGCTGAATGGCGGGCCAGACGGCCTGCGAGGCAGAGTAAACTTTCATACGGCCGGCTCCGCGCGCACCATCCTAGCACTCGGGCAACTCACAGAACGCGCCATCCAAGCGACAGATCGATCGGCTCAATCCCGGCTCGGCAAATAGGGTGGACACCAAGAAAACGGCGATGTTCCGGCAGAGCTTTGCCATCTACTTCGGTCCTTGCAGATTCTCGATGTTGGAAGTCTCTTCCCCGCCTGGAGCGGAATGATTCGGAAGCAGGAGCCAGGCAGCGATTGCTCCGAACGTGACCAGCGCCACCGCCAGCGCATCGCCGTGCAGGCCGAAAATCTGCACCGCTACGGCAGTTGCGACAATGAAGCATCCACCCCAGAGACAAAAGCAAGCCAAGCCGCGAACGATCGGTTCCAACCATGGATAATCCACCATCCGCGGCGCCCACTTGCGGAAATAGCCGCTCGGATCCGCGTAGAACCTGCGCGCCATGTAGATCACATAGCCGCCCAAAACAACTCGCAATCCGACTGCCGCGACCGGGTTGGAAAGAACTTGTGCCGGGTTCATCATCCTGCCCCCACACTCTTTCGACACCGCACCCAGGATAAATGTTCCACAGCGTGCTTTCCGGACGGAAGCACGATGCGTGGATCCGTGCAGGAAATTCGGAGAATCGGGCAATCTCCTACAGGCGGAGCGAGCCCTCGATGGATCGCTTGCGTCAGGCGAACTCGGGTGCGCCGGCCAAAGGCGGCGGCGGCGCCGGGTAGAGGATGTCTCCCAGCGTCTGGTAACGCCCGGCGTAGAACGTCAGCGCATACTCCCGGATTCCCGTGCTCACCGGCCCTCCAAGGCAAATGCTGAACAGCACCGCAAAGCCGGCGGCGACCAAGCCGAAGAAGACCTGGAGAAGAATGCCGACCATCCAGGCTGCGCCCGTTGCATCCGCGAAGGTCGAGTGCAGGCTGTACCAAATCGCCCCAAAGGCGCCGGCCAGGGCCAGCATCGGAAGCAACAGCACGATGAACACGCCGATCGTCGCAATCGCCGGCAGCACCACGCGCAGCACCGCGTACACAAAAAACTGCCTCTTTTCGGCCATCATGCGAGCCCATACGCTGCTCCACGCTTCGCCCGCCGTTGCGTCCTCCAGCGCGTAATGCGGCAGCATCCAGTCGCGCAGAATGATGTCGGACAGAACTCCCACCAGCACCAGCAGCAGGAGGACCGGAATCAACGGCAACAGCAGAGACAGAAGCAAACCGACATTCATATGGCCGCTCAGTTGGTGCTCGTGAAACAGTTGTATAAACCCAGCCGCAAACGGAAGCGCGATCACGATCATCAGCAACAGAAAGCAGAATCCCGCCACCACATTCAGCCAGAAAAACCGCATCGCCTGCTCTCGATAGAGATGCCAGCCGGGCCGAATCTCCTTGGTATTGTGGGTCAGGCAATGAAAGAAGGCAAACCGCAGCCGCGTGATCAAATAGAACAGCACAAGCGACAAGACAATCGCCACCAGCACAGCCGCCACAATCGCCGCGATCCATTCCGGCGCGAGATTGAACGGCGGATGGACGTTGGGTCCATGCCCCGTTGAAGGCCCCCCGTGTTCCGAGGAACGGAAGTTGCTCCCTGTGCCTTCCGTCAGGATGGCGACCAGGCCAAGCTTCAGGTAAGTTCCCCAACTGAACGGCCGGAACAGAAAATCCCTGGTGCGTTGAATGGCAAGTGAAACGGAATCCACGGCTGAGATCGCGCGCATAAGAGACCTTTCGGGGAAAACAGCGTACCACAGACCTACGCGAATCTCATCTGCGAAGTTCCACCCCCGGTTGCGGCATCGCGCTCCACCACGCATCGAAGGCGGCCAGCGCCCGCTCGCACTGCAGGCGGTGCCGTTCCTTCTTGTCGCGAACTTTCTTGCGCAGCTCTTCTTCCAGCGGCTCCAGCAGGTCGAAGGTGATGTTGGCCGGCTGAAAATCCTTCGGATCGGCGTGCGTAATGTAGTGAACCAGCGAACCAAGAGCCGTTGCGCGCGGAACCGGCACTGTTTCTTCGCCGTGTGCTTGGAGTGCCGCGTAAATCCCAGCCAGCAATCCGGTAGCGATCGATTCCGTGTAGCCCTCGACGCCGGAAATCTGCCCCGTAAGGAAGAGCCACGGGGCCGTTTTCAACCGCAGGTTTTCATCCAGCAGCAGCGGTGCCTGAATATACGTATTGCGATGAATCTGGCCGTAGCGCAGGAAGTTGGCCTTCTCCAGCCCTGGAATGAGCCGCAGCACCCGCGCCTGTTCGCCAAACTTGAGATGGTTCTGGAAGCCGACCAGGTTGTAGCTGTCTGCGCGCAGGTTTTCCTTGCGAAGTTGCACCACCGCCCAGGGAGTTTTGCCGGTGCGCGGGTCGCGCAGCCCGACCGGCTTCATCGGCCCGAAGCGGAGCGTGTCCCTCCCCCTCCGGGCCAGCACCTCGATGGGTAAGCAGCCTTCGAAATAGTCCAGCTTCTCCCACTCTTTCGCTTCGGCAGCTTCGGCCCCGAGCAGCGCATCCAAAAAGCGGTCGTATTCCTCGCGGTCCATCGGGCAGTTGATGTAGTCGGCCGTCCCTTTGTCCCAGCGAGCGGCCAGGTAAACCCGCGCAATATCGATGGATTCGGCTTCGACGATGGGCGAGATGGAGTCGTAGAAGGCCAACCGGCCGGAACCGGTGATGCGCTCGATCTCGACGCTCAGCGCGTCGGAGGTGAGCGGGCCGGTGGCCAGAATCGTCAGTCCGTCAGCCGCTTCCAGCCGCGTAACCTCCTCGCGAATGACGCGAATTCCTGGCTGCGCTGCGATCGCCTCGCCGATCCGCCGCGAGAACTCGACACGGTCGACGGCCAGCGCATGGCCTGCGGGGACAGCGGTCTCGTCCGCGATGCGCAGCAGGGCCGAGCCGGCCCGCCGCATCTCCTGCTTCAGCAGCCACGGCGCCGTATGGGGCGATTCGCTCTTCAACGAATTGGAGCAGACCAGTTCGCCGAATTCTGTCGTGCGATGGGCCGGTGTGAGCCGCGGCGTTCCGTCCACCATCGCCCGCATCTCATAAAGGTCCACCTGGCAGCCCAGGCGCGCAGCCGTTAGAGCAGCCTCCGGACCGGCCAATCCGCCGCCAATCACGCGGATTCTCATTGCGTCAGATACCGATCGGAGCCTGGCGCGTGAGCTCCGTCTGCCCCACCGCAGGTGGCCAGCCGCGTCAGAGCCTCCCCGCTCACTCGCACATTACGCCACTCATCCAGGAACTCGGCCCCCATGGCGCGATAGAACTCAATGGCCGGAGTATTCCAGTCCAGGACCTCCCATTGCAGGCGCGGGCAGTTTTTTTCGATGGCCACGGCCGCAACCTGTTGCAGCAGCGCCTTGCCGAACCCCAGGCCGCGAAACTCCGGCTGGACGAAGAGGTCTTCGAGGTAGAGACCGGGCCGCCCCATCCAGGTTGAGTAGTTGAAAAAGAAAAGAGCAAAACCGGCTGGCCGGCCCTCGTGCTCGGCTATCAGGCAGGAATAGAAAGGGTTAGGGCCAAAGCCATCCTGCAGCAGGCCCTCCTCGGTCGCCGTCACGGCGTCCGGTTCGCGTTCGTAGGCGGCCAGCGCGCGAATGAACGCAAGAATTCGAGGAACATCCGCAGGGGTCGCCTTACGAATCGTGATAGCCATGCTCTCATTTTAGGCTGTGATCCCGGCCACACCGAATCCCCTCATCGGACCACTACGATACGCAGGGAAGCACACGAAACGCCGCACATCCTGCCACGTGCCCTTGTGCAGAGTAGTCGATTGGATTTAACTTTGGTCCTGCTGACAGGAGCAGCCTGCAAGCCGGGGTCTGCTCGGTCACACATACAACCAGCCGCCGGGTTATAAGCGATCTCAGCCTTTTTTGCGCGATCTCTCGTGCCCGGCCGCAAGGGCCCATTCATTGAGGAAACGCCGTTTGCGCGTATCCGTATTTGGGCCGGCAATTTTTCGAATTTCATGAGCTTGCGGGCCGCCTTGTTCCCGCCGCTCCCAAGGAGAAGAACATGAGACGCACGATTTCACTTTGGCTGGGCTTGTTGGCATTTGCCCTCCTGCCCGCGCTTGCACAGGCCCCCACAGGTAAAATTCACGGCCACGTCACCAATCCGACCGGAGCTTCCCAGAACGGCGGCACCGTAACCCTGGTGCTGATCGAGCGGGCCGCTTCCGGCCCTGGGTTGAAAGCGACGACCTCCGATAAGGGCGCCTTGACGGTGGATCAAAACGGCGACTTCGCCGGCGAAACGGAGGCCGGCGTCTACAAGCTCGTCTACCGCACGCCGGGGATGCCGGAAGATAAGGAAGCGGACCACGTCGACAGCGTGACCATCAAGGCTGGCCAGGATACGCTTCAGAACGTGGACATGTCCCGCAAAGAGTACATCGATGCGATGCCGGCCGACCAGAGAAAGCAGTTGGAGGAACTCAGGAAGCACAACGCCGAAGCCTTGAAGGCCAACGAGATCATCAAGACCCTCAATTCCGACCTGAAGACTGTTGTTCAGGACTTCAAGGACGCGGATAGCGCGAAAGCCACGGCAGCCCAGATCCTGGGCGCTACCGCTTCCAAGGCCGATTTGGAGGCCAAGGAAGCGGAGATCAAATCCGCAAAGTACAGCGAGATTGAGACCATGATGCTCAGGGACACCGCGGCCAAACCGGACGCCTCCGTCCTGTGGGCTCAGTTGGGCCAGGCACAGATAGGCCTGAAGAAGTACGACGAGGCGGAAGCGACCTATAAGAAGACTCTTGAGCTTGAGAGCACGGCGAAGAAGCCAAATCCTCAAACGCAGGGCGCGGCCAACGCGGGTTTGGGCGAGATCTACGCGCGCACCGGGAAGGTTCCCGAGGCAGAGGCGGCCTACGATGCTGCTGCCAAGGCCAATCCCCCGCAGGCTGGTTTCTACCTGAAGAACGAAGCAGTTATCTTCTTCCAGACGGGGAACGCGGACGCTCAGGCAGCCGCTGCCGACGCAGCCATCAAGGCCGATCCGAGCCAACCCCTCGCTTATTACCTCAAAGGTCAGGGGCTTATCGCAAAAGCCACCGTCGACGCATCGGGGAAGTATGTTCTGCCCGAGGGCTGCGCGGAAGCGTATCAGAAATACCTTGACCTCGCGCCCAATGGTCCCTATGCCGGTGAAGTAAAGGCTATCCTTGCGCAGTCCACGCAGACGGTTAGCACCACCTACAAGGCCGACAAGCCCAAGAAGAAGTAGCGGATCTTTTGCTTTGCTACCGCGAAGGGCGTTCCCGCCAGCCGGGAGCGTCCTTCGCGCTTCTGCGCTTGCAGGCCCAGCCATTCCCCGCTGCCTGTCCACCCTCTACAATCCAATTAATGAGTTCCGCTCTGCCGAGCTATGAGCAAGCCGCATCGCTGGTCGCCACGTATGCCGCTCAACTGTCCCGGTTGCGGCCGCCGGCGGAGCGAGTAGAGCTCGCCCAGGCAAATGGACGTGTGCTTGCATCCCCCCTCTGCGCCGACCGCGACCAGCCTCCCTTCTCCCGTTCCACCCGCGACGGCTTTGCCTGCCGGGCCCAGGAGGCCTCGACGCACCGGCAACTGACCATCGCCGGAGCCTCCCGCGCCGGAGAGTCCCCCTCCGGCCCGCTGCCTCGCGCCGCTGCCTGGGAGATCATGACCGGAGCCCCGGTTCCCGCTGGCGCCGACACCGTCATGATGATCGAGCACGTCGAGACCGACGGGGCGCCGGACTCCTCAAGAGTCCGGCTCCTCCCGCCCCGCAAAGTGAAGCCTGGCGAGAATATCGTGGCTCAGGGCGTACAGGCTCGCCAGGGAGACGCGCTGCTCCCCGCCGGAACCGCGATCCACTTCGCGCAGATCGCCCTTGCGGCAGCCTGCGGCTACTCTGCCCTCGACGTTTTCGTACGGCCCCGCGTGGCCATCCTCGCCACCGGCGACGAGTTGGTCCCCGTCGAATGCGCCCCGGCTCCCGGCCAGATTCGCAACTCGAACGCCCCCATGCTGGCCGCAATGGTCTCTGCGGCCGGCGCCGAGCCCTGGGTCCTGCCCACCGCCGCGGATAACGCTCAATCCCTCGACGCCGCGCTCGCCCAGGCCGCGGATGCTGACCTGCTGCTCGTCTCCGGCGGCGTCTCGGCGGGCAAATTCGATCTTGTCGAGCCGGCCCTGGCCCGCGCCGGCGCTCGCTTCCACTTCACCGGCGTGCGCATCCAACCCGGCAAGCCGCTGGTCTTTGGCGAGCTCCCCGTCCGGACCGTGAATCCCCTCCAAAAGGAGCACGGCACGAAGTGCTTCTTCGGCCTTCCCGGCAATCCCGTCTCCTCCGCCGTCACGTTTCTGCTCTTTGCCGCGCCGATCCTGGCCGCCCTTTCAGGCCGTCTGGACCTTGGACCGCACTTCGCCTTGGCCCAACTGGCAAAGGGGACAGACCAGCACGGAAAGCCGGGCCTCACCCGTTTCCTTCCCGCGCATTGCGATTTCGCCGCATCGGCTGCCGAGATTCCCGAGCTCGAGTTGGTCCCCTGGCAAGGCTCCGGCGATCTGGCCGCGCTGGCTCGCTCCAACTGCTTCCTGGTAGTTCCTGAAGAGGCCCATCGCTTGGAAGTCGGCGCAATCGTTCGCATTCTTCTCCCCTGAGGAACGAGTCGCGGCACAAAGTCCCGTGCCCCATCCTTTCGCTTTTTTCTGGCGAAAGGGTGGGAGGCCGCGAACCTCAACCCGCCCATTTATGATGACTCCCATGCCCGAACCTAGCGAACCGCAGCTCTCCCACTTCGACTCGTCGGGCCAGGCCGTCATGGTCGATGTCGGCGCCAAGCAGCCGTCCCGCCGCACCGCGACGGCCTCGGCCTTTGTCGAGCTCTCCGCCGCCGTGCTTGCCGCTCTCCCCGCCAACCCCAAAGGCAACCCGCTGGAGGTAGCGCGCTTCGCCGGCATCCAGGCTGCCAAGCGCACCGCCGATCTGATTCCCATGTGCCATCCACTCGCCCTCACCCACTTAGATGTGCAAGCGGAGATCGTCACGGGCGGCGTCCGCATCCTTGCCACAGTAGCCACCGTCGGCCCCACCGGCGTCGAGATGGAGGCCCTCACCGCCGCCGCTGTCGCCGCCCTCACCGTTTACGACATGACCAAGGCCCTCGACAAATCCATCGTCATCCGCAACATCCAGCTCGAACAAAAATCCGGCGGCAAGAGCGGGGAATTTCTGAGAGCCGCCAGCGAATCCGATCCCGTCTGACAGCGCAGTTTGCGGTTACTCGGTCATCCACCCGAGACTCAAATGCTGGAGGTTTTCCGGTAGGAGTAGTCGAGGAGAGAGTCGACGATTTTGCAGCCATTTTCTCTTTGAATTTCATTCGCAGGGCCTTGACTGGGTCCTGCACGAGTGCTATCAAGTTAGGACAGCAGCAGGCATTTCCCCATGCTCTTCCGATCGAACCCCTTTCGATTAGGACGAGATCCTGCTTGGAGGACGAATGAATCGATTCACACTCGCATCTCTTGCATTGGCAACGGCCTTTGCAACGGCGCCGTATGCTTTGGCAGATCACTACGACTTTTCCTACAGCGGTGGAGGCATTACCAGTTCGGGAGAATTCACTATCTCACCGACGGCAACCCCTGGAGCGTATGCAATCACCGGCATCAGCGGAACCTATTCCGACACCAACGATGGAATTAACGGTACGATTACCGGGCTTTACAACCCAGCCGCGGTGGCCGGCTTCGTGCCTGGGGATTTTGCCTTTTCCGCTGCGGGAATGTCCTACGACGACTTCTTCTTCCCAGCGGGAGACTCGCCTGCGGACTGCCCTGGGTACCCCTTCTCGGGCGGCGATTTCGACGTAGGCGGACTTCTGTTTAACGTAAGCGGCGGATACTCGGCCGAGGTGTGGAGCGACGGCGTGCTTCCCGGCCTGGGGCTGATCTACGGAGCCGGAGATGCCAACGCCACTACCGTGCTGTATGAGCCCGCTCCTTTTGGCATGGGCAGCGGCCAGCCCGTCAACTTCAGCGCCACCCCGGAACCGGGATCGTTGCTGCTGCTCGCGACCGGCATGATGGCTCTGCTGCTGGTTCTCAACAAGAGGTTCTCCGCGGCCCGGCGCGGATAGAGTTGCATCTCGCTTCACCAACGGGCGCGATTCCGCGCCCGTTTTTCTTGGAGCCCGGTCCCGCCGCCGTAGCCGCCCTCACCGTCTACGACATGACCAAGGCCCTCGACAAATCCATCGTCATCCGCAACCTCCAGCTCGAAGAAAAATCCGGCGGCAAGAGCGGCGATTTCATCAGAGCCGGTCACTGCGAATAACTCACCTAAATAGCGGCGCAATCTCCAGTTTGGCGGTGAAACGACCGAAATCCGGAATGCAGAGACGACGCCGATACTGAACATCTAGGCTGACAAATTCTTCTCTAAGCTCTTGTAGGGTTGGTACGGCGTACAATCGCCAAAAGACATGTCACGACGGAACAAATCCCTGCCTATATCTGGAGTCTGCAAGATGTGCCTGAAAGAGGGGCACCTATGCGAGAGCCACTTCATGCCGCAGGGGATCCTGAAGCTCTGCACTTCAAACGATTCGCCGCCGATCATTGGGACCTCCGAATTCATGATGCCTTCGGCGCGGCCGATTACGGACTACGTCCTTTGTTCCGATTGTGAGCAACTGCTAAGCAGAAACGGCGAAACCTGGACGATTCCCCAACTTGCGACCGAGCAGGGCGATTTCCCGCTGCATTCGAAAATCACGACGCAAGAACCTGAGGTGACGACAGAAGACGCCCAAGGGTATTTACTCGCCACCAATCCTGAAATCAAGGCCGAGCAAATCATTCACTTCGCGTTAGGGGTGTTCTGGAAGGCGTCCATCCACTCCTGGCGGAAGGGAATTAAGGAACCACGTATCCGCCTGGGTCCAATTAGCGATCAGCTTCGACTCTTTCTGCTTGAAGGAAAGCCTTTGGTTCATTTCGTCTCATTGGCAGTGTTTGTCTCTCCGCCTCCGGTAGAGATGATTGCTTCTTGCCATCCGATTCAGGGCGGCGACACGGATGGCTTTCTGAACTTCTACTTCTATGTGCCTGGGGTCATGTTCAATCTGCGTGTGGGAGATATCTCAAGCGTGAGCAGAGTCGGAATGATTTCCAACCGGGATGCGCCGGTTCTTGTGCATAACGTGAACGAAGCGATTGTGAACCTCTACAAGAGCGGAACCGGAACTGCGTATAGGACGAAGGCGATGCAGGAGTTTTTGCAGCGGCGAGAAGCAAAGGGTCACTCTCGTCATCCTTTTGAATGACGCAGCCAGTGGACTCCGGAGCACTCCGTTTGTTCGCTGGTTCTGAGCTCATTGTCGCCTGCTCGGATATTGCAACACGACCGCTGACCAAAATCGCCGTTTCGCAACCCCCCGCAATGCACTACGATTCTCCTGCCGCCGGAAGGAGTCCCTATGCCCCGCTCTGCCTCATTTCTCCCCTGCGTCGCCCTTGCCATTCTCCACGCCATCGCCGCCGCCCAGTCCATCTCCGTCTACCAAACCACCCCCGACCTGCTCGAAGCCGTCTCCCAGCGCGCCACTCTGCACTTCTCCACCAAGCCCGTCCCAGGCATGACCGGCCCCCTCATCACCGTGGACGACGCCCAGCGCTTCCAGGAGATCGACGGCTTCGGCGCATCGCTCACCGACGCGGCCGCCTGGCTCTTCGCCAAAAAACTCACCCCGGCGCAGACCAATGCCGCCTTCAAATCCCTCTTCGCCCGCAAGGACGGCATCGCGCTGAGCTTTCTCCGCCAGCCCATCGGATCTTCGGACTTGGCGGTTTCCTTCTACTCCTATGACGATCTCTGTCAGCAGACCACCACCGCCTGCACCACGCCCCCCGGCCTCGCCGACCCAAACCTCGAACACTATTCCCTCGCCCACGACGAGGAATACGTCCTTCCGCTGCTCAAAAAGGCGCTGGCCATCAATCCGGCAATTCACGTGATGCTCACCCCCTGGAGCCCGCCGGGCTGGATGAAGACCTCCGGCTCGATGCTGGGATCGAGCGCCGACGGCAAGCAGCCCTCCAGCCTGCGACCGGAGTTCTACCAAGCGTTTGCCGACTACCTGGTGAAGACCGTTCAGGGCTATCAGGCGGCAGGCGTGCCGGTCTACGCCCTGAGCGTTCAGAACGAGCCGCTCTACGCTCCGCCCACCTACAGCGGCATGTTGATGCAGGCCACCGAGCAGGCGGCCTTCCTCGGCAACGCTCTGGGTCCCGCGCTGGCAGCCGTCAACCTGAAGACCAAAATCATGGTCTACGACCACAACTGGGATCGCCCCGACTATCCGGAAACCGTGCTGAAGGACCCCAAAGCGAGCGCCCTGGCCGCCGGAGCCGCCTGGCACCACTACGCCGGCGATCCGTCAGTGATGACCAAGAACCACCAGGAGTTCCCGCAGAAAGGCCAGTGGGTCACCGAATCGAGCGGCGGAACCTGGCAGAAAGGCCTGGGGCAGAAAGGCAACATCCTGGCCGAGGAAGCCGCCGAGCTGATCGCAGTTACCCGCAATTGGGCCCGGAGCTACGTCCTCTGGGCGCTGGCCACCGACGAGAATCATGGTCCCCATGTGGGCGGTTGCGACACCTGCCGCGGCCTGATCACCGTCGACCTTACCAACCCGGAAAAGGCAACGGTGAAGCTCGAGCCCGACTATTACGTCCTTGGTCAGGCGAGCAAGTTTCTCCTGCCTGGCGCAGTCCGCATCGCTTCGGACGATCCCACCGGGACGCAGTTAAGGGACGTTGCTTTCCTCAACCCCAACGGGACGGTTGTGCTTTACACCCTGAACGCCGGAACCACCAGCCAGAACCTCTCCATCGGCTCTCACGGGAAGACAGCGACGACCACCCTGCCGGCGGGTTCGGTGGCCACGTTTACCTGGAAGCCGTGAAGTGCCACGCCACGCCTAGCGCGGCTGCGGCGGCGCTGTCCCCGCAGGTGCCGAGCCTTGCGCCGGCCGTTGGCCGTCATGGTCATCGCGCGGGATGCTGAACGGCTCCGGGCCCAGATGGCCGCGGTGGCAGGTGCCGCAAGTCACCGCCACGCCCGACGAGTCGATTTTGCCGACGTAATTGATGTTGATCTCTTCGGTCATGGTGTACATCAACCGCGCGGTGGCTTTCTCGGGCCGGGAATCGTCGGCATAGTTGAGCAGGGGCCGGCCGTTGGGACCGATATTGTTTGGGTCCGGGGTGTGGCAGGTGTTGCAGTGCGCGCCCAGCGCCCCCTCCCACTGCTCCATGATCGTGTGAACCTGTTCGCCCGTCAGGTTTTTGGGCAGAACTTTCAGGTTGGTGGGTGCGGGATAGGTACGCGGCCCCGGAGGTTGTTGGCTGCCTGCTGCGGGGGCTGGAGGTCGAGACGTCTGGGCAACCGGTCCGATGGAAAAGACAGCGGCGATGGTTAGCGCAACCGTGCCGGAGGGAAAGGCGAGCGACCAGGGCTTCAAGCGGGGAGTTTCCTCGGGAGATGAAATGAGCTTGCCGGGGTACCGGATTCTGCGCAAATCCTATTCTACCCATGCCGAATCCGCCTCAACCGATTGGCGTATCCCGGCCAATCGCCTCGGTCCGGAGACGCAAGGATGTCCCGGCAGAACAAAGCGCAGAGGCCAGTCCACCGCCTCGTGGATGCCGATGCGGGCAGTCACCAGGGCCTCAGCCACCGCGTAACCGTCGTCGCGAAGCTGGAGAGGCGAGGCGGGATCGGCCAGATCGAGCCCGTTGTGAACCTGCCGCGTCAGCCCCAGCGCCTGGCACAACCGGCTGGGGCCTGACGTAAGCCGGCTTGCCGCCGCACTGGCCGTGAGACCCCGGTTCAGAGCCATCTGCTCCCGGCCGGCGACCGGCTCCAGCGCACGCAGCAACACACAGCCGGCCTTCCCCTCGGCCTCGCAGGAGACATTCATGCAGAAATAGCGGCCGTAAATGGCATACACATACGCACACCCTGCGGGACCAAAGAGAACCCCGTTCCGCGGCGTAGGTCCACGATAGGAGTGTGCAGCCGGATCGGGTGGCTCGTTATGCGGGCCCAGGTACGCCTCCGCCTCCACGATCCGCCCCGCCAGCACTCCAGATCTAGAAAAGTGCGCGAGCACCTTGCCCAGCAGGCGCGGAGCCACAAGCTCGGGCGGAGCCTCAAAGAAGGCGCGCGGCAGAAGCGGCCCCGCCAATTCGGGCCCCGTCCGGCCTATTTGTGCGCCTTCTTCCATTGCTCGATCAGCGCCAGCACCTCTCCCGCGTGCCCCGCCGGCGTAACCTTGGGGAAGACGTGCAGCAACGTCTGGTCCGGGCCGATCACGAAGGTGGTCCGCTCGATGCCCCACACTTTCTTCCCGTACATGTTCTTTTCCTTCAGCACCCCAAACTGATTGCACACTTTCTCGTCTACATCGGCAAGGAGAGTGTAAGGCAGGTCGTATTTGGCGCGGAACTTGGCTTGGTCTTTGGGTGTGTCGCGGGATATCCCAAGAACCACGGCGCCGGCAGCCTGGAGATTTTTGAATGTATCACGAAAGCCGCAGGCCTCGATTGTGCAGCCAGGAGTGTCCGCTCTGGGATAAAAGAAGAGTATGACCGGCTTGCCGGCGTAGTCCGACAGCCTTGCGGTCTTATCCTCGTCGGTTTGGAGGGTAAAATCGGCGACCTTCTCGTTGAGTTCCATGGGGAAGCACCTCGTCAGTTGATTGGAGAACAGTTGATAGCCATCAGGTTCGATTATTCCCGAGACGGGCGGCAAATGTCATCGTACAAGACGCGCGGTTCGATTTCATTGACGGGCACGATAGTCCTGGCCGTCGCCGGGTTGCTTGTCGCGCTCCCGGCAGGGGCGCAATATCCAGGGCAAGTCGCGAAAAACAGTAAGGAGAACCCCGAGCTGCGCTCCATCGCAGTTCTGGAGTGGACCGGCGAGGCCGGCAGCCCCAAAGCCAGCCGCCTTGTCCCCGTAGCGGTCCTGGATGCGGGCAAACTGCAGGATGGAAGCATCTACCTAGCCCGGCCCGAACCGCTGGCTCTCGGAACCGAAGTCGAATACGAGCTGCAACAGGACGGTAAGGCGTTTGGCCTGTTCGAAATCAAGAACACCGGCCAGGAACAGGGCGCATGGGTGGGATATGGGTCGTGGAAGCCGATGCCTGCCGCGAAGCCCAAGCCGTCTCAACAAGAGCTGGCGCGCACCAGGATTGAGGACGACGATGCGCAAAGCGACACCCCGGTCCTGCACCGCAAGCATCATGCCGACGAGGCGCCCGCTGGAGGGACGGCGGGTGGGGGCAGTTCCAGCCCCACCGAACCGGCATCCGACCCCGAACGGCCCACGCTCCACAAAAAGGATTCCAGCGGCAGCACCGGCGACACAAGCACGTCATCCACCACATCCGACACCACCGCCGATTCAGGCGGGCCGGTGCTTCACAAAAAGGACACAAGCGGCAGCGCCTCCGACTCCAGCAACACCACTTCAAATTCAAGCCAGACCAGCGACACCACCGCCGATTCCGACCGGCCGGTGATGAAAAAAGCCAAGAAAAAGCCCGAGGATATCGGCCACGTCGACTCGCTTGCGGACGTCACCGATCCCGACCGTCCCCGCCTCAAACGCGGAAAATCCCCAGGCTACAATCTGAACGTCGTTCCCAGCCTGTTAGGCCTTCCGCCGGATATGCAGCAGGCCGTGGCCGTCTCCGACGCCAGGACCCACCCCGAGCATCCTTGGACCTATTCGTGGTCCAACCCCGACGATGAGGCGAAAATGAAGTCGGCCCTCGAGGACATGGCCCGCGACGCGCTGAGCCTGAATGCACCCCCGCCGCCACCGCCTCCCGCACCCAAGAAGACGGCGGCCAAGAAAGCCGCCAAGCCCGCTCCTCCTCCACCCCCTCCCGCGCCCGCTCCGTTGGCGGACGAGACATTCCGCGTCTTCGAACTGGCCTACGGCTCCGGAGCCACCCTGGTGCTCACGGCGCACACCGATGGCCCACTCGCGCACCAGAAGTTTGTGACCCTCGTTGCTCAGCCCGACCTCTACGGCAACGTGCTCGTGCTCCTGAAGAGCGTGACCGATGGCGCCCATCTCGACGAAACACCGCGCATGCGCCTGGTGGACGCCGTCGATGCCATGGCCGACAATCGCGGCGAGCTGCTCTTCGAACTGCGCGGCGAAACCCAGCGTCAGTTCGCCATCTACCGCATCCTGCGCGGCCAGGCACAGAAGCTCTTTGTCACCGGTGGCGGCGACATCGGCATCGAGGCCTCGCCCTAAGAAACCTCTGATCGAGTCGGCGCTCTGATGGTACGGGCTCCTAGCAGCTTCCGCAGCCTTAGCCTTGGGGCGGGTGCAGGTTATTTTGAGTAGATTTTGCACGCGAAGCTGGGGATTGCCGGGAGCAAAGCCTTCGTTTCCGGATCTGGCTTTGCAAGTCTGATGGCAGATCGTCGAGAAGTGGCGT
>Ga0326727_10012664_pt1 | contig 19115 bp, 13 predicted proteins | sample MB2enrmetagenome_FD_207643 | JGI IMG/M metagenome (GOLD analysis project Ga0326727, IMG submission 207643) | Lab enriched peat soil microbial communities from McLean, Ithaca, NY, United States - MB29MY | ecosystem: Environmental > Terrestrial > Soil > Wetlands > Peat | place: USA: New York...
GCTCCTTCCTCTTCCCCATTGCGAGTGATCTCCGAGCAAATTCAGGAGGAATTCCGTTTATGAAGCCAATGAGCATCGTCATGCTGGGGTTGTCTATCGCGGTTGCTGGCAGTACGCTGGCCGCGGCGCAGGATAGCACGTCCGTTCCCAAGGTATTGCAGATTACTCGTGAGTACATCAAGCCCTACAAGGCCGGTGCGGCGCACGACAAAACGGAGAGCGCCTTTGTCGAGACGTTCCGGCGCGCCAAGTTCCCGGCATACTACGTCGCGTTGAACTCCCTCACCGGGAAGTCACGCGCCTTGTACCTTACCGGCTATGACTCGTTTGAGACCTGGGGGAAGGACAACGATTTGGTGAACAAGAATAAGGTCCTGGCGGACGGGATTGAGCGCGCAGGCCTGGCCGACGGCGAGTTGCTGGAGTCGGTTGACACCGAGGTCCTCACTTACAACGAGGAGTCCAGCTACAAGCCACATCCGGACATGTCGAACGCCCGCTATGTCGAGATATACGTCTACCACGTTCGCCCTGGCCACGGGGCCGACTGGAACAAACTGACAAAGATGGTGAAGGGCGCGCACGACAAGGCCGGCGACAGCGTTCACTGGGCCATGTTCGAGGTGGCGTATGGAGGCGAGGGCGGCACCTATGTTGCCTTCAGCGGCGCCAAGTCACTGGCCGATGTCGACACCGGCTTCAGCGAAGACAAGAAATTCGCAGCAGCGCTGGGCGAGGACGGGATGAAGGAGATGGATAAGCTTTACGGAGAGACAGTCGACGCTTCGCACTCGGAGTTGTTCTCGGTGAACCCGCGCCAGAGCTACGTGCCTGACTCCTGGATCAAGGCGGATCCGGATTTCTGGAGGCCGAAGCCAGCCGCTGCGCCTGCCGCCAAGCCGGCCGCGGAAGAGAAGAAAGCCAAGCCGTAACCTGCGGCCCGGTGAAAGCACGAAACATCGAAGCGGCTCCGGCAATCCCGGAGCCGCATTTTTTATCTGCCTGTCGAGGAGAATAATGCGTGAGTTCCCGCGGAAAAGCCCTTGGAGGCGGAAAGTCCGGGATCGGGTCGGCGGCCATCGACATCTAAACTGGAGTGGCCGGGGGGCGCGTTATTTAGCAGGCCCCCTGGATCCTGAAGATGGACCCCGAGGAATCCTAAGCATGATCATTCTCGTACCTACTCCGTTGCGGCCATTTGCGGGCGGCCTGGATGCCGTGAAAGTGTCGGCGGACACAGTGGCCGAGGCGCTGACGGGGTTGACTCTGGCGCATCCGGAATTGCGCAGGCACCTGTTCACCAGCGACGGTAAACTGCGGGCCTTTGTTAACCTATATCTCAACGACGAAGACGTGCGCTACCTGCCCGAAAAGGAAGCGACGGCAGTGAAGGCCGCCGACACGCTCTCAATTATCCCGTCGATTGCCGGCGGGGACTAGCGGTCCGGGTTCGCCGCGGCAAACGCATTCGGCACAGAATATTCAGGCTGACAAAACGCATTCTCAGCCAGAGAGTTGGAACATGGCAAGGACCACCGACCCCATCGCACTGCCCGAACTGACAACGGACGACCTGTCCCGCTATTCGCGCCACCTGATTTTGCCCGAGGTGGGCATGGAGGGCCAGCGCCGGCTGAAGGCCGCGCGTGTACTCTGCGTGGGCACAGGCGGCCTGGGCTCGCCCCTGGCCTTTTACCTGGCCGCGGCCGGCATCGGCACGCTGGGTCTGGTGGACTTCGACGTGGTGGACGCGAGCAACCTGCAGCGCCAGATCATCCACTCGACCAAGGACATCGGGCGCAAAAAGCTGGACTCGGCCGAGGAGAAGCTCAGGGCTTTGAATCCCGCGCTGAACGTGGTGAAGCACGAGACCATGCTCTCGAGCGCCAATGCGTTTGAGATCTTGAAGGACTACGACATCGTCGCGGACGGGACCGACAACTTTCCCACCCGCTACCTGGTCAACGACGCCTGCGTGCTGCTGGGCAAGCCCAACGTTTACGGCTCGATCTTCCGCTTCGAGGGCCAGGCCAGCGTGTTTGCGACGGAGCAGGGTCCCTGCTATCGCTGCCTCTATCCGGAGCCGCCGCCGCCGGGGCTGGTGCCGAGTTGCGCCGAGGGCGGCGTGCTGGGCATTTTGCCCGGCCTTGTGGGCGTCATCCAGGCCACCGAGGCCATCAAGCTGATCCTGGGCAAGGGCGAATCGCTGATCGGCCGCCTGCTGCTGGTGGACGCGCTGAATATGCGCTTCCGCGAGCTCAAGCTGCGCAAGAACCCCGAGTGCCCGGTGTGCGGACCGAACCCGACGGTGACAGAACTCATCGACTACGATCAATTCTGCGGCATTATGCCGGAGACTCCTCAGGAGAAGACAGTGAAGAATGGAATCCCCCAGCTCAGCGTGAAGGAGCTGAAGCGGCGCATCGACGCGGGCGAGGACGTATTCATCCTCGACGTGCGTGAGCCCTATGAGTACCAGATCGCCAACATCGGCGGAAAACTGATTCCGCAGAACGACGTGCCGCAACGGCTGGCGGAGATAGATCGCGACCGCGAGATCGTGGTGCAGTGCCGGAGCGGCGCGCGCAGCCAGCGCATCGCCGAGTTCCTGAAGCAGGCCGGCTATGCGAAGGTGGTCAACCTGGCCGGGGGCATCCTGGCGTGGAGCGATGAGATCGATCCGAAGGTGCAAAAATACTAGCGGACGATGGAGCTTGCGCAATGTTCAGTCCCGTCATCGGAATCCCGGCAGAGCCTCCGCGCAGCATCGTGCTCGATCCTCCCTTGAGCGATGAGGAGTTCGAGAGGCTGTGCGAAAGGAGCGACTTTGCATTTCTGGAGCGCACCAAGGAAGGGATAATCCGAATGAACGCTCCAGCCGGTGGTTCAACAAGCAGCGGCAACCTTGAAATCTCAAGACAGCTTGCCAACTGGTGGATTCGGCACCGGCGAGGCAGGGCTTTCGATTCAAGCGCCGGATTCTTTTTGCCCGACGGCTCCATGCTCAATCCCGATGCTTCCTACGTCACAGGCGAGCAGATCAAAGGTCTATCTCGCGAAGAACTAGCTCATTTCTTGCGCCTCGCGCCTGCATTTGTCATCGAGCTTCGTTCGCCGAGTGACCGGCTAGCAGCGGGAGCGAAGAAAATGGAAGCTTGGATTTCGAACGGTGTTCAGCTTGGCTGGCTCATCGACCCATACGCAAGAGAGGTGCATGTCTACGAGCCGGGCACTGCTGTTCGCGTGGAAGCCGGATCGCGGATCGCGGGCTCCGGTCCGGTCGAGGGGTTCGTGCTCGATCTCGAAGAGACTTGGCGCTGTTTCGAATAATTCACCGGCGAGCAGAGGCAAGAGCAAGCCGGGTGTGTTTGAATGGCGTGAGCAAGAAAGGCAAGACATGATCAAGGTCACTGTTCTCTACCCCAACAAGCCCGGCAGCCGCTTCGATGTCGATTACTACCTCAACAGCCACATGCCGCTGGCCATGCGGCTGATGGCGCCGATCCTCAAGGGCGTCAGCGTAGAGATCGGCCTGGGCGGCGGGATGCCGGGCCAGGCCCCGCCCTTCGTGGCCATGGTTGGATTCTCCTGCGATTCGGTGGGGGAGTTTGGCAAGCTCTTTGCGCAGCACAATGCCGAGCTGCTGGCGGATATTCCCAACTACACCGACATCGAACCGGTGCTACAGATCAGCGAGATCCGGATCGCGCAGTAGCGGTTTTCCTCTTGCAACTTGAGTACAACCTATCGCCGGCAGAGGTCTGCCGTGGCGCGTCGGACCAAATACGTCAATTTAAGCCAAGGTGAATCTGTGTTCCTGTGGAGCGGGTCCAGCCAGGTCCCTGGCATGAAACGGGTTAGCGGAGGTCTCACAGTTTCACAGGAGAAATACTGCAACTTCGCAGGGGGGACAAATCGGGAGGCACGGACCGGTCGCATGCCTGACATCTTGAACGGGGGACAAATCCGATACCGCCAATCCGAGGTTGAAAACGTGGTCGAGAGCGGCCCCTGTGATGATTGTGCGCCTGCGCGGTGAATTAATCGGCAAACGGCGGGAGCGTATTCGGCTGAGGCTTGGCGTTGTGGTTTCCCATGTCTTCCGCCGCGGCGGACGAGACATGGGGCACCCGCGTGCCTGGCGTGGGGGAGCATACGGCCGAGCCGCAGCTTTTAGTGCGTCATCTCGGCTGCCGCGGGGCGCGGCGGCTCGCTGCTCTTGCCGTTTTCGTCGAGCTTGCCGAAGATCATCTTGCCGCTGGCGGTCTGGAGCACGCTGGTCACCGAGATTTCAACCGATTTGCCGATGAGACGCCTCGCGTGATCGACAACCACCATGGTGCCGTCGTCGAGGTAGCCGACGCCCTGGTTGTACTCCTTGCCTTCTTTCAGGATGAGCACGGTCATGTGTTCGCCGGGCAGGACGACCGGCTTGAGCGCGTTGGCCAGGTCGTTGATGTTCAGCACTTCAACGCGATGCAGGTGTGCCACTTTGTTCAGGTTGAAGTCGTTGGTGACCACCTTGGCTTCCCACTTCTTGGCCAGCTCCAGCAGCTTCAGGTCGACCTCGCGGATGGATGGAAAGTCGTCGGGGACGATCTGGACCTGTATGTTGGCGTTGGACTGCATGCGCTGAAGCATGTCAAGTCCACGGCGTCCGCGCTGGCGCTTGGAGCCGTCGGTGGAGTCGGCCACGATCTGCAGTTCGCGCAGCACGAATTCCGGCACCACCATCATGCCGTCGATGAAGCCGGCCTCGGCGATGTCGGCGATGCGCCCGTCGATGATGACGCTGGTGTCAAGCACCTTGGCGCTGCGGCGGGTGGGCCGCTCGGCGCTGAAGACGGTACCCAGAGCCGCCGGGTTGAGCAGATCGCCCTTGTTGGCCCCTACCAGCAGGCCCACGTAGGTCATGAGCAGCAGGACGAAGATCTGCAGCACGGCGGAGGTGGCGCTGGGCAGCGGGGCGCTGCGCAGCACCAGGCAAAACAGGGCCGCGCCAAAGATGCCCAGCACGCTGCCCGCGACCGCCCCGATGAGACGCCGCAGGCTGAGCGCCCGCACGCGCAGCTCAAAGACAATGACCGCGCCGGCCGCAGCCGCGCCCACGCCCGCGCCTACCCACGGGGGAAGGCCAAAGGGATGGAGGAAATAGCAAACCGCAGCCAGCACAACAACAAAAAGAATACGAACCAGGACGAGATCCATAAAAAGGCAACTCCCGCCAGCGTCAAGCAAACAACGCCAGCTTAGGCCCAGTTGGTGAGTATGCGCACTGACGCACAGATTCGTCAAGGGGTTGCATGTTGCCGGGGAAAGAACCTTGGTTCGCGGCGTGGGCCTGGAAGCGTGTTCAGATTGCGCGGGTTGGCGGGGGCGAGGGCAGGGAATGGGGAATAGGGGCAACGCCGGTCCGGAGAGAGTGACCGGCGTTGCTCAGAGGGGGAGCGATCGAAAGCCAGCCCAGGCTGAATACCCGTGATCGCCAATCTGTTCCCTATTCCCGATTCCCTGCCTCTCAGGCCGCTCAGGAGGCCGCGGCCAGCTCCGTGGCCGGCGCCAGGCGCAGCGTACCCTTGCGGGGGCCGCGCTTGCGGGCGCTCATGACCTTGATGCGTTCCAGCAACTCCTGCGGAGTGCAATTCTTCTTGGTCAGCAGCACATCGGCCGCGTGCATCTCGCCGCCCATTCGCTGCAGGTCGCCGAGCAGGATCATGGGCACGTGCGGCGCCATTTGCTTGAGCCTGTCCACCAGCTGTTTTCCATTCATCTGCGGCATGCCATAGTCGGCCAGCACCAGATCTACCGGGTTTTCGGAAAAGACGGTGATGGCCTCCTGCCCATTGGCGGCCGAAACCACCCGGTATCCGTTGGTTGAAAGCATGAATTTCAGTACAGAAAGGTCTTGTTCGTTGTCGTCTACGCAGAGAATGATCTTCTTTGGCCGCATGATCGGGACATCCCACTCCTTGATTCGAGATTTTCGGCCCACGAGACACACTCCACCCTCGCCTTGAGAACGGGCTGATGAGGTCGAGGCAATCCGGGACCACCGACCGCGAGGAGCGGGCTCCTGGTTGATCTTGCAGCCGCGGACGCGATGCGCGGGGGCACGCAACCCTGGCGGGGTGCGGCGGTCACGCAAAGCTGCGCCTGGCAATCGATGCACAGGAAGCCCAGTCTTCGCTCACAGTCAGATTGTGCTTGAAACCTGAGGTCAGGCCGGCATAGCAGCCGGTTAAATTGCTCCAATGAGAGGCAAGCCTACGGGGATCGAAGACATGTGAAAAGAGGGAAGGACTAGCGAAAGATGGCCTGAAAATGGGCATGAAACAACGGGGAACTGGCTAGCTTTAACACATATCGTCACTTGCCATGATGAAAGCCTGTTGAAAGCATGTGCATCACGGCAGGAAAAGCCTGCCTTTTGCTACGAGAACAGTGCTGCCCGCAACGCGCACATCCGCGACCCTCGCCGATTTCATGTGAGCAAAAAGGAACAAGTCGCTGATTCGTCTCATTTCAACGCCCTGGCGGAGATGAATACGGACGCCGGAGGGAACGGCGCCTCTGGCCACAAGGTAGCTGATGGCGCACCCGGCCGCCGAGCCCGTGGCCGGATCTTCGCCGCCGTTAAACTGCATGCGGGCGCGCCAGGCGGGCTGATGGCTGCCTGTTGGGCCGAGCACATAAAACCAGCGCGCGCCGCGCTCATGCAGCCACGCCGTTGCTTCCTGCTGGAGCAGGTTGAGCCGCGCCAGGCTCTCGGCCGAGCGCAACGCGACGATTGCAAACGGGTTCCCAGTCGAGACGACCTGTGGCGGCAGACTGGGATCGAGATCGTCTAGAGCAAGGCCAGTGAGCCGGGCCACTTCCGTGGGGTCCAGCTCGGCGCCAAACTCCGGATCAGGCTGGGTCATCTCGCCAAACGAGTCTTGCTCAAAGTGCACGGGCACGGCGCCCACGTTGAGAGCCAGCGTCACCGTGTCTTCGTGCACGGTATCGGGCGCGTGGAGACGAAGGACACTGGCCGTGCCCAGCGTCGGATGGCCGGCGAAGGGCAGCTCGTCCTCGGTGGTGAAGATGCGCACCCGCACGCCCTCGGCGCGCTCCAGGGCGGCTGGACGGCGCTGGACAAAGGTGGTCTCAGAGAGGTTGAACTCGCGCGCAATAGAGTGCATCTGCTCTGTCGTCAGGTCGCCGGGATTCATCACCACGGCCAACGGGTTGCCCGCCATCGGCGTGCTGGTGAAGACGTCGACGATGAAGTAATCGAGCTCCGGCATCGCTTGACAGGCCTCCGCGCAGATTCCAGTTTACGTGAATTGGGACTGGCGCTTGCCGCGACGACGTTTTGTGTCGGACAGTAGAAACGTCGACCGCTCTTGCTTATCCTTCTGGATAAACGCGCGGACGAACTTTTGCTCGTGCGTCTGGCTCACGGCTGACCTACAGGAATCATAGCCCGGATCATTTCCCGATGGCACGCTGGTTAGCTTCCATCGCATGACGCAGCAGCAGATTGGCCTTGGTCTGGTAGCCGCGGCCGTAACTCTTGAGCCAGTTCACAATGTCTTCATCCAGCCGCATCGTTACCGGGCGCTTTGCCGGGCGGTAGAAGCGACCAACCTCCGCGCCGCTCCAATCGACGACCTCGGGCATGTCGGAGAAATCAATCGTGGCGTCGGTTTTTGCGGCGATCCTGGCGATGTCCCGCTTCTGCGCGGCTGCGAGCTTCTTCATACGACCTCTTTTCCTGGGCGGAGGCACTGCGTGCGGAGATCAGACGAATGATCTCTTCTTCATCCTCTTGCTGCTCGCGCCAAGTGTAGACGACAAAAAGGACCACGCTGGCGCTGATTTCTCCAAGTGCGTTGAACCGCTCTTCGGCGTCGTCGTGGGACACGTCCTTGCGCGAGAGGATCCACGGGTCCTCAAAGATGAGCGATGCAGTTTCAAAGCGGACGCCGTGCTTGCGAAGATTCTCGCGATTCTTTGCCGGATCCCAAACGAATCGGCTCATCGTCCGACTCCCTCTCAGTCTTGCACTTGTACGGACAAATGTCAATACAATGCGACCCGGCCGCCACAAAACGAGACGGCCTGCCGGTGCAACGGCAGGCCGAGTGTTTGTCTCGCGGATAGGACCTAGTTGATTGTCAAATCCCCATGCAAAGGAGTGCTTTCGCTGGAATCGCCGACGCGGATCACAAATTTGCCGGGGTCGATGGCCCATTTGTGCGCGGTTTCGTCCCAGTAACTGAAGGCGCGGGCGTCCAGGTTGAGAGTTACATGCTTCGTTTCGCCGGGAGCGAGGCGCACCTTCTCGAAGCCCTTCAGTTCGCGCTCGGGGCGCGTGACCTTGGCGGAGGGGTCGGAGACATAAACCTGCGCCACTTCAGCCCCGGCCACCTTGCCAGTGTTAGTAACATCGAAGCTTACCGGGACGGTCGATCCGGAGACGGCCGTGGCCGGCACGGATAACTTGCTAAAGCTGAAAGTGGTGTAACTCAGCCCGAAGCCGAATGGGAACAGCGGATGCTTGCCCGTGGTGGTCCAATAGCGGTAACCGACCAGCAGGCCGTCGTCGTATTTCACGTGGGGAATGACATAGTCCACAGTATGGCCGTCGGTCTCGGTGACATGCAGCGTCGTGTCCGCGCCGGGGATGGGATAGTAGAACTTCGCCGAGGCGCTCTCTTCCCAACTGCGGTCGAATGTTACGGGCAGCTTGCCCTCGGGGTTGTGTTTGCCGAAGAGGACCTCGGCAATCGCCGTTCCGCCTTCCTGGCCGGGGTAGTAGAGGTGCAGCAGCGCAGGCACCTTGTCGAGCCAGCGGCGCGTATCCATTCCGCCCCCGCCATTCAACGTGACAATGGTATGCGGATTCGCCGCCGCCACGGCTTCGATCAGCGCGTCCTGGCCCCAGGGCAGCGCAAAGCTGCGGTCGAGTCCCTCGCTCTCGGTGGAGGTGTTGAAGCCGACGGCCACCACGGCAACGTCGGCCGCGGCGGCATACTTCTTGACTTCCTCCGAGATCAGGTCCGCCTCGTAGGCAATGCCGAGCCCGAAATGCGGATTCGTGCCGTGGGGCAGGTAGTCGACGACCAAGTTGATCGTCTGCCCGGCGCTGAGGTCGAGGGTGGACGACTGCGGCGCCTGACCCTCGACATGGGGTGGGAAGGGAATCGGGTTACCATCGACGGACAGCTTGTACTCGTCGCTCTGCCAGCCGCCCGCCGCGGCCAGGATCAGATACTTGCCCGCCTTCGCTGCCTTGTAGCTGGCGGTGTAGCGCACGCTTTTGGGCGTCTTCGATTCGGGCTCCCAGCCATTGAAGTTGGCGTCGCCGATATTCGGCGGCGTGGCGATTTCCGGTGTTCCGGTGAAGTCCTTGCTGGGATACGTGGCTACTTTGACTTGGCCTTCCCAGTGGGTATTCCAGAAGACCTCGTTGATGTCCGGCAGGCCGCGCGTGTAAAGCACGTGGACATTGGCGCCGACGAGGTTGGCGATGCCGGTGACGGTGCTGACCGGCTCAAAGGCCTGCGCCTCCGACGAGCCGCCGCCGCCGGTCACCGCCGGCCATGCGTTGGGGCCGATCACCGCGATGGTCTTGATCGTGGCTGCATCGAGCGGCAGCAGGTGCTTCTCATTCTTCAGCAGGGTCAGGCTTTCACGTGCGCCTTCGAGGGCAATCGCGCGGTCCTTCACGGAGTAGGTCGAGTCGGCTGGATCGAACTGCGGTCGGTCGAGGAAACCGTAGCGCAGCTCGGTACGAAAGATCCGCATCAGCTTTTCGTCGATGGTGGATTCTTTCACTGAGCCATCCTTGACCGCGGCCAGCAGAGCTTTGCTGTTCATGAAGCGCGGGCTGGGCATCTCCAGGTCGAGGCCGTTGTTGGCCGCGCCCACGGTGTCGTAGGTGGCATCCCAGTCCGACATCAGAATGCCTTTGAAACCCCAGTCGCCCTTGAGCACCTTGAGATTGATGAACTCGTTCTGCGTGGCGTGGACGCCGTTGATCAGGTTGTAGGAGTTCATCACCGCATCGACATGCGCTTTGGTGACCGCGGCCTCGAAAGGCGGGAAATAAATCTCGCGCATCGTCCGCTCGTCCACGTCGGAGTCAACGTTATGGCGGTTGTACTCCTGGTTGTTCATGACAAAGTGCTTCACTGTGGCGATCACGCCCTGCGACTGCACGCCCTCGATATAGGGCACCGTCATGGCCGCGGCCAGGAAAGGATCTTCGGAGAAGTACTCGAAATTGCGCCCGGCGAGCGGGGTTCGGGCGATGTTGACACCGGGGCCGAGCAGGAAATTGACATTGCGGGAACGGGCGTCGCGGCCCAGTCCTTCGCCCACCCTGCGGGCCAGCGCGGGATCCCAGGTGGCTGCCAGCGCGGCGCCGCCGGCGTAGGCAGTGGTCGGACCCCAGGTGCGCACACCCAGCGGGCCGTCGGACATCTTGAAGCGCGGCAGGTCGATCGCGGGCGCAGTGTGGGTGAACATGCCGTCCACGCCGCCGAGCAGATCGATCTTCTGTTCCAGAGAGAGCTTTGCAACCCAGGCCTGGGCTTTGGCTTCAATGGCCGGTGAATCGGGCACAGGCGCCTGTGCAGGCGCCGGAATGGCCGCGGTAAGTGCGCCAACCAGCAGAACCGGAGCCGCACATGCGATGCAAGACGCAAGGATGGTTTCAATAAGGGATTTGTTTGTGGTTTTCATGACCCTGAAGGCTAACGCATCCGGCCCGCGGCTGTACACCCGGGTGATGGTACGCCGCGCAAGCGCAACCCATGTCCTCTAGCAGTTTGAGAATAGTGTGCTTCGCCACGCCGGTCACGCGGACGATTGCGTTGATACTCGCCCCTTCCACTAGGGCCGATATGACTTGGACGCGCTTTGCTGTGCTCAGACGATTCACTTGACTTCTCATGCAAGCATCTTTACACTACATGCTTGCAAGTGAGAATGCAAGCATTATTTCAATAATGGGGTGCAAGCATGAGTGAAGAAGTCACCGGCAAGGCAAAAGGCGGATTCGCAAGAGCTGAGGTTTTGACGCCCGAGAAGCGCAAGGAAATTGCTAGACGTGCCGCGGAGGCGCGTTGGGGAGAATCGCTGCCGCGAACACTTGGACAGGGCGAATTGAAACTTGTGGGAAAGACGGTTCCGTGCGCTGTTATTGAAGGCGAGATTCGCGTTCTAAACCAAGCTGGCTTCCTGCGAGCCATCGGGCGCGCTCGGTCACCAAAGGCTGGAACCGGGATTCAAAGCACTGTCGACGACCTTCCGTTTTTCTTGCAGGCAAAGGTTCTCAAGCCTTTCATTTCAGACGAGTTGATCGAGTCGACTAAACCTATTTCTTATCTCTCAAATGGATCGGTAACGACGGGCTACAACGCAATTTTGCTGCCGAGAGTGGCCGATGTTTACCTCAAGTACAGAGATTACTGCTTGGCTCATAAGCGCGAGATACCCGAGCGATACAGACACATCATCGAAAGCTGCGACATTCTTTTGCGCGCATTGGCTGGTGTCGCCATAGTCGCACTGGTCGACGAAGCCTCGGGTTATCAGGAAATCCGCCCTAGAGATGCTCTCCAAAGCTATCTTGAGAAGCTCGTCCGCAAGGAACTCGCGGCATGGGCCAAAAAATTCCCTGACGAATTTTATGAGAACATCTACAAACTCAAGGGGTGGCCTTGGCCCGGAATGCAGAAGAACAGGTACAGCGTCGTGGCCCATTACACGCGTGATCTCGTGTACCAGCGCATCGCACCGGGCTTACTAGAAGAGCTAGAGAAAAAGAGTCCAGCAAACGAGAAAGGGCAACGCGCTCACAGGCTTCATCAATGGCTCACAGAGGATATTGGGAATCCAATGCTCGCACAGCATCTTTACTCACTGGTTATGTTTCAGAGGCTCGCTCTCTCGAATGGTTACGGCTGGAATCGCTTTGTGAAGATGGTAGACCGTGTGCATCCGAGAAAAGGCGCAACGCTGGAACTCCCGTTCCCCGGCGAGGAGGGAGAATTCTAAATTCTCTCTGTGGCTTCTCGGACGACCCGCGCAGCGGCTTGGTTCACGTCTTCGCGCGGCTTCCTCTTGGGTCGATATTCGCCAGCGGAGATTAACGGCCACGCTTCTTCGTATCGCATAATGTGAGCATGTTTAGCTCGCCATTGGCCGCCAATTCCATCCCAGCCATTGCCTTGAGACTCGTAACCGCACTCCGGGCAGACCTTGTGTGTTTGAGTCATGACCCAAGTTCAACGCCGCTCTCAAGCCTGTGGAAATTCAAACTGCACCACTACTTACACCCGGGCCGCGGTCAAGCGCGGTTACTTTTGCTCCAGTGTCAGGGCGTAGATATCGCTGCCTCCGGCGTCGCGCAGCAAGAGCGGTGAGTCGGTCGGATCGAGACCCATCCATGCGCCGTAGAACCCGGTGGAGTGCATGTCCTTGAGGTCGGCGATACGCTCCGGCCGGCCGCCCCTGGCGGGAATTCGATACACGCCGGGGCTGTTGGAAGGGTCGAGGAAGTAGATGTAGCGGCTGTCCTGCGACCACGCGGGAAACGTGAATACCCCGTTTCTAACCTTCCACCAGCGCCGGGTCGACAGCGTGTAGACCTTCAGAGTGGAACCGTCGAAGGTCTTGGCGGCGATCAACTTGCCATCGGGAGACCAGCGGGGCGCGTACATGCCCACCGATTCAGGCAGGGTGGTGATCTTCTGGTTGTCCAGGTCGAAGACGCGCAGCTCGCTCTTGGGATAGCGGCCTACCTCCGGGCTGGTGGAGTAGACAACCAGCCGTCCGTCGGGCGACCAGTCAGGATCGGTCTGGTCCTCGCCGTCTTCGGGCAAAAGCTGGCGGGGTTTGCCGCCCTGGGACGGCACAATCTCGATTTCAACGTGGCTACCCCCTGGCGGCAACGTCTCGAACAGGATCTGAGAGCCATCGGGCGACCACCGGGGCATTCTTGGATAGAGAGGAGAAGTGGTCAATTGCACGGGATCGCTGCCATCCCGGTTGGCTCTCCACAGGATGCCTTCGGGGTACGATACCCAGGCCACCATGTTGCCGTCTTTGGAGAAGGAAACAAATTCGGACGAAATGCCGCCAAGAAACGGCTGGAACTGTTTTGAGCCGGAGTCGAAACGAAGAAGTTCGCCGCGCCGCGTGACGCCCGAGGCAAAGAGGCTGTTGCCATCGCGGGCGGGGATGGGCCCACCCCAGGCGATGGGGCCGAATGTCAGTTGAACCGGCTGGGGGGGAAGATCGGCCGCCGGGCCGCGCTGCTGGTTCAGCATCCAAATCTGGTCGTCGGACAGGAAGTAAAACCTTCCGTCCGCCGCCCAACGGCCGCAGCATTCCCAGGAGGAGGGACGCCAATCGGGGAGCAACTGGAGGGGGTTGGAGCCCGAAGACGACATCTCCCAGAGTTTGCCGTCTTTTGAGAACCGGATGGCGCCACCGTCCGGCGACCAACTAAAGGAGGAGGCCGGACTGCCCACGTCCGCCAGTTTGCGCTGGCCCGTGCCGTCGCTCCTGATGAGAAAGATGCCGCCCTCCGCGGTGGAGTACACAATCGACTGGCCATCGGGAGACCAGTTGGCGGCGAAGGCGTCGGGCAGATGGCGCATGGAGTTATCCGCCGCGCGAATGCTCCACAGCGGGTAGGCGAGATCTTTGCCCCCGGCAAAGGAGCGGATCAACAGCGTTGACCCATCCGGCGAGACGTCGGCCACATGCGAATTCGGCAACCCCAGCGGGATGGGCACGATGGGGCCGCCGCTGACGTTGATCTCGGCAACGGGCTGCGCGTGGGAGGCGTCCTGGGTGAAGTAGAGCCTGCTGCCATCGGTTCCGCGCAGATCCTTGATCTGGCCGTCGTGCGTGAGCTGATCGTACTTCGTAACGCGTAGCGTCGACACGGCTTTCTGGCGGGGCAAATACATGTAGTAGTAGTACGCGGCTGCGCCCAGCCCAGCGAGGACCAGGATGCCTGCCGTCCAGCCCAGCACGGCGCGCCAGTGGCCGGAATGCTCCTCCTCGGCCAGGTCCGCGGTTTGAGGCTCGGGATCTCCCTCGATTTGAGCCGTCTCTGACTCGCGTGCATCCGGTGGGGCTGAGGACGGGGCGGTTTCAATCGCGGCCGAAGTTGCCAAGGTAACGATCCGCGACTCCGGGCCTGTGCCGGCCTGGATCGAATCCGCCATTGGCGCGTCTGAAGGCGGATCGACCGGAGGTGCGGACGAGACGGGATGCTCCGCAGTAGCGCCGGTTGAAGCCAGGGATGCAGAATGCCCGTTGGCGGACGCGGCGTTGGGTATTGCCGCGGTTTGCGGCGATCGCCTCGAATCGACTCCGGCTGGTGCGGCTGCCGTTTGCGCGCGTGCCCCATTTTGATTGGAGGGGGCCATCTTCCAGTTCATGCCAGCATCGACTTCCGCTTTAAGCCTCTTCAGCCCAGCCATCATTTCCGCGGCAGTCGAGGAGCGCAGATCGCGATCCCTCTCCAGCGCCTGGCGAATGATTTCTTCAAGCCCAACCGGCAGTTCAGGGTTCAAATCCCGCACGGAAGGAATCGGCTGGAACAGGATGGCGTTCTGGACAATCTCTCCTCTGCCGGGGAACGGCCGCTGCCCGGTCGCCATCTCAAACAGGGTCAGGCCAAAGGAGAACATGTCGGTGCGGGTATCCAGAATCTCTCCGAGGAACTGCTCGGGCGACATATAGCCGGGCGTGCCTTTGGCAATGACGGCGTGGCTGGGAGCAAAATCGATGGTCAAGGGCGATTGGCCCGGCGGCGCCGCCGGTTGCGCGGCTCTGTCCCGAAGCGCATCGAGAAGGGCTTCCGGGCCGGAATGTGTGCGGCCGGCCTCGAGAATCCTGACCTTTCCCGCGGGTGTTACAAAGAGATTGGCCGGGTTGATGTCTCCAAAAACTGTGCCCTTCTGGTGGGCCGCGGCCAGTGCGCCGGCAATTTCAATGGCGATGTCGAGAAGCTGCCCGAGCGGCAGGCCGCGGGGGGGCTCATCCGCAGGAAGGACATACCGGCCGATCAACTCATGCAGGGTGTCACCCTCCAGGAGTTCCATGACAACGGAGGGCACCCCCTCGTGATCCTCGACCTCGTAGATGGTGCACAGGCTGGGTTGGCTCAGCAGGGCAGCCGTGCGTGGATCGGCGTTTTGCCTGGCCGAAGCGTCCGCCGCCAGTTCTTCCGCCTTGAACTTCAACGTTACCTGGGGCGTGAGCCTGGGATCTTCGCCCTTGAAAAGCAATCCCATGGCGCTGCCCAGAACGCCGCGCACGCGGTAGTTCGATACCTTGCGGATGACCAGGGAGTTTAGCCTGGCCTCCGGCGCGGGGGGCAGCGACGACTTGTTTCCATTCAGCTGGACGGGAACCATGAGCCGGTAGCCGCGCCGTGCCAGGGTCTCGATAAAGGCAGGCCGGTCAGCGGTATCGCCCAGCGCCAGGCGGAGATCGAGGATCGCGGCAGTAACGCTGATATCCAACTCGACAGCTGTGTAATTGGGCCAGACCTTTCTGCGGATATCGTCCCGGGAAACTTCGTGCCCACTCTCCAGCAGAAGCATGCGCAGAATCTGGAACTGGGGATCAGGCAGGCGCACGGATCGCCCATTACGGCGCAGCTCGGCCGACTCGAGATCGACTTCAAAGGGTCCGAACCGCGCTAGATCGGGCATCTCTTTCTCCAGCTAGCATGTAGGTCGGGAGTGAACCGGCAGGTTCATCCTACTATATCTGTGGAAAAACCGGACCTAATTTGTTTTGGCCTGCACGAGGAGGGGCACGGCGTGCCCTTAGAGCTGACGATGACACGGTGCAGCTTCGGTAATCTCGGGAAGCTCAAGGCGATCAAGCCCGCGGTATCCGATCGCCGTGTGTGTTGGCGGCGCGAGGACGCGGGCTACTTATCGGACATTCTTTGCCTGGCTTATCCCTTGCGTAACTCGGCGCGATAAGTCAGACCGCTGCCGCGGAGGGGCTGCGATAACCGGAAATCGGAAAGCTGCGCGTGCATCCTCTCGGAAAGCTGGCTCAGGTTATCGCATGCTTGAGACGACTGATGCGCAAACTGAGCGGAAGCAACCGCCCCCTGAACGATGCAAGCGAGGGTCCGGTTCAGGCCGTCGGTGGTCGCCGCGTGTTGAGAGGTGGCGACGGCAATCTGGTTAGTCATTGACTCGACTTCCCGCACCGCGTCGAGAATGAAGCCGAGGGAGTCGCGGGTCTTCTCAGTCTGCGATACGCCCTCGGCGACCTGCAGGCTGCCGAGCCGCATTTCCTCCAGGGCCCGCCGGGTTTGAGCCTGAACGGTCTTGATCATGGCGTCAATCTCGCGGGTCGCGCTTGCAGTGCGTTCAGCCAGACGGCGCACCTCCGCGGCGACCACCGCAAATCCCCGTCCATGCACACCGGCGCGGGCTGCCTCAATGGCGGCATTGAGCGCCAGCAGGTTGGTCTGCCCGGCGATCTCCTCGATGAGCTTTGCGGCGCGCCCGATCCCTTCCGTATGCCCCGCCAGTTCCTCCAGGCTGGACGCGGCTACCCCGGTCTGCATGGCGATCCGATGCATCTTGTCGGTCGTCGAGGTCACGGCGTCATCGCCGCGTCGCGCTGCCGCGGCCGCATCGGCCGCCGAGCGCGATACCTGCGTGGCGCGATCGGCGACGTGCACCACGGTCCGCGCGATTTCTGTCAGAGTCGCAGCAACCTGCTCGGAGTTTTGCCGTTCCTCATCGGCGGCCCGCGCGCTCTCTTTGGCATCCAGGGCCAGTTCGGAAGACTTGGCTGCAAGGCGTCCGCCAATCTGCGCGAGTTCACCCAGAACTTCCTTCAGATTGCGCTTCATCCGATTCACCGAAAGCATGGTGCGTCCCAGCGCGTCGCGCGTGAAGACTTCGATCTCTTCGCCGGAGAGGTCCCGGTTGGCCACCGCATCGACGGCGGCCTGGGCCATTTTGACCCTGCCGCCGACGGTGCGCACGGTTGCAACTGCCGTGCCTACCGCCAGCAGGATGCACAGAGCGAGTCCACCGATGGCCAGCCACAGGCCGCGTTCCGCTTCCTGCTGCTGGCGGAGGGTCTGTTCATCTGCCAGGCGGCCAGCGTAGGCGGCGAAGTCGTCAAGTGCCTTGCGGATCGATTTGCTCACGGCCACCGATTGTGTCAGGCCGTCCAGTACATCCTGATGCCTGCCCCCAGCTTCGTCGGCGAGCATCACCTTGAGCTGGCCGGTGCCCTCGTCGCAGAGGCGACGGGTCTCGCCCAGCAGGCGGCGCCCCTCGGAATCGGAGGTTGCCGCGGCCAATTCGGCGTAGGTTGCATCGAACAGCTTTTGCGACTCTGCGTAGCGCTTGAGGGCATCGGCCGAGGGCTGCAGGAAGTAGGCTCTTGAGGTTGCCTGCCCGCGCTGCTGCATCATGGTGAGGCGGGTTGCCAGCAGGGCGCGCCGGGCTGCGGCGGCAGCCAACCGGCTTTCACGGCTTACAGCGAGATTGCGCTCGATCGAAGTGATTCCAGCCGCTGAAGCAACCGCCAGGACGAGCGCAAATCCCAGCGTCAGAAACTGCTCCAGCCCGAGTCGTCTTCCGACCATCGCAGCCCATCCTTGGGTGAATCTCGCACATCTCGACGACCCGGATTCAGGCCGCTCCCGATTCGGACGTCAAGGTTGCTTATCGGCGGAAGAGGAGGATGGCTTGAACGAAATGCCCACGCGGAAAGGCGGATGCATCCATTGCCTCAGGTTGCGAATAGCCGTCCCCGTTTTCAAGGTGCCCGGATGGGCGCTTCTTCGGCATCTGCATTGGCGCCGGAGGCCGCTCAGAAGCGCTTGTCCAGACCCATTGAAAATGCCTTCAAGTGACCGCCAGCCCAGCAGTGGGGATTGGAGTACTGGTTGCCCGCCGCATCTGAGGCGTCATGGCAATCGGTCGTCACCGCGCGCCCACCGGCTCCAAGGTCGAAGTGGGCGTATTGGTCGTTGAAGGTCCCTGCCCAGTCGGAGTAGGCCTCCAGCCCCTCGCCGATCCGGTGACGGTAGGCGATCGTCACCATGTTAGCTTCGTTGTCTTTGGCGCGGCCGCCGGTCAGGTCACCATCCGCCAGCAGCGAACCGGGCGCCGGAAGAAAGCAATCGTTGTGCTGACAGGGATCGCCGGGGGTCCGGTAGGCGCGGGCCCAGCCGATGGAGAGGCTGTCGAAATGTCCGATGGCCTGCGTGCCCGCAAGCCAGCTGCCGAAGCGCTGGCGCTCATTCTGCCATTCCAGAAAGCCGGGCACATAGCGGTGCAAATCTTCGATGAGCGCGCTGACGACGGTCCTGTTCCCGAAGAAGCCATACTGGATTCCGGCTTTTCCGGCGTCCTCGTCGGCCACATCGGCATTGAAGAATGCTGTCGGCACCCAATAGGGGAAGCCGGATCCTGTGGTATTGGTGGTGATCGGTCCTTTGTAGGCCGATGGCGGAGCGCTCGAATAAATGCCGGTCAGATCGCTTTGCCGGTTGACCTTCATGTGGCGCTCATAGGAGAGGGTGATGTAGAGCGGCTCTTTCGTATAGGCCACATTGCCGCTGACCACGTCGCTGAAGCTTCCGTCGTTGCAGGCAATGGGCGACAGTCCGCCATCGCCGGGATCGTCGCCTCCAGTGCAATCGGGTTCTCCCACGGCCAGGTTGTCGCTGTCGCCGGCGCGGTTCTGGCCCGGCGAGAAGAACGTGTTGAACTGAATCCCCTTTAGATTGGGCGAGCTGTACCAGATCGAGTGATCGAGCCGGTAGCCGAACTCAACCCGGTTGTCGCCCCCGGTGTTGGCCATAATCACCTGGTAGTCGCCTTCCATGCCAGAGAAGGGATTCATGCGCGCGGTGGACTGCTTGTAGGGCGGATCGGTCTTGCCGAACAGCAGCGCGCCGTACTTTACTATCCCCAGGCCGATATAGCTGTTGCGGGTGAACAGCGTGCCGTCGACTGTGTCCTGCTCCTGGCTGTTGCTCTGGTGAATCCCGGGCGCGGCCGTGATGTTGATTGACGTCTCCAGTTGAAAGATGAAGTTGGTGTCTTTGA
>Ga0326727_10012665_pt1 | contig 19115 bp, 17 predicted proteins | sample MB2enrmetagenome_FD_207643 | JGI IMG/M metagenome (GOLD analysis project Ga0326727, IMG submission 207643) | Lab enriched peat soil microbial communities from McLean, Ithaca, NY, United States - MB29MY | ecosystem: Environmental > Terrestrial > Soil > Wetlands > Peat | place: USA: New York...
TTGGTGGGGGGGGGGGGGGGCCGGGGGCGGGGCGGGCGGGGGGCGCCCCCCCCCCGGGGGGGGGGCCGGGCGCCCCCCCCCCCCGGAGCGCGAGGTAGCGCCTCGCATGGACGCGAAAAAGTTACCGAGGGGTTGGCAGGGGCGCCTGGGGGCGTTACCAGCGCATTGCTCGCAACCTGCGATGATCAGGAGCACCATCATCATGACCGGCGCCCCGCAACCGCCCACCCCCGATCCCATTTCGGCGCTGTCGTTCGAGGATGCGCTCGCCGAACTGGAGAAGATCGTGCGCGGGCTGGAGGGGGGCCAGCAGAAACTGGAGGACGCGATCAGCAGCTACGAGCGCGGCGCCCGGCTGCGCGCGCATTGCGAGGCCAAGCTGGCCGAGGCCGAGGCGCGCGTGCAGGCGATCGTGGCCGCCGCCGACGGCTCGCTCTCGCTGCGCCCCATCGACCGGCAGGACGGCTGACCATGGAAGCGACGCTGGCTGCCGCGCTGTCGCGGGTTTCCGCAGAGGTCGAGGCCGCGCTGGAGGATCTGCTGCCGCATGTGGAGACCGCGGAGACCCGGCTGATCGAGGCGATGCGCTACGCCACGCTGGGCGGCGGCAAGCGCCTGCGGGCGTTCCTGGCCATGGAATCGGCGGCGCTGTTCAGCGTGGACCGCCGCTGCGCCGCGCGCGTCGGCGCCGCGATCGAGATGCTGCACGCATACTCGCTGGTGCATGACGACCTGCCGGCGATGGACGACGACGACCTCAGGCGGGGCAAGCCGTCGTGCCACAAGGCGTTCGACGAGGCGACCGCGATCCTGGCCGGCGACGCGCTGCAGGCACGGGCGTTCGAGGTGCTGGCCGAATTGGATACGCATTCCAATCCGGACGCGCGCTGCGAGCTGGTGGGGGCGCTGGCCAAGGCCGTGGGCGCGCGCGGCATGGTCGGCGGGCAGATGATCGACATGCTGAGCGAGGGCAAGGTGCTGAACGCCGAGCAGATCACCCGGCTGCAGGCGCTGAAGACCGGCCGGCTGATCCAGTTCAGCGTCGAGGCGGGGGCGATCCTGGGCCGGGCGCCGGCGCCGCAGCGGCACGTGCTGGCGGCGTACGGGCGCGACCTCGGGGCGGCGTTCCAGATCGCCGACGACCTGCTGGACGCGCTGGGGACGACGGAGGAAACCGGCAAGACCACCGGCAAGGACGCGGCGGCGGGCAAGGCAACGCTGGTGGCCGTGCTGGGGCCGGAACGGGCACGCGCACAGGCCGAGGCGCTGTCGGCGCAGGCGTGCGCACAGTTGGAGAGTTTTGGGGCGAAGGCGGATATGCTGCGGGAGATGGCGCGCTACGTGGTGGCGCGGCGAAGTTAAAAGGCCAGGGCTCTGCCCTGGACCCGGCAGGCTCGGCGCGCGTCTTCGCGCGACGAGCCGAGAGGCCCCTGCACCCCATTCTTTAGGACTGCGCACGCTGAAACGAAGAGTCGACCAGGTGCTGGTGGAGCGGCGGCTCGCGGAGAGCCGCAGCCGGGCGCAGGCACTCATCCTCGCGGGCGTGGTGTTTTCGGGCGGCCAACGGATCGACAAGGCGGGGCAACTGGTCACAGAAGACCAACCGTTGGAGGTGCGCGGGGCGGACCATCCCTGGGTGTCGCGCGGCGGGTTGAAGCTGGCACATGGGCTCGACCACTTCCGGCTCGATCCGGCGGGGCTGGTGTGCCTGGACATCGGCGTCTCTACCGGCGGCTTCACCGACGTGCTGCTGACGCGCGGCGCGGCACGGGTGCACGCGGTCGATGTCGGGCATGGGCAACTGGCGTGGAAACTGCGCAACGATCCCCGCGTGGTGGTGCACGAACGCACCAATGCGCGGCACCTGTCGGCGGGGGCGATCGGCGAGGCGGTCGCAGCACTGGTGTGCGACGCGAGCTTCATCGGACTGGCGACGGTGCTGCCGGCGCCGCTCGCGCTGTGCGCGCCGGGCGCCTGGGCGGTGGCGCTGATCAAGCCGCAGTTCGAGGCGGGGCCGGAACACGTGGGCAAGGGCGGCGTGGTGCGCGATAGGGCGGTGCACGCGGCGGTGTGCGAACGGGTGCGCGCCTGGTGGGCCGGGCTGGCAGGGTGGCAGGTGCTCGGGGTGGTCGAGAGCCCCATTACCGGGCCGGAAGGGAACCGCGAATTCCTGATCGGGGCCCGACGCGGGATCCCGTGAGCGGCGCGGGCAGCCGGAAGCGGGAGAGGCAACTTGACCTGGATCAATGCGGCACCGGGCCGACGATCGCAGTTTGCAACAATCAACCAGTGAACAAGAAGGGCCGGTGCGGTCTTCTCGGGCCGGCCTCATGCGGCGAGGAGGCGTTCCATGACCGCGGTTTCCGAAACAGCCGGGCGCACCCCCACCGACCTGCCCTGGTATCGCGCGATCACCTGGGTCCATTGGCGGGTGCTGATCGCCGGCTGGGCGGTGTGGTCGCTCGACGCCATCGATTTCCTGGCGCTGACCTTCGTGCTCACCGATATCTCGAAGGCGTTCGATGTCAGCCTGGGCACCACCTCGCTGCTGCTGCTCGCGACCTACGGCGTGCGCTGGATCGGCGGGCTGCTGTTCGGCAGCATCAGCGACCGGATCGGGCGCAAGCTGCCGCTGCTGATCTGTCTGGCGTGGTTCACCGTCTGCGCCGTGCTGACCGGCGTGGCGACGAACTTCACCTGGATCGTCATTTGCCGGCTGCTGCTGGGTTTCGGCATGGCGCCGGGGTTCTCGCTCGGGGCAACCCTGGTGGCGGAGACCTGGCCGGCGAAATACCGCGCCCTTGCCATCGGCATCCACGACACCGGCTGGGCCATCGGCGGCCTCGGCGCGGCGCTGATCTATGGCTTCATCTATCCCTGGACCGGCTGGCGCGGCGTGTTCTTCGTCGGTGTGATTCCCGCCATCATCGTCGCCGTGTTCATCGCCTTCTGGGTGCCGGAATCGCCGATCTGGCACCGCCAGGAGAAGCCCGCCTCGATCCGCGACGAGCCGGCGGCAATGCTGTTCCGGCGCCATCTCAGGGTGGTGGCCTATCTCACCCTGCTGATGCTGTGCTTGTTCTTCGCCAATTGGCCGATGCTCGGGCTGTTCCCGACCTACCTGAAGTCGTTGCAGTTCCCCACCGGGACGATCGCCACCCTGACCTTCACGGTGGCGGCCGGCCAGTTGGTAGGGTTCGTGTTCTCCGGCATGATCGCCGAAGCGCTGGGCCGGCGAGGCGGGCTCGCGGCGATGATGAGCGGCGGGGTGCTCGGCATCCTGATCATGATCGCCGTCATCCACAACCTGTTCCTGGCCGAGGTATTCGCCTTCATCGGCGGCGGCCTGCTGATCGGCGCCTCGGGCATCTGGGGCACCGTGCTGAGCGAGCACCTGCCGACCGAGGTGCGCGCGTCCGGAGTTGGGTTCCTTTACAACGTGGGCTCGATCGCCGGCGGCTTCGTGCCGTTCGCAGTGCTGTCGATCGTCAGCGGGCTGGGTATCGACTTCGGCGTGGCGATGGGCGGCACGACGATCACCGCAGTGGTGCTGGCAATCGTCGTGCTCTACTTCGCGCGCGAAACGAAGGGAGTTTCGCTCACCGATATCCGGTAGGGGGTGTGCGCGGGAGGCGGACCGGGAGCATCGTCACCATCGACGGCGGCCTGCATTCCGCCGGCATCAGAACGGGATACCGATAAAGGGGTCCAGGGGCCTTATGGCCCCTGGCCTTGATGGTTGCTACGCGTGCTCCGTTCGTTCCAGGATGGGCTGGAATTCCTTGGTTGCGTTGGCGAGCTCGGTTGCAGGATCGGCGCCGAGGATCATGTTGGTCAGGGCAATGCCGAAGATGTCCCGATATTCGGTCACGGCAACGATCTGCGGGTTGTGGGGACGGGCGATCAGGGCGGAGGCGTGCACCGCCTCCAGCCACTCGAGGGGGAGGGCGTTCTTCGTCGGATCGGCCTTGGCACGGAGATAGGCGGATTCGCGGGGCGGCGCGCCGGCGCCGCTGATGAGCTGGCGCGCCATCATCTCCTTGCCGCAGGCCCACTGGATGTAGAGCCAGGCAGCGCCTTTGCGTGGGCACGCGGCAGGGATCGCCATCGCGTCGGCGCTCAGTCCGCTCCACTGGGCCTTGGGGCCGGGCGGGACGATGCCGTAGCCGACCTTGCCGACCACCTTGGACCTGGTGGGGTCTTCCAAAGGCTGCGCGAAGCCGGTGGAATCGAGCCACATCGCAGCATGGCCCTGCGCGAACACGTTCTGTGATTCATACCAGTTAAAGCCGATCGAGCCGTCCGGCGCATAGTTGCGCATCAGCGTCTGATAGATCTGGGCCGCCGCCACTGCCCCGGGTTCGGTCGTGTGGACGGTGAGGTCGGGGTCGATGCCGTAGAGATCCCAGCCCAGCATCATGGCCGCCCAGACCACCGTGTTGGCGTTCTTGAGGCCGCGGCCGACATAGCCGTAGATGCCGCGGGCGGGATCGTGCAGGGCCTTGGCGACGTCGATCTGCTCGGCCCATGTGCGCGGGTAGGCAACTCCCTTGGCCGCGAAAATCTCCTTGTTCCAGAACAGGACCTGGTAGTCGGCGTTCTGGATGATCATTTCCATCCGGCCGTTGGGATAGGTGGCGAAGTGCATCACCGGGCCGGCAAAATCGGCGATGTCGAAGTCGGGCGAGGTCAGGGAGGGGTCGGCCAGCATCGGGCGCAGGTCCTGCAGCCAGTTGGTCTTGGCCAGCATGGCCTTCTGCACGTGCGGCGCGACGTTGACCACGTCGAAGCTGGGATGGCCGGAGGCGAACTCGAGGGTGAATTTCTGCCGGAACTGCTGTTCCGGCACCTGCTCCGCGGACACCCGCATGCCGGTGAGTTCCTCGAATTCGCGCTGGGCGGCCAGCAGCATGTCCCCGCGTGGGCTTTTCGAGAGATAGACCTCCAGGCGCTCCCCTTTGTAGCGTTGCCAGTCGAAGCCCGCGGCCAGAGCCGGGCTCCGGGTCGCGAAGCCGCCGACAGCGAGGGAAGCCGCGCCGGCTTGCAGCACGCGACGCCGCGGCAGCCGCGGCGATGACGGTGAACCATTCGATGCCATTGGCGATCCTCCCTTTGCTTCTGTCACCGGGCCAGGGTTTACCCGAGAGATCCCGGATGGGCGGCCTTTGCGCCCATTCCGGTGGCAGATTAGCATGCTGCAATACCGGCCGGCGATGATTTCGACCACTTCACGAACCCGTCCTCCCGGCCCCTCGTTGAGATCGCTGCCGTTCTCCTCTCCCCCTTGCGGGCTTGGGCCGGGAAGGGGCGCTGCCCTGGCCTTCCGTGGCGAGTCAATGGTGCCCTCAAAGCCGCTGGCACCCGAAATGTCCAAGGCGGCCTGGCTGTTGAAGCTCGTGCTGTTGATGGTGACGAAATAGCCGAATGTGGAGCCGTAGGAGGCGATGGCCGCCGGTGCCGCCAGGCGCGTCACGCCTCCCCCGCCCTCTCCGCCTCCGCCCCGGCCAGGTCGCGCTGGGCGATCTCGGCGAGCAGGGACCACACGCGATCCGGCTGCAGCGGTTCGTCCGGATCGTTCAGCAGCCGGTCCAACTCATCGAGCTTGCGCTGATAATCCGCCTCCGTCATCGGCCACTCCTGCCATCGCCCACGCGCGCCATCGCACGGCACTCGGTTCAACGCCCCAATCGTGGCCGCCAAATGGCAGATTCTATTGGAAAGGATTGAAGATTCGTTAAACCGAGGACAGCACCGCCGGCGCCAGCGCCGCCGTCCGCGCCGCCGGGTGCGCCGGGTTGCGGAACCGCAACTCACCGCCCGGCGCGGCATCCGGCTCGGCCGCGCCGAACAGCTCCAGACGCGACGCACAGGTCACCGCCACCACCCAGCGCGCCTCCGGCAGGGTGAGGAACTGCCGCGCCTCGCCCTCCAGCTCCAGCCGCTCCCTCAGATGGCGCCATTCCAGCCGGTCGGTGTCCTCGATGAACATCGCCAGGATGCCCGGCCGCCGCCCGCTCAGCCGCGCCGGCGCCACCGCCATCATGCGCCGGCGGATGGCGCCGGCCACCTCGTTCTCCCGCCCGGCCCGCGCCGCCAGCGCGAACACCCCGCGACCGGAGGTGGTCACCGCCAGGTGCGCCTCGTGGCCGAACTCGCGGCGGAGCGAGGCCATCAGGCCCAGCGCGTCGGCCTCGGCGCCGGCCAGCATCAGTGGGTCCAGCCGCAGCACCGCCGCCGCGTCGTGGTCGGCCCGGCGGGGGCCCTCCAGCAGCATGGCAATGCGCCACTGCAGCGTCGCCAGCCCGTCGCCGCCATCCTCGCGCAGGCCCTGCGGCAGCGTCAGCTTCAGCAGGTAGCGGCCGGGATGGGCGGCGAGCCAGGCCTGCAGGGCGGGGTCGATGCGGTCCACCAGCCGGAGCCAGGCGCCCTGGCGGACGTCGCGGCCCTCCTCGGCGGAGACGGTGTCGCAGGCCAGCTCGGCCTCGACGCCATCGCGGCTCAGCAGCAGGTCGAAGGGGGTGGCGTCCTCGAAGCCGGCGAAGCGCACGTCGAAGCCGCGCTGGTGCTGCATCTCGGCGGTGCGCAGCAGGTGGAAGAGCGGCATCAGCGTGCCGCCGGGCGCGAGCGCGGCCCGCAGCGCCGCCCGCATACGGTGCCGGCCGATGCGCGAGAGGCCGCGATGGGTGGCCAGCGCGCCCGCCACCATCGCCGCGGTGCGGCGCTCCGCGGGACCGGGGGCGCGCAGCGCGTGGCGGCGCAGGCGCTCGATGGTCACCTCCACGGAGTGCCGGCGCAGGGCGGCCTGGCCCTGCCGCTGGCCCTGCGCCACTGCCTGCTCGATCGCCGCCAGCCGGCCGCGCCAGGCCCGCAGACCGACCAGATCGACGAAGGCGTCGAGGGCGGAAAGGGAAAACGGCTCGCTGGCTGCGGTCATGCTCGGATCACCTGTGACTCAGTCGCACGAAAGTCATCCCGAGGTCGAGAGGGGACCGCTGTAGTCCTGTATGGCGAGGCGTTCACAAGCTCGGCAGTGCCCGGAGAATGGGCAATCAGTACAGGGGCAGGCGGGCGGCGGTCGGCGCGTCGGGGTTCTGGGCACGGTGCCGCAGCAGGTGGTCGGCGAGCACACAGGCGACCATGGCCTCGCCCACCGGCACGGCGCGGATTCCGACGCAAGGATCGTGCCGGCCCCTGGTGACGATTTCGACCTCGCGGCCGCGGCGGTCGACGCCGGCGCGCGGGGTGAGAATGGAGCTGGTGGGCTTCACCGCGAAGCGCGCCAGGATCGGCTGGCCGGTGGAGATCCCGCCGAGGATGCCGCCCGCGTGGTTGGAGGCGAACACCACCGCACCGTCCTGCATGCGCATCTCGTCGGCATTGGCCTCCCCGGAGGCGGCGGCGGCGGCGAAGCCGTCACCGATTTCCACGCCCTTGACCGCGTTGATGCCCATCAGCGCGGCGGCGAGATCGGCGTCGAGCTTGCCGTAGACCGGAGCGCCGAGCCCGGGGGGGACGCCGTCGGCCACCAGCTCGACGACGGCGCCGCAGGAGGAGCCGGCCTTGCGCACGCCGGCCAGGTAACTCTCCCAGGCGGCGGCGGCGAGCGGATCGGGGCAGAAGAACGGGTTCGCCTCCACCGCCTGCCAGTCCCAGCGGGTGCGGTCGATGGCGTGCGGGCCCATCTGCACCAACGCCCCGCGGACGCGCACGCCGCTGCCCAGGACCTGGCGGGCCACGGCGCCGGCGGCGACCCGCATGGCGGTCTCGCGCGCCGAGGCGCGGCCGCCGCCGCGCCAGTCGCGGATGCCGTACTTCAGCTCGTAGGTGAGGTCGGCATGGCCGGGGCGGAAACGGTCCGCGATGTCGCCGTAGTCCTGCGAGCGCTGGTCCTGGTTGTCGATCACGAGCGCGATCGGGGTGCCGGTGGTCGCGCCCTCGAACACGCCGGAGAGGATGCGCACCTGGTCCGGCTCCTGCCGCTGGGAGGTGAAGCGCGACCGGCCGGGGCGGCGGCGGTCGAGCCAGGGCTGGATCAGCGCTTCGGAGAGCGGCAGGCGGGGCGGGCAACCGTCAATGACGCAGCCGATCGCCGGCCCGTGGCTCTCGCCCCAGGTGGTGATACGGAACAGGTGGCCGAAACTGTTGTGCGACATGGCCTACTTCCCCCCCGCCGGAAGGCCAGGGGCTCCGCCCCTGGACCCCGCCAAGGGCCGAGAGGCCCTTGGAACCCATTCGTTTAGGCGCTTCGCGCTGGGCGCGAGGCAGCGCCTCGCATCACTTGTCGTCGTTCACCACGGTGATGTCCGGCGCGTCGGGGTTCTTCATGCCCTGGATGTGGTAGCCGGTATCGACGTGGTGGACCTCACCGGTCACCCCGGAGGCGAGGTCGGACAGCAGGTACATGCCGGCGGCGCCGACGTCCTCGATGGTGACGTTGCGGCGCAGCGGCGAATTGTACTGGTTCCACTTCAGGATGTAGCGGAAATCGCCGATGCCGCTGGAGGCGAGCGTGCGAATCGGCCCGGCGCTGATGGCGTTCACCCGCATGTTCTGCGGGCCGAGATCGGCGGCCAGGTAGCGCACTGAGGCCTCCAGGGCGGCCTTGGCGACACCCATCACGTTGTAATGCGGCGTCCAGCGCTCGGCGCCGAGATAGCTCAGCGTCAGCATCGCGCCGCCGGGGCGCATCATCGCCGCGGCCCGGCGGGCCACCGCGGTGAAGCTGTAGCAGGAGATGTCAAGCGCCTGCAGGAAGGCCTCGCGCGGGGTATCCACGTAGCGGCCGCGCAGGAACTGCTTGTCGGCGTAACCGATGGCGTGCACCAGGAAATCGAGGTGGTCCCAGCGCTCGGCCAGGACGGCGAAGGCGGCGTCGATGCTGGCGTCGGCGCCGACGTCGCACTGCATCACCAGGTCGCTGCCCAGGCTGGCCGCCAGCGGACGCACCCGCTTCTCCAATGCGTTGCCCTGGTGGGTGAAGGCCAGCTCGGCGCCCTGCGCCGCGCAGGCGGCAGCGATGCCCCAGGCCAGCGAGCGCTCGTTGGCGACCCCCATGATCAGGCCCCGGTGCCCGGCCATCAGGGTGCCTCTGGCAGGCACCGCCGCCTCGTCGCCCTGTGTCATCTGCGAATCCTACGCTTTGTCGTCATTTCTCCCCCGTCGTGGCACAAGGACGGGCAGTCGGGCAAGTGAGGCCCGTAACCAATGCTCGTCGCGGGTCTTGCCAGCAGGGCGGGAACAGAGGAGAGACGACCGCGCATGCCTGATCCGTTCGAACGGTTCCGTGCCTGGTTCGCCGAAGCCGAGCAATCGGAGCCGAACGATGCCAACGCGATGACGCTGGCCAGCGCCACGCCGGACGGGGTTCCCTCGGCGCGCATGGTGCTGCTGAAGGACTGGGACGAGCGGGGGTTCGTGTTCTACACCAACCTGGAGAGCCGCAAGGGCGACGACCTCAGGGTGAACCCGCGGGCGGCGCTGCTGTTCCACTGGAAGAGCCTGCGGCGGCAGGTGCGCATCGAGGGGCCGGTCGAGCCGGTCAGCGACGCCGAGGCGGACGCCTACTACGCCTCGCGGCCGCGGCTGTCGCGGATCGGGGCCTGGGCCTCGCAGCAGTCGCGGCCGATGCCGGGGCGCGGCGCGCTGCTCAAGCGGGTGGCCAAGTACGAGGCGAGCTATTTCGGCGAGCGAGTGCCGCGGCCGCCGTTCTGGTCGGGGCTGCGCGTGGTGCCGGAGCGCATCGAGTTCTGGCAGGACATGCCGTTCCGCCTGCACGACCGCACCGTGTACACGCGCGCGGCCGAAGGCTGGGACGTCGTGAAGCTGTATCCCTGAGCCTTGGCAATTCCCCCCGAGCAGGCGCCGACCGCCGCCCTGCTGCGCCGCCTGGCCGGGGCGGAGGCGGTCGAGACGCCCATGCTCGACGCCGCGTTGCTGGACGGGCTGGGCGATGTGGCCGCCGCCTGGCACGCCGGGCTGGCGCCACGGCCGCAGGACCACCTGGCGGCGATGCGGCAGGCGGTCGAGGGCAACGCGGAGGCTGCAGTGGCGGCTGGGCTTCCGCCGGAGTGGGTGGCGCGGTGGCGGGCGGCGATGCTCGGCGCGCTCGCCGACCGCGCGGCCTGGCTCGCCGGCCGCGCCGCGGGCGGGTTCGTCCGGCGCGCACACGGCGACCTGCACCTCGGCAATGTCTGCCTCTGGCAGGGCCGGCCGGTCGCCTTCGATGCGCTGGAAGTCGACGAGGGCCTGGCGACGATCGATGTCGGCTACGACCTGGCGTTCCTGCTGATGGAGCTCGACCTGCGCGCCGGGCGGGCGGCCGCCAACCGGGTGCTGAACCGCTACGTTGCCCGCACCGGGGATGTGGGGCTGTGCGGCGGGCTGGCGCCCTTCCTCGCGTTGCGCGCCGTGGTGCGCGCCCATGTCGAGGCGCGGCGCGGGCATGCGGCGGCGGCCGCCCGCTACCGGGATGCGGCGATGGGATACCTTGATCCGCCGGCGCCGGTGGTGGTGGCGGTCGGCGGGTTGCCGGGGGTGGGCAAGTCGACGCTCGCCCGCGCGCTGGCGCCCGGCCTCGGCCCGTCGCCCGGGGCGCTGGTGCTGCGCAGCGACGAGATCCGCAAGCGCCGGGGCGGGGTGGCGCCCGAATGCCGCCTGCCGCAGGCAGCCTACGCGGAGACGGTTAGCCGGGCGGTGCTGGCCGAGCTCTGCCGGGGTGTCGCCACCGCCGCCGCCGCTGGCCATGCGGTGATCGCCGACGCCACTTTCCTCGATGCGGCGGATCGGGCAGCCGTTGCGCAAGCGGCGGGAAAAGCTCATTTTGTCGGCGTCTGGCTGCGCGCGCCGCTCAACGTGCTTGAGGCGCGGGTGGCGGGGCGCAGCGGCGATGCCTCGGATGCCGATGTCGCGGTGCTGCGCCGCGCCGCGTCGGCCGACCCCGGGCCATTGGAATGGCCCGACGTGGATGCCGCCGACGCCCCCGCTGCGCTTGCTGCAGTGCGCCAACGGCTGGCTGCGTGGGCGTGCTAGAATGACGTCGAATCGCCTTTCACACGGCAGGTTCCGGTGGGGAGACCGACCATGGCCATTCGCAAGCTGCTGCTGCCTCTGACCGGCACTGCCGCCGGCGAGGCCGCGCTGGCGACCGCACTGCTGATCGCCCGCATCTGGAACGCGCACGTGACCGCGCTGCACGTGCGCGTGGACAGTCGCGACGTCGCGCCGCTGGCCGGGGAGGGCCTGTCGGGCGCGATGATCGAGGAGATGATGTCGGCGACCGAGAAGGAGAGCGTCGAGCGGGCCCAGGCGGTGCGGACGATGTTCGAGCAGTTCGTGACCCAGCATGGCGTGACCGTGCAGGAGGCCCGCTGCGGCGCCGGCGAGGCCACCGCGAGCTTCGCCGCGGTGATCGGCCGCGAGGAGGACCTGGTTGCGCAGCAGGCGAGGCTCGCCGACCTGACGGTGGTGCCGCATCCCGAGGCGGGGGAGGACGTGTCGTCGTCGGATGCGCTGCACGCGGTGCTGTTCGATTCCGGCCGGCCGGTGCTGATCGCGCCGCGGCGCGCGCCGTTGGCGATCGGGAAGCGCGTGGCGCTGGCCTGGAACGGCACCGCGGAGTCCGCCTCGGCGGTGCTGGCGGCGATCCCCTGGATGAAGCGGGCCGAGGCGGTGCGGGTGCTGTCGGCCGACGAGTACCAACGGCGCGGGCCGGCGGCGGCGGAGCTGGCCGACTACCTGGCGCTGCACGGCATCCAGGTGGAATCCGCGACGTTCAAGCCGATCGATCGCGAGGTGGGGGCGGGGCTGCTGCGGGCGGCGCGTGAATTCGGCGCCGACCTGGTGTGCATGGGGGCCTATTCGCATTCGCGGCTGCGCCAGCTCATCCTCGGCGGCGTCACCCGCCACGTGCTGGAGAAGGCCGACCTGCCGGTGATGATGAACCGCTGACGTGTACGGCGTCGAAGACCCGGCGGTCGAGACGGCCGTCCGCACCTACGTGAAGCTGCTGCGGGCGGCGCACGCGGTGCAGGGGCGGCTGGAGCCGGGGCTGGCCGCGCGGGGGCTGACGCCGACCCAGCTCGGCGTGCTGGAGGCGCTGCTGCACAAGGGCCCGATGACGCATCGCGAGCTGGGCCGCAAGGTGCTGAGCAGCGCTGGCAACATGACCGACGTGGTGGACAAGCTGGAGCGGCGCGAACTGGTGCGCCGGGTGCGCGATGCGGCCGACCGGCGCGCCGTGCGGGTGGAGCTGACCGATCATGGGCTGGCGCTGATCGGGAGCCTGTTCCCCCGCCACGCGGCCGAGATCGGGCGCGCCATGGCGGGGCTGGGGCCGGAGGAGTTGCGGGCGCTCGGGGCGTTGCTGCGCAAGCTGGGCCTGGCGGCGGCGCAGCCCGGGGCGGAGGAGGAAACCGGGTAGACGGCCGGGGGGTGGCGGTGCGGCCGCGGGCGAGTCTCGCCGGCGTCTCAATATACGGAAAGATAGACTCTGTCTCGGGTGATGGGACGGCTGGCGGGTTCTTGGCGCGGTTCGCGCCGTGGGGGCCGGCGTGGCCGGGGCCAGCGCGAGACCCTCGGCGGCCGCAGGCTCGGCCGGCAGCGCCTGCCGTTGGCAGCCGTGGTTGGCGACCTCCCGGCCCAGCTTGCGGAGCAGCCAGCCGTTTGTGGTGGGCAACGGGTTGCCCCTGAGCAGGTTCTCGGGGTGCGGCGCGCCGCCGGTGTGCAGGCCGCGGCGATGGCGCGGCAGGCGGCCGGCGGCGAGAAGCGCCATCAGGCGCCCGAAACGGCGGGCGATGCGGTTGAGGCGACACCAGAGCGGCGCGGCGAGAGGCGGCTCGCGCATGGCGAAGCAGCGGGCGATGACGGTGCGCGGGGTGGACACGATGAGGGCGACCCGACGGGCGAGGTCGGGGGTGAAGGCTTGGACCGGGGGCGGGGCTGGTGTTGCCTTCACGACCATATTCCTACCATAGGACTGTAGTCCATAGCAAGGGGAAATGGCGCGGCGTTGCCTCGCGCTCCATCAGGCCCTGCACCGCGCAGGGCCAGCGCGCGGCTTGGTCCGACGCCCAGCGCGCGGATGATTGCTGTCCAATTAGGGCCGCTCCGCGCCCATCTCCGCCGTTCCGAGCCGGTCTAGTCATTCCCGGAACCAGCCGTTCATTCATGTAGCCCGCCGAACTCACGCGAATGGCCGGCATTGAGACAAATTTGCCGTTCCGCGATCGCGCGCAGAGCGGCCGCTATCTGTGCAACATCGGGCATAGCTCGGGCATCATCCACGCTTCCGGCGATGGGCAATGCTGGCCGGCTGCTGCTGGTGCGCATCGGAGAAGGAGGTGGGTCATAGCTGCCATCGAGTCCGGGCGTCGACTCGGCTGCCGCCGCCCCATGTGAGACCTTGAGAAGGTCAGCTTGCAGGTTACTTCGATTGCGATTTCAGTCTCCATCTGCTGGTGCGAAATCGCCCACCGCCAGTGCGGTTGCCTCGACTATCAAAGCACTCAGCACAATCTCCAGCTTGCGCGTGTCGTAAGAACCGTCACGGAGGCTTTCATCACTTTGCTCGAGAAAGCGCCGTGTGTAGGTGTCCTTGTGTTCGAGCGCGCCGTGCCACCGACCGATCTCCCTTTTGTAATTGCTCCAGACCACCTCCGCATCCGGGCGGCCCGCGAGCCTGAGATCAAGGTAGCACTCGATCGCCGCCGCCCGTTCGTTAATGTCGCTGGGGTTGATTCCCTCAGGACCGCGGGCCGGGAAACCCTTAAACTCCTCAAGATGCGGGAGCATCATGGCTCGCATGTTTACTGGCTTTTGCATCGCTTCGATTCTGTGAAAGCCGGCCAAGCCCTCGGCGTCATTATCCAGCACGAAGAGAATCCTGTTCTGGACGTCGATATGCACGAGACCTTCGGCGAACTTCACAAGGTTGCCTGTCCCGGGAAAGGGGTGGCTCTGATCGACGTCGATGAAACGGAAAAAATCGGCCACATCGGGTTTGAGAATATCGATCGCGCGACGCAGGATTCGAGCATCCGACGTGCCTTCGGTCGCGACCAGGATCGAGTGCCGGCGGCCCGCGCCTCCATGGAATGAATCTTCCGTGACCCATCCCGCTTCGACGATCGGGCCGAACTGCCACATGACCTCGACATCAAGGTTTGCCTCGCCGCGTCCAAAGACCTGAAGCATCGAGTAGGCGCTTAGGATACACACCGCGGAGCCAAAGAAGCTCCGTTCAGACCAGTAAAGCTGGTGGTCAAAACCGTGCGGAATGCGGCTTAACTCCTCTGCCAACGCATCGAACCGACCACGCGCGATACGGTCACGTTCGTCCGTCATGCCCTCGATATACGTGGAGTCGAGGTCCGCTATCTTGAACCGATTGCAGAAATCGCAGAATTCCTCGAACGACATGAAGCCAGACGCCTCGCGCGCGTTATCAACGTCGCCGGTTGAAGAGTATTCCAGTGCCTGTCCGACTACAGCCTCGTATTCACTTCGTGCAGCTTTCACCGTCTGGCCGAGCAGGTCGAGGCGGGGGAGGACGCGTCTGAGCGGGCGCACGAAGCAGGCTTCATTGCGCCCCAATTCCTCATCGTCGGAATGTTCTGCAAAGTAGCCGTAGTCTATCCCATCAGCATGTCGGCGCGTTCGATCGCTTTCCTGAAACAGGAAACCGTGATCGTTCCCCATGTGGTTCTTCGCGTAGTCGAGGCTGATGCCTCCGAGTTCCAATTCGATCGACGTTCCCATTCAACGCCCCAACGGCCAAAAGCGTCGTGTCAGCTTGCGGCATTGAGCCTGATGTCCGCAACCCACCCATCCCCGCCGCCTGCAGCACTCGCGGGAATGTCCGTTTCGGAACCGCCGGCCGAACCGACCGGAGGACGACATTGGGCGCTGAACTGCCGATCGTAATAAGCTTCCCGTGGACGGCAGGTTTCCCCAGCAGCGGTCGTTCGCCGACATTGGCCTGAACGGCTGGGTCTGGTCGCAAGCTGCCGGCCTGCCGTGCTCGGCCCCACTTCCCCTCCGGCCATCGTGGCCACAGGAGAACCATCATGGGCACGTCAGAGCATGATCCGATCGCAACCGATCGCCGCGCCTGGAATTCGGGGCGAAAGATCGGGGCAAAGCGCGCGTTGAAGCCACGGCAGGTCTGGGCCATCCGCTTCTTCCTCGACCAGCGCCGCCGCATGCGAGACCGGGCGCTCTTCGACTTGGCGATCGACAGCAAGCTCCGCGGCTGCGATGTCGTGAAGATCAGGATAGGCGATCTCGTGCTGGGCGGCCAGATCCGAAGCAGAGCGATTGTCATCCAGGCAAAGACCGGCAGGCCGGTGCAGTTCGAGCTGATGTCCGATGCGCGCGCGAGCTTGCTGGCCTGGCTGGAACGACGTGGCGGCACGTTGGCTGACTATGTCTTCCCAAGCCGCATCGACCATGCTGACCATCTCAGCACCCGGCAGTACGCCCGGCTCGTCGACGAGTGGGTCGTCGGCATTGGCCTTCGCCGGGAGGAGTATGGCACCCACTCGCTGCGCCGCACCAAAGCGTCGATCATCTACAAGGCGACCGGCAACCTGCGCGCCGTGCAGATCCTGCTCGGTCACACTAAGATTGAGAATACCGTGCGCTATCTGGGCGTGGATGTAGAGGACGCGCTCACGCTTGCTGAAGGCATCGAAACCTGACTGCCCCGGCTCCCCGCCGTTCGCGAGGAGCCGGACAGGTCTGCACTCATGACGGCCGTTGGGAGCCGTACAAGCTCATTAGAAAGCGGGCATTTGGTTGGGCGGTTATGTCGTTGACCAAGGCATCGCTAGACGTAGCCATCCCCACCATTGGCCCCAATATCTTATCCCGCCGTCCGAACTGACGGTCGAGGCACGTCTCTTTTGCCGGCCATAATTTCCATCACGATACGGCGCCACTCGACCGCCATGGGCACATCGGTCATTTGTCCGTTTGTTGGGTCAATCGACAGGAAGCGAAGTTTTGTTTCAATATCATGGCCTGAGAGGTATCTGGCTGCGTCTCTACTCACCTGGACGATCGCCGCATGGGCATCGAAGATACGGACGGCTATGGCGATCCTACCCTCGTTCACCAAGGCGTAAGCGATGTGGTTCGTTTTATACTCGGGCCATAGTTTGAAAACGCCGAAGGTCTCGTCCCCGGTGACGACGGGAAGGTGGTCCGTTGAATTTGGGTCTGGTGCGGTTATGGCTGTTCGCAATTCTGCGGCTGATGGGTCGTCAAGATAGGCCTCACCAAGCCACAGGAATGCCAATTCGTATGCGATTTTGATCATCGCATGTCGCACGTAGGAGAAATCGTAGGACTTCTTCATCACGAGTTTTGGGTTGTTGATAATGGTAAGACTTTTCTGCATCGTCTCGATATCGATGATAATCTGTTCTGCCGACGCAGGCGGGAAGCCCGCTTGTTTCCGTGCTCTTTGAATGAGTTTCGGGATTTGATCCGTGTCCCTTTCGTCTACAACGATCCTGGCACCCTTGGTGCCGTCCGGCATAACGACATTGACAATCCGCGAGATCGCTCTGATGTCTGGCTTCCCTGTGGTCTTGTCGAACGTAACCAAAGCCTCCTGGTCGGGATGTTCGGCAAGACTCGCCTTTCCAAGAAGAAATTCATGTATCGCGGGCGGCATACCGCCGCTTCCGGCCAAACCAAGGTCTGCTCGGCGGTTCCGAACTAGGAGGCTATCACTGAGTGCGGCGTCGACCCGACTGCCGAGTGTTGAATTGCACGCTTGGCACTCACGGTTCGTGATAAGCTGCCCACCTATGGCTCGGGGGAAGACGTGCTCCTTGGTGCCCGGTCGGTCCTCAAGACAAAAGATGCATCGCATGAGGCAGCATCTTCCTTGCTGTGTTCGTCTGTATGTATCAGATGTGCGCCCGATTCGCTCCTTCACCTGAGGGGATTCGGCCGGGTTATTGCGTCAGGGGGCGGGCAAGTTCATCCTAGCAAGTGCAAGGACGGAATAGCGCAGCATATTCCGTCTCTTGTTTCAGCTCGTCCAACACAAAGAGCCTGATATCACTAATATATTCTTTCAGAAACTTCGGAATTGTGGGTGATTTCCCGGAAACATGGTGGGTTACGCTACGCTTGTCCATCCTACGCCCGCTTACAGGATACTTCAGCGCATCGACCGCTTCCGCCTCATCCACGGCCGGAACCCGCCATTCCGCTCCCGGCCAGGAGCGGACATTGCCCCGCCGTGATGACGCGCAGGACGGGACTGGGCGGAGGGTTGTGGCCCCGGTGGCCGGCCGTGCCGCTCCGCCGTGAAGAGGGCGCTTGGCGCCTTCCTCGCCGCGACACGGTCCTGCGCGAAGCGCCCAACTAATGGGGTGCAGGGGCCTTGGGCCCCTGCTGGGTCCCGGGCGGAGCCCGGGCGGAGCGCGAGGCAGCGCCTCGCTGCTTAACCGGGCTCCAGGCGATACAGCGTGACTGTGCGCTCGGTGCGGTCTTCCAGTTCGCGCGTGGTCGGCACCGCGTAGCGTGCGAACGGCGCGAGACCGTGATTCGGCAGCCAGGCGCGGCCGGGATCGGCGAGCCATACCTCCGCCGCGCCGGCCAGCGAGCGCAGCCAGGGCAGGATGTGCGCGGTCATCGGCGCCTCGTAGCAGACGTCCCCGCACAGGATCAGGTCCCAACGCGCGGGCTCGCCGACCAGGTCGGTGGCGAGCGGTTGTACCGCCTCGCCGTTGGCCGCGGCGTTCAGCGCCACGGCGGCCACGGCCAGGGGGTCGATGTCGGCCGCCTCCACCAGGCCGGCGCCCGCGCGTGCCGCGGCGATGGCGGCGATGCCCGAGCCGGCGGCGAAGTCGAGCACCCGGCGGCCGGCCGCCAGCGCCGGGTGGTCGAGCAGGTGGCGCGCCAGGGCCTGGCCGCCCGGCCAGGCGAATGCCCAGAACGGCGGCTCGATGCCGGTGCGCTCCAGCCATGCCTCGGCGGCCTGCCAGATCGGCGTGATCTCGCTGGCCAGGTGGAGCGCGATTTCCGGCACCAGGGGGGCGCGGCCCAGCACCGTGTGGCGCCGCACGAAGGCCTCGGGGTCGGTCATAGCCGGCCCAGCAGGATGGCGAGGGCGATCAGCAGGCCGACCTCACGGTTGGCCTTGAACAGGGCGAGGCAGCGCGCGGGGTTATGGATGTCGAGCCGCGCCACCTGGCGGGCGAGCAGCAGGGCGGGGAGGGCGAGGGCGGCGAAATAGGCCGCGCCGAGGCCCGCCAGCCAGCCGCTGAGCGCGAGCGAGGCGACGGCGACGGCGTAGCAGGCGGCGACGAACGGCGCGCTGCGCTCACCCCACAGGAGCGCGGTCGAGCCCATTCCCATCAGCGCGTCGTCCTCGCGGTCCTGGTGGGCGTAGATGGTGTCGTAGCCGATCACCCAGGCGATGGCGGCGAGGTAGAGCGCGGCGGCGGCGCCATCCAGCCGGCCGGCGCCGGCGGCATAGCCGAGCGGGGCGCCCCAGCCGAAGGTGAGGCCGAGCATCGCCTGCGGCCAGTGGGTGACGCGCTTGGCCAGCGGGTAGAGCGCCGCCAGCAGCACCGAGAACAGCCCGAGCGCCTGCGCCAGCGGGTTCAGCAGCAGCAGGATGACGAGGCTGGGCAGGCTGAGCGCGGCCAGGAACAGCAGAGCCCCGCGCACGGACACCGCCCCGGAGGCGAGCGGGCGGTGCGCGGTGCGGGTGACCCGGCGGTCGAGGTCGCGGTCCCACAGGTCGTTCACCACGCAGCCGGCGGCGCGCGTCAGGATGGCACCGAGCAGGAACAGCGCGATCAGCCACAGGGTGCGGCCGGGCGCGGCGCCGGCCAGCAGCAGCGACCACAGGCCGGGCAGGAACAGGAGCCACCAGCCGATCGGCCGGTCGAGGCGGGCGAGCAACACGAACGGCACCGCCCGCGGCGGCAGGCGCCCGACCCATCCGTCGGTGACAATATCGGTATGACCCGCGGCGGGATCCAATGGCGACACCCATCGATAGCGAGGCGCTGCCTCGCGCTCCGCCAGGCCCGGCGCGCGCCTTCGCGCGACGGCTCCGCCCTGGACCCGCCAGGGGCCAAGAGGCCCCTGGA
>Ga0326727_10012666_pt1 | contig 19114 bp, 17 predicted proteins | sample MB2enrmetagenome_FD_207643 | JGI IMG/M metagenome (GOLD analysis project Ga0326727, IMG submission 207643) | Lab enriched peat soil microbial communities from McLean, Ithaca, NY, United States - MB29MY | ecosystem: Environmental > Terrestrial > Soil > Wetlands > Peat | place: USA: New York...
CGCCAGCCGCTTGGGCGCGGCCGACCCGGCGCGCGGCGCGCCGGGCGCGGCGGAGCTCTCGATCCTCGACGGAGCGAAGGACTGCGTCACGCGTTCACCGGACATTCTCCAGATGGCCCTCCAGACGGCCGCGGGCTTCGATCAAATTGGCTCTGAGCGAGCGGCGGTCGAACTTACCAATTCCCCGGCCGTCAAGACGCGTGTCTCCCGATATTTCGACGGAACGCGTAACAAATCGAACGGGCGTTGTCACGTCGACGCGATGGCGCGATCGCTTCGTCGGCGCGGCGGTCAAGGAGAATGACGAAGATCAGCTACGCCGGCTGCCGGAAATGTCGCTCGGCGTTTCGGCGCAGGGTCGGCTTGCGCGCGGCTTTGGTCCGAGCGCCGCAATCGCGACTTGACCAGACTTCCAACGAGGCCGGGGCCGGAATGCGCCGGTCGCCGGCGACGCCAACAGCGGCGTCGAACGAAAGCCGCGATCGGATCTTCGCGGAGGAGTCGACGGGCTATGCTCCGTTGCGGGCGTTCTTCGCGGCGTGGCGCGTCAGCCAACCCCGCCATCCGCCGTAGCCGCCGATGTCGGGTCGCCCCGCCGCCGCCAAGGCGTCGCATAGGAATCCGGGCAGCCGGCGGCCATCCTCGAGGGCCACTTTGCCGATGGCGTGAGGTGCCTCCACGTTGGCGACAAAAGCGCCGAAGGCCGCTGCCGGCAGGCGCCAAACCTCCGCCGCGATCGGCGCGCCGCCCTTCCCCACGCGCACCATGCCGGGGCGCGGCGGGTTCATTTCGGCGAACGCGACCAACCGGTAATCGGGAGCGGTTCGCACGGCCTCCATCAGCCGCCCGCCGACGGCGGCGAGCTGGTGATTGAGGGGCAGTCCCTCCATGTGCGCGCCGATCACCACCAGATCGAGACCGCCGCCGTCGCTCCAAACGCCGCTGCGCGGGCCGGGCGGCGGCAGCGGCAGGCCGAGCGCCCCTGCCGGCGCCTTCGCGGCGCGGTGCAACGCGTCCGCCAAAGCGAGCAGCGCCCGATCGGAATGGGTCGGGCCGATCAAGGTGACGCCGGCGGCTCGGCCGCTGGGACCGAACCCGGCGGGAACCGCCACCGCGGCCAGATCGAGGAGATTGACGAAATTGGTGTAGACGCCGAGGTTGGCGTTGAGGCGCACCGGATCGGCGAGCGCCGCCTCCACCGTATAGGCGGTGGGCGTGGTCGGCGTGAGCAGGACGTCGATCGCTTCCCACGCCGGCTCGCATTCGCGCCTGAGCGCTTCGAGCTGGTGCAACGCGTCGAACGCCGCCGACGCCGCGACGTCGCGGCCCTTCATGATGATGCTTTCGACGGTCGGATCGGCGGCGCCGGGGTGGGCGGCGATGAAATCGCCGACCGCGGCGGTTCGCTCGGCGACCCACGGCCCCTCGTAGAGCAACCGCGCGACGGCGAAGAACGGCGTGAGATCGACTTCGACCGCTTCGCCGCCGAGCCGCTTCATCCGTTCGACGGCGCGGGTGAATAGCGCCTCGACCTCCGCGTCGCCGAAAAAGACCAGGTCGCGCGCCCGCGGCAAACCGAAACGGAATCGCACCGGCGCCGGCGGCAGCGGTCCGTCGATCGGCGCGAGCGGCGCGCGGCTGTACGGATCGGCGGCGTCAAAACCGGCCGCCGCCGAAAGCGCCGCCGCCGCGTCGTCGGCAGTGGCCGCGAAGATCGTGACGCAGTCGAGCGATTGGCAGGCCGGCACGAGGCCGGCGGCGCTGATCAAGCCGCGGCTCGGCTTGAGGCCGATGACGTTGCAGAAGGCCGCCGGCACCCGGCCCGATCCCGCCGTATCGGTGCCGAGGGCGAAACTGACGAGACCGCGCGCCACCGCGACCGCCGAGCCGGAGCTGGAGCCGCCCGAGACGTAACGCGAGTCGAACGGGCTGCGGGGAGCGCCGTAGGGCGAGCGCACGCCGACCAGGCCGGTGGCGAACTGATCGAGGTTGGTCTTGCCGACCAGCAGCGCGCCGGCGGCGACGAGCCGCGCGATCGATGTCGCCGAGCGGTCCGGCAAGAACGAGAACGCGGGGCAGGCCGCGGTGGTCGGCATTCCCGCGACGTCGAGGTTGTCCTTGACCGCGAAAGGAACGCCGAACAGCGGCAGGCCGGCGGGACCCTTGGCGTCCAGAGCCGCCGCTTCCGCGAGCAGCCGTTCGGCCGGAACGCGCGCGATCCAGATCGCCGGGTCCGCCGCCTCGGCCGCCGCCGCGCGCGCCAGGACCGCCTCGGCGACCGCCGCCGCGCTCCACCGTCCCTCGGCGTAACCCTGGAGCAAAGAGGCGATGGAATGGACCGGGATGTCCACGGCGAAGCTCCTGGAACGGGCTAGACGATCGGCTGATGAGTCAGGATGGCGACATACTCGGCCGCCGCCCCGCTTACCGTGGCCAAGTGCTCGCGCATCGTCCGGGCGGCGGCCTCGCCGTCGCCTCGCATGATCGCCTCCACCACCGCGTCGTGCTCGCGCCAGGATGCGGCGAGACGGCCGAGGAGATTGAACTGGGCGCGGCGGAAGGGAGCGAGGCGGTCGCGCGTGGCGTTCAGCAGATCGCTGAGATAGCCATTGTGGCAACCGGCGTAGAGGCGGGAATGGAATTCCTGATTGAGGAGCTCATAGTCGTCGATGCGTCCATCGCGCACGGTCGGCTGCGAAGCTTGGTGGAACGCCGCCAACTCGCGGCGTTCGTCGGCCGTCATGGCGGCGGCGGCCAGGCGCGCGGCCGAGGCCTCCAGCTCCGTCATGACGACGAACATCTCTTGCAGCCGAAGCGGCGAGATGACGGCGACGATCGCGCCCCGGCGAGGCCGATGTTCAACCAGTCCGGTCGCGGCGAGATGCCAGAGCGCTTCCCGCACCGGGGTGCGCGACACCCCGAACCGGGCCGCCAGCTCTTGCTCGTCCAACCGCAGGCCCGAGGCCAGACGCCCGCGCAGGATGTCGTCGGCGATCGCGGCGGCGAGTTCGGCGGCGCGAGCCTGGGGCGGCTGGCGCGGCGAGCCGTTTGCGGACCTCGCGAAAAAGGGCGAATTGGCGGCGTGCATACAAGATCGTATGCGCATTAGCGACTCGCGTGTCAACGTGACATATTGAATATAGGAACTATTTTCGGTAGACAGCCACGTTCAGGCAAGACGGCGGGCGCGAGATTGCCCGCGATCGACCAGATATTATGCATTGCCCAATGCGCGAGCTCACTTATTAGGCATTCTCCCTCGAGAGAGAGCGCGCCAGGGGCTCGGCAAACTGCATAACAATTTGCAATTACACATGAAAGTCCAATCTCTGGCGGGCTGGCACACATTTTGTTTCTTGCATGCAAGACCCGAACGCTGCGCGGCGCTCGGATCGCGATCCCCCGTTGAAGGAAAGGCACCAACGATGACCCAGCAGCACAGTCTCTCGCGCCGCACGGTCCTTGCCGCCATGTCGGCCGGCGCCGTCTATTCGGTCCTGCCTCTAGGGCGGGGGCGGGCGGCGGGGTCGCTGACGGTCGGCTTCATCTACGTCGGTCCGAAGGACGACTACGGCTACAATCAGGCGCACGCCGCCGGCGCCGCCGCGGTCAAGGCGATGGGGGTCAAGGTCGTCGAGGAAGAGCGGGTGCCCGAGACGATCGATGTCGAGAAGACCATGGAGAGCATGATCAACCTCGACGGCGCGACGCTGCTGTTCCCTACTTCGTTCGGCTATTTCGATCCGCACATCCTCAAGGAAGCAAAAAAATATTCGAACGTCACCTTCCTCCATTGCGGCGGCCTGTGGCGCGAAGGCCTGCCGGACAATGTTCACAGCTATTTCGGCTACATCGACGAAGCGGAATATCTCTCCGGCATCGTCGCCGCCCACGTCACCAAGAGCAAGAAGTTCGGCTTCGTCGCCGCTAAGCCGATCCCGCAGGTGCTGCGCAACATCAACGCCTTCGCGCTCGGCGCGCGCTCGATCGACCCTGCCATCACCACCCAGGTGATCTTCACTGGCGACTGGTCGATGCCGGTCAAGGAAGCGGAAGCGACCAACAGCCTCGCCGATCAGGGCGTCGACGTCGTCACCTGCCACGTCGACAGCCCCAAGGTGGTGATCGAGACCGCCGAGAAGCGCGGCCTCTTCACCTGCGGTTATCATGCGAGCCAGGCGGCGCTGGCGCCGAAGGGCTACCTCACCGGCGCCGAGTGGAACTGGGAAGCGCTCTATCCGTCGCTGATCGACGACTTCAAAGCCGGAAAGAAGATCCCCGGCCTGGTGCGCGGCGGCCTCAAGGCCGGCATCGTCAAGACCTCGCCCTACACGGCCCTGGTCCCCGACGCCGCCAAGGCCAAGGCCGACGCGATCAAGGCCAAGTTCATGGGCGACGGCTTCGCCATCTTCGCCGGACCGATCAAGGACAACAAGGGCGCGAGCGTCATCGACGCCGGCGTCGTGCGTGGCCAAACCGACATCGAGCTGGAGAAGATGGGCTATCTCGTCGAGGGCGTCATCGGCTCGACCAGCTAAGGGACGCTGGGCGTGGACGCCGAACCGCCGCCGCGCGCGGCGCTCGCCGCCTTCCTCGATCCCCTCGCCGCGCCGGTCGCGGCGGGGGTGGCGACGGTCATGCTGTTTGGCCTGTTCGTCGCCGCGGCGGGAAAGAATCCGCTCGAAGTCTATCAATTGATGGCGATCGGCGCCTTCGGCTCCTGGTTCTCGTGGCAGAACACCCTGTTGCGGGCCTCGCCGCTGCTGCTCACCGCTCTCTGCACCGCGCTGCCGGCGCAGATGGGCCTGGTGATTATCGGCGGCGAAGGCGCGTTCGTCCTCGGCGGCCTCGCGGCGATGGCGGCGGGCCTGCCGCTCGCCGACCACGGCGCGCCGTCGATCGCCGTGCAAGTCGTCATGGCGATCGCCGGAATGGCCGCCGGCGGCGCGTTGATCGCCTTGGCCGGCGCGCTGCGGCATTGGCGCGGCGTCAACGAAACGATCTCCTCGCTGCTGCTGTCGTCGATCGCCATTGCGGTGATGAACCAGGTGGTGGAGGGGCCGATGCGCGATCCCGCCAGCCTCAACAAGCCGTCGACGCGGCCGCTGCCCGACGCCGACTTGATCGGCAATCTGCCGGGCATGGACGTCCACTGGGGCTTCGCGCTCGGCCTGATCGCCTGCGTCCTCGCCTGGTTGCTGATGCGACGCACGACGTTCGGATTCGCCGCCCGCATCGTCGGCGGCAATGCGCGCGCCGCCCGCATGGCCGGACTGCCGGTCGGCGGCATGACGGTGATCGTCACCGCGCTCGCCGGCGCCGCCGCCGGCCTCGCTGGCATGATCGAGGTCGGCGCGGTGCAGGGCAGCGCCAACGCCAACATCGCCGCCGGCTACGGCCTCAGCGGCATTCTCGTCGCCTTTCTCGCGCGCCAGCATCCGCTCGCAATCGTGCCGGTCGCGATTCTGCTCGGCGGCATCGGCGCCAGCGGCGGTCTGCTGCAGCGCCGCCTCGATCTGCCCGACGCCGCGGTGCTGGTGCTGCAAGGCATATTGTTCGTCGCGCTGCTCGCCGGCGAGGGCCTGCCGCCGTTCAGCGCCTGGACCTGGAAAGCGAGGATCAGCCGATGACCGCCGGCAGCCTCGGCCTGTGGACCGTGCCGATCGCCGTTCTCGGCGGCGCGATCCGCGTTTCGACGCCGTTCCTGTTCGTCAGCCTCGGCGAACTGGTGACCGAGAAGAGCGGCCGCATCAATCTCGGCCTCGAAGGCACGTTGATCATGGGGGCGATGAGCGGCTTCGCCGTCGCCTATCTCACCGGTTCGCCGTGGCTCGGCGTGTTGGCGGCGGGCGTGGTCGGCATGGCGCTCGGCGCGCTGCACGCCGGCGTCTGCTCGCTGCCGCGGGTCAACGACATCGCCGTCGGCATCGCGCTGATGCTGTTCGGCACGGGGCTCGCGTTCTATCTCGGCAAGCCGTTGGTGCAGCCCAAGGCGCCGACGCTGCCGGCCTTGCCGCTCGGCTTCTGGAGCGACATTCCGCAGGTGCGCGCGGCGTTGGAGGTCAACGGCCTGTTCCTCGTCGGCGTCGTGCTGACGCCGCTCTTGCGCTGGGCGCTCGCCAACACCCGCTGGGGGCTGATCGTGCGCATGGTCGGCGATTCCGCCGAGGCGGCGCGCGCGCTCGGCTATTCGCCGATCGCGGTGCGCTTCTACGCGACCTGCTTCGGCGGCTTCATGGCCGGCGTCGGCGGCTCGTTCCTGTCGCTTTATTATCCCGGCAGCTGGAACGAAGGCCTGTCGAGCGGCCAGGGCATCACCGCGGTCGCTTTGGTCATCTTCGCGCGTTGGAACCCGATCGCCTGTTTCGGCGCCTCGCTGTTGTTCGGCGGCGCCGGCGCGCTCGGGCCGGCGCTGCAGGCGGTCGGCGTCACCTCGGGAACCTATCTGCTCAACGCCGCGCCCTATATCCTGACGCTCGTCATTCTGGTTCTGTCGTCGTCGTCGCGCCGTCGCATCGCCGGCGCGCCGGGCGAGCTCAGCGTCACCAAGTAGCCGACCGCAGCAAAGGAACGCGCCATGTCCTTCGTCGCCGCCGATCCCTACCCCTGGCCGTTCGACGGCCGCTGGAGCGCCGCCGACACCGCGCTGATCGTCATCGACATGCAGACCGACTTCTGCGGCGTCGGCGGCTATGTCGACAAGATGGGCTACGACCTGTCGTTGACCCGCGCGCCGATCGAGCCGATCAAGCGCGCGCTCGCCGCTTTCCGCGCCAAGGGCTACCACGTCATCCACACCCGCGAGGGCCACCGGCCCGATCTCGCCGACCTGCCGGACAACAAGCGCTGGCGCTCGCAGCGCATCGGCGCCGGCATCGGCGACGCCGGACCGTGCGGCCGCATATTGGTGCGCGGCGAGCCGGGCTGGGAGATCATCCCCGACCTCGCGCCCGCCGCCGGCGAGCCGATCATCGACAAGCCGGGCAAGGGCTCGTTCTGCGCCACCGACCTCGAGCTGATCCTGCGCGCCCGCGGCGTCCGCAACCTCGTGCTGACCGGCATCACCACCGACGTCTGCGTCCACACCACCATGCGCGAGGCCAACGACCGCGGCTTCGAATGCCTGCTGCTGGAGGATTGTTGCGGCGCGACCGACCGCGGCAACCACGACGCCGCGATCAAGATGGTCAAGATGCAGGGCGGGGTGTTCGGCGCCGTCTCCGCCGCCGACGGCGTCGTCGCCGCGCTGCCATGACCGGCGCCTTTTCCCTCGAAGCGGCGGGCATGTCGAAGCGCTTCGGCGCGCTTGTCGCGCTCGACGACGTCTCGCTGCGGGTGAAGGCGGGAACGGTCCACGCCCTGCTGGGCGAGAACGGCGCCGGCAAGTCGACGCTCGTCAAGTGCGTCATGGGATTCTATCGCGCCGACCATGGTGGCCTGCTGCTCGACGACCGCGAGGTGGATGTGCGCAATCCGCGCGACGCGGCGCGTCTCGGCCTCGGTATGGTCTACCAGCACTTCACGCTCGTGCCGTCGATGACCGTTCTGGAGAACTTGGTCATGGCGCGGGCCGATCCGCCGGCGATCATCGATTGGGCGCGCGAGCGCGCCCGGCTCTCCGCCTTCCTCGGCGGCATGCCGTTCGCCGTGCCGCTCGACACGCCGGCGCACGGCCTCGCCGCCGGCGAGAAGCAGAAGGCGGAAATCCTCAAGCAGCTCCACCTCGGCGCCCGCTTCCTGATCCTCGACGAACCGACCTCGGTGCTCACGCCGCAGGAGGCCGACGAAATGCTGGGGATGGTGCGGAGCATGGCCCACGAGGGTCGCCTGACCGCCCTCCTGATCACCCACAAGTTCCGCGAAGTTCTCGCCTACGCCGATGCGGTGACGGTGCTGCGCAAAGGCAAGCTTGCCGGGACCGGCAAGGTCGTCGACCTCACTGTCGACAAGATGGCGGCGCTGATGATCGGCGAGGACCGGCCCGCCGCGCCGGTGGGGCGCTCGGCCGCCGCGCCGGGCGCGGTGCGCATCGCCGTGGAGACCGTCAGCGCCGACGACGCCGACGGCGCCGAGGCGGTGCGCGGCGTGAGCCTGGCGGTGCGCGGCGGCGAGATCGTCGGCATCGCCGGCGTGTCGGGCAACGGCCAAAGCGAGCTGGTCGAAGTGCTCGCCGGCCAGCGCGAGGCGACCGGCGGCCGGATGCTGGTCGAAGGCGAAGTCTACTTCGCCCGGCGCGCCGAGACGCAGCGCCACCATCTCGCCCTCTTGCCGGAGGAGCCGTTGCGCAACGCCTGCGTCGGCCGCATGAGCGTCGCCGAGAATATGGCGATCCGCGACTTCGACCGCCGTCCCATCGCGCACGGCTTCTGGCTCTCGCGACGCGCGATGCGGGAGGCGGCGCGCGCCTTGATCCGCCGCTACAAGGTCGCGACGCCGGGGCCGGACGCGCCGATCTTCGCCCTTTCGGGCGGCAACGTCCAACGCGCGGTGCTGGCGCGCGAACTCGGCGGCGAGGTGCGCATACTGATCGCGGCCAATCCGGTTTTCGGCCTCGATTTCGCAGCCGTCGCCGACATCCACGGCCAGATCGTCGCCGCCCGCAACGGCGGCGCGGCGGTTCTGCTGGTGAGCGAAGATCTCGACGAACTGCTGGAGCTCTCCGACCGCCTGCTGGTGATGTCGGAGGGTCGGATCGTTCTGGAGACCGCGGCTGCGGGCGCCGACCGCACCGCGATCGGCCGCGCCATGGCCGGTCATTGAGGGAACGCGCCCATGCCCGTCGTCGTCGCCGCCCGCCCGTATCCGTATACGTTGCCGACGCCGGGCGCCGCGCTGGTGATGATCGACATGCAACGCGATTTTCTCGAGCCGGGCGGATTCGGCGCCGCGCTCGGCAACGACGTCTCCCGGCTCGCCCCGTGCGTGGCGCCCGCCAAACGGCTGCTGGAGGGCTTCCGCCGCGCCGGCTTGCCCGTCATCCACACGCGCGAGTGTCATCGCCCCGACCTTTCCGATTGTCCGCCGGCCAAACGGGCGCGCGGCGGCGGCCCGTTGCGCATCGGCGATCCCGGCCCGATGGGCCGCATTCTGATCGCCGGCGAAGCAGGCGCGGAGATCATCCCCGAACTCTTTCCGCTGCCGGACGAGATCGTCATCGACAAGCCGGGCAAGGGCGCCTTCTGCGCCACGCCGCTGGAAAGTCTGCTGCGCGGGCGAGGCGTCACGCACTTGGTGGCGGCGGGCGTGACGACCGAGGTGTGCGTGCAGACCACGCTGCGCGAGGCCAACGACCGCGGCTTCGAATGCTTGTTGGCCGAGGACGCGACGGCCAGCTACTTTCCCGATTTCAAACGGGCGGCGCTCGAAATGATCGTCGCACAGGGCGGCATCGTCGGCTGGACCGCCCCGGTCGCCGCGATCCTGGAGACGCTCGAGTGATCATCCGCGGCCTGCTCACCGACCCATCGGCGTTGCGCTTCGAGCCGTTTCGCGAGGGAATCGAGGCGGCGTGGCTGCACCGCGATCCCGACGGCGGGCCGGCGGCGGCGGTGCTGCGGTATCGTCCCGGCGCGCGCTCGTCGCGCCATCGTCACGCCGGCTGGGAGCGGGTGATCCTGATCAGCGGCAGCCAGGCCGACGCGCGAGGGCTGCTCAAGGCGGGCGACGTCGCGCTCAACGCGCCGGGAACCGAACACGACGTCTACAGCGCGGAAGGCTGCCTCGCCTTGCTGGTCTGGGAGCGCCAGCCGATCATGCTGGAGTAGCCGGCGCGGGCCGGGTCGGAGAGGCCGGCGGCGCCGCGCCACCGGCGGCGACCGACGGGCGCGACGCGGGGCAGGGGTCCGCTTCCGGCCTCTGAGCGCCGTTGACAGACGCGCAGGCGGGATGCTTATCGCCGACGATCGGGCGAGGGGCGCGGGCCGCGGGCGCGGCCGATCGCCGAGCGCTGAGGAAGCATGCGATGTCCGCCGCGCCAATCGATACGCCGCATCGAGTCTCGGGCGAGCGATCGTCGTGGCCGATATTCGTCATCTCGTTGCCCGCCGCGCGGGCGCGGCGCGCCTCGTGCCGAGCGGCGATGGACCGGCTCGGCCTGGAATTCGAGTTCTTCGACGCGATCGGAGGCTCCTGCCTCTCGCAACAAGAGATCGCGAGGGCCTATGACCCCGACAAGAACGCCAGGCTTTTCAAACGTCCGTTGTCGGCGGCGGAAATCGGCTGCTATCTGAGCCATCACGCGCTGTGGGATCGGGTCGGCGGGAGCCGAGCCGCCGGGGCGATCGTCTTGGAAGACGATTTCGACGCCGACGGCGCGCTGCCGGCGCTGCTGGACGAGATATGTCGGCTGGATTTGTCGAATTGCCTGGTCAAGCTCCATTCGCAGAGGAAGGCGACCGGCGCGCCGCTGGCGATCCTGACCGGCGGCTACCGGTTGCTCGCGCCCGCCAACGTTCCCGGAATGACGCTCGGCTATATCGTCGAGCGTCGCGCCGCCGTGGCGCTCGCCGAAAAATCCCTTCCGTTCGGGCGGCCGGTCGACATCGATCTCAAACATTGGTGGGAGTTCGGCGTCTCGGTCTTGATCGTCCAGCCCAGCGCGTTGCACATTCGGACGGCGGACGGCGCCAGCGCGATCGAATCCTCTCGCAAAGGCGCCAAGCCCGCCGGCCGTATGGGCGGATGGGTCCGACTGGTTCGCAACTTGCGCTACCAATGGCTCTACGTGCGCCAAAGGCTTCGAGCGCGCTCGAAAATCCGGCCGATCGTCAGCCGATTCGCCAACCCGACTGCGCCGAACGAGACGCGGTAGATCGCCGAGTTCGCCATTGTCCGTCGCCGTTTCCCAGCCGCGAAAGAACCTCGTCGTCGTGCGCGCCGGCAAGAATTCGTTGCATCCGCACTGGCTGAAGGGCGCCGCAAGCCGAAACTGGGACTTGGTCGTCAGCCTCTATGACCCCGACGCCCGGTTTCCGCATCCGGACGACGTTCTCGTCGTGACACGCCGCGGCGGCAAATGGGACGGGCTTTATGCGCTGTTTTCCCAGTCGGACGCCTGGCGCCGTTACGATTACGTCTGGCTCCCCGACGACGATGTCGCGGCCTCCTCGGCGGACATCGACGCCATTTTCGACGCGATGCGCCAATACGATTTGGATGTCGCGCAACCCTCGCTGACCCGGGACAGCTATTTCTCGCATTTTGCATTCATGTCCTGCCCCGGCTTTGTTCTGCGCTATGTCAATTTCATCGAAATCATGGTCCCCTGCCTGAAGGCGAGCCTGCTGCAAGCCGTTCTGGAGGACTTCAAGGGTTCGATGAGCGGGTTCGGTATGGATTACATCTGGTGCCGCCTGTCGGAGGATGCGCGTTACAAAGCAGCGATCATCGATCGGGTCGCCGTGCGTCACACGCGGCCGATCGGCAAGGCGCTTCGCGGGCGCATGGCGAAAAGCGGCGTCGTCGCCGAGGACGAAGAGCTTATCCTGCGCGCGCGCTATAACGTGCAGGGCCGGATCAGACCGCTGATCTACGCCGCCGTCGATTCGCGCGGACGCCTGCGCAAAGGCTGCGTGAGGCTGGGGTTCGCCATGGCTTTCGCCTACGCGAAGGTCTATTCGCAATTCACGGCCCAGGAGAGCGCGAGTTGGAAAATCGTGCAGTTGGTTCGGCGGCAGACGACGCGAAAGCCGGATTTGTCGCGGCTGCGACGATGCGACCTGGAATGACCCAAGCAAAAGCTGCGGCGTCCGCCGTCGAAGCCTGAACCCGGACGGTTCCCTGCGATGACCGATTTGAGCGATGTCGAAATTCTCATCGTCGGCGCTGGGTTCTACGGCGCGACGCTGGCGGAGCGGCTCGCCGCCGGCCTCGGCAAACGCGTCGTGGTGATCGATCGGCGCTCCCACGTCGGCGGCAACGCCTACAGCGAGAACGATCCCGAGACCGGCATCGAAGTCCACGAGTACGGCGCGCACCTGTTCCACACGCCGAACGAGGCGGTGTGGAATTACGTGAAGCGCTTCACCGCCTTCACCGACTATCGCCATCGGGTGTTCGCCGCCTGCCGCGGCCAGGTCTACGCCATGCCGATCAACCTGGGCACGATCTGCCAGTTCTTCGGCCGTCGCTTATCGCCCGACGAGGCGCGCGCGCTGATCGCCGAGCAGGCGGCGGAGCTCGGCGGCAGGCGCCCGCGCAATCTCGAGGAGAAGGCGATCTCGCTGGTCGGCCGGCCGCTCTACGAGGCGTTCATCCGCGGCTACACCGCCAAGCAATGGGGAATCGACCCGCGCGAATTGCCCGAGCACATCATCACGCGCCTGCCGGTGCGCTACACCTTCGACGATCGCTATTTTTCCGACGCGTTCGAGGGCCTGCCGGTCGACGGCTACGCCGCGATCTTTCGGCGGATGCTCGACCACCCGCTGATCGCGGTGCGGCTCGGCCTCGACTATTTCGACCTCAAGCCGCATCTGCGCGCCGACCTGCCGATCGTCTACACCGGCCCGATCGACCGCTATTTCGACTATCGCGAGGGCGAGCTCGGCTGGCGGACCGTCGATTTCGAGCGCGAGGTCCTGCCGGTCGGCGATTTTCAGGGCGCGGCGGTGATGAACTACGCCGACGAGGCGACGCCCTTCACCCGCATCCTGGAATTCCGCCATCTCCATCCCGAGCGCGCCTACCCCAGGGACAAGACGGTCATTGCGCGCGAATACCCGCGCTTCGCCAAGCGCGGCGACGAACCCTATTACCCCATTGATACCGCCGCGGACAAAGCGACCTACCTCCGTTATAAGGCGCGCGCGGCGAACGAGAAGAACGTGCATTTCGGCGGGCGCCTCGGCGGTTATCGCTATTGGGACATGCACCAAGCGATCGGCGCAGCGCTGAAGGCGTTCGAGAGCGAGATGGTTCCGCGATTTCGCGCGGGCGCGGCGATGAGCGCGTGAAGCCGTCTGACGACACAGCGACATTCCTCGCAGATAGCCGCGTCGCACGACGGAACGCCATGGCGGGCGCGTAGGGTCGACGGTCAAGCCGTGCGTGAAGAACGCCGACTGGGCGACGGCGCTCCGATTGAGGAGCGGTTTAGCGACGGGGACGAGCGCGGCGAGAACGCCGTTGGCGGCGTCGCCGGCGGCGTGGGCGAGGCGATTGAAGCCCATGCGGCGCTCGGATTTGAGATGGCCGATGCACGGCTCGCGTTTGATCGCCGCGGCGACGCGCCGCTTCTGGCCGGAGATGCAGACCTTGAACCGGCGCTCGGACGGAGCGTCGTGACCGTCGCGACGATGCTTCGCATCACGCTAGGGGAGCCGCGATCGCCGACGATACGCTCGAGGTCGGCGCCGATCTGCGCCTGCATATCCGGCGCGACGACGCCGAGCGTGTGGCCGTCATAGGGGTCGCCCGGCGGCGCCTTCACATGGGCGATGAAATGGCCGCCCTTGGAGCGATGGAGCATCGTCGCCCGAACCCCGCGCGAACCCCCAGGCGTTGACTCGGCGCGGGAACCCTTTAACAGGAGCGGTCGTTCACGCCGTCGATCGGCTGATCTCGCCCCGGCGAGCGTCGAGAACGACCGAAAGCGGAACAACCGGTTTTCACGCCACAGGCGCTCACGAAAGATGCCGACATCGCCAATCCCGTCGTTGAGCGCCCGATTGATCGGGCTCCTCGGCTCCGGCAACATGCGGCTGATCGCGCGTCTGTTGTCGGATCAAGGCGTCAAGCACTGGAAGGGCTACGCTTTCGCCACGGCGATGACGGTCGTGGTCGCGGCGACCACGACGGCGTCGGCGTGGATCATGAAAGACGTCGTCAACGAGATTTTCGTCGCCAAGAAGCTCGCCGCGGTCTGGATCATCGGCGGCGCGATCGTGGCGATCTACGCGGTCAAGGGCTTTTCCACCTATGGCCAGACGGTGGTGCTGGCGCGCGTGGCCAACGCCATCGTCGCCGACCTGCAGAAGCGCATCTTCGACAAGATGCTGGCGATGAAGCTGGCCTTTTACGACGCGCGCCATTCGAGCGAGTTCATCGCGCGCCAGGCCTTCATCTCGCAGTCGGCGAGCGGCACGCTCAACCTCCTGATCACCGCGCTGGCGCGCGACGTGCTGACCATGATCGGCCTCTTTTGGGTGATGATCGCGCAGGACCCGTTGATGTCGGCGCTGGCGCTGATCGTCACGCCGGGGGTCGTCGTCGGCATACGCGAACTGGGCGGACGCGTGAAAACGGTGATCCTCAACGAGTTCTACGGCTTCATGACAATCCTCGAATCGTTGCAGGAGACGGCGCTGGGCATCCGCGTCGTCAAGGCGTTCACGCTCGAACCCTTCATGCGCGAACGTCAGCGCGCTGCGATCGCGAGTTTCGAGCGCGCCGCCAACAAGCTGTCGACGGTCGGCGCGCGCTCGAGCCCGCTGACCGAGTCGCTCGCCGGCGTGGCGATGGCCATCGTCATCGTTTACGGCGGCCTGCGCGTCATCAAAACGGGACAGCCGCCGGGCGATTTCTTCGCTTTCATCACCGCGCTGATGCTGGCCTTCGAGCCCGCAAAGCGCGTCGCGCGGATGCATATCGACCTCACCTCGTCGCTGATCGGCGTCGATATGCTCTATCAGTTCCTCGACGAGCCTTCGCAGGAGATCGAGTGCGGCGACGAGCCGGCGCTGCGCGTGACCAATGGGCGGATCGAATTTCGCGACGTGCGTTTCGCCTACCGTCCGGGCGAGCCCGTCCTGCGCGGCCTCGACTTCATCGCCGAACCGGGACAGACGACCGCGCTAGTCGGCCGCTCGGGCGGCGGCAAGACGACGGCGATGAACCTGATCCTGCGCTTCTACGAGCCCGAGTCCGGCGCCGTCTTGGTCGATGGGCAGGACATCGGCGAAGCTTCGCGGGGCTCGCTGCGCCGACAACTCGCCTACGTCGGCCAGGACACCTTTCTGTTCAAGGGCTCGGTGGGCGAGAATATCGCGATGGGCCGGCCGGGCGCCAGCCGCGAGGAAATCGTCGCCGCCGCCAAGGCCGCCCATGCGCACGAGTTCATCCTCGGTTTCGAGCGCGGCTACGACAGCCCATGCGGTGAGCACGGCATGCAGCTTTCCGGCGGCCAGCGCCAGCGCATCGCGATCGCCCGCGCCTTCCTGAAAGACGCGCCGATCATCCTGCTCGACGAGGCGACCTCCGCTCTCGATTCGGAATCCGAGCGCGCGGTGCAGGATGCGCTGAAGACCCTTTGCGCCGGCCGCACGACGCTGGTCATCGCCCACCGGCTCAGCACGATCGTCAACGCCGACAAGATTTGCGTGATCGAGGACGGACAAGTTTGGGAAAGCGGCCGCCACGCGGAGTTGATGGCCAAACGCGGCGCCTACCTGCGTCTCCAGCAGACCCAATTCGATCAGGAACTCGCTGTCGCGACCGAGGCCAGCGCATGAGCGGCAAAGGCGCGAGGCGGCGCCGCCGTTGCAATCGCGGCGCCGGCTGCGCATAGTGTCGGCGGTCGCGACGAACCGCCGAGGATCGACAGGATGAACTCGCCTGGATCGCCGGCGTTGGCGTTTTTCGCACTGGCGTTGGCCGTCGCCGTTTGGCGGGCGCCCGCGCCGGCCGCGCCGTCGTTCGCAGCGCCGGCGCCAGCCGCGAGTCCCGAGCTGCCGGCTGAGTTCGCGCTGGAAAAGCTCCCTGCCGTAGCGCCGTACGCCCACTCGGCCAGCCTGGCCGAATTGGCCGATGGCCGGCTCGCGGCCGTCTGGTACGCGGGCAGTCGCGAGGCCGCGGGCGACGTCGCGATTTGGTTCAGCGCGCGCGACGGATCGGGGTGGAGCGCGCCCCGAACCGCGGCGACCCGGGCGGCCACCGCCGCGGCCACGCGAGCCTACGTGAGCTTCCTGGGCAACCCGGTCCTCTACGCCGAGAAGGGCAGACTGCACCTGTGGTACGGCAGCGTCGGCTTCGGCGGCTGGTCGGGAAGCTCGATCAACCACAGTGTTTCCGACGACGGCGGCGACAGCTGGTCGCCCGCCGAAAAGCTGGTCGCCTCGCCTTTCCTCAACATCAGCACGGCTGTGCGCGCGCCGCCCGTGGCGCTGGCCGACGGCGGCGTCGGCTTGCCGGCCTATCATGAGCTTTTCGCTAATCGAGCGGAATGGCTGCGATTGTCCGCCGACGGGCGCATACTGGGAAAGGCCCGCATGCCCAGCGAGCGTCCGGGCCTGCAACCCGCCGCAGCGGCGCTCGACGGCCGTCGCGCGCTCGCGCTGCTGCGCGACGGCGGGTCCGGCGACGGTCGCGTGATGGCCGACGCCACTTTGGACGGCGGCCTCAGCTGGCAGGCGTCCGCTTCGCCGCCGATCGCCAACCCCAACTCGTCGGTGGCTTTGTTGCGGTTGGCCAGCGGCCGTCTGCTGTTGGCGGCCAACCCGCTGACCGGCGGCGCGCGCTATGAGCTGGCCCTGTTCCTGTCTGAAGACCAGGGCGAGACCTGGACGCAGGCGCGCGTCGTGGAAGACGATCCCGAGCGCAAGGCCGAGTATTCGTATCCGAGCCTGCTGCAGACCCGGGACGGTCGGATCCACCTAGCTTACTCATGGCGATCTCAGACCATCGCGCACGCGGTCTTCTCGGAAGCTTGGCTGAAAGGCGATGCGCTTTGACGGCCGCCGCGATTTACGGTCAGTCGGCCGCCGCGCTATTGGCGGGCGCGGCTGTCACGTTCGCGCCGCTTCCGCGGCGCCGGCTCGTGGGGTGCCTGGCGGCGCTTGCCGCTTTGTTTTCCGTGGCGCCGGCTCTACACGCCGCCTTGTGGGCGCCCTCCTTCACGTTGACCCAGATCGCCGTGTTGCGGCTGTCGGGTTACGACCGCCTGATGTCCTCATGCCGTTCTCTGGCGGCGGCGTTGGTCGCCGTGGCGGTCGTGTTCTATCCTCTTTCGCTCGGCCTGGGGCGGTTCGATCCCTTCGATCTCGGCTATCGCCCCCTGCCGTTGCTGCTGCCGATCGCTGCGCTCGGGTTGTGGCTGGCTTGGCGGCGCCAGGAAGTCGCTCTGACGCTTCTCGGCTTCGACCTCCTGGCTTACGCGACTGGGCTGTTCGACAATTTGTGGAACGCCTGCCTCGACCCTCTGCTCGTCCTTCTGGCGATCTTCGCGCTGCTGCGCGGCCCGTGGAGAACGGCGGCGGCAATGACGCGGCGATGGATGAAAAAGGTTGCAAGCCGAGGCGCAATGGCGGCGGAAAGGTCGACACGGAACGTTTTCCGCCCCCCGTTTCCAGAGCGCCGCGAATGCGAGGGGACAAGCGAACGCGGCGATCCGGTCTTTGACGGCGGGCGGGGCGCCTTCAGGAGCCATCATGCAGATTGACGCGACCGCGCGAATTGAAGACGGGGCGAGCATCGGCAAGGGCGCCGTTATCGGCCCGTACTGCATCGTCGGTCGCGATGTTGCGATCGGCGAGGACTGTCGCTTGATCGCCAACGTGCAAGTCTTCGGAAGAACCACGATCGGCGCCCGGACCGTCGTTCATCCGTCCGCCTGCCTCGGCGGTCCGCCCCAATCGTTCGCCTATCGGGACGAACCGACGGCGTTGTCGATCGGCGCCGACTGCACGATTCGCGAAAGCGTCACCATGAACCGGGGCACGGCGCAGGGCGGCGGCGAGACGGTGGTGGGGGACAACGGGTTCTTCATGGCGTACAGCCATGTCGCGCACGACTGCCGTATCGGTCGCCAGGCCATTTTCGCCAATTGCGCCACGCTCGCCGGGCACTGCGTCCTCGGCGACGACGTGTTCATTTCCGGCCTTGTTTCGGTGCATCAGTTCACTCGGATCGGCTCGGGGGCGATGGTCGCGGGCGGATCGACCATTCGTGGCGACGTGATCCCGTTCGGTCTCGCGGTCGGCGCTCAGGCGCGCCTGGTTGGGATCAACGTGGTCGGCATGCGTCGGCGGCGCCATCCGGTCGCCGAAGTTCGCGCCGTGCGGACCGCCTATCGCATGATCTTCCTTGCCCCCGGACCGCTGTCGGAGCGGATCGAGAAGACAGCGGCGGAATTGGGGCATGTAGAGGCCGTCGCCGAGATCCTCGCCTTCCTGAGGACGCCGAGAACGCGCCCCCTCTGTCAGCCGCGCGGCAAGCCCGAGGACAGCGAAGAAAAGGCGCTTGCCGCCTTGTGAACGTTCGGTCCTCGTCTCGGCGCCGACGCCCGCAGGCGCGGAGGCGAATCCGTCGCCAAAGGCCTTGCTCCAGGCAATGTTTCCGTGGCAACTGCGCCTGGCCCGTCTTCGGGTCTGGCTTGCGGCGACGGTTCGCCGGCGCGGAAGTCCGAACGGCCATCAAGCGCGGGTCCAATGCACAGCACGACGTTGGCGGATAGAAGCTTCGAACGCATTTTGCTGATCAAGCTGTCGTCGATCGGCGACGTCATTCATACGATCCCGCTTCTCAACGCTCTGCGCCGTCGCTATCCGGCGGCGCGCATCGACTGGCTTTCAAAACCAACGCCGGCGGAATTCATCCGCGATCTGCCCGCCCTGGACGAGGTTCTCCTCTACGGCGAGAATCAGACCGAGGCGCCTCAGTACAGATGGGACGGCGTCGCCCATTTCGCTCGGCTCATCCGCGACCACCGATTCCTCGCGACGCTATCGCGCCTGCGCGCGGCCCGTTACGATCTCGTCATCGACATGCAAGGTCAGCTGAAGAGCGGCTTCGTGTCGATGGTGACGGGGGCGCCGGTCCGCATCGGTTTCGACCGCCCGCGAAAGAAAGTGTGGAAAGCGGAGGCGCTCACGCTGCCGCCCGGCGCCATGAAGAGCTCCTGGAAGGGGGCTCGCGAAGGCTCGTGGCTGGCCTACACGCATCACGTTCGGCTGCCGACGCTCGCGATCCACGCCATCGACCGCTACCTCCTGGTCGGGAATCTACTCGGTTTCGAGCCCGAGACGGCCGACTTCTCGATCCCGGTCCGAGCCCAGGCGGAGGAGCGCGTCGATGCGCTGTTGCGGGAACATGTCGGAGCGATGAGCAGGCCGCCTATCGTGATCGCGCCGGGATCGTTGTGGGAGACCAAGCGCTGGCGGCCTGAAGGTTTTGCCGCGGT
>Ga0326727_10012667_pt1 | contig 19114 bp, 16 predicted proteins | sample MB2enrmetagenome_FD_207643 | JGI IMG/M metagenome (GOLD analysis project Ga0326727, IMG submission 207643) | Lab enriched peat soil microbial communities from McLean, Ithaca, NY, United States - MB29MY | ecosystem: Environmental > Terrestrial > Soil > Wetlands > Peat | place: USA: New York...
CCCTTTACAACGGGGAAATGGGCAGCCGCTTTCAGACGCGGATCGAAGGCACGCGGATTAAGCACCTCATGGGTCCGGTCTCCCTGAAGATGTACGACAAGTTCGGCCAGGTCCTGCGTCTGGAAACCACCGTCAACGACGTCTCCTTTTTTCAGCACTACCGTCAGGTAGAACAACGCGATGGTCGATGCGTGACCCGCTGGGCGCGCATGAAAAAGTCTCTCTACAGCCTCCCCCCTTGCGGCAACTGCTCGTGGCGGCCAACCGGCGTTACCTGGAGTTCCTTTCGGCCTTGGAAGACCCGCGCCCCGGCCTGGATAAACTCCAACGCCTTTGCCAAACTCTCCGCCAGCAGGAACGCTCCTACCCCGGTTTCAACTTCTTCGCTCCACAGGATCTCCACCTTTTTGAAACCCTCGCCCGCGGCGAATACAACCTCCACGGCTTTCAGAACAAGGACCTCCGCCACCACTTACCCGGCAAAAACAGCGGCCAAATCTCTCGCCTTCTCAAACGCCTGCGCTTGCATGGCCTCATCAAGAAAGTCTCCCACAATTACAAGTACTACCTCACCGTCTTCGGCAAGCAGATCCTCACCGCCGGCCTCAAACTCAGAAACCTTGTCCTCATTCCCCAACTCGCCTTCACTCCCACATCCTGACTAACCAAATCCTGCCCCTTTCGGTCAGAACTTCACGGGGAAGCGCCTACTGCTTACTCTGACAGGGAACAGAGAAAAAAGACGCGCCTGTCATGGGTTGAATCTCTCAATGGCAGTTCCATGCTGCGGGGTGAGTTCAAGATCGGCTCGCGGGACAGATCAGGGCGTAGTAGAAATCAATGAGTTACTTTGACAATATGTCGATTTCAGCAGCCTGTTCGCCTCCACCAAGTTCCGTTAAACGTGGCGATTTCTGGCAGGCTGATTGCCCGCAGGGGGGAAGGAACAGTTGAACTTCGTGGTTCAGGAGGAGCAAATGGCCATACCCTCACGCATCCGCGATTTCCTGGATTCCGAGAACGTTCCCTACGAGGAACTCCGTCACGATCCAGCATTTACAGGACAAGAGGTCGCACACACGCTCCATCTTTCAGGGAAGAGGTGCGCCAAAACGGTAGTGCTGGAGGGTGACGGAAGGCTGGCAATGGCAGTCTTGCCGGCCTCCAACCGATTGAATCTCCAAGATCTTCGGGCCGCGATGGAAGTCACGCGCCTGGAGATGTTAGGGGAAGATGCACTGATGAAGCTTTTCCCGGACTGTGAGCGGGGCGCGATTCCACCTCTCGGCCGTCTCTATGGCATGGAAGTATGGGTGGATCGAACCATAAGCGATTCGGAGTATGTTGTGTTTTGTGCAGGCACTCACCAGGACTGCATCCGGATGAAGTACTCCAATTTCGCGAAGTTAGCCAAGCCGCGCATTAGCCGGTTTTCGGAAGTCTGGGCCATGGCGGCCTGATCCGTCGAGCCGAATCGCCCACGTCGAGTACGCCCCGTCGGGGTGGCCCAGCCCAGGGCCAGCCGGGAGGCGTTGAGGCTCGGTGCTTCCTTTCGTCATCGCGGTTACGTGTGCGAGGGCGGCGCAAACTCCCTTCAGGCGCTGGGGAATCTCCTACAGCAAGGGGGTGCCGCGAGCAGGAGGGGCAAGCGCGCCGCAACGAGGTGATACTCCCTTGACCTTGAATGGGTTACATTATGGTAGGGGTGCAACAGTGTCATCCCGCTTCAGGAGGAATGGATGCTTGCTTTGAGGGAAAAACTGGCGCAGCAAATCCCAGGGCTAAGGGAAGAAGCGCGCGAACTCACCAAGCGCCATGGCGACGCAGTCATTGCTGAGACAACCCTCGCTCAGGTTTTCGGCGGAATGCGCGGCATCAAGGGCCTGGTGTGCGACACCTCCGTGGTTGACCCGGACAAAGGTTTATACGTTCGCGGCATACCCATTGCCGAGTTGGCTTACTGCTTACCCGAGGAGATTTTCTACTTGCTTTGCACCGGCGAACTTCCCGACCGCGAAGCCCTTGCCGGCCTCCAGCAGGACTTGCGAAAGCGCGCTCAGATTCCCGCTTACGTATGGGATGTGGTCGAGGCCATGCCGATCGATTCGCATCCCATGACGATGTTTAGCACCGCCATTCTAGTGATGGAGCGCGAATCCGTTTTCCGTCGCCGCTACGCCGAGGGAATGCGCAAAGAGGAGTTCTGGGAAGCCACGCTGGAAGATTCCCTACAATTGCTTGCCAGGCTTCCCGGCATTGCCGGGGGCATCTACCGCCGGCACGCACGCAAGGGCCCACCCATCGTCTCCGATCCCAGCCTGGACTGGGGTGCTGATTACGCCCGCATGCTGGGTTTGCCGGACCCGGAAGGAAACTTCGCACGACTGCTCCGTCTTTACCTCACTTTGCACTGTGACCATGAGGGCGGGAACGTAAGCGCCTTCACCTGCCACACGGTGGGGTCTGCCCTGTCCGACCCCTACTACGCGGTGTCGGCGGGGTTGAACGGCCTGGCTGGGCCGCTTCATGGGCTAGCCAATCAGGAATGTCTCCAATTCGTTCTCGGGATTCGCAGGAGATTCGAGGGCGCGCCCAGCGACGAGCAACTACGCGAGTACGCCTGGAACACCCTCAAGGAGGGTCGGGTCATCCCAGGCTATGGGCACGCCGTGTTGCGCATCACCGACCCGCGGTTTACAGCCTTCCACGACTTCGGGGCGGCGGTCTGCCCTCAGGATGAGATTTTCAGGATCGTGGACAGGGTTTTCGCGATTGTGCCGGGAGTTCTGAGAGCGCAGGGCAAGGCCAAGGACCCCTGGCCCAATGTGGATGCTGTTTCAGGAGCCTTGCTCTACCACTTCGGGCTGACCGAATTCGACTACTACACCGTGCTTTTCGGTGTCTCGCGGGCGCTCGGAATGTGCGCCCAGTTGATTATCAACCGCGCGCTCGGCACGCCCATCACCCGTCCGAAATCCGTGAGTACGGACTGGATCAAGGCGACTGTCGGACAAACGCGGCAGGCGGCTTGAGTCGGATGTGCCATATGAACGTGCAAAGTCCCTACGGGCGCCCACAAGGGGCGCCCTTACTACTGTGCCATATGAACGTCCAAGTTCGAACGGCTTCCCCCACGCCCCCAAAAAGGAGGAAAACCCCATGGGGCCCAGTTGCGGCAATTGCCCTGTTCTGAAGACCTCACTATTCAGCAGTCTTTCAAGCGAGCAAGTCTCGCGACTGGGGTGTGTGTTTCGGCCGGCGCGCTACCGGAGGAACCAAATCCTTTTCTTCGAAGGGGGCGTGGCTCAGCATTTGTTTGCTCTCCACGCCGGTCTGGTCAAGCTGGTCAAGTCGCTCGAGAACGGGAAGGACCGCATAACCGGCGTTCTGTTCCCAGGTGAATTGTTCGGCCTGGAGGCCCTTTCGCACCCCACCTACCCGCTTACGGCTGTGACCTTGCGCGACAGCGAAGTCTGCGCCGCATCCCGGGACGAGGTCACCGTGTTCCTGCATTCCAATCCGGAAATCGCACTTGGCATGGTGCGCTTTTTGGTCACCGAGGTGGGACGTGTACGCACCCAAGTCACAGACATGAGCTTCAAGGATGCCAGAATGAAGGTGGCCACGTTCCTGTTGTCACTGGTTAGCTCTGACCCGACTCCACACAATGGATGCGCGGCCCTCACTCTACCACTCTCCAGGCAAGAGATCAGCGAAGTTCTTGAGCTATCCCCAGAAACAGTAAGCCGCACACTGACGGCATTCCGGCGGGAAGAGTTGATTGCGGCCCGCGGGCGGCAGCTGACGATCCAGAATCTCGAGGGCCTGAAATTAGCAGCACGACGCTGAGTTGAGGCCTAGTTAAGACATTTTGTCAATGTTGACTGAGGTATTGCCCCCGCCAAGCCTAGGCTTTTCTTTGCCCCGCTTTACCCCTCCAATTTCTCGCTAAATTCAGGACGCTAAAGCAATTGCAACTACAATCCAGGGAGAGTAACTAGGGGGGAGAAATAAAAAAACTACTGGACAGAGATTGACCTATGTCATGTAGAATTGTGACGCATGCCATCGACACGGCCCCACTATGGCGGATAGGGTGCTTATCTAGCGATGGATGCTCTTGGCTTGTGGAATCTTGCTATGGAATTCACCCGTTTTTGTCCTGGGTCAAGCTGGTTTGCTCGAGCAGGAACAACTCAATTGGTAGCTACCGGCATGCCCATTCGGCCTCAAAGAGCCACGATCCGCTCGAGCCATGTGGCGCTCCTCTGTGCCCTGGTGCTCATCTCGGCACTTGGCGCTCTTCCTCAAACTATGCTGCCTTCCCAATCAGCGGAGAGCCCGAATCACCCCGAGATCCTCTTCGTGCAAGCGGCCTATGTGAAGGCTGGCAGGTTGTCAGAGAGATTCCCCCAAGGGAGCAGAATTGTTCGGCTCGATAAGGGTAGCAAAAGGCCCGCGAATCTCACACCCAGTTTCTTTGGCGCCGCAGATCCACGCATCTCCTTCGATGGCTCGAAGGTGCTTTTCGCCGGGAAGAAAGATGCCGCAGCCACCTGGCAGATCTGGGAAATGAACACGGATGGAACGGAGCAGCGCCAAGTGACCCACCGCGATGGGGATTGCCTTGCCCCAGCCTACCTGCCACGCAATGCCATCGCTTTTTCCGGCGAAGTTCAGGATGCCGGCGGAAGCCGGACTTGGCAAATCTACTTCGGCAAGCTCGATGGAAGTGATGTGCATCCCATCACCTTTGGCCCGGGCGATTACGAGCTCGAAACGGTGCTTCAGAATGGGCTAATCCTGGCTTCCGCGCGCTCACCCCTGCAAGCGCGGGGGAAGTCAGAGAGTTCGCGCAACCTCTACACGCTGCGGCACGACGGCAGCGGGCTTGCGGCGTTCCGATGCGACCACCGGGGTCTGGCGATTCGCAGCCAAGCCGAAGAGTTGGATGACGGGTCCGTGGTTTTCGTCAAGAACACGGTGCTTGGCTCGGAAGCCGGGGGGGATCTGGCGGCGATCCGACGTGGCGCCATGCACAATTCAGTCGTTGGCCCCGCGAGCGCATTGATTTGGTCTCCCAGGCAGCTCGAAGCCGACCGATTGATTGTGGCTCGGCGAGTGCCGACACCCCATTCGGCGGGGAAATTCGGGCTGTATTCCTTCGATTTCATTCATGGGAAGTTCCAGGCTCCGATCTACGAGGATTCGGAGCTGTCCAGTATCGAGGCCGTTCCGGTCGTCGCACACCCGGTTCCCCGCTGGTACTGGAGCACCCTGAGCCCGGAAGTAAAGACCGGCTACTTCATTTGCCTGGACGCGTCGTTGTCCGCTGACGCGCCCAAAGGCCGCTTGTCGCCACTGCCTTCCCGGGTCCGCGTGCTCGCTCTCGATCCCTCCACTCATAAGGAAAACGCCCTGGGGGAAGCGCACATCGAGCAGGACGGCTCCTTTTACATCGCGGTGCCGCCGGACTGGCCGGTGCGTTTCGAACTGTTGAACGCCGAGGGCAAGGTAGTGCGCGAACAGCAAAGTTGGATATGGGCGCGCTCAGGGGAAGAACATGGCTGCGTGGGCTGCCACGAAGATCGTGCCGCGGCTCCCGAGAATCGTTGGCCGATCGCTCTGCGGCGCTTTGATACCCCCACCCGGCTGGGTGTTCAGGCGCCGCTGGAAGCAGCGCACTGAGCGGTAGGGGCAACCCTCGTGGTTGCCCAGGGCGGCCACAGGAACGGCCCCTGCTGGAAGCAGCGCACTGAGTCGTAGGGGCAACCCTCGTGGTTGCCCAGGGCGGCCACAAGGACCGCCCCTACAGGCTCGAAATGAGGAATTGAGAATGAAAGTTCCAGCGCGACAAATCGCCATCCTGCTTGCCGCGACGATCATGCTGGCCGTGGGATTGAAGGTCACAGCGCAAAACCCGGCGCGCACAGTCAGGGCCCGCATGTCGAGTTCGCAGGGCACTGCTGCGGCTGCGAACTCAGCGCGGGATGCCGCGCGGCAGACCGCCACTCCCTCCAACCTGCCCACTTTTGAGGATGTCACCGAGAAATCCGGAATCAATTTCCGGCACTCCTTTGGGGAGCAGAAGCTGAGTTCCATCATGGAGGCTACCGGTTCCGGTTGCGCCTGGATCGATTACAACAACGACGGCCTCCTGGACCTCTACGTGGTGAGCGGGCGCTACGTTGACGGCGTCACCAAATTCTCAAAACCGGACGGCGTGGAGGCTACGAACCACCTTTACCGTAATAATGGCGACGGCACTTTCACCGACGTCACGGAGCAAGCGGGCGTGGGCGGCAAGGGCTTCGGCATGGGCGTTACGGTGGGCGACTACGACAACGACGGATACGAAGACATCTACGTCAGCAACTGGAATTCCTCCATCCTTTACCACAACAACGGGAATGGAACGTTTAGTGACGTAACGGCGAAAGCCGGGGTCGAGAATCCCCACTTTGGAACCGGCGCAACCTGGGTGGATTACGACCGTGATGGCAAACTCGATCTCTTTGTCGGGAATTACCTGAAGTTCGATCCCAATGCCAAGCGGGAGTATTTCAGCGCCGACGCTTTCCCTGGCCCGCTCGACTATGAAGGCGACGCCGACCGCCTCTTCCACAACAACGGTGACGGGACGTTTACTGACGTGTCCCACAAGGCGGGCATCGATAACCCGCAGGGACGGGCCATGGGTTTGACGGCGGGCGACTACGACAACGACGGCTGGCCGGACATCTACGTCGCCAACGACACCATGGAGAGCTACCTCTACCACAACAACCACGACGGAACGTTTACCAACGTCGCTCAGGATGTGAACGTAGCCTTTGGCGCCAACGGCGAGGCTACCTCCGCCATGAACCCCATCTTCGGCGACTACGACAATGACGGCTGGCAGGACATCTTCGTTTCCGACGTGCGTTACCACCGCCTCTTCCACAACCCCGGCGCCAAGGGTTTCTGGCTTGACACCACCGTTGAGACCGGCGTGGCCCAGGTTTCCGGCCAGTACACGGCCTGGGGCGACGGCTTCCTCGATTTCGACAACGACGGCTGGAAGGACCTGTTTATCGTCAATGGCGGTCTGCATTGGCTCATTCCCATGGAAGACTCCGTTCTGCGCAACAACGGGGATTCCACCTTCACCGATGTCTCCTCCCAGTTGGGCAGCTACTTCAATTTCAAGAAGGTTGGGCGCGGCGCCTGCTTCGCGGATTACGACAATGACGGGTACATCGATGCCTTCATCATGGTTTTGGGCGGCAAAGGAATACTCCTCCACAACACTCCCCCACCCGTGGGCGTGCGCAATCATTGGCTGACCATCAAGCTGATTGGGACGAAGAGCAACCGCGATGGTTTCGGGTCTCGCCTGGAGGCCATCGCCGGAGACCTTCACCAGTACATCGAGTCCACCGCAGAAAACGGGTATCTCTCCCAGGGTGACCCGCGCCCGCATTTCGGCCTGGGCAAGCACACCGAAGTGGACAAGCTCATCATCCACTGGCCAAGCGGGATCGACCAGGAAATTGACCACGTCAAGGCGGACCAGTTCCTGACCGTCAAAGAGCCCTCCGAAGCACCCGGAGGTTTGGGAGGAAAGGCGAGATGAACGGCGATCGCTCGGACCATCAGGGTCGGGTCAAAGTCGCGGAGAAAACGGCGCCGCCTATCGCGCACAAAGCGGCTCTGCCGCCTGACTTGCGGAAAGGCTTCGCCTTTCCGAGGGCTTCGGGCCTTACTAATTCCCCCCGCTCGGCTGGAAGGCTCAGCCTTCCAGCCGAGCCGAGGGAAAAAAGGGAGGCCCTGTGCGCCGGAAAGCCAGAGGCTTTCCGCAAGTCAGGCGGCGGAGCCGCTTTAGGACGTTATCCCTCGGGGGGAGCGGCGGCAGCTTGCCGCCTCGTTGTGTTTGGGGCCTCGGCGCTGTTGGCGCTCTCATTGGTTGGTCGTGGTCCCTATCCCTATGCAGCGACCTCTGCCCCGCCGCAAGTAAGAACTGCCGAGCCGGAATACCTGACGCCCGTGGAGCTCAAGTTTTCCCCGGACGGCCAGCGGATTTACGTGGTATGTGAGGGTAGCGGCTCAGTGCTGGCAATTGATACGCGGACGCGACAAGTGGCGGGGAGAGTGAAGGTTGGCAACAAACCGAGAGGCCTTGCGGTGTCTCCAGACGGAAAGACTCTTTACGTATCGAATTCCTGGAGCGACACGGTCAGTGAGATTGACGCCGGAGCGCTCCAGGTCCGCCGCACGCTTAAGGCTGGCTGGGGGCCGGTGGGGCTTACCACGGACCGCAGCGGCAAGTTTTTGTACGTCGCCAACAGCGTCGGCAACGACGTTTCGCTTATTGATCTCACGACGGGCGCAGAGATCAAGCGCTTCATGACCCAACGGTATCCCGAACAGATCCTCCTCTCACGCGATGGACGCCGGGTTTACGTATCTAACATCCTGCCGCACTTCGCTCCCTACGATACGCCACCGGTCTCCGAAGTGCTGGTCATCGATGCGGTAAAGCAAATCGTCCAAGAGCGCATTCTCGTTCCCGGGGCAATTGAGCTGCGACACATTGCGGAGGCGCCGAAATCGCTGGGGGGTTACCTTCTGGTTCCGGAAATCAGGCCCAAGAATCTCGGTCCCCTTATCGGCGTGGCACAAGGCTGGGTTATGACCCATGGGATGGCGGTCGTTCAACCCGCCCTAACCGCTCGAGCTCATGAGGCCCACTCGAAAGTCACGCAAGTGGTGCTCGACGACATTGACTACTATTACGCCGGTGAGAATGGCGCCGCCTTCACCCCGGACGGCCGCTACGCACTGCTGACCGCCTCGGAAGCCAATACGCTCACTATTATCGACACTGCGAGGTTGGCGCGGCGCCTTCACGAAGTTCCGAGCGATGAACTTCCCAATCGCCTCGACTCCGCGCGGGCGTTCGTCGTGCGGCGTCTCAACACCGGATACAACCCGGAGGGCGTGGTGGTTTCGCCGGACGGCCGGCTGGCCTACGTCGCCAATCGGCTGGAAGATACACTGACCGTTGTCGATCTCGCCAAGCTTCAAATTGCCTCGACGCTTGATCTCGGTGGACCAACAGAACTGACCGCTCTGCGCAGGGGCGAACGGGTTTTCAATACTGCGAAATATTGCTTTCAGGGCCAGTTTGCCTGCGCCACCTGCCACCCCAACCGCCATTTGGATGGTGTTGCTTGGAACCTCGAGACGCCACAACTGGGGCGCGACCGCGTGGCCAATCGCACTCTGCGGGGGATTAAAGACACTGCGCCCTATAAGTGGAACGGGAAGAACCCGGACTTGGCCACCCAGTGCGGCCCGCGCATCGCCAAGTACCTGTTCCGCTCCGAAGGCTTCAACACGCACGAACTTGAAGACCTGATTACGTACATAAATCAGATTCCTCTCCCCCCCAGCCGGCATCTTGCGGCGGATGGTCAGCTCACGGAGGCGCAGGAGCGCGGGAAGGCCATGTTCTACCGGACACAGAAGAACGACGGCTCGCCGATTCCCGTTTATAACCAGTGTGCCACCTGCCATCCGGCGGATTCTCACTATACCAGCCGGACAAGCTTCGACGTCGGGTCGGCGACCAAGTACGACACGATTTCGTCTTTCGATACTCCTCAATTGGATCGCGTCTATGAAGATGGCCCCTACTTGCACAACGGGGAAGCATTGACGCTGGAAGAGATTTGGACTGTGTTCAACAACAACGACACCCACGGCGTGACTTCGGATATGGCCAAGGAGCAGTTGAACGATTTGATCGAGTTCTTGAAAACGCTGTAACGATTTTAGATTTTGGATTCCCGATTTTCGATTTTCCAGTTTCGTGAGGCGGCGAAGGAGAACACTATGAAGCGAACGCTCCTGAGCACGGCAATCCTGCTGACCGTGTCTTCACTCGGGCTGGCGCAAAGGCCGCGCCTGATCACCCATTGGGAGAACTTCACGACGGCCAACGGGATGCCGGACCCCAAGGTTTTCAGCCTCGCTGTCGATGGGAATCGGGTTTGGGCGGGGACAGAAGACGGCTTGGCGCTGGTCGAGAATGGGAAAGTGCAGAGAGTCTATAAGACGGAAGATGGCCTGGTGCAGCGCGCGGTGATGGGCATCGCCGTGGACAACAAAACGGGCGACCTGTGGATTGCCACCTTTGGCGGAGTCAGCCACTTCTCCGGCGGCCAGTTTCAGAACTTCACTAACCTCACCAGCGGCCTTCTGAATGACGTTTGTTATGGCATCGCCGTCGTCGATCAGTACGTTTGGGTAGCGACGACTTCAGGCGTCAGCCGCCTGAACACTTACACCGGCGAGTGGACGAGTTGGAGCGAGAAGAATGCACCCTTCCATGAGCCCTGGACTTATGGGATCGCTCCGGGGGGCAACAAAATGTATTTCGCCATCTGGGGCGGGGGCCTGCTCGAGTACGACGTCGCGGGCAACTATTGGAAGCCCTACACCGATCCCGACGAGGAAATGGAAATCGTCCTGTTCCGCAATCAGGGCCTCATCCATATCATCGTTTCCAACGTCGCCTACAACCCCGACACCAAGATGGTCTGGGCCTCGACCTATTTCGGCCTCAGCGGGTACGACGGCCGCAACTGGCACAATTACCTTACCAAGGACAGCGGCCTTGCCTCGGATTTCATCAATGCCCCGAAATCCCGCCGCAACGAAGTCTGGGCCTGTACTGATAAGGGCCTGAGTTACCTCGACTACAAAACCAACACCTGGGTCAACTATCGTCCCGCGAAGCAAGCCGGCCGTGGTGAGATCGAGATTACTTGGCCCGACACGAAAAAGACCAAGCTCGAGACATCAACCACCCTTGCCCACAATTACATCCTGAATATGGATTTCCAGGGCGAGGACATTTGGGTGGCTACAGCCCAAGGGCTAAGCCACGGAATACGCGAACCTCAGAAGGAGGCTCAACTCTATGCGTCTATCAGAACCAATCGTAGCGGCGGAGAAGTCGCACAAGCCCGTCCCCAAAAAGGCCGTTAGTGCGCCTAGCACACTGAACGAGGCCTTTGACTATCCTAAACCCTCGTCCTTCTCCCGTGCGCTGCGGCTGGACATCAAAGGTGTCACAATCTTGCTCATCTCGGGCACGGCCAGCGTGGATGAGAACGGCAACACGGTCCACGCGGGCGACTTTCGTGCCCAGTGCTGGAGGACCTACCAGAACATCACCGGACTGCTGGAGGCCGAAGGGGCGACGTGGAAGGACATTGTACGCACCACTTGCTATCTGCGCGACATCGAGCGCGACTACGAAGCTTTCAATGAAACTCGCACCCAGTTCTTCAAGGAACAGGGGCTGAATCCTCTGCCTGCCTCCACGGGCATCCAGGCGATTCTGTGCCGGCCGGATTTGCTTATCGAAATCGAAGCGATTGCGATCTTCGAGTCGGACCGCAACGCCGGCAACAACGGCCAGTAGGCCTTGGAGTGCGGCAGCGGAGCCTGCGGAGCTGCCGCCTTGGATTGAGGAAGGATGGCAATGAGGATCGCCGGAAGTATTTGCGTCGAGTCCCAAGGGAATGCGGCAGCTCCGCAGGCTCCGCTGCCGCACTCCAAGAGGAAGGATGGCAATGAGAATCGCCGGACAAATCAGTATTGATGACATCCCGAACATTTGCCCTCTCCTGAGCCGGGCGGTGAACCCCCAGTACGGAGAGAAGGGGACGCGCGTGGTGGAGGTGGCGGGCGTGCGATTTGGCGGGGAACGTCCCGTGGTGATCGGCGGGCCATGCGCGGTGGAGAGCCACGCGCAGACGGTGGGATTGGCGCGCGCCGTGAAGCGTGCCGGCGCCGACATGTTGCGCGGGGGGGCCTACAAGCCCCGCACCTCGCCGCACGATTTTCAGGGCTCCGGGCTCGAGGGACTCTGCATCCTGAGTGTGGCCCGTGAGGAAACGGGCCTGCCGATTGTCACCGAAGTCATGGACCCGCGCATGGTTGGCGAAGTCGCCAAGGTGGCGGACATGCTCCAGGTGGGTTCGCGTAACATGCACAACTATATCCTGCTGGCCGAGGTGGGCCGGACCCGCAAACCCATTTTGCTGAAACGAGGTATGTCCGCAAGTCTTTGTGAGTGGCTGGGCGCTGCGGAGTACATCGCCAAGCAAGGCAACCTGGATATCGTGCTGTGCGAACGCGGCATCCGGGGATTCCCCTCTGGAGAGTACTCGCGCTACGTGCTGGACCTCAACGTAATCCCCGCGGCCAAGATGCTCACTTTCCTCCCCATCGTTGTGGACCCCAGCCACGCCACCGGCGTCTCCGCGATGGTCGAGCCGGCGAGCCGGGCAGCGCTCGAGATGGGGAGCCATGGGCTGCTCATCGAAGTTGCCGACTTCGCCTATGGCGAGCCGAAGTGCGACGGGTTGCAGGCCATCGACCCCGCGACTCTGGCGAGGATTGTCGGGTTTGCTTACGCGCGGGGCGGCCACGTGCGGGAGCCTGTACAGGTGGCATGAAGAACTAGGGGCTGGGTGCTGGGGGCTAGGGGAAGGGAAGTCCCAACGTCCTGAGTCCCTGGCCCTGGTGCCCCGCGTCAGGCTCAAGGTGTTGAGACTAAGGGCTGCGGGCTGGGGAAAGGCAACCCCCACAGTCCCTAGCTCCCAGCCCCTAGTCCCCAGGAGAAACCCATGATGCAAAGAGTCGCCCTCGCTTTCATACTCTTCCTGCTGCCCGGCCCGGCTCGGGCGCAATACGGCGGGTACAAGGAGCCGGACGACGACAAGCCTGCGCAACGCTACGCTAACATGCCGGATGAAGCAGTGCCCTTCCGGCGCTTTACCAAACCCTATTACGACTGGTTCATACAGATTGATACGGTGGCCTATAACGGCGCAGCGGAAAAGCGCCCCGACGGCGACCCCTCCAAGCTGAGCGAAATTGCCATCGGTTTCATGGCCCCCATTGAGAACAATCCTGAATCCATCTTTGGCCTTCCCATGCTGCACGGCGCGCAGCTCGCGATTGAAGAGGCCAACGCCCGAGGCGGGTACCACGGCAAGCCCTATTCACTCAAGGTGCACAACGAATCCGCACTCTGGGGCGCCTCCTCCACCGAACTGGTGAAGATGCTCTTCAATGAAAACTGCTGGGCGATGCTGGGTTGCGTCGACGGTCAGAACTGCCACATCGCGAACCGCGTGACTCTAAAGCTGGAAGTCCCCATCATGGACGTAGGCACCACCGACCCCACGGTGACGGAGACTCGCGTTCAGTGGATAATGCACGATTTTCTTGACGACCGGCAGCAGGGTTACACCTTGGCGGACTACGTCTTCAAAAAGCTCAAGCTGAAACGCATTGGTGTGATTCGCACCCAGACCCGCTACGCGCGGATTGGGGTGGAAAAGTTCAGCGACGAGGCGCGCCGCATGGGTCGCCAGCCCGTCCTGGAAGTGAAATTCGAGCGTGGTGACAAGGATTTCACGAATCAACTGCGTATGTTGAGAGACGCCAAGATCGAGGGCGTGGTCATCTGGGGTGAGGCCGCCGACGCGGGGTTGATCTTGAAACAGATGCGGGCTCTGGGAATGAAGCAGCCGGTCTTTGGCGGAAGCCGCCTGGCCTACCCCCAGTTGCTCGAGGTCGCCGGCCCCGCCGCGGAGGGAACGGTCGTGACCGCCACGCTCGATCCCACCCGCCAGGACCCCAAATGGCTGGCCTTCCATGCTGCCTACCGCAAACGCTTCAACGAGGAGCCCATCGACTACGCCGTCTACGCCTATGACGGAATGAATATCCTCACCTCGACCATTGGAAAAGTAGGGCTCAACCGCGGCAGGATCATGGCCGCGCTGCGCGATTACCAGATGAAGACTTATGAAGGAGTGGCCGGAAAAGCCTTCTTCGACCACACGCTGAATAACATTTCGCCGGTGACTATGGCGCGGGTGAAAGACGGCAAGTTTGAGTACTGGCTGGCCCCACGCCAAGGTGGCCACGAGGGCGCGGAAAGCACTTCAGGCGGCCGTGGCGGGCAATAGCGCTTTGCAATTTCCAATTTCAAATTTCAAATCTCAAATCAGTGCTGTCCGGTAAAAGTTCGATCATTTCTTGTAACTATCTGAGCACGCGAGAGTAAGGACCTGAATGGAATTTTTCGATTTCAAATTTTCAGGTGTTCATGGGCACCATAGGACTGCTTCTCACTCTGTTTCGGAGGCAGTCCATGAACACAGGCCAAACGGTTTTCGCTCAACTGATGGAGTTCATCCCCACCTACCAGGTTCAAGTTTGCGTCGATCGCTACCAGGGCAATCGCTACGTGAAAGATTTCTCTTGTTGGGATCAGTTCCTCTGTTTAGCCTTCGCTCAGCTCACCGATCGCAGCAGTCTTCGCGACATCGAAACCTGCCTGCGCGCTCAGCAAGCGAAGCTCTATCACATGGGTTTCCGAGCTCGAGTTTCTCGCGCCACGCTCGCCGACGCCAACGAGGTTCGCGACTGGCGAATCTATCGCGACTTCGCCCAGGTGCTCATCGGCATGGCTCGCGACCTGTACCGCGACGAATCTTTCGGAGTGGACTTGTCCGAAACCGTCTATGCCTTCGACTCTACCACCATCGATTTGTGTCTGTCCTTGTTCCCCTGGGCGCAGTTTCGTCGCCGCAAGAGCGCGGTCAAGCTGCATACCTTGCTGGATCTGCGGGGCAGCATTCCGACCAGTGTTTATGTGACCGGCGGGCAAGTGCACGACGTCAACCTGCTGGATCAACTGCTCCTCGAAGTCGGAGCCTTCTACTTGATGGATCGTGGTTATGTGGACTTCGCTCGCCTTTATCTCTTCACGCAGGCTTCGGCCTTTTTCATCACGCGCGCCAAAAAGAATATGCAGTTCTACCTCCGCACCTCGCGTCCCGTCGATCGCTCCACCGGTCTGCGCTGCGACCGAACCATTCGCCTGACCGGCATCCGCACGGCGCAGCGTTATCCCGACGCACTGCGCCGCATCGTGTACTTCGACGCCGAGAAGGAGTCGCGGCTGACCTTCCTGACCAACAATTTTCTCCTTCTCCCGCTCACCATCGCCCAACTGTATCGGGCCCGTTGGCAGGTGGAATTGTTCTTCCGCTGGATCAAGCAGCACCTCTACATCAAGGCTTTCTACGGCACCTCCGCCAACGCCGTGAAGACCCAAGTGTGGGTCGCCCTCTCGGTCTACGTGCTGGTGGCGATTGTGAAAAAGCAACTGGGTCTCGACCAGAGTCTCTATCAAATTCTCCAAATTCTCAGTGTCACGATTTTCGAAAAGACCGCACTTTCACAGGGTCTTTTCAATGTTGCCGATGAAATTGAAAATCTCATACTCGCTAAGCAGTTGAATCTATTCGAGTTTTAACCGGACAGTGCTGATCTCAAATCTCAAATCTCAAATTGCCGATTGCTGACTGCCAATTGTCGATTGAAGAAGTGGTGTGGCAACTCCTTGCAATGTCCATAAGTGATCGGTCCCGACGAGCGGGATTAATTGAAAGCCGGCAATTCACGACATGCCGGGCCAAACCACGATCGCAGAGATTCTTCGCAAGACATCCTCAATTTCCATTTTCCAATTTCCCGTTTCCACTTTCCAATTTCCATTTTCCATTTTCCAATTTCCGGCCTCGCCTTGCCGGCCTGCTTCTTACCGCTGTCTTTGCTTGGACGCTGCATGGTTTCGCACAGGCTCCTCCCCAGCCTTACGCCGTCATTCCACGCGACGGAGTAAATTACTCGGGCCCTGGGCGGGATGCCGGCCATGATCTGGAGGGCGCCGAAATCAAGATCGGGTTCCTCGCGCCGCTGACGGGGCCGCACCTGGACGAAGGCAAAGCGCTGCTCCAGGCGGCGCAGTTGGCGCTGGAAGACGAAGCTGCGAGTCCGTTGCCCAAGGGGCGTCGGCTTTCGATTGTCCCGCGCGACCAGAGCGGCCCCTGGGGACGCGCTTCGAATGAAATTGTGCATCTCGTTTATGAAGATCAGGCGGTGGCGATTGTCACCTCTTTCGAGGGCGCATCCGCTCATCTTGCCGAACAGGTTGCCAACAAGGCCGGAATCCCGATCGTCACCCTTTCCACCGACCCGACCACGACACAGATCAATCTTCCTTGGATTTTCCGGCTGAGCCCCACGGACGCGCAACAGGCGCGCGCCTTTGCGCGAGACATCTACGTTGCCCGCAAACTGAAGCAGGTTATTCTCATTGCGGAAAACGGTCACGACGGACGCGTGGGCAGCGAGGAATTTCAGAAGGCAGCGCGCGAATTGAACGCTTCCCCTGTTGCGCAATTCGTGATTGACCCGGCCGATTGGAACCCGGACTCGCTCGTGAGTCAAATCATGGCGCAGAAACCTGAAGCTCTGGTTTTTTGGACGAGGCATGAATCGGCGGCAGAATTGGCGCCTCAATTCCGCAAAGCATTCCCAACGGCGCCGTTTTATCTGTGCTACCAGGCAGCTCAGGGAAGGCCCGACACAACCCAAGGGAATACTTGGATCGCCGCCCCTTGCCTGGCGGGAAACGCGCTGCGTGCGAGCTTCGAGAAACGCTACCGCGAGCGTGCCGGGGCATTTCCTACCCCGGCCGCTGCTCAAGCCTACGACGCCGTGCGGCTTCTGGCTGCCGCTCTGCGCCGCTCCGGCCCCAATCGCGCCCGCTTGCGGGATGCTCTGGCCGCACTCTCCAACTACACCGGCGCTTCCGGCATCATCTCCTTCGATCACGCGGGCAATAACCTGAGCGATGTCACTCTCGTCAGGTTCCCCTGACAAGTTGGCACTAAGCAGAGAGCAGCAGGCTGTTGTACCCTAACTCTCCGTTGTCATTGTCTCAGCTAGTTGATACACTGGGAGTCTTAATTCACTCTCAACGCCTATGCCGAAACCATCTATTTCCGCTAAGTCAGGACTTATGGACCCTCTGGAGGATTCCACGAACAATTCCAAGGGCAGGCTCTTTGTGGTAGGGACGCCCATTGGGAATCTGGAGGACATTACGCTGCGCGCCATCCGTATCCTCAAAGAAGTGGACTTGATCGCTTGCGAGGACACGCGGCGGACGCAGAAATTGCTCAACCACTATCAGATCCGCACTCCCACCATAAGCTACCATGAGCACAATGAGATGACCCGCGCCCCGGAACTGGTCATCAAGTTGGAAGAGGGAAACAACATCGCATTGGTGACGGACGCGGGGATGCCGGTAGTTTCCGATCCCGGATTTCGCCTGGTTCACCTGGCCGTCCGCCACAACATCCCCGTGGTGCCTGTTCCCGGCGCCTCGGCTTTTGTGGCGGCGCTGGCTGCCTCGGGCATGCCTGTGGACAAGTTCCGGTTTCTGGGGTTCCTGCCCGGCAAGAAAACGGCGCGCAGGAAGGCCTTGGAAGAGCAAAAAACAGCTACCAAGACCCTGGTCTTTTATGAGGCCCCGCATCGCCTCTTCGAGATGCTGAGGGATGTGCGGGATATTCTGGGGGATCGCGAAGTGGTGTTGGCGCGCGAAGTGACCAAGGTCCACGAAGAGTTTTGGCGGGGCACGGTGTCCGGATTGCTCGAGCGCGCCAAAGGCAGGACCATCAAGGGCGAAATAACCCTCCTGGTTGGGATGGCCTCCGCTCCAGGGGAAACTCCTCCCGTGGATTTGCTCATTAAACCGGAGGTCGAGAAGTTAATGGCTGAACGCGGGCTCGGCGAGCGCGCTGCCCTTAAAGCCGCCGCCAAGGCCCGAGGTATCTCCCGCAGTGAGGCCTATCGCCTTTTGCAGACGGAGAAGACCAAGCAAACCCTGTAACCAGCCCTCAAGGAGATGTCGTGTTTGCCAGCGGGAAGGTAACGGCAATCAGTGAGCCGAGTGCCGCTCCAAAGATTGCCAAGGCCATCCTGGACCAGATGAGGGTTGCCCGCGATCATCCGGAGGCGGCCGCCAGACCATAGTTGGCCGGTGTCCCACCGGGCGCGCTGCGGCATTGTAGGGAACAGGCGTGACGATCAGGTGGTTTCGGCGCTGTGGGTGGCCAGGGTTGCGCCGATGAAGCGGAGGCTGACGCGGTACGATTCAGCCTCTTTATGGATGCGCACGACAGCCGCCCTCGCAAGGAAGTCCGTGGGCCGACTTCCGGGGTGGGGTTGTCCGCGGCCGGGGATTATTACCGTCACCGTGGCAGGAGACTTCAATTTTCGTTCGGTCAGGAAGGAAAGGCCTCGCCGGCTCACTTCCACGGTCTCCGCTGAATCCTCAAATTTCTTCCCCTGTGCATCTACCCCACGGACCAGGATGGGTATCGCCGTTTTCAGTCGCCTCTGAGCCCGTCGTTCATGTCCAACAAATCTTCCTGAGTTGTTCATGGGTGAGTCACCCCCTAGAATTATCGTCCTGTCACACTTGATTCTTGAGAATAGCCCCACCGGTTTTGTACGACCGTACGTCAGCCGACGGACTCAGCTCCCCGGCCCTTTTTGAGGCAGAGCTGCTCACCTCAAGGGCGGAGGTCTGCGGAACCCTGCTCCGCTGCGCATCCTTCCTGGGATGCTAGCTATGTTTTCTGGCGAGTGAACATCTCGACCAGTACTTTCGAGATTGCGGCTGCTGTCCTCGGGGAAATCCGGCCCAATTTGCGGACCAAGCGTTGGCAGTCTATGGCGCGCAACTGGTCCCGATCGAACTGATTCGCGGGCAGGGTGTCGAGTGGCACTTCGTCGTGGGTGGATGGGCCGGCGGCGCGGAAGGCCTCCTCCCAGCCCTCGCGCGGTAGATGCGCCTGTGCGATCACCAGACGATCGTTTTCGATCCGCAGTTCAACGGCGTGCTCGAAGCCGCACTGTTCGAGGATGGGCTTGGGGATCCGGATACCTCGCGAATTCCCAATGCGCACAAGTTCAACCTTCATAGCAGACAACCACCTCGTACTTATATTGTAATCACACGAAGGCTTGTGTGCAAGCAACGTGGCTTAAAGGGGTGCGCGACATGGAAGTGGCATATGGCAGGTTTGCTTTTTTTGTGGCATAATTCTGAGCGTATAGAGACGCTCAGAAAGGAGACTTTGTGCTTATGCCTGACGATCTCGCGACCCTGGAGACG
>Ga0326727_10012671_pt1 | contig 19109 bp, 15 predicted proteins | sample MB2enrmetagenome_FD_207643 | JGI IMG/M metagenome (GOLD analysis project Ga0326727, IMG submission 207643) | Lab enriched peat soil microbial communities from McLean, Ithaca, NY, United States - MB29MY | ecosystem: Environmental > Terrestrial > Soil > Wetlands > Peat | place: USA: New York...
ACGAGGTGGATCCGGCCATTTCACCCGATGGGAAGTGGGTCGCTTACCTGAGCAACGACACGGGCCAGTACGAGGTCTACATTAAGCCGTTTCCGAGCGGCGAAGGCAAATGGCAGGTTTCGACCACCGGTTCAAGAGGCTTGGCGGTTTGGCGGGGCGACGGCAAGGAACTCTACTTTCTTTCCATCGGCGGGAAGTTGACGGCGGTGGAGGTGCGAGAAAAGGGCGCCAGCCTTGAGCTGGGTAGTCCGCAGGAGCTGTTCCAGGCAAACACCTTCAGCATTACTGGGACCCCCTTCGCGGCCTCTGCCGATGGCAAGAGATTCCTGATCAACGGGACCACGGCTCAAACCGCCAGCCAGCCGCTGACGCTGGTCACCAACTGGACCGCGGATTTGAAGAAGTAGCACGGGCATCCCTGTCCGTGGCACTCAGGGCGAGAGCCTACGCTGAGTTTGCTGAAGGGATGGCCTCGCTCCAGGTTCATGGCACTGCGGAAGTGCTTATGCCACTTGAGGAGAAAGGAAAGCATGGCATTGACCTCCGGGACCAAGCTCGGTCCCTATGAGATTAAGGACAAGCTGGGCGCGGGCGGGATGGGGGAGGTCTATCGCGCCCGCGACACGACGTTGGGTCGCGACGTCGCGCTCAAAGTCCTTCCGCAAGCCTTCGCCATCGATGCCGATCGCATGACGCGATTCCAGCGCGAAGCCCAGGTCCTCGCTTCCCTAAATCATCCCAACATCGCTGCGATCTACGGCCTCGAAGAATCCGGCGGAGTTCGGGCACTGGTGATGGAACTGGTGGAAGGCCCCACCTTGGCCGACCGCCTTCAGCGGGGAGCCCTGCCGCTGGAAGACGCCTTGTCCGTGGCCCGGCAGATCGCCGAGGCGCTCGAGGCCGCGCACGAGAAGGGCATCACCCACCGCGACCTCAAACCTGCGAATGTGAAAGTGACGCCCGATGGCATGGCGAAGGTGCTCGATTTCGGCTTGGCGAAGGCGGCTGACGACTCCGCAACTCCCGGTGATCCCTCGAGCTCACCCACGCTGACGGCGGCGGCAACGCAGGCTGGGATGATCATGGGCACGGCGGCCTACATGGCTCCTGAGCAGGCGCGTGGCCACGCCGTGGACCGGCGCGCCGATATCTGGTCGTTTGGCGCGGTGCTGTTTGAGATGCTGGCCAGCCGCCGGGCCTTCCCAGGCGAGACCACCGCGGACGTACTGGCCTCGGTGCTGAAGTTCGACCCCGATTGGAGCGCTCTCCCTGCCTCCACGCCGGCGTCCATTGTCAGGTTATTGCGTCGCTGCCTGACCAAAGATCGGAAGCGGCGGCTGCAGGCCATCGGCGAGGCTCGCATTGCCATCGACGAGGCGCTGAGCGGCAGAGATTCTGCCGAGCCTGCGGCCTCATCAACAGGGCCGACGACGATGGCATCGCAACTCCCGCAACCGGTTTGGCGCCGGGCCCTGTTTTGGACAACGATCGCAGCGTCGGTGGCGGCGATCGCGCTGGCGTCTTTCCGGTTGCTCCACACCTCACCTCCAGTCGAGCGGATGCAGTTTGACATACCGATTCCGTCCGAAATCAACACCCTGTCAATCTCGGCGGACGGGCGGTTATTGGCTTATGCCGCCCGCGATGACTCCTCCGGCCCGAGGATGCTTTATGTGCGGCGCATCGGTTCGCCGAACGCGTCGCGCCTGGAAGGGACGGAGGGCGCGTCGTTTCCCTTTTGGTCCCCTGATGATTCGTACGTAGCGTTTTTCGCGCGAGGCCACCTGAAGAAAGTCGCAGTAGCGGGCGGCCCCCCTCAGGCGATCGCGGAAGCCACCGATGGACGGGGTGGTGCTTGGGGAAGCCGAGCAGTCATTGTCTATGCCCCCGATCCCTTAGGCCCTCTCTGGCGAGTGAACCCGGACGGTACGAATGCCCGTCCGTTGACGGCAGCCCTCCTCCGTCGTCAAGGGACACATCGCTTCCCGGTGTTTCTTGCCGATGGCGATCACTTCCTGTTCCTGGCTGGCGCATCCACAAGCGTCGTCGCCAAGGGGGATGCCGGAATCTACCTGAGTTCGCTCCGCGCCGCTGAAGAAAAGTTCATCGTACCGTGCGTGTCGAATCCTGGGTACTCCGACGGACACCTGTACTGTGTCGACGATAAGCAGCAGTTGGTTGAGATTTCGTTAGATTCCTCGCGCGCCAAGGTGAGGGGCGAGCCTCGGGTGGTTGCGGCAGGTGTGGGTTACGCCGGCGGTATCAATTTGGCCTCCTTCGCGGCGGGCGGTCATGACACGGTTGTGTATAGCGGCAGCTCTGCGCGCGAGGTCGCGGTGTTGACTTGGTGCGACCGTGCGGGCAAGGAACTGGGGCAAGTCGGCGAGCCTGGGATATTGGGGAATCCGTCCCTCTCAGCCGACGGGGCGCGGGCCGTCTTCGAAGCCGCCGACCCCAAGACCTTCAGCGTCAATCTCTGGATCGCCAACCTGAACCGGAACACGGTTTCTCGATTCACCTTCTCAGACGAGCAAGCGCTCTCCGCTGCATGGTCGCGTGATGGGACCCAACTGGCTTTCTACGGCGACCTCAGCGCGGGCTCCGCACTCTTCACCAAGAATGCGATTGGGCTTCAGCCTGAGAAGTCTGTTTTGAAGATCGATCAGGAAGAGATCATTGCAAGCTCCTGGTCGCGGGACGGTCAGCAGATCTTATGCACATCCCACCCGGCCTCGGGAGGTTCCAATCTCGTGCTAATCGACGTCAAGAGCGGCAAGAGGTCGCCGTTTGTGGTTGGCAAGTTCAATGCGTCGAATGGGCAGATCTCACCCGATGGCAAGTGGGTCGCCTATGCCTCGAACGAACTGGGCGACTGGGAGATTTACGTCACCACCTTCCCGGATGCGACGGGCAAATGGCAAGTGTCGCGCGGGGGCGGCACTGAGCCGCGCTGGCGCGGAGATGGGAAGGAAATCTTCTACCTGGAGCCGAAAGGCACTCTCTCGGCGGTTGAGGTCGCTACGGATGAGGGATTTTCGAGCAGTAGTCCGACCCCGCTCTTCCAGCTCCACGCCCGCGCGCCGTTTGCTTCGAACGACCTGTACTCCTATGACGTGGCGCCGGACGGGAAGCGGTTTCTGGTGAACCGCTACCTTAAGCCGGACCACGTGCCACCCCTGACGGTCGTCCTGAACGCCGCTGCCGAGACCCGCCCATGACGGAAGGTACTATGAAATCTACACGACGGCGCTGGTTCTCAAACTGCCTCGCCATGGTGGCATGGCCTGAGGTTTTGTCTGCCCAGCGGTACGCGCGCACGGCTGCAAAATCGCCCACCTCCCACTTTGAGACTCTGCATGCGGATACGGCGGGCGAGATCGAACCCATCGCGGGCGCATGGTACAGGGCGCAACCTATGATGTAACGGGCGGCGACAGCGCCCACAATACAGCCTGAACCGGATTGATCGAGCTAGACTGCGCCAGATGCAAAGGGGCGTTAATTGCTCCGCCGGCCCAAGCCTGCGTAAGCTTAAAAGCAGCGGAGTCTCCAAATCCGAGACTCCGCGCTACCTGCTCTTCTGCTGCCTGACGCTCAGAAGCCCTTCCGCATTAGGCTGTGGGCGGCACGGCATCACGTGTGGAAAAAAAGTCAGACGTGACGACCCGTGCGCCAGCGTCGAGAAGCGGGCCGGGGCGGTCGCTGAAGGTGTACACGGGCTTGCCGGACGCGAGAAGGCCGAGGGCCAGCAATTCCGTCTTGCTACCCGGCGCGGCGAAAGGTATTAGAACCTCGTCAGAGATCGCGGCGACAAAGCGGTTGCGTTCGGCTGCGAGTTCCGTGGTAACGCGCTTGGCCCTCCCACCGAAGGGTGAAACGAGCAACAGCCGCTTGGCCTCGATTCCCTTCTGCCATTCCATCGGAAGCCGGGACGTGCTGCGCCTGTGGGCTTGAACAATGACGACGGGGTCTGGCCCGCGCAGAAGGATGGGTAGGCAATCCTTTTCGATGGGCGAGTGAAAGCCGCTGACAATCGCAAGGCCCGACCCGCGCACCAGCCGGGCAAAGTCGTAGGTCTTCAGGATCACGTCACCGGGGCATTTCTGGGAGCAGATCAGAGCCAGCTTTGTGCGCCCGAGCAGGGCTTCGTCGCCCAGGGAGTCGCAACCGCCAGCCCTTGTTTCAATCAAAATCCGCTGCGGCCTGATCTTCGCCTGCTTCATCGTTTTGCGACAGCCGAAACTTCGCGTCAAAGTTCTGCGTGAAATCGAGTTCTTCGTCGGACAGGTCAAACAATTTGGCAAGTCGCCCATCAATATCGTCGATTAGCCCTTTTGACTTCCACCCGAAGAACTCCGCGTAGGATATCTTGTCGCCAGCTTTCGTGTTGATCTCCTTAATCTCAGCATTTTCGGCTATATCCTCCAGCAAGGCGACGCCGAGTTCGGCGAGTCGCGTGTCCTTAATCGCAGCGGCAGAAACTGGGAAGGCCGAAACAAGCGCGTCACTCAAGTGGAAACAGTCGCCATAACAGACAAAGTACACACACAATAACCCGGCAACACGACCCGTCGCCGCCGGGCCACGCCTCGACGAGACTGTCAATCTGCCGCCATCCGCGAGGGTTGAAGTATCCGACGCAAAAGTCTGCCCTCTCAGAAATCCTAAGCGAATCCGACAGGGCGGGAAGCAGTGATAGGGCGATGTTGTCGAAGATTCGCGGCATCTGACCTCCACGGAGGTTGCAAGCAGTCTGCGGCGGGAGATTACCACATTTGCAACTTCAATGGTACTCCGATGGTGGCGTCGCGCTGGCCCATCTTCTGCCATTGAGGGCCTGCGCATGGAGGTTCCGGGACTAAGCCGGACTTTTTGTGCTCTGGGCATTTTTCTCTTGACAAACTGGACGGCATAGGCTAGACTGCTTTTGTGGGGTTGGGCAGGGGTCAGTCCCTGCCGGTAAGGTCATGCCAGAAAGTCCGCTTTTGTTTTCATCCGTAGTTCCTGCCTGTGGTTTCTGCCTCAAAGTGCAGTCGAGAAGTCGAGGAGTCAGAGAGTCGAGGAGTTGGGAAGCCAACCGTCGCCCCCTCTTCAGTCGAGAAGTCGAGGAGTCAGAGAGTCGAGGAGTGGGGAAGCCAACCGTCGACACCATCTTTCGGGTCGCAGCTTGGGGAGATGGTGGGCCATTCCTGGACTTCCCGATTTCACGGCCCCTGAACTCAGCGAGCCCGGGAGCACGACTCCGGAAAAATACGAAATATTACGAACGAAGCCAGTATGTTTTTGAAAACACATGGTGCGTTTTGAAAACGAAGCCAAAACGAACTGGAAAACGAACCCAAAACGAACCCAACTTTGAGCGTCAAATGCACAGGGTGAACCCAAATAGTGAACTTTCCCAGGCACGCGTCCGAGCGGGATGGGTGTGCCTCGAAATGCGCGATGGCACAGAAGCGTTCCGGTCTCGAAAGCCCGGAGCATCGCGAGAAAAATACAAAAATAATACGAACGAAGCCAGTATGTTATTGAAAACACATGGTGCGTTCGGAAAACGAACCCAAAACGAACTGAAAAACGAACCCAAGAACGACGCCAGATTTGAGCACCCGATGCGGGAACCAAAGCCGAACTCAGAAGTTGCGAGGCTCAAGGGGAAGAAACCCCTCACCTGGCTCGCTACTCTCGCCACCCTCTCCCCAGGGAAGAGGGCTGCTGACGCCGTTGGAGGAGGGGTCGGATGGTGACGGTTTGTTGCCTCTCAACTCTCAACTCTCGACTTGATTCCGGCGGAACAAAGCGAGGATGTCTATGAAAAAAAAGGACAAGTACAAGAAGTCTGGTAGCGCAGACCGCCGGTTCTGCGGTCTGCGGCTTTTCCATGATCGCTGGGGCGAGCCGCGGACCGCAAACACGGCGGTCCGCGCTACACCAAAATCGAGCGAACAAAGCGAGGATGTCTATGAAAACAAAGGACAATGACAAAAAGTCGAGAAGTCGAGGAGTCAAGGAGTCGAGGAGTACAAAACCAAGAACCAGCCGTTGCCGTTGCGTTCCGACCGCAGCGCGACAGGCGGCGGGTCACTCTTCGACTTTTCGACTCCTCAACTACTCGACTATGGAATTCAGCGCACAAAGCGAGGATGTCTATGAAAAAAAAGGACAAGGTCAAAAAGTCGAGAAGTCAAGGAGTCGAGGAGTCGAGGAGTACAAGACCAGAAACCAGCCTTTGCCCTTGCGATCCTACCGCAGCGCGACAGGCGGCGGGTCACTCTTCGACTTCTCGACTCCTCAACTACTCGACTATGGAATTCAGCGAACAAAGCGAGGATGTCTATGAAAACAAAGGACAATGACAAAAAGTCAAGGAATCGAGAAGTGGAAACCAACCGGCAGCCCCATCTTTCGGGCCGCGTCGCGGCCGTCGGCGGGCTGCTGCTCGATGTCTCGACGCCCCAACTTCTCGCCGGGGTGTGCGGCTACTCTAGCGCCCCGTGCCTGCTTGTATTTCGCAACAACCACCCCTTGCCCCCTCCTTACCAAGCAGGGGAGTAAACCCGGCGATTCTCCTTCTCGCTGAGGAGGGGCCAGGGGTGGTGAGCGCGCGTCCGTTGACAATGGTTACGCAGGACGCACCCGAGTCCGCGCGTCCTCTTCCACGTCGTTCTTAGTAGGCTAGATTGTAGCCTCGAAGGCAATCGCCGCCGTTAGCAGGCGGGCTCCCTGCGATAGGAGCGCGGGCTGACTCCAAATTCAGCGCGGAAGGCGTGGTTGAAGTTGGAGAGATCGTCGAAGCCGCTGGCGAGCGCGATCTCGAGGACCTTGTCCGGCTGTGTAGCCAGGTTTATGGCGGCCTCGCGCAGGCGCGTGCGCAGAAGGTATTGGTGCGGTGTGACGCCGGTGACCTGGCGGAAGGTGCGCAGGAAATGGAAGGCGCTCATTCCGGCGGCGCCGGCCAATTGCCGGAGCTGCAATGGTTCGCTGAAATGGGACTCGATGAAACGAAGGGTCGAGGATATGCGGCGCTGGTCCGCGGGCCCGGGCGTGCGATCGCCCTTGCGGCCGGCTTCCCCGGCCTCGCCGACAGCGCCGATGAGACCGCAGGCCAGCTCGTCAAAGTCCACTCTCTCCGGCGCCTGAACCGCGAGGCGCGCCAGGGCTACCCAGGGTGCGTGTTGCGACAGAGCTGGAATGCGGGGGACCCGAAATGCGGGCGCCGCACACTGTTGGAAGAACTCCGGGGTGTAGCGGAATGACAGGCAGCGATCGCCGGTGGCGTGTTCGTGACTGCATTCGAAGTACTCTCCGCAATTGCCCAGCAGCAGCGCGCCGGGAGACATCACCGCCTCGCCGCGGTTCGAGCGATACTTGAACGTTCCACCGATGACGACCGCAATGGACCAGCCGGAGTGCTGTTCCTCGTAGGGCCGATCCTGCGGCCCGGCGGTGCAAACTACATCGCCGGCCTGCCATCCGTCGCCACTTGCCAGGATCTTTGCAGCAATTTTCCCCAAGTTCGCTCCCTCCAATTGAGATTGCGACACGGTCCGGACGAGGCGCCTACCCCCCAACTGTGATTCCCAAGGACTTCATTTTTCGATAGAGGTGGCTGCGTTCGAGTCCCAGGGCTTCAGCCGCGCGCGTGACGTTGCCCTGATTTTCCTCGAGTTTGCGGAGGATGTAGTCGCGCTCGTAAGCGGCTCGCGCCTCCTGCAATGAGGAGAAACCCGTCGTCGGTGTCCTGGTCGATCCGGAAGCTGGATGGTCGTGGGAGAGAGAAGGCGGAAGGTGCCGTCGCTCGATTCTCTCGCCTGGCACCATGATGACCAGCCGTTCGACCAGGTTGCGCAATTCGCGCACGTTGCCCGGCCAGCGGTAAGTGAGGATTACTTCCTGGGCCGCATCGGAGAAGTGTTTCGGGCGGCGGCCATAGGCGCGCGCGAACTCCGCCAGGAAGTAGTTGGCGAGAGCGGAAATATCCTCCGCATGGTCGCGCAGCGGGGGAACGAAGAAGGGAATGACGTTGAGCCTGTAGAAAAGGTCCTCGCGGAAATTGCCTTTCTGGATCTCTTCCTGCAGATTCTTGTTGGTGGCGGCGATGACGCGCACATCCACGGTGAGATTATTCCCCGAACCCACGGGGGTGAACCGCTGCTCCTCGATCACGCGCAGGACTTTGGATTGCGTGCGCAGGCTCATGTCACCGACTTCGTCCAGGAACAGGGTGCCGCCATGGGCCTGCTCGAACTTGCCCACCTTGTCCTCGACGGCCCCGGTGAAAGAGCCTTTGATGTGTCCGAACAACTCGCTTTCGATCAGCTCCTCGGGGATGGCGGCACAATTAACTTCCACGAAGGGTTCCCGGGCGCGCAGGCTGAGGAGGTGCAAGGCGTGAGCGACCAATTCTTTTCCGGTCCCGCTTTCGCCGAAAACCAGCACTCGGCCGTTGGTGGGTGCGGCCAGGGCGAGTTGCTGGCGTAGGGCCTTCATGGGGACGCTTTCGCCAATGATTCGATACTTGCCCTGCAGCTCCTCGCGCAACTGGCGATTCTGCGCGGCCAGCGTTAATTGCTCGACCGCGTGCTTCAGCGTCAATAGTGTCTTGTCAATGGAGAGAGGCTTTTCGATGAAATCGAAGGCTCCCAATTTTGTGGAGCGCACCGCCGTTTCAATCGTTCCGTGGCCGGAAATCATGATCACGATGGGCGGACTCTCGAGAGCCTGGATCTTTTCGAGTGCCTGGATGCCATCCATGCCGGGCAGCCAGATATCCAGAAGAACCAAATCGCAATTGTGATGAGCAAGGAAGTCCAGGCAAGCTTCGCCGCTCTCCACCGCGTCCACAAGGTACCCTTCGTCTTGCAGCACTCCGGCAAGCGACTCGCGAATCCCGGGTTCGTCATCCACAATAAGAACCGAGTAGTGCGCCATTGACTTTTGAATTATAGAGAATTGTCCCTATGGAGGAAAGGGGCTAGGGACTGGGGACTGGGGGCTACGTCTCCGGCCACCTGCCGATTACACGCAGCCAACTGCCTACTGCCTACTGCCTACTGCCTACTGCCTTCCTGCCCTTGGATGGCTGGAGTGCGCTCGACGGGAAGTTCGATAATGAAACGAGTTCCGGTCGGTTGGTTTTCCTCCACCCGAATAATCCCCTTCTGTTCGCTGACGATTCGGCTGACGATGGCCAAGCCCAGTCCTGTGCCTCGGTGCTTAGTGGAGAAATAGGGCAGGAACAGTTTTTCTTTGTCCTCCGGCGCGATGCCCGGGCCGCTGTCCGCCACCATGATTTCCACCACGTCGTGCTCCGGATCAAGCGTCGTGCGCACCCAGATTTCCTTTTGCAGGGCGTGTTCGAGAGCCTCGGCGGCATTGTCAATCAAATTGGCCACGGCGCGTTTCAACTGTTCAGGATCGACGAGGGCCAGGGGCAAATCCGGCGACAAATCCCGATGGATCTCGATGCCGCGCAGGCGGCCCGCGAAGATCCTCAACGCGTTCTCGACAATTTCGTTCAGGCTGGAAGGAAGAGGTTTGGATGCTGGGAAGCGCGCAAAGGCCGAGAATTCGTCCACGAGCGATTTCAGCGAGGCCACTTCGCGCCCAACCAGGGCGGCGCTTTCTGAAACCACGCGCAGCAAATCGGGAGGAAGCGCCCCGGCACGTTCGATGAGGCGCGTTATACGCTCCGTGGAAAGTTGAATAGGAGTGAGGGGGTTCTTGATTTCGTGGGCGACGCGCTGTGCGACTTCCTGCCAGGCCGCAGCCTTTTGGGCTTGCACCAGTTCCGACAAATCCTCCAGAACGAGTACCGAGCCGATCTTGCCGTGGCGGGCACGGACTGAGGACACCGTCAGGGAAGTAAACGCCCGCCGACCGCCCAACACCAGTTCCATCTGGCGCGAGGCCACGCCTTGGCGGGTCGCACGCCGGAAAAGCCGAGCCACGTCGCGCGCATCCTCCGGCGTGAAGAGGTCCGTCAGAGTGTGAAGCGCTCCCATCTCATCCCGGCCAAACATGCGTTTGGCCATCGTATTCACGCTGGTTATCTGGCCTTGCGGGTCGAAGGAAATGACTCCGGTCGGAATATTCTCGAGGATGGCCTCAATCGTGTTGCCACGCTCCTCCAGTTGGCGGTTGACAGCCTGGAGTTCTCTGGCTGCCTGGTCGATGGCCAGCCGATTCTCCTGCAACTGACGAGTCATGGAATTAAAGGATTGGATGAGGATTCCAAGCTCATCATCCGCTCGGGCCGAAACTTGATACCCCAGATTGCCTTTGGCAACTTCTTGCGTGGCCTCGGCGAGCGCCTGGATGGGAACCGTCACCTGTTTGGCGAGGAACAAAGCGAACCAAGTGGCGATAAAAAGGATCACCAAAGTGATCAGGCAAAGAAAGGAGAGGTAAGTCCGCTTCAGAGCTCGCCGCTCGCCAGTGAGTTGGGCGTATTTTTGCGCCTCGCGTTGAATCTCCTGCGAGAGGGCCATCAATTTCAGGGGAAGGCGAGTGATGGCAACCGCGGTTCCCACGACCGCTCCTGCTGAATCACGGAGCAGTTGCGCGCTGACGAACATTTCGAAGCCGCCGGATCGCCAATTGTCCGTAACTCCTCCCGGCGGAACCATGCCTTGGGCCAGTTGCGGGTACATTCGGACAACTTCGGACGGATCGGGAAACGGGTCGCCGGCTTCGGCAAGCAGCCTGCCTTGGCGATCAAAGCACATGGCGGACTCGAGGTTGAGGTCCACCACTTCGCGCTCCAGCGCGCCCAGAACGCCGTCCTGGTCGGAAGCAGCCACTGCATGCAGCAGGACTCCGCTGCCGGCCAAATGCTGGGCGATCTGCGAGGAGCGGCTCTGCGTATGGGATTGCAGTTGCCGGACGATCTCCCCGGAGTCGGCCCGGATCAGATCGAGAGGAATGCTGAACCAGCGATCGATGGTCCGGTTAAGCAGGCCGTACGCGAAGGCAAAAAGGAAACAGACCGGCACTAGCGAAAGAGCCAGGAACGCCACCACCATGGTTGTCTTGAAGCGCGCACCAAGCCGCTGCTGCCTGCGCTCGACATACAGTTTAAGCAGGATGCGCAGCAGAATCAGGGTAAAGATGACGAAGGCAAGAAAGATGACCGCGGAAAGCGAGAGCAGGAGCAGCGTCTGTTCAGGGCTTTGAGGACGGATGAAGGAAAGGTTTAAGGACGCCTGGCTCCACCCCAGAAAAAAAAGCGCGGGCACCAGGACCAGCAGGAATATCAGGACCACCTTGCGGCGATCGGATGGGTTCTCAGGCAAGGAATTCCTCCAGCGGGCACCCTGGGCAGCTCGGGGAGTGCGGGGTGCAGTGCTTCTTTCCCACCTCGACCAGAAGTGCATGAAACTCGTTGAAGAAAGCGGCCTCGCGCGGCAGGTGCGTGTGCAGGAACTCCTGGGTCTCGTGGTAGCCCGAATCAGCGGCGATGAAACCGTGCCTCGACAGAACCCGCCGCGTATAAGCATCCGCCACAAAGAGGGGACGGTCGGCCGCATAGAGGAGGATCGCATCGGCCGTTTCCGGGCCCACCCCCCGAAGCTCCAGCAGCCGGTGGCGGAGCTCCTCCGCCGGCAGGGAAAAGAGCCTAGCTAAAGCGCCCCCGTGCTCCCGCTCCAGCCAATCGACGAAATTCCTTATGGTGCGCGCCTTCTGCCGGTAGAAACCTGCGGGCCGAACACACGCTTCCAGCGTGTCAAGCCCCGCCGCCCGCAATCCCCGCCAGCTTAACAGGCCAGCCTGCCGAAGCTTGCGCAGGGCCAGCGTGGCGTTGTGCCATGCGGTGTTTTGTGTGAGGATGGCTCCCAAAATCACTTCCAGGCGGGTCCGCGCCGGCCACCACTGTTGCGGCCCGAATCGACGCAGAAGAGCAGCATAATAGCCGGTGAGCAGTGGCCTGGCAGGAGTCTTCGCCATATTGAGCGCTGCCGCCATACCCAAAAAGTATACCGGGCTTGCCGTAAAGTCAACGAAACCCAAGAGTCGAGAGATCGGGTCAAAATCGTGGGCATTCAGCCCTCAGCTCTCAGCTTTCAGCAAGCAGCCTCCAGGAAGCCGGGGCAAGGTTTACACGCTGACGGCTGAAAGCTGAGAGCTTGCCTTGCCGATCACCGGATCACCCGATAGTACTATGGTACCTTTGCCGGGCGCTCCTCGGGGTTATAGACTGATGGGGCTCTGGGGAGTTCCTGGGGGGGTGCAACTTCCCACCGGCAGGCGGGCGACGACGTGTGACCACACTCGGCTAGAATTGAATTCTCGTGGACGAATTTTCATTACAGGCTTAGGCGAGGGTTGGAGGAATGGCAGGGAAGCTCGGCGACATTCTCCTAAAAGAGAATCTCATCAGCCCTGAGCAGCTCAAGCAAGCCCTTGAACACCAAAAGGCGAACGGAGGGCGGCTGGGCGGTGCGCTGGTGAAGCTCGGCTTTTTGAGCGACGATGAAGTCACGGTCGTTCTCTCTCACCAGTACGGTGTCCCCTCGATCAATCTGACTCACTTTGAAGTCGATCCGGGCGTCACCAAGTTGATTCCCATGGAGACGGCGCTGAAATTCCAGGTGCTGCCGTTGAGCCGCGTGGGAACATCCTTGACGTTGGCCATGGTAGATCCGACCAATGTCTTCGCCATGGACGACATCAAGTTCATGACGGGCTTCAATATCGAGCCGGTGGTTGCATCGGAAACCGCTATCGCCGAGGCCATCAAGAAGAATTACGGGAGCATTGAGGAGCAGGAACGGAAGCGGGAACTGGAAGAGATCGTTAGTTTCATCGACGAGTCCCAGAATGAGGCGCTCGAACTGGAAGCCGAAGATGAAACCACCCTGAACCTCGAGCAACTCGAGAAGGCCGCCGAGGAAGCGCCGGTCATCAAGCTAGTGAATTATTTCCTTACCGATGCCGTGAAGCGCGGAGCCAGCGATATTCACATGGAACCGTATGAAAAAGAATATCGCGTACGGTACCGGATTGATGGCGTTCTGCAAACCATCATGACTCCGCCCAATAGGCTCCGTGACGCCATTATCAGCCGCGTCAAGATCATGTCCAAGCTGGATATTTCCGAGAAGCGGCTCCCGCAGGATGGCCGCATCATGGTCAAGATGTTGAAGGATGGAAGGAAGAAAGCACTCGATCTTCGCGTTTCGGTCCTTCCCACCATGTACGGTGAAAAGATCGTGATGCGGCTGCTCGACAAGGAGAACCTGCGGTTGGACATGACCAAGCTGGGATTCGAAGCGGAGTCCTTGGCCAAGTTTCAGAAAGCGATCTTCAAGCCCTATGGAATGGTCCTGGTCACCGGCCCGACAGGCAGCGGAAAGACCAACACCCTGTATTCCTCCATTGTTCAGTTGAACAGCCCGGAAACGAATATCCTCACGGCGGAAGATCCGGTCGAGTATCAGTTGCCGGGCATCAATCAGGTTCAGGTGAAAGAGCAGATCGGGCTGAACTTCGCCACGGCTTTGAGGGCGTTCTTGCGCCAAGATCCCAATATTATTCTGGTAGGAGAGATCCGGGATTTCGAGACGGCGGAGATCGCCATCAAGGCGGCACTGACCGGCCACCTGGTTCTCTCCACACTTCACACCAACGATGCTCCCTCCACCATTTCTCGCCTGATGAACATGGGAATCGAGCCATTTCTGGTTGCGACCTCGGTGAACTTGATCTGCGCGCAACGGTTGGTGCGCCGTCTTTGTCCGGATTGCAAGCTGCAGGATAAGGTTCCCCCGCAAGTTCTCATCGAAGCCGGCTATACGCCGGATGAGTCCAAGACCGTCAAAGTCTATAGACGGCAGGGTTGCGGGAACTGCGGTGGCAAGGGCTACAAGGGCCGGATCGGCCTCTATGAAGTGCTGGAAGTCACGGAGGAGCTGCGCGACCTGATTCTGGTCGGAGCTTCGGCACTCGAACTCAAGAAGCGCGGCGTCGAGCAAGGCATGATGACCCTTCGCCGCAGCGGCTTGGCCAAGGCGGCGCAGGGAATGACAACCCTCGAGGAAGTGATGCGGGAGAGCGTGCTGTAGAGCAGTCGAGAGTTGAAAGTCGAGAGTCAAAAGGTGAAGGTCAAAAATCCAAACTCGAGGGTTACCCAGGGTTACCTTCGGATTATATGGGGCGCAGCGACTTCGGGGGCGGTGGAAGAAGAGACCCTTACACTTTCAACTCTCGACTCTCGACTCTCGACTGTCGACCCTGGATCTTAAGCGGAGAGCATTTCATGGCAGTTCCAAGTCTCAGCGAGCTTTTGAAGCGCATGGTGGATACGGGAGGTTCAGACCTGCAGATTACCGTCGACTCGCCGCCCAGGGTTCGCCTGAATGGGGAACTGAAACCCCTAGAGGACTTGCCGGCGCTGGGGCCAGTCGATACGAAACAACTGGCTTACAGTGTCCTGACGGACGCGCAAAAGCACCGCTTCGAAGAGAATCTTGAGCTCGATTTCTCATTCGGAATCAAGAATTTAGCGAGGTTTCGGGCCAATCTGTTTAACCAGCGCGGGGCGGTCGCCGGGGCGTTTCGTTTGATTCCATTTCAAATCAAAAGCTTTGAGGATTTGAAGCTTCCGCCCATCTTGGGAACGCTTTGCGAGAAGCCTCGCGGGCTGGTTTTGGTGACGGGTCCAACGGGCAGCGGAAAATCCACCACCCTGGCGACCATGATCGATCTCATCAACCAGTCGCGCCACGAGCACATCATTACCATCGAGGATCCCATCGAGTTCATCCACTCGCACAAAAAGTGCCTGGTGAACCAGCGCGAGGTCCACTCGGACACCTACTCTTTTGCCAATGCGCTCCGCGCCGCTCTGCGCGAGGACCCGGACGTTGTGCTGATCGGCGAAATGCGTGATCTGGAAACTATCGAGGCGGCGCTGAGGATAGCCGAGACGGGGCATCTTACCTTCGCCACCTTGCATACCAATTCGGCGGCCTCCACCATTACTCGCATTATCGACGTCTTCCCGTCGTACCAACAATCCCAGATTCGCGCACAGCTCTCGATGGTATTGGAAGGCATCTTGTGCCAATCGCTTTTGCCCAGGGCGGATGGGCAGGGCCGCATTATGGCACTGGAGATTCTGATTCCGAACCCGGCTATTCGAAACCTCATCCGGGAAGATAAGATTCACCAGGTTTACTCCGCCATGCAATTGGGGCAAGAGAAGTTCGGCATGCAGACCCTGAATCAGGCACTTTACTCTCTCTACGCGCAACGATTGATTAGCTTGGAGATGGCCTTGTCCCGTTCCAGCTACCTCGACGAACTTCAGGACATGATCGACCGAGGTAGCACCGCAGGCGTGGGTGGGCAGGCAATGAGTGCTCTCCATGGTTCTATGCGAAGGTAGTGGCGGCAGTGTGTAATCGGGGCGCATGACCATGCGACCCCGCGATTGATGTTGAGGTGGACGAATGCCACAGTTTGAATCTCCAGGTACTTCACGGGTCGTCTCGGCGGCGAGCGGTGTGCGAGCGGCAGTAACCCGCGGGGCACTGGGCGCGGCGCTTCGACGCGAGCCGGCCGCCCCCGGCCGGGTTGCGCTGAAACGCGCGGCCGCACTCCACAAGCCAAAAGTGAAAGGGAGCGTAAACCCCCGCGAGCTTTCGATTTTCACCCGGCAGTTCTCGGTGATGATTGACGCGGGTCTTCCCTTGGTTCAATGCCTTGACATCCTCGCCGGCCAGCAGGCGAATAAGGCCCTCGCCGAGATCTTGCGGGGAGTACGCAAAACGGTTGAGGGGGGCTCCACGCTCGCCAATGCGCTTCGCGAATATCCCAAAGTGTTTGATGATCTCTTTACGAACATGGTCGAAGCGGGCGAGACGGGGGGAATTCTGGACGGAGTGCTTCAGCGGCTTTCCACACACATCGAAAAGGCTGTCAAGCTGCGCCGGGCCGTGAAGTCCGCCTTGATCTATCCCACCGTCGTCGTGTTCATCGCGGGCGCAGTGATTACTCTTCTCTTGTGGAAGGTCGTACCGATTTTCGCCACGCTCTTTGCAGGTTTGGAAGTGGCTCTGCCCCTGCCGACTCGCATCGTCATAGGAATGAGCAATGCGGTCGCCAACTTTGCGTTGCCGGCGATTATTTTCCTTGGGCTGGCCGGATACGGCCTGAAGCTGTTTTATGGCAGGCCCCAAGGACGCTTGATCGTTGATCGCATCATCCTCAGACTGCCTCTGGTGGGCCACCTGATGCGCAAGATCTCAGTGGGGATGGTGACGCGCACTCTGGGCACCCTCATCTTCAGCGGCGTTCCCATGCTGGAAGCGATGGAGATTACTGCTCGCACCTCGGGCAATGCGGTGGTCGAGAAGGCCATTCTGCAAGTTCGCCGGGCTATCGAAGCAGGACGGACCATCGTTGATCCGCTGCGCGAAACCGGCGTGTTCCCGAACCTCGTGGTGCAGATGATCGGCGTAGGAGAGCAGACCGGATCGTTGGACTCCATGCTCCAAAAAATCGCGGACTTCTACGAGGACGAAGTCGATGTCGCGGTCGGGGACCTCTTAACGGCCATGGAACCGTTGATCATTCTGTTCCTAGGTGTAGTCGTCGGAGGTGTGGTTATCTCGATGTACCTTCCCTTATTCAGTTTGATCGGGAAACTCGCCGGCTAGTTCCGGCCTGTCATCGCCACGCGCGGTAGAACAGTACCCGACCCAGATCCATGAAAGTCAGAATTCATCTCCGCCCGCGAAAGGGGGAGCCGATCGCCGGTCTGGAGGCCGATGGACTAACGCTTCCGCGGGAACGGCATGGCGTTGCTCAGAATGGCAGAGGTGGGCGCAAGCCCAGACCCCGCACTTCCGGCAAAAGAAAGATTGACGACGGCGTTAGAGTGCGTAGAATTGTCGGTTGACCGACTAGATTATGGCAAAATACCCTTCCCCCAGTGCGGCTAGCCTATTTGCGGGGTTACCCGATCAGCTAAAAGAATGGCTGCCCTGGGTAACCAAGATCCGGTTTGTCATTATCAGCTTTGTTTTTGCGATCGATTTTGCCATTCGCACTCTGGTGGCCAATCCTAACCCCGCATCTTTCAAATACTTTGCCATCGCCATCATCCTCTGGTACATCCTCGGCCTTTATTACCTGATCTACAATCAGCTTAGCCGGGATTACCTGTTGCAGGCCTACCTTCAGATCTTCTCCGATATTGCCGTCATCACCGCCATACTCCACCTTACAGGAGATCTGGATAGCAATTACATCTCGCTTTACCTGCTTGTCATCATCCTTTCCGCTACGCTGCTTCCACGCGGCCGGGTCTTCCTGGTGGCGGCAGTCAGTTTTGTTTGCATGGGAGGGGTGCTGGAATTGGCGTATCTTCCGGTTATCCTTCCGGACTTTGCGGTTCATTATCCGGCCCTTCGACATCTCGTGACCTCGTCCCCGGTGCCGGTCGATTTGCGCACCCTTCAGGTCAAGATCGGGGCAAGCTTCTTTGGTTTCTTCGGCATTGCCTACCTGTCCGCCCAACTGGCGGAAAACCTGCGAAAAGTCGGAGCCGAACTGCGGGACAAGAACGGTCAAGTGGCTAACCTGCAAGCCAAAACAGAAAACATCCTGGAAAGCATGCGGGATGGACTGCTGACGACCGATCTGGAAGGTGTGGTGAGCGAACTGAACGGTTCCGGCGCCGCCATACTGGGTCTCCAGCCGGAGGAGTTGCGGGGAAAACTGATCCATTCAGTTTTCCCCGGCTTACAGACGGGCACCATCTCCCTTCCGTACGCGAACGCCTTCTCCGCCCGTCAGGAAGTGGCTTATGTGAGTCCTCGCGCTGAAAAGCGCGTCCTAGGTGTTTCGGTATCCCCGCTGATGGTACCCGTGATTGGCGTGGCCGGTTTTGTGTACAACTTCCAGGATTTGACCGAGGAAAAACGCCGGGAAGCCGAGTACCGGACCAAGGATCGCATGGCGACGTTGGGGCGCCTGGCAGCGGGAATCGCCCATGAAATCCGGAATCCGCTGGCGTCCATTACCGGTTCCGTCAAGCTCCTGCAGTCGATTTCGCGTTTGGACGAGGACCAAACCAAACTCATCGAAATTGTGAGCCATGAGTCGGAACGACTTAATAAACTGGTCTCGGATTTTCTTCTTTACTGCCGGGACCAGCGCCATGAACCCCAGAAAGTGGACTTGGTGAAAGTAATCGAAGAGACCCTGGTGCTGCTTTCCCACCATCCGCTATTTGGCGGGAATGTGAGGGTGGAGAAGCATTTTCCATTGCGGCTTCCGACAGTCTGGGCTGACCCCGACAAGCTGCGGCAGGTCTTCTGGAATATCTCAGATAATGCACTCAAGGCCATGCCGGATGGGGGCGTGTTGACAGTGCTGGCTGAGGAAGCCGGCGAGAGGGCGGTCCGCGTTACCTTGAGCGACTCAGGAATAGGGTTTTCGGAGCAGCAGCTCGAAAAAGTCTTCGAGCCCTTCCAACCGGGATTCAGCGGTGGTACCGGCCTCGGACTGGCGATCGTTTACCAGATCATGCAGGGCGTGGGCGGCGCGGTCCGGGTGGAGTCGAAGGCCGGGCAAGGCACTCGCTTCATACTTGAATTACCCACGCATGCTGCTTTTGCGGTCGCCCAAAAGGCGCCCTTCACGCCGGCGGCTGCTATTCGGTGATGCGAAGTAGGGGCGGTTCGCGAACCGCCCCTAGCCCTCGGACGTCGACTTTTAGCTTCGCAGGGAGATGTAGATGGCTCGGCTGCTGATCGTGGATGATGAAAAGTCGTTGTGCCAGATGCTGGAGATTGGCTTCCGCAAGGACGGCCACTCGGTCGAAACGGTCTTCAGCGGTCAGGCGGCAAAGAAGAAGATCGAATCCCAGGTCTACGACCTGGTCATCTCCGATATACGCATGCCGGACATCTCGGGCATCGAATTGCTCAAGTTTTTCTGCGAAACCCGGAATCCCGCCCCGTTCATCTTGATTACAGCCTATGCCAGTATGGAAACGGCCATCGACGCGCTCAACCTGGGCGCCTACCAATATGTGATCAAGACGGACAAACTGGTCGAGCAACTGAAACTCACCGTTAACCGGGCGCTGCAACACTCGGCGT
>Ga0326727_10012674_pt1 | contig 19107 bp, 14 predicted proteins | sample MB2enrmetagenome_FD_207643 | JGI IMG/M metagenome (GOLD analysis project Ga0326727, IMG submission 207643) | Lab enriched peat soil microbial communities from McLean, Ithaca, NY, United States - MB29MY | ecosystem: Environmental > Terrestrial > Soil > Wetlands > Peat | place: USA: New York...
CCGACCACGGGGGACATGGTCCTGTTCGGCGGTTCCGCCAACAGCAGCGACCTCAACGACACCTGGGTCTTCAACGACACGACCTGGGCACGGCTCTCCCCGGCCACAAGCCCCCCCGTTCGGGACAGCGGCTGCATGGCTTACTACACGGCTACCGGGAGCATCGTCCTGTTCGGGGGGGAGTCCAACAGCGTCAACCTCAGCGACACGTGGACATTCGTGCAGACCACCGTCTCCCTCATCCAGGGCAGCCCGACCTCGGCGACCGTCACCTACGGTGCCGGCTACAGCGGCCACAGCCTCACCGTGACCAACTCGACTGGGACCGTCAGCTACACAGAGGCCAGTTCGACCGATTCCACCGACGTCGTGGTCAGCAGCACCGGTGTGATCAGTGCAGCCACTTCGCTTGCACCGGGCACATACATCGTCGTCGGCGGCGACAGCGACATCCACGGTGACACCGGCATGTGGATATTCAGCCTGACAATCGGCAAAGCGCCTCAGACCATCGCTTTCACCTCGACCGCACCCTCCAACGCCACCGTGAGCGCCACTTATGCAGTAGCGGCAACCGGCGGGGCCTCTGGTAACCCTGTCACTTTCAGCACGACGTCGGCGTGCACCGTATCGGGCTCGACGGTGACTTTCATTGGCGTAGGCACCTGCGTCATCGACGCCAACCAGGCCGGCAACGCGGACTATCTCACGGCCGCCCAGGTCCAGCAGTCCGTCACGGTCGGCAAGGCTCCCCAAACCATCGCTTTCACCTCGAACGCCCCCTCCGACGCGACCGTTGGCGACACGTATACGGCGAAGGCCACCGGCGGGGCCTCCGGCAACCCGGTCATCTTCAGAACCAGCTCCGTGTGCACCGTGTCGGGGTCGACGGTCAGTTTCATAGCCGTGGGCACGTGCGTCATCGACGCCGACCAGGCCGGCAACGCGGACTATCTGGCGGCCGCCCAGGTCCAGCAGTCGGTCACAGTCGGCAAGGCTCCCCAAACCATCACCTTCACCTCGCGCGCCCCCTCCGGCGCGACCGTGGGCGCCACGTACACAGTGAAGGCCACCGGCGGTGCCTCCGGCAACGCAGTCAGCTTCAGGGCGAGCTCGACTTGCACGGTGTCGGGTTCGACGGTGCGCTTCACAGCCGTGGGCACCTGCGTCATCCACGCCAACCAGGCCGGCAACGCGGACTATCTGGCGGCTGCCGACGCCCAGCAGACCATCACCGTCGACAAGGGACTCCAGACCATCACTTTCACCTCGAGGCCGCCTTCCCACGCCACCGTGGGCGCCACATACAGGGTCACGGCCACCGGCGGGGCCACCGGCAAGCCGGTCACCTTCAGCACGACGTCGATGTGCACGGTGTCGGGCTCGACGGTGCGCTTCATCGCGGTGGGCAGGTGCGTCATCGACGCCAACCAGGCCGGCGATGCGAACTATCTCGCCGCCACGGAGGCAACTCAAAGCTTCAGGATCGCCAAGGGCACTTCCAAGACCACGCTCAAGCTGTCGACACGCAAGGTGACCTACGGGAACGAGCAGGTCGAGCGTCTGTCAGTCATCGTCTCGCCGCAGTTCGCCGGCTTGGCACCGACCGGTAGGGTGACGATAAGCAAGTCGGGGACCATCTTGTGCACGACAGCGCTCTCGTCGGGCAGGGCAATGTGCACGCTGTCGCCCTACAAGCTCCGGGCGGGGACCTACCGCCTTGTCGCCAGATATGGCGGTAGTCCGGACTTCAAGGGCTCCACCTCAGCCGGGGAGACCCTCAAAGTCGCCAAGTGACAGCCGGTGGCTCGTTGAAGGACATCTCCGGGCTGAACCGCGTTTGGCCTGTCGACGACACGCCGGATTCGCGCTTGTTGTGCACGAGACCGGTCGGTCACGTGGTCGAGTGTGCGTTCCCGCCCTCGGAAGAGGAGGACTTTACCTGGGGCGACGGCGGAACCGACTAGCCCAGTTGCTCGCTGGCGAGCTTGGCTCCCAGTTTGAAGGCCTCCTCATTGAGAGGGATCATGGCGCACTTCTGCCTCAAAGTGGCGCGGATAGCCGTGAGGAAGGTCTCCTCTGGAAAGACTTTTGTTGCTCCCTGTAAGGCGCCGAGGGCGACGACATTCTTCACCAGTACGGCACCGAGATCATTGGCGACGCTGGTGAAAGGTACCGGCACCGTCGTGACCCCGGGGGCGAGGCCCTCCGGCGGGACACTTATGACGGAGCTGTCGTAGATGACCATCCCAGTCGGCTGCACGGTCGGGCCGAACTTCGCGAGGCTTGGAGCGTTGAATGCCACGAGCACGTGGGGACGTGGTGCGGCCGGGGACATCACCTCCTTCAGGGCAACATGCACGTCGGCGTAAGACGTGCCACCGCGAGATTCGGGGCCATAGCTCGGGATGTGTGTCGAGTCATACCCTTCGTTGATCGCGCCGCGGGTGAGGATCATCGCTGCGGTCTGAGCGCCATCGCCACCGGAGCCCGCCAGTTTGAAGCTGATGTCCTCCGGGTCGATGTGTGCTGGGAATCCGTCCGCGAAACGGGGAGGTCGTTCCGTGGTCGCGCCCAGCGCCGTCAGCGCCTCCTCCGCATCGAAGGTGGCGGTCGGTATGACCGGGAAGGCCTGCCCGTCCGTGGTGTCCTTCTTCACCCCGAGTGGGAATATCGGCTCCATGTTCTCCTTTACCCACTCCTCCGCGGCCTCTGGTTCGAGACCGAGGTGGACGGGGCACTCGGAGAGGACCTCGACGAAGGCAAGGCCGGCACCGGAGACCTGCAGTTCGAGTGCCTTCTTGATCGAGCGCTTGGCATGAGTCCGGCGCCTGTTGTCGTAGAGCGCGACCCGCTCGACGTAAACGGGCCCGTCGAGACCCGATATCAGTTCCGCGATCTTCATCGGCTGGCCGGCGAATTGAGTCCGGCCTTTCGGTGTGGTGGTTGTTCGCTGGCCGATGAGGGTCGTGGGAGCCATCTGGCCGCCGGTCATGCCGTAGATGGCGTTGTTGATGAAGATGAACGTGATCGGGATCCCGAGTTGCGCCGTGCTGACGATCTCGGCGAGACCGATCGACGCCAGGTCGCCGTCTCCCTGATAGGAGATCACGATCGAGTCCGGGTTCGCGGTCTTGTGGCCGATCGCGACCGCCGGGGCGCGGCCGTGCGGAGCTTGCGAGTTCCCAACATCGAAGTAGTAGTACCCGAACACCGAGCAGCCGACCGGCGAGACCAGGACGGTGCGGTCCTGGACCCCGAGCTCGTCGATGGCTTCAGCGAGGTACTTCTGTGCCAGGCCGTGCCCGCAGCCAGGGCAGTAGGTCGTCGAGTGGGCATTGACCCCCTCGCCATCGGCGTGGCGTTCGAACTCGCGGTAGAAGACCGAGGTCGTCATCAGCGCACCTCCTGGAGTCCTAGCACGTGTTCCACGATCTCACCCTGCGACGGGAGGACCCCGCCCATGCGACGCACGTGGCTCATCGGCGGTGGGATGTAGACATCCGCGTGGCTCAGTGCCAGTCGCAGCTCGTCTTCCAGCTGACCGCTGCTCGCCTCGACCACGACGAGGCGCTTCACGCGGTCGAGCAGACCGCGGAGGGCCTGGATGGGGAACGGCCACAAGGTGATGGGGCGGAAGAGGCCCACTTTCAGCCCCTCTTGGCGCAGCTCCCTTATCGCACCCTTCGCGAGCTGAGCCGGTGTGTTGCAGGCCACGAGGAGGACGTCGGCGTCGTCGCACCTGTAGAGGTCAGCCCTCTGCTCCTCGGCATTCATCCGTTCGTACTTTTCGTTCAGGCGGATGTTGTCCTGTTCGAGGCCCACGTCCGACAGGTTGAGTGAGCACATCAGGTTGCCCCGGTGCGAGTGGTCGCCGAACACCGCCCACTCAGGGATCCCCGGTACCACCATCTCGCTCGGCAGCCGCACCTTCCCGGTCATCTGACCGAGGAAACCGTCGCCGACGATCACGACGGGGTTGCGGTACTTGAAGGCGAGATCGAATGAGAGAATCGCGATGTCCAGCATCTCCTGTGGCGTCGCAGGGGCCAGCACGATGGCGTGGGTATTGCCGTGACCGAGGCCGCGGCAGACCAGCTTGATGTCCGCCTGTTCGGGGCCGATGTTGCCCAGTCCCGGCCCACCGCGCATGACGTTCACGAACACAGCGGGAATCTGTGAGCCGATCATGTACGAGATCCCCTCCAGCATCAGGCTGAAACCGGGGGAACTAGTGAAGGTCATGCAACGCTTCCCTGCGCCGCCGGCGCCGTACATCATGTTGACGGTCGCAACCTCGCTAACTGCCTGGATGAAGACGCCGTTGAGGTCGGGCAGCACCTTCGCCATCAGCTCAGCGCCCTCTGTCGATGGTGTGATCGGGTATCCGAAGACGTGGCGGCAGCCCGCGAGGACGGCACCGACCGCAGCGGCGTACGTTCCCTTGACGACGAGCGGCTCCCGCTCAGGCAGCGGAACCTTGGTGTCCGGGCGGGGCTCCGGTTTTGGCGCATCGGAGGGCCGGGGGCCCAGAACCGTGGCCGGGTCCAGCAACTCGAAAGCCGCCTCGTCGCCTTGCGGGCGGAGACCATAGGGCTCGGGGCAGGCGTCGTAACAGAGACCGCAACCGTTGCACTGCGAAAGGTCGAGAATGATCGGGACAAGTCCTGTAAGAGGGTTGATCTCGGTGCCCATGGTGATACAGCCCCTGGTGCACGAGCTGATACAGCGTCCACAGCCCTTGCAGTACTCCGGCACGACGAAGGGCTTGGGTCGTTCAGCCACCCTGGTCACGGCGTTACCTCCTGCAGGGCCTGGCATCCTGCCACGCGAATGTTTCCGGTACCCGTGTTGCCTTGGCCATAAGCGCACGCCTGCAACCTCGTGGGAGCGGCGCAACTCGGGCCGAGCGCAAACCGTGGCACGCCCGTCACCTGTGAAAACGGATCCCGGACGTAGTGCGAGGTGCTCCTTGGGCCACCAGAGCGGAACAGGGCGTACTCACCATTTCCATCTTCGACCCGCGGGCTTGGGCAGGCAAGGCCTTTATGTCGCCGTCGGCCGGGCCGAAAGACTCTTTTCCACAGGGCAGCATCTCCGACGGCGTCGGGCGGCAGACAGGCTTGACCAGGGACGGGAGAAGAACTCCGAGTGCCTTTTGACCCTACAACTCCTGCGGCAAGTGCAGGAGACTGAAGGAGTGGAAGGTCTGCGACCGGGACTCGGCGCGTGAGCGAGACGGGCGCCGAAGTCTCGGAGGAGGTTGTGCGTATCAGCCGTCGCGTCGGGGATCACAACCTCGAGGCCACTGGTGCCGACGGTCTCGATGCCGTGCTGCGGGAACGAGCGCGTGAGGCGCAGGCAGCGCTGGACGCGTTCTTGCACCCACACTCGATCGCCGTAGTCGGGGCCAGCTCTGATCCGAACACGATCGCGGGCTTGCTCTTTTCCAACCTGGTCGACAGCCACTTTGGCGGGACTGTGCTGCCCGTGAACAAGAAACATCCATCGGTGCAGGGTGTCGCCGCCTTTGCGGATCTGGCTTCTTGCCCCGTTGTTCCCGATCTTGTTTTCGTCTGCGTGCCGGCACCCGCGGTTCCTGCGGTGGTCGCCGAAGCCGGTGCCCTCGGCGTCAAAGCCGTGTGTGTGATCTCGGCCGGGTTCGCGGAGACGGGGCCAGACGGAGCTGTCCTGCAGGCCGATCTCATGTGCGAGGCCAGGGCGCACGACGTGAGGCTCGTCGGCCCGAACTGCACGGGGATACTGGCCGGCACGGGCGACACGAGGTTCAATGCGACCTTCGGCAGGGCTGTCCCGATGCCGGGCCGGATATCACTGGTGAGCCAGTCGGGCGCAATCGGGCTTGCCGTGCTGGAAGCCGCCGAGGTTCGCGGCCTTGGGATCGGGGCGTTCGTGTCGGTGGGCAACTGTGCCGACGTTGCCAGCAACGACCTGCTCTTGTACTGGGGCCAAGATCCCGGCACCGACCTGATACTGCTTTATCTGGAGGAGATCCGAGATCCGCTGTGGTTCACACGGATCGCCCGATGGGCCGGTGCTCGCGTCCCCGTCGTGGCGATGAAGGCGGGTCGAACGCAAGCCGGCTCTCGCGCGGCTGCATCGCATACAGCGGCGCTCTCCGGCGGTGACGTGGCAGTCGACGCCCTGCTTCACCAGGCGGGCGTGATCCGTGCTGAGTCCATCGAGGAGATGCTCGATCTCGCCATGATGCTGAGCTCACAACGGCGGTTTCGAGGACGACGGGTGGCGATCCTGACCAACGGCGGAGGTCCGGGCATTCTCGCGGCGGACGCCTGCGAAACCAGCGGGCTCGTCGTGCCCGAGCTCGATGAACTCACGGCCACGAGTTTGCGATCGCTGCTCCCACCCGAGGCGAGCGTCTCGAACCCGGTAGACATGATCGCCAGCGCCACTGCCCAGCAATACGGCCAAGCGATCCGCGTACTCGGGGCTGCGCCCGAGATCGATGCGCTGATAGTCATGTTCAACACGCCCTTGATCACTCGCGCGTCGGATGTGGCAACCGAGGTCATCGCCGCGCGCGCCGAGCTCAGTAGGGAGGTGCCCTTGATCACGGTGTTCATGAACCGGGAGGGCACGCCATCAGCTCTCCGCGAGGCAGGCATCCCTTCGTTCGCGTTCCCGGAGAACGCCGCACGCGCGCTCGGGCGGAGCATCGCATGGGAAGAAGGGCGCGGCCGCCCAGCCGGCAAGGTACTCCGTCCCGCCGTCGACGCCAAGCGGGTTGGTGGCCTGGTAGCCGCTGCTGCGGGTCATCGCTCGAGCGACGGTTGGCTCGCTGCAGCCGACGCGCTAGCGCTGCTCGATGCTTACGGCATCGCGGTGGCACGCTCCGTGCTCGTCCGAACTCCGGCCGAGGCGGAGGCGGCGCAGGCGGCGCTCGGTTGCACAGTGGCCGTGAAGGTCGCCGCCTCGATCCACAAGAGCGATGTCGGCGGTCTCCGGCTCGGAGTGACGACCCCTTCCGGGGCCGCGGACGCGATACGGGCGATTCGCGCCGATCTGGGATCGGCCGGGCTCGAAGCAGCGGCCACCGAGTTCCTCGTGCAGGAACAGATCGAGTCTGGACAGGAAATGATCGTGGGCGTGAACCACGACCCCCTGCTCGGGTCGCTCGTCATGGTGGGCTTGGGGGGCACCCTGGTCGAGTTGTTGGGGGACGTCGCGGCTCGAATCGCACCGCTTACCGAAGGCGACATCGAGGACATGCTGCAGTCGCTGAAGGCGTACCGGCTGTTAACGGGCTATCGGGGTGCGCCGGCTCTTGACGTCGGCGCGCTGCGCCGAATGCTCCACGGGGTCTCCGCACTCGTCGACGACCTGCCTGAGATCGCCGAGATGGACCTCAACCCTGTGTTTGTCCTCCAGAAGGGTGCCGTCGTGGCCGACGTGCGTATCCGCGTCGCAAACCTATCCTCTTCACCACCGCACTCAGCCGCTGGCTAGACGATAGTGCAGCACCTTTCCTGCCGAGAGCTCGATCAGCGCCCCGTGAAGGACACCTTCGGAGTAGGCGCTTCCGGGATTGATGCAGATGGTCCTGCCAAGCTTGGTCGTGCCACGCGACTCATGGATGTGGCCGTGCAGGCCCAGAGCAGGCTGGTATTTCTCGATCACTGCCCTCACCGCTTTTGAGCCGACTGGCCCCGTCATGATCTGACCGGCTTTCACGACCGGCTTGAGTGTGTCGTCGAGAACGGGAGCCACGTCCAGAGTTGTCCCGTAGGGCGGGACGTGGAAGTTGAAAATGCCGAGCCTGGGGTCCTTCAGCTGGATGATAAGACTCTCCAGGTGCGCTTCGAGATGCTCTTCGGTCATTTCACGAGGTGAGGCCCAGGGCGTCGGATTACTCCAGCCACACGACACCATCTCAAAGGTCTCGCCAACATCGACTACGCCGTCCTCGGAGTCGACAGCGGCGCTCGAGGCAGCGATCACATCTTTAAGGCGGGGCTCGTCGTCGTTGCCGAGCATCACGAACAGACGGATGCCGCTGTTCGCGAGCCGCTCTTCCGCCAGTGCCAGCCAACGACCGAACTCCTCGACCATCACAGAACGGAACAGCTCGGAGACCATCTCCGGGTCGTTTCTCAGGGCATCGAGCTCGTCACGTTCGACCCTATACGGATAAAAGCCACGGTTCCTGATCTTGGTCTCGACATCCTCCAGCTCTTCCTCGCTCAGCAGACGGTCCCCCGTGATCCGAGGAGCAAGGTAACCCCCGCTGGTCCTCTCTATGGGCAGAACCGCCTTGCCAGCCACGTCGCCGCCCATGATGAGAACGTTGGCCTCGAAGAACTTGCCGGCGTTCAAGAACTTGCGCCAGAGCCTTTCGGTGCCGTGAACGTCTGAGGCGTAGTAGACCAGCATGCTCAACGGACGACCTCCTCCGGGAGTTGGTACCACTTCTTGCGTCGGCCGACTTGTGCGCGGAGTTTCCAACCGACCGTCTTGGGAGCTGCCACGAGCCGGGCTTGCAGGTTCTCGATACTCGCGCTCAGCTTCGCGGCGACAGCATCGTCATTGACGCACTCGGGAACCAGGTCGCGAACTTTGTCCAGGTTGTCGTTGATTGTGGTGTAGAGACCCCAGTCGGCACCGCAGAGCTCATCCAGCCGCGACGCATTCAGGCGAAACGGACCGTCGCTGTCGGAAAGTTCGTGGTCGAACAGCAGCATGAGGGTGTCGTTCACGTCCTTGCGGTTGAGTTTCGCAATCTGCAGCTTGGTCAGCAGCAGCTCAGCTGCTGGCAGAGTGAAGTCCTCGACGTCCAGCCGCTCCTTCAGATCCAGGCGGTGGCACATGTCAAACACGTCGAGGAACACGTCGACCTGAAACTGGTTGTCCGGCGAGTGATAGAGGAGTCGTTTGGCACCGTGCATGGCATTGAAGGTGCGTTCCGGCAGGTAGCCGCGGGTCTCCAGAAGATCGCGAAGCTGACGTGACTGTCGTTTGTGCACCACGAAGTCCAGATCGGCGTATTCACGGCCGAACAGTGTCCTGGCCTCATCGCCGGCGCGCATCCAAAGCGCTACGCCTCCGATCAGACGCAGAGGCATGTCGAGGGCCGCCGCCTCAGTGACGAGGCGACGGCCCTCTTCGATCTTGCTCATATCGAACCCGGACACATCATCCTTTACTCGGGCGGAATCTCCTGGAACACCTTCGAGAACGACTGCGCGGCCCCTCCGCGCCGGCGAACCAGCCAAACGGCCAAGTACCAGACGATCGCGATGATCGGTGCGGAGAAAGCCTCGATCATCGACTTGGGCCCGACCGTGCCGCTGAACCCGGTGTGGATCGCCGTGTAGATGACGAATATCCAGGAGAGCAGGGAAACAGCAGCAATGTAGGTGATGGCCGGAACTCCGGCGAGTTTGGCGCGGGCCCACCGTGGAGCATCGCCATGGATCGCAGGACGACGCCACGGAGTAATCGCTGCCGAGAAAGACACGATGATGAAGGCGATACCCATCACGACGATGATGTTCAAGAGGTAGTTCCCGAGCCCCTGATAGATGTTCAAGTAGTTGAGCAATATCACCACCAGAGTGATCACCATCGTGGCGACGACAGGCGTGTGGAAGCGGTCAGAAACATCCGTGAGCTTCTGCGGCGCCAGGCCGTCGAACGACCACGCGAACAGGTTCCGGGTACCTGCCAGGAACCCGGCCGGGGTCCACCACAGAATCGACAACACGAAGCAGAAGGCGATGAACACCGCCAAGAAGTGCGGTCCCGGTAGGAATTCGGTCAATGACGCCAGCCAAGGCGCGAACGGAAGCGTCCAGTGAGCCGTTCCGCCGCCAAGTCCCATGTACGTCACGGAACCGAAGAAGTGGAATCCGTAGTACTTGTAGATGAGGCCCACACCGCCGACGAATGTGATTGCCGAGATGATCAAGCCGCCGATGATCGACGTGTTTGCGGTGCGTCCAACGTCCCTGATCTCTCCGGCTACGTAGCCGGTGAATTGGAACCCGACGTAGACCTGGAAGCAATAGACCATCGCATATATGGTCGCCAGCCAGCCGATACCGCCGAAGTTGTTGAAGCCGAGCTTGTTGGCCTGCGCGATGATGCCGGAGACGGTGGATCCGGAATGCGCGTCCCAGTGGGCCACAAATCCGCTGTGGGAGCCGAAGAGCATGAGCACGAACCAGATGAGCATGCCGAGCCAGACGATCCCGAATGTGACCGCCATGAATCTTGCCGCGGCGCGCACGCCGATGATCATCAAGCCACCGAAGAGGATGGTGAGCACGGTCGAGACGAGCATCATCTCGCCTCTCGAAGGATCCGTGAACAGGTGGTTGTGGATTCCTGCCACATAGGCGGCACCAGGCCCCACGACCGAGAGCATGAACGTGAAGTTGAACGCCACCCAGGTGAGATAGACGAACGTCAAAGTGAAGTTGCTCAAGAACCCGAGCGGCGGGCTGAGTACACGCGACACCCACACGTAGTCGCCGCCTGCACGCGGCATGACGATCGTGAAGTAGAGATAGACGAGGGCGAACGCGGTGACGAGCGGCGTCGCAAGCAAGAACGAGACGAACATGTTCGCGTGCGGCCAGAAGATGGGCGTGAAGCCCATGACCTCGGTGATGCCCACTGGCAGGAGCACCGCTGCGAGGACGATGTTCAGGGCGTCGAAGGGAGTCAGCTCGCGGACAAGCCCAGTCGAGTTCCTAACGAACAGGCCACCACCCCCTCCGCCTGGCATCTCGGCCTTAGCTGTTGTCTCCGTTGCCATGCTTCCTCCTTCCGGACCTCTTAGGTTCCCCCGTGATCGGCCTAATCACCCGCAAATCGACATGCGAGCCCGAAACGGCTCCACTGCATTCGTGCGCTTCCGGAGCGCGCTCTCCGACCTCCTTTGACTCGAAGGGCTTCAATCCATGAAGGCTCCGCCGTTCACTGACAACGCTTCGCCCGTTATGAAAGCCGAATCGGGACCGAGCAGGAAGGCGATGGCGCGAGCGACGTCTTCTGCCGTCTCGATTCGTCCCAGCGGTGTGTCTTTGATGTAGAGCTCGAACACCTGTGCAGGCGCTATCCCGCGCAGCTCCCCCTCCCACACGAGCTCGCGATCTTGCATGCTCGTGGCGACATAGCCCGGACAGACGCTGTTGACACGAATGCCGTGGGGAGCGAGCTCAAAGGCCATGGACTGGGTGAGTCCGACGACCGCGAACTTTGAAGCCACGTAGTGGGACAACCAAGGAATACGCCCCTGCTTGGCGGCCATGGAAGCCACGTTCACGATCGAGCCTGGGCGTTTCGCAGCCACGAGGCGCTTGGCGAACTCCTGTCCGCAGTAGAAGACACCTGTCGTGTTGACGTCCAGCATCCGGTGCCAGTCCGCATCCGGCATGTCGAGGAACGTGACGAACGAGGAAACGCCGGCGTTAGCGACGAGGCCGTCCAAGGGCCCGATCGCTTCTTCGGCCTCGTCCATGGCCTCGCGGATCGACTGTCTGCTCGTCACGTCAAGTGCGGTGCCGAAGCTGCCCAGTTCCTCGGCGACCCGTCGCGCGGCGTCCTCGTCGACATCCGTCACGGCGACCTTGAAGGCGCGTTCCGCGAGCAGGCGGGCGGTCGCCCTACCGATGCCGCTCCCAGCTCCCGTGACCAGCACGCTCATGACAAAACCTCCTTCAGCGCCGGATAGAGCGCTCGATACTTGGCGTAGTGACTGTCGTAGACAGGGTCGTGATGCGACTCGACGACCTCGGTGATCTCCACGAAGCGTTCGATTTCGCGCCAGTTCGAGAAGACGCCAACGCCGATGCCGGCGACGAATGCGGCGGCAACAGCCGAGCCGCTCCGCATTGCGATTTTCTCGAGCGGCAAACCGATGACATCGGCTGTGATCTGCGTCCACACCTTCGATTTCGATCCGCCGTCGGTGACGCGAACGCGGCGGGGAGTGTGCCCTCGTTCGGCCAAGACGTCGAGATGGTGGCGAAACCCAAAGGCGATGCCTTCGAGAACCGCGCGAAACAAGTTGCCACGCTCATGGGTGAGCTGCAGACCCACAAACGCGCCGGTGGCGTCCGGATCGTTGATCGGGGTCTTCTCCCCGAGGAAGTAGGGAAGTGCGATGACGCCACCGGCGCCTGGCCCGACGCGGTCAGCCTCAAGATCCAGCTGCGCCAGATCGGCTCCGTCGGCGAGGACGCGCTGGAACCAGCGGATCAGGCTGCCGCTCGTCGCCATGCAGCCGCTCATCATGTAGTGACCTGGCAGAAGGTGAAAATCGAGGTAGAGACGTTCGTCGACAAGGGGTTCGTCAACGGCCAGCATGATGTCGCCGGCACCTCCGAGCTTGACGAGCACGTCACCGTCGTCGAGGATCCCCGCCGCGAACGCGGAGCCAATATGGTCCGCCGAGCCGGCCACGACAGGCAGCCCTGCCGGCAGTCCGGTCTCGCGCGCAGCCTCCTCGGTCACGTGACCTATGACTTCCTGTGGCTGACGGATGGGAGGTAGGAGGTCCAGTCGGCCGCCCGAGGCGGCCACGATATCCTCGGCCCAGGATCCGGCGCGGAAATCGAACAAGCCCGTCTCGAGAGCCCAGTTGGCCTCGACGGCGCGTTCACCCGTCAGTCGCATGGCGATGTAGTCGTACGAGCCGAGCACCGTCCTTGTCTGTTGCCAAAGCTCCGGCTCGTGCTCGGCAAACCACAGGAACCGAGGGCCGGTCGCCTGCTGAGTGATGGCAGAGCCGGTCCGTTCCAGGACTCGGGCACCAGCCAGGCGCCGGTTCAGCTCCGCGACTTCAGTCCCCGATCGCGCGTCGTTCTGCTGGACCGACCAGCGCAGGGCACGGTTGCGTGCATCTAGCAAGATCGTGCACGGCACCATTCCGGTGACACCGACGGCAGCGATATCGGCACCGCGTCCCAGTTCCCGTGTGATCGCACAGACGTTGGACCACCATGCGTCGGGATCTTCTTCTGCCCACCCGGGCAGCGCGGAGTGCAGCTGCGACGGACGCTCCGCCTCAGCGACTGGACCCCGTTGCGGATCCAGCAGCAGGGCCTTGGTGCCTGTGGTCCCGACGTCAATTCCGAGCAGAAGACTCAAGGACGTGCCGCCTTCATGAAGCTCTGGACGCGCGCCGGGTCGACCGCGTTCCAGGTGTAGCCGTCCTCCTTGAGGTCAGAACCGACGATGATTCCGTCTGCAATCTCGAGGTACGAAGCCACGTTCGTTGACTTCACGCCCGTATTTGCGATTACCGGCGCCTCGCCATTGACGGCATCAGCGACCGTCCGCAAGGTGTCCATATGCACCTCTGCACTGGCCATGGGACCCGACACCAAGATGGCGTCCGCAAGACTCGAAACGACGACCGAGCGGGCGACCTCACCGACGCTTCGAGTGCCGGGTCGGCTTGCGAACTCCGGGGTCACATTCATGAACATCCCGACGTGGTCTGCATTGAGACGACGTCGCTCGCGAAGAAGATCGGCGGGGTCGGTGTTCCACAGACCCATGTCCGACTCGTAAGTCCCGGTCATCACTTCGCGCACGAAGGAGGCACCAGTGGCCGCGGCAACGGCGAGAGCGGCGCGCGGATCCCACAGGAAGTCGACGCCGAAGGGGCGGTCGGTTGGAGCGAGCTCAGCCACGACACGCGTCATTGCCGCGACGCCTTCGTAACCGGCATGGAACGAGTACGGACGGTCACCTTCGTTGCAGAACAGGAGGGCGTCGAACCCGGCATCGAGGAGGATCTCCAGATCTGCCTGAACATGCTTGACGTTTCCCTCCATTCCGGATTTCGCGTCGTAGAGTGGCGTTCCCAAGGTCGGAAGCAGGTGCACCATGGCGATGAGCGGCTTCCGGTCGGCGAACAACTCATGAATGTCTTCCATCACACCACCACTACCTCCACGTGAGTCGACTCCAACGCAGCCACCTGCTCAGGCTGCGCCCTGACATCTGTTACGACGACACTGACCGAATCGAGAGGGCAGATTCGGGCGAATGTGACCACCCCGAGCTTCGAGCTGTCAGCAACGACGATGCAGCGCCGCACCGTCGCGAGGGCGGCCCTCTTGACGCGGGCGTCATCGGTGCTGAACTCGGTACAGCCGACTTCGGCGTCCACTCCGGCAACGCCCATGACGAGCGTGTCGAAACGCAGTCGTGAAAAAGCGTCCTCGGCAAGATCTCCGACGAGCGAGAGGTCACCCGGCGTGACCGTGCCACCGGTGACCATCAAACGAATGCCCCTCTCTTTGGCGAGGACGTTGGCGATGTGCAGGCTCGAGGTGATCACGGTGAGGTTTCGCCGTCCGCGAAGCGCTCGTGCCGCCTCGAGCGTCGTGGTACCGACGTCCAAGATGACCGTTTCCCGTTCCCTGATCATCGAAGCTGCGGCCTCGCCGATCCGTTGCTTGGCCTCCAGGTCGCGCTTCTCGCGCACCGAATAGGGGGGAAGATCGCCCCGCGAAGCCACACTGATCGCGCCGCCGTGCACGCGTCGGAGCACCCCCTCCTGCTCGAGGAGCTGCAGGTCGCGCCGGATTGTCATCGGCGAAGCACCGGTGCGTTCGCTCAATTCCACCACCGACAGCTCGCCTTTTTCCCCGAGCAACTCCAAAGTTGCCTCTCGGCGTGCCTGACTGTTCATGCCTGTGCGAATGTACAATTAGTAGTGTTGAAACGCAAGCAGAAAGCTAGGGTTTTTGTGTGAATTCACAAATATCGAGTGACGAACAACACACACCGAGGCCAGACGCCTTCGACGCCGCCGGCACGGCACCTCGGCCCGGACCTGGCAGGCGCTGGGCCGGCGCCCCCCCGCAACTCGCGGGACTCGCCGATCTCGCCGTGGATCTTGCCTGCCAGGCAGGCCAGGTGCACAGGCGGGGACTGGAGGCCGCACTCCGCGTCGAGACCAAGTCCTCGCCTACGGATCTCGTGAGTGAGGTCGACCGCGAGTCGGAGCGACTGATCGTCGACCGTTTGCGTGCCATCCGTCCTGACGATGCTGTCCTGGCCGAGGAGGGGACGCTCTTGGAGGGGACCACCGGGGTGCGCTGGGTGATCGATCCGCTCGATGGCACAACGAACTATCTCTACGGCTATCCGGCCTTTGCGGCCTCCGTCGCAGTCGAGATCGACGGAGAGGTGCAGGTAGGTGCTGTGTACGACTCGAGCGCGGGACACTGCTACACCGCAGTCAGCGGCTTTGGGGCATTCTGCGACGATCGCCCAATCCGCGTCCGGGAGCAGTCCAGCATCGAACGCTCGCTTGTGGCCACTGGATTCTCCTACGAAGCCGAGCAGCGCGACCGCCAGGGCTTAGTCCTTGCCCTGATCCTGGGTCGAGTTAGCGACATACGTCGCGGTGGGGCGGCCTCCCTCGATCTGTGTCACATCGCGGCGGGGCATCTCGACGCGTACTGGGAGCTGGACGACGCGCCGTGGGACTACGCAGCAGGCAGCATCATCGCACGCGAGGCCGGCGCCGAGGTCCTCTTCCTGCCGGCCGCGCACGGGCGAGGGCCCGCTGTTGTTGCGGCGAGCAGCTCCCTCATGCCGTCGTTCCTCAGCCTCCTCAAGGAGGCGGGAGCGTTGGCCTAGAGCTGCCGTGCAAGGCCTCCATGGCTGCCGCGCAGCGCGGTCGTCGACCGTGTGTGTCAGACGGGCTCGGCTGGTTGCGGGGTCCGCCGAGGCCCTCACGCTCGGACGAACTCGCCCGACTTGAGTCAGGCCGCAGGCCCGCCTGGCGACACTCGCCCGGAGATCTGCTCGGTCATTCGGTGGATCTGCTGCGCGAGGTCGTGTACTTGTCGGGTCAGATCCGTGTTCGAACCGAGCAGCTCGTCGATCCTGCGCGTTTCGTCATAGTGGTGAGCGGCGAGGATCTCGTCACGGGCGGCCGCCCGGTTCTGGCTCATCATGATGATCGGTGCCTGGATGCCGGCAAGGCCGGACAGCACCAGGTTGAGCGCAATGTAGGGATACGGGTCGAAGGGCCTGTGGCCGAGCACGCGTTGGATCAGCAACGTGTTCACCACCATCCAGAGCACGATCATTCCGAGAAAGATGAAGATGAACGGCCACGAGCCCCCGAAGCTCGCGATGTTGTCGGCGACGCGCTCCCCGAATGTGCGGTCATCGTGAGCTGCTCGCAGGGCAGGGTGGTCATGGTGAGGATGGTGCCACGGGAACCAGCTACTGCGCGAGGGACGTGTGATGGTGTCAGGGATGCTCGTGGTGCTCGCGGTCATCGATGGGTACCTTTCTTGACGTTGGGCGAGTGGCTCGTTGTCGCTCGGCCGAAGCATGCATGTTGCGAACCGGGCGGGGCAACCATCAGTCCAGCACCGGGGCGGACGGGTGTGACCATTTCGTCGACGACCCGTCCGGTTCGGGCGTCGCGGGCTGCGCCAACGAAAAGGTGCGCGGCACCGATTCGTGACTCGGTCAGAGGAGCACTCGCCGGACGCGCGGCCGCTCACTGGGTTCATGTGTCGCCGGCCTGCCGGGGTGGGCGTGCGTCAGCCGGCTCCTCTCGTGCCTCCATATAGCCTGAAGGTGATGGACCATCTCGCCTCGGCCCAGTGCGAGCTCGTCGGTCATCCGGGCGGCGATGGATGCCGATCTCGCCGAGCGTCGCAAGCTTCGTCGCCAACCTGCGCCCGAGTGGTCACGGAACTCCCTGCCGGACTCCGCGACCCTTGAAGGGCCCCGCCCCGTCGCTGATCGACCGACAAGACCGTTCCCGTCGTCGATGGGTCCTAGCCGGGATCCTTGCCGTCTGGGGTCCAGGTCTCGTCGTGATGCTCGCCGACACGGACGCCGGGAGCCTGATAACGGCCGCCCAGTCCGGGTCCGAGTGGGGCTACCGGATGGTTCTCCCCCAGCTCGTGCTCATCCCGGTCCTTTTCGTCGTCCAGGAGATGACGGTTCGGCTCGGCATCCTCACGAACAAGGGTCAGGGGGCCCTGATTCGCGAGCACTTCGGACGGGGCTGGGCGTTGCTCGCGGCAGTGCCGCTCTTCGCATCAGGTGTCGGGGCCCTGTTCACTGAGTACGCCGGCATAGCAGGCGTGGGCGAGCTCTTCGGCCTTCCTCGCACGTTGACGGTTCCGGTTGCTGCGGCGTTCCTGATCGGCGTCGCCATGACTGGCAGCTATAGGCGTGCCGAACGGATCGGGATAGCACTCGGACTCGCGGAGCTGTGCTTCATTCCGGCCGTCGTGATGGCTCATCCGAACCTTCACGCCATCGTCCGAGGCTTGGGGCAAGTGCCGTTGGGTAGCCGCTCGTACGTGTTCCTCCTGGCCGCCAACGTCGGCGCGGTGATCATGCCGTGGATGGTCTTCTATCAGCAAGGTGCCGTGCTCGACAAAGGCCTTCAGCCTTTGAACATCCCCAGCGAGCGCCGCGACACCGCAGTCGGGGCCGTGCTGACGCAGGCGATCATGATCGTGGTGGTGCTCACGTTCGCGGCTACCGTCGGCCGCGCTCATGTGGGGACCACTCTTCACACCGTGACGGACATGTCCTCGGCCCTTCGTCCCTTCCTCGGCTCGATTGGGGCGAAAGTCCTCCTTGGGGCAGCGGTGCTGGGTGCCGCGCTCGTAGCCGCCCTCGTGGCGTCGTTAGCCGGCGCCTGGGGGCTCTCCGAGGTCTTCGGATGGACCCACACTCTCAATGAGCGGCCAGACCGCAAGACGGCCAAGTTCTACATCACCTATGGCCTTGCCCACGTGGTCGGGGCAGTCATAGTGCTGCTCAGCTTGAATCTCGTCAAGTTGGTGATCGACGTCGAGGTGCTGAACGCGCTCCTGCTGCCGATCGTGCTCGGTTTCTTGCTTGTACTCGAAGCGCGGACTTTGCCGCGCGAGCACAGAATGCGCGGGGCGTACCGGGTCGTCGCGACCAGCCTCTGTCTGGTCATAGTCTTTTTCGGGCTCTTCATGGTGCCGAGGACTCTCGGATTGGTCTAGCCGCCCCAGCTATTCGACACTGGGCGGCCGACCGGTCGGGACGGTCGGCGCGCGGTCCGGGCCCCACGACCTGAGCGCGGAAAGGCGGATCGAGATGCCCTTTGCAGCGGTTTGCAAGCTGGGCAGCAACTCCCTGATCTGACCGTCGCTCATTCGTGACGAGGGTCCTTGAACCGATACCGCGGCCACGATCTTGCCGTCGGCGGCTCGCACCGGCACGGCGACGCTCCGCACGGACGGTTCACGCTCCTCGTCGTTCACGGCCCAACCCCGATCGCGGGACTCCTTGAGGACCCTGCCAAGCGCCGGGCGGGACGTGATGGTCGACGGTGTCAGCTTCGTCAGCCTGGGTAGGGACTGAACCGCCCCGTCCGGATCAGCGTCGAAGGCGAGCAGGACTTTGCCCATGGCCGAGGCATATACGGGCACACGTGTGCCTGCGACCTGATCGAAGCGCAGGTTCTGAGGCGATGGCACCGAAAGCAGTACCAGCACGTCGCCGCCGTCGCGCACGCCCAGGTTGATCGACTCGCCGGTCGTGGCGGCGAGCGACTCGAGCAAGGGGCGGATGGCCGGGACGCCGATGGCGTCGGCTGCTCTGGAGCCCAATGGGACGAGTGCGACGCCAAGCCCGTAGCGTTCGGTCAGCGGGTCGTGTGCCAACAGCTCGGCACGGCACAGGGCCCGCAAGAGGCGATGGGCTGTAGCGGGCGTGAGACCGTTGAGCTGGGCAAGCTCGCTCAAGGACCGGGTGGGCGGTCCCACCTCGAAACAGCGGAGCAGCCGAAGCGCCCGCTCGACCGCCTGACTGCCGGTCCGGGGAGTTCCTTCCGTGACCATGGCATCTTCGACCCTAATCGGTTCCAGTGGTTTCCACAATACAAGATATATTCCACATTGAGATAACTCTGACTTGTCCAGTCGGATTCTCCACCTAATGTCGACCCGTTCCGACAGGATTCGAGAAAGGCATGACGGCCATGAAGATCGCAGAAGACATCACTCAGCTCATCGGGAACACGCCTTTGGTGCGGCTGCGTCGCCTGACCGGGGAGGGCGGGGCCACGGTCGTGGCCAAGCTCGAGTT
>Ga0326727_10012675_pt1 | contig 19106 bp, 14 predicted proteins | sample MB2enrmetagenome_FD_207643 | JGI IMG/M metagenome (GOLD analysis project Ga0326727, IMG submission 207643) | Lab enriched peat soil microbial communities from McLean, Ithaca, NY, United States - MB29MY | ecosystem: Environmental > Terrestrial > Soil > Wetlands > Peat | place: USA: New York...
CTGTAGATTGGAAACCGGAGCAAAGCGGCGATTCCACCTAAAGCTAACAGTTTTGCACCAGCTTCATGCTCTGTGCTGATTACTGTTACGTTGGCACCGCGCTTTTCAGCTTCCCGCATAAGCTCTTCAAGCTTCAACCTTTGTTGCTCGTCTGCATCCCGAAGCGTCACGTCGGCAAGAACCAGCCTTTCAATAGCGCCCATTTGAGCGGCATTTTCCACTGCATCTAACCCGTACGTGACTGTTCCTTCACCTTTGCCTAACCGTTTCATAACTTCTTCAATAACTTCTGATTCTTCGACGACGCGCAGTTGATTTGCCGCCCGCAACAAAACGCTGGAACGCAAAGCCTCGTAGATTCCTGCTGTACCGCCATTGTTGACGCTCTTCACATCCGCAACTGACTTGAACATTTCCGGTGCTTCTTCATGGAGGTATCTTGCAAAATCGTTCTTGACAAAACCGGCGCCGATGACAACGATTGGACTGTGATTTTGACTCCAAAGTTGGTTTAGGCTGTTGAGTGCACGACGAAAATACGCTTTTGTAGCTTCGACACGTTTGTCTGCTTCGAGCTTCCCAGGCAGTTTCATGCGTTCTTCAACTTTGATTTCCACGCCGTATTGTTTGGTTTCTGCAATGGCGAAGCCTTCGTCGTCGATGGAGATTATCAGCATGGGCTTCTCAGTTTCACTTGCCCTCATAAGCCTGTCCACAATGTGTTTGGGCCATTCTTTCTTCACAATAGTTAACGGTTGATTCAATGCGATGCTAAGTGTGTGATGGGCACCAGTAGGAAAAATATCAGGTGCATGACAAATCAACCCATGAACCCGCAGTTTACCCAGAAACTTATCCCAGCTAACTGACTCAACTTTTACGCCCATGAAGGCTGAAACACGCTCAGCACTTTTAGGACGCGACGTTTCAGTGTCACTTTTTATGGCTCGTGAACTGTAAGCGTAAACCTCATCGCCCTTATAGATGATGTTGTATAGATGCCAAAGGTCATCCGGCGAGTCAGGAACCACTTTAACAAAGCCTTGCTGCAGGTTCTTTTCGATAATCTTCACAGTCTACACGTCTCTTTAACTAACTGCAACACCAAGAAATAAAAACATAGTTAACGCAAAAACAAAAAAGACGCTGGCAAAGTAAGCAAAAATAATTGCAGACAAAATTTAAGTCCTTTTAATTTAAAGCACCATCTGCACTGTTAAATATGAAAAGAGTTATGGGAAGAAAAAGCTTCCCGGGTTTGTCGTACTATATGAGGAGGGGTAGGTAGTGCGATAGCACGTCTATGAACAGCGGTATGAAGACGATTGACAGCGTGCTGAGAAGTTTTATGACTACGTGGAGGCTTGGTCCAGCTGTGTCTTTCAATGGGTCACCGACTGTATCGCCTACAACGCCAGCTGCGTGAGCGGGGGAACCCTTACCGCCGAAATGCCCTGCTTCGATGTATTTCTTTGCGTTGTCCCATGCGCCTCCGCCAGTGTTAAAGAATAAAGCCAGCGGAACTGCCGTTAGAGTTGCACCGATTACGAGGGCGCCTACAGCTTCAGGTCCCAAGAGAACACCAATGATTATCGGGACAACCAAGACGATCAGTGCTGGAGTTACCATGCCTTTTAGAGCGGATTTTGTGCTGATGTCTACGGCTTTGCCATACTCGGGTTTGCCAGTTCCTTCCATGATGCCAGGGATTTCTCTGAATTGCCGTCTAACTTCCTCAACCATTTCGCCGGCTGCTTTTCCTACGGCGCTGATTGCCTGCGAAGAGAAGAAGAACGGTATCATGGCACCTATGAAGCCAGCGACCAATATGACAGGATCAGCGATGTTCACAGTAAAGGTGATATTGAAGTGGGAAGAAACCTCTGAAGCGTATGTTTGGAATAGCAGTTGCGCTGCAAGTAAAGCTGAACCTAATGCGAAACCTTTTGTTAATGCTTTGGTAGTGTTTCCGACTGCATCTAAGGCTTCCATTGTTTCTTCAGCACCGCCTTCACCCGACATTTCGGCTATGCCTGCTGCGTTGTCAGCGATTGGTCCGAAGCCGTCAAGTGCTAGTACCATGCCCATTACTGCAAGCATACCCATTGTGGCTAGAGTAGTTCCGTAAATTCCGCCTATAAAGGGCGTAATTTGTGCGAGGGGATGACTGGCATTCCAGCTGTACGCAAATTGAAGCCCAAAAAAGTATGATACTATGAGCGCTGTGACCAGTGAGATTATGGGCAACGCTGTTGTTTCGAGCCCTACCGCGAAGCCCGTGATGATGTTGGTTGCGGCTCCTGTTTCGCTGGCTTTAGCTATCCTCATTACGGGGCCTCGGTCTTTTCCAGTGTAGTAATCTGTAATGTAGTCGATAGCTACGCTAGCCGCTAAACCTGCGAGCAAGCAGAAGAACAGGTAGATATTACCTAACAGGAAGATCGTGGCAACAAAGAACAAAGCGCCCGCAACAATGGTTGTGACCATGAGACCTTTTCTTAGAGCCTTCATCGGGTGCTTAGCTTCTGCTTCATTGAGCTTCACGAAAGGCATACCGATTAATGTGGCAAAGATACCAAGAGAACGCGCAATAAGCGGGAAAAACAGGAATATGAGATTTCCAGTGGCTATGCTAATTAAGCCGCCGATAATCATTCCGCCGATGTTCTCTCCAGTCGCAGATTCGAATAGGTCTGCGCCTCTCCCTGCCGAGTCACCCACGTTGTCTCCGACGTTATCGGCTATAACTGCGGGGTTGCGCGGGTCATCTTCAGGTATACCAGCTTCAACTTTGCCGACAAGGTCTGCCCCGACGTCGGCGGCTTTAGTGTAAATTCCTCCTCCAAGCTGGGCAAACAAGGCGATCAATGAGGCTCCGAAACCCATGCCTACGATTCCGCTTGCAGCTTGTCTGCCTAATGTTGCTGATTGAGTGACACTCAACGTGCCAAACATGGCGTGGTAACCGCCGTAAATCAAGAATAGAAAGCTGACACCCAAAAGCGATAAGCCGACAACCGCCATGCCCATCGTTGCGCCGCCGTAAAAAGCGGTTTTGAGGGCTTTTTCCGCCCCGCTTTGTTTTGCGGCTGCCACGGTACGCACGTTTGCTTTGGTGGCGTTGTCCATGGCTATGTATCCTGCAGCTAAGGAGGCAACGGCGCCCACTAAGAACGCCGCGGCAGTGCCTAACCCGAAGCCGGGGGCAATCGCCAGCAGTACGAACACGATGACGGTGATTATGGCTATTGTGCGGTATTGCCTTTTGAGAAAGGCATAAGCGCCTTCGCGGATTGCATTGGCTACTTCAACTGCTTTTGGTGCGCCTGGGCTCATTTTACCTATTTTTCGCATGAGCAAAAGTGAAGCGATTACTGCGATTACGCCGGATATTGGTGCGAGCCAAAATACCATTGGGGAGTTAATGACTGTTATTGTGGCTAAAGCTTGTAAGGGTATGAACATGGTGAAAAACCGATGCCTCTATTGCTTATATATTTTTCCTAAAATTTCGAGCAATGTTTTGTATAAACGCGTAATTAATATATGTTCTAAATTCTATTTTGTCTTTGCAATGAGGTTGCATTTTTAAGGAAGTTTGGAACATAACTGAATAAGTCTGTGCTTTAAAGTGATTAAGGGATGCCTTTAAGATTAATAGTTGTTAAGGTTGGCACAAGCGGCATAACAACCAGCGAAGGGAACCTTGACGAGGAAGAAATGCAAAAATTAACCAGTCAAATAGCAGCCTCAACCAAACAAGGAGACAAAGTGGTCCTTGTAACTTCAGGAGCAATAGCTGCAGGAATAGCAGAACTTGGTATACCGCCGAAACCTAATGATGTAGTGTTTCAACAGGCTGCAGCTGCAACAGGCCAAAGCGTGCTCATGGCGAAATACCGTGAACTCTTCAAGGCGCATGGACTAAAAGTTGCGCAAATCCTGCTTACCGCGGAGGACCTTTCCAACCGGGCATCTTACATGCATACCTGTAACGTGTTAAGGATGCTTCTGAAAACAGGTGTTACCCCAATAATTAACGAGAACGATGTAACATCGGTAGATGAACTTAGACGAACCGAAGGCTACAAAGTAAACTTCAGCGACAACGACATCCTCTCAGTTCTTGTGGCAAGCGCAATTGGCGCAGACATGATTATAATACTGTCAGATGTTGACGGCTTATACACCGCTGACCCTCAAGAACCAGATGCACAATTAATAAAAACCGTAGATGCCATAACACCTGAATTGAAAGATTCGCTTAACGGAAAAAACAAATTGGGCAGAGGCGGAATCCAAAGCAAAATTAAAGCTGCTGAAATTGCCACTTCATGCGGAATTCCAGTAGTAATTGCAAATAGCAGAAGAGAAAACGTGTTAATTGACATTCTTGCAGGAAAAGATGTTGGCACCTTCTTTAAGCCTCAGAATCCGATGCCTGCGATAGAACGCTGGATTGCGTATGGAGCCGCAGTTAAAGGCCAAATCCACGTGAACGAGGGCGCCAAGAAAGCTATAATGGAAGGCTCAAGCTTGTTACCTGTTGGCATAATACGGGTTGTGGGACACTTTAACGTTGGCGACGTGGTAAGTATTGTTGACGAAGACAAGGTTGAGTTTGCAAAGGGTAACCCGAATTATACTAGTGGCGAGTTAAACCTGATTAAAGGATTACAAATAATAGATGCGCAAAAGACGCTTGGTTCCAATAAGCCTAAAGAAGTTATTGAACATAGAAATATACACTTAATTGAGGAAGAAAAATAAAATGATAACTGAAATATGCAAGAAAGCAAAGGCAGCCTCAGTTGAAATGGCAAAGCTTTCAGCAGACGCAAAGAACACCGCACTTTGCAGAATGGCAAATACTCTTGAGGCTAACGCTGATAAGATTTTGGCAGCAAACAAAGCAGATGTGGAAGCTGCTAAAGCCAAAGGGCTCAGATCAGCGTTACTTGACCGTTTAGCACTGGATCAACGCAAAATACAGACCATGGCTAAAAGCTTAAGGGAAGTTTCAGCTTTAGCCGACCCGATTGGCGCGATAATAAGCAGCTGGACAAGACCGAACGGCTTGATAATCAGCCAGGTCCGCGTGCCTTTAGGTGTTGTAGGAGTAATTTACGAGTCACGTCCAGACGTAACCTCTGATGCTGCAGGAATCTGCATTAAATCTGGCAACGCAGTTATCCTAAGAGGCGGCTCAGACGCTTTAAACTCGAATGTAGCCATCGGCGATGTGCTACGGGATGCTTTGGCTGGGACAAATGTGCCTGTTGACGCTGTTCAAGTGGTGAATTCTCCTGACCGCAAGGTTGCGGAGGAGTTGATGCGTATGCGGCAGTACATTGATGTGCTTATTCCCCGCGGGGGCGCAGATTTAATCAAAACTGTGGTTGAGACTTCGCGCATTCCAGTTATTGAAACAGGAACCGGCAACTGCCACGTTTACGTTGAAGAAGACGCAGACTTAGAAAAAGCAACGCCTATTGTGATAAACGCTAAATGCCAAAGACCAGGAACCTGCAACGCCGCAGAAAAGCTTTTGGTGCATAGCAAAATCGCAGAGCGTTACCTGCCCGTTGTGATAGCCGCGCTTAGAGAAGAAGGCGTAGAAGTTAGAGGTGACGAAGAAACCCGAAAAATTGTTCCTGATGTGAAGGCGGCAACTGAACAGGATTGGTACACCGAATACTCAGACTTAATCATAGGCGTAAAAGTTGTGAAAAACCTAGACGAAGCCATAGCACACATCAACAAGTACGGCACCCACCACTCAGACTCCATCCTCACAACCGACTTCGACAAAGCCATGCATTTCATACGGGAAATCGATTCAGCCGCTGTCTACTGGAACGCATCCACACGATTCACCGATGGTAACCAGTTCGGGTTAGGCGCAGAAATAGGCATCAGCACCCAGAAACTTCATGCACGAGGACCCATGAGCGCACAGCAGTTAACCACAACTAAATACGTTGTTTTAGGCAGTGGGCAAATAAGAAAATAAAGGGAGTTCTACTGCATTCAGGGCACTCCTTCACTCTTATATAAAAAGTAAACTTTCTTTCCTCAATTAAAACGCTTTTTTAAAAAGTCAAAGCGCCTAAAACAGTCGAGAAGAATAATTTTTTTCTGTAAGTAGCGATGTATTTATCGCAGCAGCTTAAATACAAATTTCTTGAGTTTCCCTTGAGTGTTAGTTAAATTCAATGTAACAAAGCCTTTCAATCAGTTAATTGTTTAGAAGGAAAATTAAAAATACGGTTTTTGTGTGGTCAAGTTTTAACTTATCGTTTCGAACACTTTTTTATATTTTATTTCTCAAATGACGAGTACGCTTAGGAGAGAACGCTATCTTGGTTAAAAAATTCTTAGATAAATGGAAAGATAAAGAAAAAGAGCAACCGTCTCTTTCGACGAAGATTAAAAGCATCGTCAAGCCTTCCGAAAATGTAAAAGATCAAATCAACCTGGTTATTCAACGCTTAGATATTCAAACTAAAAAATTGGACATAGCGGTAAAACGTTTTGAAAACCGTGATGCTGCCGTCTTCCAATGTGTTGTGAAAGCCCTCTCAGACAGGGATAAGGCGCGGGCAAACATCCTTGCAAGCGAACTCTGGGAAATACGCAAAGTAGAGAAAATGCTGATGCAGGAGTCGCTTGCTTTGGAAAGCGTGTCTATGCGTCTCAGCACAGTTTCAGAAATTGGCGATTTAGTTACGGTGTTAGCTCCAGCAGCAAGTGTGCTAAAAAATATTCGTTCTGGGATGTCAACTATTTTGCCAGAGGCAGGGCAGGAACTCGAAAACATCGGAAGCTTGCTAACGGACATAGTGGTCTCAACTAACCAATCTACAGAAATGCAGGTGAATACTAGAACAGTAAACGAAGAGGCAGAAAAAATCTTAGCTGAAGCAGAGTTAGCTGCAGAGAACAGGCTTAAGGAACAAATTCCAGAAGCAGCCACAGGAGTTGCCATGAACAAAAAGACAAGCATAGAAACTTAACAAATAGTAGACATTGATAAACACCGCAAAAGCTCCTTATTCCACCATCTTTTTTCTTTCAAGCTAGTCTAAACTTTCTTTTGATCAGTTTTATTGCATTTATGTATTTAGTTCTCATTTTTTGTCTTAGGATATTTGCGTGAGTTAGCATGCACGCGTTTTTCCGATCAGGTGCATTAATTTATCAATTTGCTCTTAGCAAATTATAATTACTTCACTCTCTCTGGAAGGTCTTGTTAAGAACGGCAAGAACGATCGATGAGTGTGATTCCTTGAAAGAAAAGCCCAATGTCCTAATCGTCGGAGCAGGGGCAATCGGTTTAAGCGTAGCAGGCTGGATTTTTCCTCACAATGAAAACTTGAAGCTTCTAGCACGGGCGAAAGCGTTGCTGCGATGAGAAGACACGGGTTACTGCTTTACAAAATAGGTCAAGAAGCTACAACTGCTCCAATACCTGTGAAAGTAATTGAATCACTGGACGAGATGCCGCTTCCAGACATTATAATCATTACCGTGAAAAACTATGATCTTGATCGAGTAGCACAGACGCTTCGGCAGCAACTTGGAAATCGTCAGCCAATAGTTGTGAGCCTTCAGAACGGAGTGGAAAACCAGCGGATACTGCCAAAATACTTCTCCAGAGCAATATACGGCGTCGTCTGCTACAATGCATGGCGGGAAGGCGCTGGAAAAGTTGCATACGTAAAACGAGGACACTTAATCATCGAAACACCAACAAACGATCTACAACCCGAACTCCAACGCGTCAAAGACACCCTCAAACCAGGGTTAGAATGCACAATCACCAACCGTTTACAGGATGCATCTCACTGCAAACTAGCGATTAACCTCATAAACGCATTAATGGCACTAGTGGGATTCCAAAAACGATCAATAGAGTCAGAAAAGATCCTTGTCCACATGACAACAAGACTTCTAGGAGAAGGAATCCAAGTGCTGCAAGCAGCAGGCTTTAAAGAGCACGAGCTTGGCAGCATGCCTTCTTGGAACGAGATCCAAATAGCAATTAACATGCCGGAATCACCCAAAAATCCTCTCCATGAATTCATCGTCAACAGGGTCGGGCCGACCAGCATGACACAAGACTTATTCAGCGGAAAATCAACCACAGAATTAGAATCATTAAGCGGATACAGGCTTGAATTAGCCCGCGATGTGGGTGTACCAACGCCAATTAACCAAGCAATCTATGAGATCACTAAGGAACAATTCTGCCCTGGTTTTAGACCCATCCCAGAAATTGGCCTTTGGGAAATGGTAAACGACAAAATCCTCGATTTTAAAAGAGAAACGCCGCGCTAATGAAAAAGGCACAAAAAGCATGAGCGCGCATGCCTCGAAAAGAGACCCTGACTAAGAAGCGGACTTAAAGCCCATTTTTCACTATTTTAGGAAAACCCATGCACGTTGCATCCTTAGGGTCAGTTAATTTTTTAAGACCATGCGTAATGATATGCGTTAAAATGGTTGAGTGGACTGACCGCTGCCGGAGAAGAGAGGTTCATTTTGAACTCGAAAAAGGGGTCTAACGATGCAGGAACGATATCAAGCGGAAGCCCTGAGGCTGATTCTCATGTTCAGGATAGTTTGGCTATCGCTTCGCAGGCAAACCGCGTGTCTTGGATAAATTCGGTTCTGCCGATTAGCATTGCTTTGGGGCCTATTTCGACCATTATTCAACTCTTTATTTTGAACATGCATGGAACGGTTATTGAAGTCGGTCTTGCGATTACATTGTATAATACGGTTAGCATTCCTGCTGCTATGTTTTGGGGTTTTGCTGCTGATCGAGCCCGCAAAAGGAAGCCGATTATCATTGTGAGTTACGTGGCGACGGCCGGGGTTTTTGCCTTGTTTTTCGTTGCAAGAACCTTTTACTCTATTTCTTTGCTGTACGCCTTGTTCGCTTTTGCAACGGCCGCTTCGACAACGCCTTTGAATCTTCTCATCATGGAGACGGAGCGCAAACAAAAGTGGGCTAGTGCGTTTGCAAGATTATCTATGGTTGCGAGCATCGGCAACACTGTGGGACTGGTTCTCTGCTTGGCTTGGTCTGTGGTTTTTCCGTTAATTTACATTGTACTGGCTTTGGCAATTCTGTCGTTGATTTCTGCTGGTCTTTCTGTTTTAATGATAAATGAGCCGAATGTTATTTTCGAGCGACGTACAATAGCCTTGACTAAGCCCAGCTTTTTTCAGCGGCTTCAAGCCATTCCGTACTTTTTCTTGAGGATTCCGAGGTTAAACGATTTCAAAAGGGTGTTCAGAGCGTTAAAATACGAACTTACTCGGCACGTGCCGCTTCTTTATCTCTCCATCTTCGCGTTCTATCTGGGGTCGGGAATCTTCAACACTTCAATCGTTCCCTCTATGCAAGCGCATCATGCTTCGAACCTGCTGATTTTCTTAGTGACAACAGTCGGCATGGTGGTCCAGGTAGTTTCATTCAGGTTTGCTGGACCCTACACCGAGAAAAAATCGCCTGTTAAGGCAACGGTCGCAAGCCTTATCCTAAGGTCAACATGCTATGGGCTAATGGGTGTTTCCGTATACCTCGTAGCTGGAGTATGGTTTCTAGCTCCCGTACTAATTTTCTATCCCCTTGCCGCCGGACTTGCTTATTCGATATACTACACCGCATCGAACATCATGGTGTTCAACGCACTTGGACAAACAAATCAGGGTTCTTCCCTCGGGGTCTACAGTGCACTGGTGGCAATCGCCACGATGGTTGGATCCCTAGTTTCAGGATTCTCCTCATTTTATCTCGGATTCTATACAACCTTCATAACCGCCGCCGCATGCCTGGCGGTTTCAGCCTGGCTTATTTCGACATCGATTCATACGCAACCCGCGTAAACGAATTGCTGATGGCGGAGATGTGGCTAAAAGCACGCGTTAGAGGATGTCTGAATCCAATAATTAACTTTCTAAGAAGAAAAGACTACTGAGCGAGCGGAGGAGGCAATAAAATTCTTAAATGAAATGATTTTTATAATATCAATGGCGGCTATAGCGAGCGCTAATCAAGCAAATCATGAAACACTGGGATGTTGGATGGTTTATAAGATAGTTAAATTGAAGGACGGGCGAACGGCGACGCTGGATTGGATAAAAGAAGATGACTTGCCAGAGCTTATGGAAGCACTTAACAGTGTCATCCGCGAGGGCAAATTCCTCTTAATTAACAACGAGATAATCGGCATGGAAGAAGAACTAAAGTGGTTCCAGCGAAGCACCAAGGCAGGCATGCTTTACTTAGTAGCCAGAGTAGACGGCAAAGTCGTCGGGGGCGCAAGCATCCATCCTTTCACTGATAAACGCTCGCATGTCACTGAATTCGGTATTTTCATCCGTGACGGCTATCGCAACGTGGGCTTGGGAACAGAGCTAACAAAGACGTTTGTCGAAGCCGCAAAAGAGCATGGATTTGAGATTCTTCAGCTTTCCGTCTACGCCATAAACAAGCGAGCGTTTCACGTTTACAAGAAATGCGGATACAAAGAATGCGGCAAACTATCCCACGACATCAAATTCCTCGACGGTACATACACCGATAGAATACTGATGGAGTTACCTTTGCGCACGAAGTTTTTGGAATCGAAAAACGCTTAAACCTTTTAGCCGCGCCAGTTTGTTGCTAAATTATTGAGGTTTACATATTGTGTTTAAGTCTGTTCGACTGTGAGTATTAGCATGCTTCCTTGTCCCTCCATCAGAGAGCAAGGCGAATCAGCTCGGTCCCAATGACGAGGAACCAACCAATCATCGAGAGGTAGAAAAGCAGCTCGAGCAACCCGCCCGCCACCTTGAAAAAATTCAGGGCGCCCATTTGGATTGACGTGGGTTTTAGAATAAAGAAAAAAGCGGGGAAGGTCTATCTTGGCTGGGGCTTTGTTTACTTGTGGTTAAGCCGAGTTTTCTTATATTGTTGGTAGGGTTGGTATAAGTGTTTGGAGTTGGTGTACGACTGGGTGGATTAGGTTTAGCACGATGCTTGGGAACACCCCTAAGATTATTAGTGACCCGGCTAGGATGAAGATTGGGATAAGTATCCGTTTTGACTCTTTTATCGATGTTTCATGTCTAGATTTCTTTCCGTACATGACATAGATTAGCCTGAACAAGTATGCGGTTTGAAGGACACTTGTCAAAACACCGATAACTGCTAGCCAGCTCAGGTTTGCTTCTATCGCCGCGGTGAAGACCAAGTATTTACCTATGAATCCACCGAAGGGTGGAACACCCGCAAATGACAGCTCAGCCATTACCAGAGCTAAACATGCAAGCGGCATTTTCTTTCCTAAACCCGCGAAGTCCTCCATGCTTTTGTATCCGTGACTGTTGATGGTGCCGACTGTCATGAAAGCGAGGGCTGTTGTGATGCCGCCGATTAAGAAGAAGTAAAGGTTGCCGAGTAAGCCAAGTGCGGTTACGCTTGATATTGCGACAAGGTTGTAGCCGACGTCTGCGACGCAGATGTAGGCCATTAAACGTTTTACGTCGTTCTGTATTAGGGCAAATAAGTTGCCGACAATCATGGTTAATGCTGCCAGAACGGCTAACATGATAGTCCAGTTTATCGTTGAGGGAAGTAAGATGTACAGGAGTACTCTTATGAGGATGTAGTAGCTGCCTTGATCAACGAGGGCTGAAAGGAAAGCGGATGACGCGGCGGGAGCTGCAGTGTATGCGTCAGGTAGCCAGAAATGAAAAGGTACAATTGCCGATTCAATAGCATAGCCAGCTGCTATGAATATGAACGCTACGATAAGCAGGTGATTACTACTTAAAGTTGCTAAATCGCGGCCAACTGCCAAGTAGTTTAGGGTTCCTGTTAAACCGTAAACTATGGACATCCCGAACATTACTAATGCTGAAGCGATGATTACCATGATGAGATATTTTAGTGTGGCATTGATGGAGAACACGTTTTTTCTAAACAGCATCAAGAATGCTGCGCCTGCTGTTGCGACTTCCCAGAATATGAAGAGCGTTAATAGGTCGCCTGCGAGGACAGCGCCAAGTACGCCAGCAGTGGTCATGAGCATTATGGCGAAGTATCGTTCTGATGGTCTGTTGTTTGGGTCGACGGAGAATACGGTGTAGATTAAGACTACGGCGCTGAGTGCCAATATAATTATTGCCATGTAAATGGAGATGGCGTCAATCAGGAAGGCGCTTGAGAAAATTGATGAAGTAGTCCCGCTTAACCCTAAGGTAACGATGCCAGGTGAGGGTGTACTGTAATAGTTTAGCGCTAAGTTAGCCACTGCTGCGCCTGCAACCGCAAACACGGCAATAAACCAGCACAGGGTCAAGACAGTCTTGTAATTGCTTTTTCTTATTAGCCTGAAAACTGGGATAGTCAGCAATGCTGCGATAGCTAAAGTGAATATCGGTAATAGGACATCGATTATTTCAATCATCAAAGTTCACCTTTAGTCAACCAATCCCTGCCGTTTGAATTAGATTTAGGAAGAATGTCGGGTAGATCCCAACGAGGATGATTAAAACGACTAAGATAGCGAAAGACAGCTTCATGTAGTTTGAAACTTCAAAAGTTGTCTTTTCCTCTCTGCCCTCTTCGGTTACTTCGCCCTCTTCGGATTTTGGTTGACCGAGGAAAACCTTTGAAGTGAATCTCAGGCTGTAAGCAAGCGAAATCACCGTTGCTATGAGCATAAGAGCAGTGGGTACAATGTAAAATGAATCAACATGTATTATTTGGAATGCCCCGACGAATATTAGAAATTCACTGATGAAGCATGCGAACGGTGGCGTTCCACCGATGCTTAAAGCTGCTATAGTCGATGAAACAGCTGTGAACGGCATCTTGGATGCTAATCCACCCATTCTGCGGATATCTCTTTTTTCTGTTTGATGCATTATTCCTCCTGCACCGAGGAAGAGGAGCCCTTTGCTTAAGGCGTGGCTGATAATATGAAGCACCGTTCCCGTTATTGCAAGCGATGAAGCCAAAAGTACAACTACTCCAGCAGTCGCGTTTACAGGGAACAGTGAAAGCCCAAACATTATGTAACCCATGTGGGCGATGCTTGAATATGCGATAAGCCGTTTTATGTCAGTTGAAACCAAAGCAATGAAAGATCCAAAGAAAGCCGAAAGCACACCGACTATGGCTAACGCATGTAAGAAATCTGTTCCAAACGTTATCCCAACTGCTGGAAAAACCATTCCCAGTGACAGACGAAGAATTGCGTAAGCTCCTGCGCTGATTATGACACCGCTTAAAAGCGCTGACATTGGTGCTGGCGCTTCAGAGTGAGCATCGGGCAGCCACATGTGGACGGGGATAACAGCCATTTTAACGGCGAACCCGGCGGTTAAAGCTATGATGATCCACTTGACAAGAGTTGGGCTAGCCGTCAATAGGGCAGTTTGGGCTTGGAACATGTCGGTGGTTCCTGTTGCTATGTAGGTTGCGCCGATGCCTAAGAGTACGAAGACGGCTCCTGCGTGCGTGTATATGAAGAATTTTAATGCTTGCTTGTATGAGTCTTTGTAGCCCCATTCGCCGATGATGAAGAATGCTGGGATAAGCATTAGTTCCCAACAGAAATAGAACAGCACAAGGTTAGATGTTATGAAAACTCCCACTAAACCGACGGAAAGCATGCATAACAGTGCATAATAAACGGGTAAGTTCTTTTTTCCAGCCATGTAAGTTATTGAGAAAATAGATGCTACGAGCATAAGAACGAGAGCAACTAGGGCAATGGAAACGCTGATGCCGTCGGTGAAAAGCGTGAATGATGTATGTATCACCGTTATCCATGTGTAAGGTTCAACATAGCGATGATTTGCGCTGTTGAGAACAGTTGGAACGGTCGTTAAAAGTAACGCTATGTTGACTAGAGCAATTAGAGCGACAAAGATTGCTGCAGCCTTAGGCGATTTCTTTGTAGTGAGGTAAACAAATGGTATGCTTAAGGTTGGAATTGCAAATATTGCTAAAAGCGCAAACGTCATTTCATCACAGCCCCACCGTTAATATTATCAGCACCACGATTAGTATGAAACCAACTATTCCTGCAGCAATGTAATTTTGAACCGTAGTTGATGGCACTTTTTTCAACCTTGAGGAAACTCGCACAAACCAACCTGCAAAAGAGGCTAATCCCCGATTTGCCAAATCATCAGTATATTTAAGTCCATCAGAAAACTTTTCGATTACTCTGACTATGGCATGGTAGAAGTCGTCAAAGAAGTAAGCGTGATTTAGCATTGTAGAAATTGGATTTGAACCGCCACCGATATTTCTAAAGCCCATGTAGTTCTTGTAGTAACTCCAGTACACAATTAATCCAGTCGGCACGAGCAGAGCTAGGAAAATGGGTGTTTCAATGTCGGTGAATGAGCCGAGGAGTGTGAGTCCAAGGTTTACATGCATAAAGGTCTGTACCAGAGGCATAGCAAAACCCCAAACAATGCATAAGCCTGCAAGCACCGCAGCTGGGATTAGCATAACTTTTGGTGCTTCATGCGGATGCTGTTTGACTAAGTGCTCTGATTCTTTACCCGTGAAAACTAGACTTAACATCCGTATTACGTAAGCGAACGTAATTGCCGCTGTGGCATAAAGCAGGATTGCCTCTGCCAAGTACCCTGCACCAGTTACACTGGAAATGACTAAACCTTTACTGAAGAACGCAGCAAAAGGAGGCAGACCACTCGTAGTTATAACCATTATCACCATCAAAACGAAGGTCACGGGCATAGCTTTCCTTAACCCACCCATCAACCGCATGTCTCTAGTGCCAAGTGCATGTATGATGCCTCCTGCAAGAAGGAATCCGAGGCCTTCGAAGAAAGCATGGCTTACCATGTGGAATAAACTTGCAAACCAGCCGACAGATGCAGGTCCGTTAAGAGCTGCACCTAAAGCAGCCATCATGAAACCGAGTTGACTAACAGTTGAGTAAGCAAGAACACCTTTGATGTCAGTTGTGGTTAAAGCCAACGTAGCGCCGACAACCGCCGTTAAGGTCCCTATCCAAGCGACCGTTGGCAACCAGTAAGGCTGAAGCGCGATCATCAAGGGAGCGACTGCGGCAGCTATGAGTATGAATCTTGCAAGAAGGTAGATACCTGCCTTAACCATTGTGGCAGCATGCAAAAGGGCGCTGACTGAAGTTGGTGCCTCCATTGCGCTGTAGAGCCAAGTGAACAATGGGAGCTGAGCAGACTTTGCTATTGCGCCGCCTAAAGCAAAGAAGAAAACTGTAATCATAAGTCCTGTGTTCAAAGTTCCTGCTGCTGCGGCTGCTTGCATGTCACTGATTATTCCATGGAAACTAAAAGTTCCGAAAGACATGTAAAGTATACCGATGGCTGCAAGCAGGGATATGTCGCCGATGCGGGTCATGATGAAAACTTTATTGCCTGCATTAACTGATTCTGGCCGTTTATACCAGAAAGCAACTAACGCGTAAGAGCAGAGACCTACCATTTCCCAGAAAATGAACATTTGAAGCATGTTATCTGAGATTACAAGGCCTATCATTGAGCCTATGAAAAGCAGAATTAGGAAGTAGTACCGCGCTAATCCTTCTTCGCCTTTCATGTAACCCCAAGAGTAGACGGCGATAATTAACCCGAAGAAGGCAACGAGACACGTGAACAATACCGACAGCGGATCAATGTATACTCCAGCACTGATGCCTGCAATCCAAGGAATTGTCGATTCTGTTGGTTGTCCATTGCCGAAAAAGATGCCTGGTACAAGTGAAAACGCCAAGGCTGCAGTTACTACTGCAACTGCTATGACAAAGTAGTTTCTTATTTTGTCGCCTTTTTTTGCGATTAACGGAACGAATACGCTTGCAACAAGCGGAAATATCCAGACAAGCCATGCGGAAATAACATCAGTCGCCATATTCTTCAGCCTCAATTTCCTTTTCTTCTTGCTTTGTCAGTATTTCATTGATGTTACTTGTTCCATACTTTTTCGTTACAATAACTAGCAAAGCTAGAACTACTCCGCTAACGGCGGTATCTGTAGAAAACGCCAGCATCAGAAAGGCTTGTCCTAACCCTTGACTCATGGAAGAAGCAAGCATCACAAAATTCAATGTTGCGGCGGTAGCGATTAGCTCTATTGAAATAAAGACTTTCAAGAGTTGACGATTAGTTAGCAAACCGTAGATGCCGATGCCCATCATTACAATTGACAGTATAAAAAAGTCCATTATTTCCCACCGTTCCTCCGCTCATACAAAATGATAGCGATTCCCAAGGCGACCGTCAAGATAACTAGAGCTTGCAAAATAACGTCTACACCGCTTAAGCTCCATAAGGCATCGCCAAAAGAAGCAGCGGAATATGCTCCTTTTGAACTGGAAATTGAAAGAAAGATCGCAGGCAACGATAAAACTACGCCTACACCAATCAAGGCTGAGAGCTTTTTGGGTGATGTTTTCTTTGTAGATTTATCACTTAACATTTCTCCTGATAAGAACAAGATGGCTAATGTGCCTACACCGACGACGAACTGGAAAATAGCTGCATAAATCGCGCCGTTTACATAGTAAAGTAATGCTGTAAAAAGGAATGTTCCCGATAGAGCAGCGACAGAATATACGACGTCGTCAAGAAACAGGGCAAGGCAAGCGGAAACTAGTAAGCCTATTGAGAGGATTTCAAGGATCATTGTTTTGCATCTTCCTTAGCTTTTAGTTGAGGCTTTATAATTAATGACGATTTATCGGTTGTGGCTAACTCGTATTCAGTTGAACCTTTTATTGCATTTCTAGGGCAGCTTTCAACACATTGATTACAAAAAATGCATTTGTTAAAGTCGAATTGCGGGCGTTTTTTACCGTCCACCTCCACTATTTCAATCGCATTTGCTGGGCAATCTCGGGCGCATACAGTACAATGCGTATTGATAAGTGACTGAATATCAAATTCTAACTCGTCTTTTGTACCGCTGAGATCTATCATGTTACATGATTTAATAGTATAAACTGGCTTACCTCGAAAATCCTCGGGAAGCTTAGGTTTCACGAAAGGATACTTTGTCGTGGCTGGTTTAGTGAAGATATGTGAAACAGTTCTTTTCCACATTGGAGATAAACGTGATTTCTTTGTCTTCGGCATTTTTTACACCAACGGATAAACCCATGTTACCAGTGCTACGGTTAGCATTAGCGATAATATTGCTGCGGGTAAGAGTATTCTCCAATTAGCCGACAATACTTGGTCTATTCGCAACCTTGCAAAAAGTGTAGTTATATACTCAGTAACTATAACAACCGCCAACAGCTTAAGTACAAACCACAAAGAATACCAAAACGCTGGTAACCCAAAGATTACAGGTCCGTAGGGTCCGCCTAGGAACAGTTCAACCACCAAGGCTGCTCCGAAAACAATTTGCACATCACGTGTCAAGTGTAGAAAGGCTAATTTGGCGCCTGTATATTCGGTTGTTACTCCGCCGACCAATTCGCTTTCGGCATCGGGAACATCGAAGGGGTCTTTTTCCAGCTCTGCCTGCATAACTATTAAGTACACCACGAAAGCATAGGGCGCTAAAAGTATGTATGGAATTGCCTGATGGGCTATGGCGAATATGCTTAAGCTTCCAGCGATAAATGCCGGTGTTAACGCAAGCAGGAAAAGCGGTATATCATAACCTAGGAACTGAGTTAACACTCTTGCTGAGCTAATAGTGCCATAAGGATTGCACGATGCCCAGCCTGAAAGGAACAATAGAAAGCTAGCGATTGTAGAGAAAGTCAAAATAAGAATTAAGTCACCGTTAAACCCAGTTGTGGAAAGCACGCTTGCACCATCAATGGGCAAGAAACATATTGCGAAAACCATAACTGTAAAGGCTAGAAGGGGCGCAAACTGGAAAACGGTTTTTTTAACACCCCTGGGTTCAATGTCTTCTTTTGTTAAAAGCTTGATGAAGTCTGCTAATGGCTGAAAAATTCCACCTGGTCCTGCGACCATGGGTCCAACGCGGTTTTGTAAGCGTGCTTCAATCTTTCGCTCCATCCACTCGCAGAATAAAGTTAACAATAGTATGAATGTGAAGCCAGGGAAAATTAATATTCTGAGAATCAAGTCGAAATCAATCATTCAGCATCATCTGTCTGTGCATGAGAAGCATGGGTCTAAGCTAACAAAGTTCGGAGGAACATCAGCGATGTTCCCACCTATTGCCGTTTTCAGGAATGATGGAATGTTAGCAAATGTTGGAGTACGCACTTTAACGCGTTCTGGGTAAGCCGTGCCGTTGCTTTTAACGTAGTAGAATAGCTCGCCTCTTGGAGCTTCATTGCGGGAAACGGCTTCACCTGCGGGCACATTTCGGGGCACGTCAACTCGGAAGGGTCCTGCTGGCAGATGGTCGACTGCATACTCGATTATGTTAATGCTTTCTTCAACTTCATCCATACGAACATTCATTCTTGCCAAGGTATCGCCAGAAGAGTAAACTATTTCTTTGAAGGGAATTTCGCCATATGCTTCATAAGGCTCATCCTTGCGAACGTCGATGTCATAGCCTGATCCTCGGGCTACTGGACCGACAACGCCTAGTTTTATTGCATCTTCTCTTTTGAGTACGCCTACATTTTGCATACGAGCCTTTATTGAGGCTTCGTTTTCGTACAGTTGCCTATAGAACGGCAGCTTCTTCCTCAGGTTCTCCAAGGTAGTCTTGATTTGGGGGATGTCACTGTCTTTTAGGTCTCGTCTTACGCCGCCTACAGTCATGAGTGATGCGTAAACGCGATTGCCGCTGATTAACTCGATTAAATCCATGATTGGTTCTCGGTCTCTCCAGAAATACTGGAAAAGAGTTTCGTAGCCGATTTCTAATCCTGCATGCCCCAACGTAAGTAGGTGGCTGTGTAGCCTGTTAAGCTCTAAATCTACTACTCGCAGGTATTTGGCTCTCGGCGGAACCTCAGTTTTTAATATCTTTTCTACTGCACTAACAAAGCCATAAGCATGGCAAGCGTTGCAGATACCGCAGATTCGCTCAACCAAGTAAACATCCTGCACGTAAGTTCGAGACTCAGATGCTTTCTCTA
>Ga0326727_10012676_pt1 | contig 19106 bp, 10 predicted proteins | sample MB2enrmetagenome_FD_207643 | JGI IMG/M metagenome (GOLD analysis project Ga0326727, IMG submission 207643) | Lab enriched peat soil microbial communities from McLean, Ithaca, NY, United States - MB29MY | ecosystem: Environmental > Terrestrial > Soil > Wetlands > Peat | place: USA: New York...
TCGAGCGGTGACTTCTTCCCCGGAAATCGAGTTTCGGCTCGACAGAGTCTCGCCCTACCGTTACCCGCGGTCACTGACCCAGTACGACAACCGTGTGATTACTTGGCCAGCTTCTTGATCTGGGCGTCCAACTCGTCGAGGGGGAAGCCTTCGGCGACGATGCGATGGCTGGCGTCGGCCAGGATCAGCCACGGCAACTCCGGAACGGAGGAGGCCCATTTTGATTTCGCGGAATTCTCGGTCACGCGCCCGATGGGAAAGGAAACGGGGCTGGCGCTTTGCCATTCGGCGATGGTTTCCTCGGTGGTGACGGCGGCTTGAACGCCCAGCACGGTGACGCCCTGCTGGCGGAGCGCGGCGGCCTGCTCGCCCAACTGCTGGACAACATGCCGCGAGGAACGCTGGCCCGCATCGAACAGGCACAACAACACCGGCCGGCTGGCGGGCGCGGCGTCGCCGGCAAGATTCACTCCCGCCAAATCGGGCAGCGGACTGCCTTTGAGCGAGGCGCGTCTCGGCGTCTGGAGGGGATTGCCCATCTGGGAAGACCTCAAGGTCATCACGACGTTGGTTTCGCCCGCCTCGGCGACGGCCTGCGCGAAAGTGGCTTGGGAATTGGCGAAGAGTTGAACCCTCCCTTCGCAAACCTGGAAATGAAACCGGCCCTTGCTGTCGGTGGTCGTATTGCCTTCCGGCTGGTCTGCGCCATTCAATGTCACATTCACCCCGGAAACCGGCTTGTCATTTTCATTGAGCACCTGGCCGGCCAGAAGACGGTCGGCGAGCTTGAGGACGAACGGCGGGAGTTCCAGGCGGTTTGTTTCGGAATCGCCTTGGACTTGCTGCTGGCTTCGACCGTGGCTTTTGGCTGTGGCGAAAACCATGTATTGCGCGTCCGGCGGCAGGCACTTGATTTCGTAGCGGCCTTGCGCGTCGGCGGCAGCCAGTTGGTCGTTCAACTGGTCGTAGGCGTTGCCCGCCTTGAGCCAAACACCGGCCTGCGCGCCGGCAATCGGAGAGTCGTCCACGTTTCTGACCAGCCCGGCCACGGTCAGGGCCGGTTTCAATTTCACGTCGAGGTTTGTGGCATCTTCCGGCAACTCCTCGATGGCCGCCAGATTGCGGGCTGGGTCGCGGGCCACCAGCAGCGCGCTGCCTGACTGCATTTGAAAAGGCTGGAGCGACCAAGTGAGGCCGAAGGCGCCATTGGCCGCGGTCTTTGTCCAGCCCGAACCAGTGGACGGAAAGACCGCCACCTGCGCGCCGGCGGCGGGTTTGCCGTTGGCGTCCGTCACCGTGCCTTTGAGTTTGTGCGCGGTGGAACCCGCACCGGTCCTGTAGGTTTGACCGAGCCGCACCACGACATTTGTGTCGCCGCCTTCCGCCGAAATGTTGCCAAAAGTTCCCCGGTCGTTGGCCGAGACTTGAACCGTGCCTTCGCAGACCTGCTCGAAGCGGAATCGTCCCTGGCGGTCCGTGATCAGGTTCGTCATGGGCTGGCCTTCGCCGGAAAGATTCACATTGGCGCTGCTGACCGGTTTGTCGTCCGCGTCGAGGACCTGGCCGGCGAGCTTGAGGTTGGCGGGTTTGAGATCAACCGCATCCAGTTCCATGCGCCCGGCTTCGGCGGAAGCGCCCACATCGTTAATGACCTTCTGTCCGTAACCCGGAGCCGAGACGACGATGCCGTATTTGCGTCCGGGTGGCATGGCGGGAATTTCAAACCGGCCCGGCGTGTTGGTGGCGCGGCTTAAGCCTGTGAGGTACATGCCGGAGTTGCCGGTCCAGAAGATCAGCGAAGCGGTCGTGTTGGTGACAGGCTGGCCGTCGCATTCCGCCCGGCCCTCCAACGTCAGCGTCGGCGCGAGTTTCAGGTCCAGCGGGCCGGCGTCTTCGTCCAGGTCCTGCGCCACGGCCAGATTGTGTTCCACGTCGCGGACCAGCAGGCAGGGGGTCGTGTTGTTTAGCCGAATGCTTTGTGGTGCCTGTCGCTGGTTCCATTCCAACTCAAACTTGCCGCTGGCATCGGTCTTGACCTCGCCCGGCGAAGGGCCAAAGATCGCCACCACTCTCACCGGCAACCCCGCCGCCGGCCGGCCGTCAGGCTGGCGGACAATGCCGGTGATCTTCTTCGGCGGGGCGATTTCGATCTCCACACGGTTCGTTTGGCCGGCTTCCACGCTGGCGGAAGTCTGGCTCGGGTAGATGGATTCGCGGGACGCCGTAATCTGATAATCACCCGGCAGCAGCCGCAGGAGGGCGATGCCGTTGCTGTCGGTGCTGGCGGCGGATTGAAATTCAATCTTGTAGGCATTGACCATGACTTGGGCCAGCGGCTTGCGATCATTTTCTCCCAAGACGGCAACTTCCAGCAAGCCGCCGCGCGCCGCAGTCACCTGCACGCCGCGCGTGACTTGTCCGGATTCCACCGAAACCGGCGCCACGTCCGCGACCCAATCCGGAACGGGGTTGGCGCCAAAGACGGCATGGATTTGGTAGGAGCCGGCGGGCACGTCGCTGATGCGAAACGCGCCGTCCGCGCCGGATGGCACGGGGTCAAGCCCGCCGAAAGCGAACGACGCCCGTCCCTCGGGCCGCAACGCCAGCCGCGCGACCGGCGGCGGTTGATTGCTCCCTTCGACGATAATTGTGCCTTCGACGCCGCCGGCGGGTTCCACGACCAATTTGATGTCTTCCTGGCCCGCGCGCCAGGGCAGCGTGTTCAAGTTGAAAGAATCTTCCGGGGATTGGCGCAGGACTTTTCCCGGCGTCTGAACCGTCAGTGCGGCCACGGCATTGGACGGGAAATTCTCGATGCGAAAACGGCCGGCGGCATCCGTGCGGGCGGCAAAGCAATCGCGCGCGGATTTGCCCAGGAGATAATGAAAACGGTGCGATCCGTCTTCCATTAAAATGTCGCACCTGGCCGCGGCCGCCGAAACCCCGGCGTTGGCGACCGGTTTGTCCGCCTCGTCCACCACCACGCCTGCCACCGTCCCCGGCGGCGTCAGCGCCAAATGTTCTTCCGTGTCGGGGATGGAACCGTACGGCTGGTTCAGGCTTTTCCACGCCGGGGCCAGTCCCGGCTTCCGCGCCAGCAAAATTCCCGTCGCGCGCGAGATCTGGAATTGAAAAGCGCCGTTGCTTTCGGTGGTGAATTGACTTTTCAATTCCAGAACATTCGCCAGAAACGGATTTCCCTCGTAGCGCCAATACTCGACCGTCGCGCCGGCCAGGGGAAGGCCGGCGGCGTCGGTGACCGTTCCGGCGCAATTGAAGGGCGGCGCGACGGCGTTCGTGCCCGCCTCCGCCGTTTGTTGAACCGCCGCCCGCTCCGGCGTCTGGGCGCGCGCGCCAACGCCCAAAACCGCCGCCGCGGCAGAAACCAGAAGGAACTGCCGTGCTGTTGTCATGTGATGTGGAAGTTATTTCCTTGCTTCGAGCGTCAACGGACTGGCCTGCACCTGGAAAGGGCTGGCGATTTTGATGCTGCCAACCAACGGACGCTGCACATTATTAGGCTCCCGCCATGAGAGCGAACAAACGCCGCCTCACCCAAACTCGAACGTGTTGGTGTAACACAACGTCCCGTCGGGCTTGGCCAGCACCAATTTCGGCCCGGCCGGGCGCTCCCCGCCGCGCAACATCTGGATGGACTCCTTTTGCCGGCCCTCGAAGCGCAGGCTGAATTCCACCTGACGATTGGCGCCCTCCGTGGCCCCGAGCACGGCTTGCACCGGCTCGCCGATTTCCAGCGCCGCGGTTTGGCCGGCGGCGGCCTCGAAGCCGGCGGTCTTGGGAAAACTGTAGCCCATCAGCGTCCACGCCGCGCCTTTGTCATCCTTGCGGCGGATCGTCCATTCGACGGGCCGATAATGCCCCGCCGGCAAGGTGAACTGGCCGTTGACCGGCTGACGCACGAAATGGCCGTTCTCGCCGAACACCGAGACTTCGGAAATGCCTTCCGGCACCCGCACCTGGCCGAGCGTGACGTTCTCGATCTTTTGCACTTTGACGAACGAGCCGTCGCGGGCCGCTTCGATCCGGAAAAACTTCCCGTCCACTTCCAGCAACCGGCCCAGGTAGCGTTCGCTGGTCTTGTCCCCTTCGATCTGGACCCGGTCGCCGTCATACGGGTCCTGCCCCACGTCGTTGAAGGTGCCGTTGACGTTGCCGTCCATGAGTTTCAGGCGTTTTTTCACGCCGTCGAAATTCACCATTCCCTCATACCAGCCGCCGGCCGCGGCCAGCAATTCCGGGGGATTGGGTTCGTATTGATAGAATTCCAACACGAGATGGTATGTGACCGGCCCGTCCTCGCCCTTGAAGACAAGACGGGCCGGCGGAAAATAGGAGAAGTAGGACTCGATCCGCGCCAGGATCGGCGTTTTGTCGTCCAGCCGGCCATTGCCGTTACTGTCAATGAACAGCCGGTCATAAGGCCCGGACTTGCGCGTGCGGTCCAGGCAAAGCCAGCGCCCGCCGCCGGGGTCCATCGGCGTGAGCCAGCGCGCGAAAAAGGGCGCGGCGTTGAGCTTGGGCAGGGCGACGCCGGGCGGCGGATGGGTGGTCAGCGCCACAAGGTGGAGGGCGCCGGCCTGGCTGCCGGTGTGGTATGCCAGCCATTGCTCGGGTTGCGCGAGCGCGCTGCCGGCGAGCAGCATTCCGGCCAGGAATAATTTAAGGTTCATAAGGTTGAGACGGGTTATTCTTCATTGGAATTCAAGTATTCAGATAGAATCAGCCGCGCGCAGAATATCACCCGCAAAAAGCAGAACCAGCAGCGCCGGCATCCACCCCGCCGTCCGGGCGTTTCCCAGCCCGCCCCATAAAACGCAACCGGTGTTTCGTTTTGCCATGAGAAGATTCAATAGCCGATCCAGGAACATATTACAACATAATTCCACATAATTCCATCCATCTGCCGGTTATTTCTTGAAATGACCGCGAGTTGTCCGCCACCATCGTTTTGGATCACTCTATTTTGGAATCGAATGAAACTCGGCCTCGGCTTATACCGTCATGCGCTTACCCGCGATAATTTCCAGTTCGCGCGCCAGGCGGGGGCCACGCACATCGTGGCCCATCTGGTGGATTACTTCAAAGGCGGGGCGCAAAATCCGCGCGATAACCAGCCCACCGGCGCCGAACAGGGCTGGGGGCCGGCCGGCGACCCCAACCGCCTCTGGCCGCTGGAGGAACTGGCGGGGTTGCGCCGGGAAATCAACGCCGCCGGCCTGGAACTGGAAGCCATCGAGAATTTCGACCCCGCCCACTGGCACGACATTCTGCTGGACGGCCCGAAGAAGAAGCAACAAATGGAGAACGTCAAGACTATTATCCGGCGGCTCGGCCAGGCCGGCATCCCGGTCATGGGCTACAATTTCAGCATCGCCGGGGTTTGCGGACGCGCGCGCGCTCCTTACGCGCGGGGCGGGGCGGAATCCGTCGGCATGGAAGGCCCGCTGGAGACGCCGATGCCCAAGGGGATGGTTTGGAACATGGTTTATGATCCCGCCGCGCCCGAGGGCTGCGAGCCGGCCGTCAGCCACGAGGAACTCTGGCGGAGGTTCGCCGAGTTTTTGCGCGAAATCATCCCCGTGGCGGAGGAGTCCGGCGTCCGGCTGGCGGCGCATCCCGACGATCCCCCCATGCCCGCGATGCGGGGCCAGCCGCGGCTGGTCTATCAGCCGCGGCTGTATCAGCGTTTGCTCGATCTGTCGCCCAGCCCGGCCAACGCGCTGGAGTTCTGTCTCGGCTCGCTGGCGGAAATGACGGAGGGCGGCCTTTACGAAACGGTGGAATCCTGCAGCCGGCAAGGGCGCATCGCCTACGTCCATTTTCGCAATGTCACGGGCAAAGTGCCCTTTTATCGCGAAACGTTCCTGGATGACGGCGACGTGGATATGTTGCGCGTGTTGCGCATCCTCAAGAAGAACCAATACGACGGGGTGCTGATTCCCGATCATACTCCGCAAATGACGTGCGGCGCGCCCTGGCACGCCGGCATGGCCTTTGCCATGGGCTTTATGCGCGCCGCCTTGAAATGGATTGACCAGGAATGAGCCGGGCGCATGAGATGGCCCGCGGTTTCTCCACCGATCCCTCCCCCGAAAATGAAAACCCGCCTTAGCCTCCCGCTGATCGGACTGTGGATGGGCGCTTTTCTGCCCAGAGGCTTCGCCCTGGGCCACGCTCCCTATGTCGAGACTGTCAAAACCAAAGACAGTTTCGCCATCGTGCAGGACGGCCTCGCCGCGGACCTCTGGGTGGATGCCGGCGATTTCCCCGGCGTCCTGCGCGCGGCCGGCGACCTGCGGAAGGATGTCGCCCGCGTCACGGGCCGGACGCCGGCGATGGCCCAAGCCGGAACCGCCCCCGGGCCGAACCCCGTCATCATTGGAACCATTGGCAAAAGTCCTATAATTGACAGTCTGATTCGCGACGGCAAATTGGATGTCACCGCCATTGCCGGCCGGTGGGAATCGTTTCTCATCCAGGTGGTGCCGGACCCCATGCCCGGCCTGACCGGCGCGTTGGTGATCGCCGGGAGCGACAAGCGCGGCACCATCTACGGCATTTATGACCTCTCGGAGCAAATCGGCGTCTCGCCGTGGCATTGGTGGGCGGACGTGCCGGTGGAACACAAGGACGCTCTCTTTGTCAAAACGGGCCGCCATGCGGAGGGGCCGCCGTCTGTCAAATATCGGGGCCTGTTTTTGAATGACGAGAGTCCCGACCTGACGCAATGGGTGCGGGAGAAGTATGGCGCTGTGCCGGTGGCCGGCGGCGCGCCGGCGGCCAATTACGGCCGGGGTTTTTACACCAATCTGTTCGAGTTGATTCTGCGCCTCAAGGGCAACCTCCTCTGGCCGGCCATGTGGAACAACCGTTTCAACGAGGACGATCCGGAAAACCCCCGGCTGGCCGACGAGTACGGCATCGTCATGGGCACCTCCCACCAGGAGCCGATGCTCCGGGCGCAAAAGGAGTGGGACTGGGGAGCCAATTACGGCAGAACCTTTGGCAACTGGAATTATTCCGCGTCTCCGCAACAACCCGCCCTCCAGCAATTCTGGCGGGAAGGGGTCCGGCGCAACAAGAACTTTGAAAGCCTCTTTACCCTGGGCCTGCGCGCGGAGAATGACAGCGGCGCGCCCATTGGCAGGGACCTGACCGGGGAGATCGTCAATGTGCAGCGCCAAATTCTCGCCGAGGAGGTCAATCCGGATTTGACCCGCGTGCCGCAACTCTGGTGCCTCTACAAAGAAGTGCAGGATTATTACAGCCAGGGCCTGCACGTTCCCGAGGATGTCACCCTTCTCTGGGCCGAGGACAACTGGGGCAACCTCCGCCGCCTGCCCACCGCCGAAGAACGCCAACGCCCCGGCGGCGCGGGAATTTATTATCACTTCGACTACCACGGCGGACCGCGCAGCTACCAGTGGATCAACACCAGCCCGATTCCCAAAATCTGGGACCAAATGTCGCTGGCCAAACAATACGGCGCCGACCGGATTTGGATGGTTAATGTCGGCCACCTCAAAGGCTGCGAATTGCCGCTGGAATTCTTCCTGGACCTGGCTTGGGACACAAGCCGGTGGACCAACACCAACCTGGACGAATTCACCCGCCTCTGGGCCGCGCGCGAATTCGGCCCCGGCCCCGCCGCGGACATCGCGGACATTGTGGAGAAATGCACCAAATACAATGGCCGCCGCAAACCCGAGTTGCTGGAGGCCGGCACCTACAGCCTCGATCACTACCAGGAAGCCGAGCGCGTCGTGGCGGACTTCCAGGCCATCCGCGCCAGGGCGGAGGAGATTTTCCGCCAACTGCCGCCGGAAAGGCAGGACGCCTTCTACGAGCTGGTGTTGTTCCCGGTCAAAGCCGGCGCGCAGTTGAATGAGCTTTACCTTGCCGCAAACCAAAACGCCGCCTACGCGCGCCAGGGCCGCGCCAGCGCCAATGACAAAGCCGCCGAGTGCCGCGCGCTTTTCCAGTCGGAAACGAATTTGATGGCTTATTTCAACCACACCTTTGCCGGCGGCAAATGGGATCACTTCATGGACCAGCCGTTCATCGGCTACACAAGCTGGGCCGAGCCGCCGCGGGGCAATAACATGGACGCCATCAGGCTCATCGAGGCGGCGGCGCCGGAAGCAGCCGGGATGGGCCTGGCGGTGGAAGGGGCCGGCGGCGCCCTGCCGCAATTCGACGCCTTGAGCCGGCGGCGCCACTACCTGGACGTTTTCAACAAGGGGAAAACGCCTTTTGCCTTCACCGCCACCGCCAGCGATCCCTGGATCACCCTCAGCGAAACCGGGGGCACGGTCGAAAAGGACAAACGCCTTTGGGTCAGCGTGGATTGGAGCCAGGCTCCCCGGGGCGCGTCCGCCGGCACGGTGCGGGTGGCGGGCCTTGACACCAATTGCGATGTGGAAGTGGCGGCCTTCAACCCCGCGGAGGTGACGCGCGATTCCTTGCAGGGCTTCGTCGAAGGCGAAGGCATTGTTTCCATCGAACCCGAACACTGCACCAGAATAATTGACTCCGCGGCCGGCCGCTGGATCAAGATCGAGGATTACGGCCGCACCCTGTCCGGGATGAGGGCGACCGGCCCGGTGGACGCGCCGGAGGCCGCGCCCGGCAAGGATTCGCCCTGCCTGGAATACCGGATGTATTTGTTCCGCGCGGGGGATGCGGAGGTGACGGCCATTGCTGGCCCAACCTTGAACTTCGTCCCCGGACGCGGGCTTCGTTTCGCCATTTCCTTTGACGACGCTCCGCCGCGGACGGTGACTCTCGTTCCCGCCAACTACAGCGCGCAGAACGGCAACCGCGACTGGGAGGAATCGGTCAAGGACAACGCGCGCGCAGTCAAGACGAAGTTCACGCTGGCCGGCCCCGGCTATCACACCCTGAAACTTTGGATGGTGGATCCGGGCGTTGTCCTGCAGAAACTGGTGGTGGATTTGGGCGGCTTGCAACCGAGTTATCTCGGCCCGCCGGAGAGTTATTTCAACGCCATCGCCGGGTCCGCGAAGAATTGAATTTGGCCATCGCCATGACAACAACTCGCGGAGGCTGGCGGCCGGTGACGATCTCTATGGCGCGTCCCGACGGGATGGCAACCGGCGCGAGAAGGGCCAGGCCGGGCAAGGATGAAATTGTTTGGATGCTGACGAGGCGCATATAATTTCTATGATCTTAATTCAATTCACCGCTGACGACAACGCTTTATCGCGCACCTTTTCGCGTGCGGCCAGGCAGAGGAAAAACCCGGCGGCTGTCAATCCGTCCCAGGGATGCAATGAAACCAGATTGGCACTCAGCAACAAACCCACCATCGCCCCCGGCCGCCGATTCGGTGGAGCATCCGATGGCACGAGGCAGGTGTTAGTATTTTGGTTGCCACCCGAGACGCCCGAATTATCATTCCCGCAGTTTTATGAATTTATTTAAGAATTTCGACTTTGGGCAGCTCGATTCGCCTGATTTCAAGGAGGATTCCGTGCGCGAAATTCTGATCCTTCCGATCCTCGAAGCTCTCGGATACAAATCCAAAGGGCCGAACCAAATTATTCGAAGCCGCACGCTAAAACACCCGTTTGTGAAGATTGGCTCGACAGACCGCGAGGTCAAGATCACCCCTGATTATCTGCTGGAGACGCATGGGAAACCACTATGGGTCTTAGACGCCAAGTCCCCGAGTGAGGAAATCAGAAGCGGCACACATCCAGAACAAGTGTACAGTTATGCCATCCATCCCGAAATCCGTGCGACCTGCTTTGCACTTTGCAACGGAAGGGAGTTTGTTGTCTTCCAGGCAAACCAACAGTCGCCCGTTCTGGCCTTTCACCTGCAAGATATGGAGAACTACTGGACTAAACTCGTCGAGCTTCTTGGACCCACGGTGCCGAGGGAGACCGCCCTGCTGGCGCCGCCAAACCGGGTGACTTTTGATTATATGGCTTGCAAGCTGCCATCGGAGATTACCTCGGTGAAGCGCCAGGACGCGTCCAGACATTATGGCGTCCATGGCTATTTCACGAAGCAGGCCTGGAATATAGTTCAGGAATACATACGAAACTTCACCCAGCCGGGCGACCTGGTTCTCGACCCTTTCGGAGGCAGTGGAGTTACCCTGGTGGAAGCGCTTATGGTGGGCAGGGCGGCGATACACGTCGACATCAATCCCCATTCCATTTTTCTTGTCGAGAACCTGGTTTCACCCGTGAACCTTTCAGATTTTGCCCACACATACGAAAAACTCCGGGCTATTTTCGTCAGGAACGCTCCTAAAACCAAAGAAGAAATCAAAATCGCCCTCAAAAGATACCCCTACCCGAAGGGATACAAACTGCCATCCAATTCCGACGTGGATTATGTCGAGGAGCTTTTTAGCGCCATCCACCTTGCGCAGTTGGCCTACCTCAAGCATTTGATAATGAGTGTCAGAGACAAACCTATTCGAGGCGTATTGCTGCTCATGTTCTCTGGGGCGCTGAACAAACTGAATTTGACCTACCACGCTTCTGCGGGTCGCTCTTCCGGCAGGGGCGACAGCGCCATTTTTAAATACTATCGCTACAGGATCGCTCCAAAGCCGGGTGTCCTTCAAGTCATAGACGTCATAAACAGCCGCTTGAGGAAAGTGATCAAGGCCAAGCGCGAGTTGGCCCCCATTATCACGAGGCACGCCCTTGAGAACGCGCAAATCGTTAAAGGCGACGCCGCGGATCTCTCGTGGATTCCGCCAGAATCTGTTGATTATATTTACACCGACCCGCCTTACGGCTCTAAAATTCCTTACCTGGACCTCTCCGTGATGTGGACTTCGTGGCTTGGGTTAAAGGTAACCAAAGCCGATCTCCAATCGGAAATTATAGAAGGCGGGGAAGCGAAGAAATCCAAAGCCAGCTATTTTGACCTCCTTTCAAAATCCATCGCGGAGATGGGCAGGGTCCTGAAATTCGACCGCTGGATGTCCTTTGTTTTCGCGCATGACGAGCCCGCCTACTGGCACGCCATCATTAATGCGGCGGAGGCGGCAGGCTTTGAATATGTGGGAGTGACGAAACAGGACACCGACAAGACCAGTTTCAAAAAGCGCCAGAATCCGTTCACCACTTTACAGGGTACACTGATAATTAATTTCAAGAAGGTCCGGAATCCGAAAACCATGATGAAAATGTCTTTGGGCGCCAAGGTGTCCGACATCATCACCAACACGATCGAAAGCACGATCGCCGAGAACGACGGGGCTACCGTGGAACAAATTAACGACCGGCTTGTGATCAGTGGTTTGGAAATGGGCTTCCTGGATGTGCTTGCGAAAGAGTATAAGAGCATCACACCTATTCTTCAGGAATGGTTTGATTATGATTCCAAATCGAAGAAGTATCACATTAAAAGAGAAGGCAAGTTCAAGGCCCTCATTGCTTTGGACCTGCGAGTCCGTTATTTCATTTTATCCTACCTCCGCAGGATGGAATTGCGCGGCGAGCAACCGACTTTCGATGAAATAGTCCTGCACATAATGCCGCTCTTGAAAAATGGAGACACCCCGGAACAGCAGACAATCCTCAATGTCTTGGAAAACATTGCTGACAGAACTCAGCACGGTCGTTGGAAAATCAAACCTGGCAATCAAACTGTGTTCAACCTGTAATGCACCATCTGATGCTGCAGCCCGCCGCAAGCATTTCGCGCGGCTTTTCGTATGCCCAATCATTTTTCATTTTCGGGTCGAGTCGCCTTGCTGGTGGGCCTGATGCTGGTGGTGTCATTGGTGGATTTTTATCGGAAAGGCGCCCGGGCGGTGAAGTTTCGTGAATATGGTTTTATCCTCCTCACCGGGGCGGTGGGAGCCGTGGCCGGTTTTTTCAATGATTGGATCACCTCGGGCATTTCACCGGAGTATTTCACTTTGGGCAAAGGTCTGGAGGAAGGCCCGGATTTGCGAATGCAGGCGGCGCTGTTCGGACTGCGGGTTGGATTCTCCGCCGGAGTCATTGGAGGCGCCGTTTGCCTGTATGCCAGCCGGAGAAAATCAGCGCATCCGCCCGTCCCGTTTTCGCGCCTTCTTCGGATGCTCTGGATGCCTGTCGCCGGAGCGATTCTCTGCGGCCCAGCCTTGCCGCTGGGGTTTTCCAAATGGGATCCCGCGCGGTTCTCCGAGAAGCTGGACATTCTGATTGACTCGGAAAGTATCAGCCGGTTTCGGCAGGTTTGGTGGACGCATGTCGGATTGTATGCCGGCATGGTGATGGGTTTGGCGGCCATGCTTCTTCGCGCAGCCAAAGCGAAGAAAAACCCGCCGGCGGCCAAACCATCCCGATGATGAAACGTTTGGCTTGACCTCCGACATCTTCCCTCAGTTTTTTCAGCCCTTTCTAATCCGTGAAATCCGTGAAATCCGTGGTCCAATGCCTTTGGTTGCAACAGGCCACGCGGGCTCACTTCCCGATCTTTCCGCTTCGCAAGGGGCAGTTGTTTCCGGCCAATGAGGCCCCAATACCGGCCCGGCTTTTGTTCCACCAACGGCATTACCTCCTTTTTCGCGATGTAACGCTTTCCCGCCGACTACAAGAAAGGATCGGATCCCCGCCGGCCATCCCAACAACGGAGCACTTCCACGATTTGTGAATCAGGTTGCACCCGGTAAAACACCTTGAAGTGTTTCTTTACGATAAATCGCCTGACTCCCGGGCGTTGACGAATTTGGGGTGACGCTCTGGAAAGAAACAGAGGCTTTCACCGCTTTGAATAATCAGGCCACCCAACTTGCGCGCGGCGGACGGATTATGAGAGGCAACAGACCTGACAATTCCTTCAAGGTCGGCCAGAAAGGTGCCTTTGAAAACTACCCTGTAGTCCATTGGTTCAACCGTGCGCGGACCTCGCTCGCTGGATGTCCTTGGCCAGGGGTCGCGTCGGCTTTCGCAACCGCTTCGTCCACCGCGGCCAGGAGGCGCGGGTCACCCTCGTCGCACTCGTTCACCCCGTGCTGGCGTTGTTCCTTCTCCACAAATGCAGACCACGATTTTAAGGCGAGGCGGCGGAGTTCATCCGGTCCCAGTTGGTCCAATTCAGCTTCAATTTCTACCAAGCTCATAGCGGATTTAAGGTAGTCGCTCAACCCCGGAAACGCAAACAGGATTCGGCAACGGAGTGCGCGCCCTGCCGATGAAGGCGTCCGCTCAAGTATGCGGCGGTCATAGACCGCCGCTACAAGCGGGAAGGAGACGGTTACAGGCTGGACGGGAGCTGCCCGATGGTCCACAAGGCGATGGTCTCGTTGTCCTTGACGAAAATCCGGCTGCCCGCGGCGGCCGGGTGTGCCCACGATTCGGCGGCGGCCAGAGTGTATCGCGCCAGTTGGGTGTACTGGGTGCCAGGCTTGACAAGAAAGCCAACAGCAAGAAAGCCAACCGGGTCACATCAAAACACATCCATTTGAAGTCGCTGGCTGCCGGCTTGCCCCCGTTCCCGCCCTTCGCAACATGGAATCCGCCGACCTCACCACCAGGAGAGTTGAAAGCAGGGACCGCGTTATAGCTCCCGGATCCAGATATTGCGGAACTGAACGGGATTTCCGTGATCCTGCAACACCAGCGATTGCTTGAGCGGATGGGGTTGGTATCTCGGTGGGCTAAAGACAGTCGAACCCTTGATCTCGACGTGGTCCTGGACCAGGACTCCATTTTGCAGCACGGTGAGCGTGCCCGCCTTCGACAACTCGCCATTCTCACTGAAGCGGGGCGCGTGGAAGATGATGTCGTAGGATTGCCATTCGCCAGGTTTGCGGGAGACGTTGACCAGGGGCGCATAGGTATTGTACAAGGCGCCGGCCTGGCCATTGAAGTAGGTACTGTTCTGGTAGGAGTCCAGAATCTGGACCTCGTAGCGTCCTTGGAAGATAACGCCGCTATTGCCGCGGCCTTGGCCGCGGCCACTGACTACCGCCGGCGTCGCCCACTCGATATGCAGTTGGCAATCCCCGAACGGCTGTTTCGTGGCGATGTTGCCGGCGCCATTGACCGTCGCCACGCCGTCTTTCACCTCCCAGGCCGCTTCGCGCCCGCCCTGCTCGCTCCGCCATTGCGACAAGTTAGTGCCGCCGAAGAGCACTATGGCGTCTGCAGGAGGCGGTCCAGGATCCATGACGCGAGGTTCTTGTTGTGCCCAACCGGCCAAGGCAAGGCCCATGACGGGCAAAAGCAACAGAGATTTCAAAAGAGATGTTTCAAGTTTCATGGCTGTTCAAAATTCCCCCCTCCATCACTGACGCAGCTCAAGATTGCGGTCCCGATGGATCGCGACCGTTCAGCGGGAAGGATACGGTTACAGGCTGGACGGGAGCTGCTCGACGGTCCACAGGGCGATGGTTTCGTTGTCCTTGACGAAAATCCGGTTGCCCGCGACGACCGGGTGTGCCCATGTTTCGGTGGTGGCCACCGTGTATCGCGCCAATTGCGTGTATTGGGCGCCGGGCTTGAAAGCGACCAGTTGGCCGCGGGCGCCCAGCGCGAAAAACACCGGCCCGGCGTCCACCAGGACCGTGGTGTCACCCAGTTTGACGTCTTCGTCCCAAAGCGCCGCGCCGGTCTGGGCATTGACACAGATAAGGTGGCCGTTGTAGGCGCTGTAGAGGGAGCCGTCCCGGAAAATCGGCGAGGTGTAGCGGCCGCCGAACTTCGGGTCGCTCCACAGGGGCGTGGCGGTGAAAATCCCGTCCTGTTGCCGGATGTTGGCGGCGAACAATCCCTTGGCCTCGCCCGCGTAAAACACGGTCGTTCCGGCGATGACGGGAGTGGCGGTGTTTCCCTGGTTCGCCTCGAAGGGAATGCTCCAGAGCAATTTGCCATCAGCCAGGTCCAACCCCGCCAGCATCTTGGTTGTGAAGATGACCAGTTGTTTCTTGCCGCCGGCTGTCATGGTGACCGGGGAGGAATTGGCCGGGCCGTCGGCATCCCATTTCCATTGCGGCGCGCCGCCGGCCAGGTCGAAAGAGATGATGGCGCCGTTGGTCGAAGGGCCGACATGGACGATGCACCGGCCGTCCTCCACAATGGGGGACATGGCGGATTCGACCCTGTATTGGATGCCGAGAAAATCGTTGGTGGACTGCTTTTGCCAGAGAAGGGCGCCGGTGGAGGCGTCGAAGCAGGAGAGGATGCCGCCGATCCCCAGGGTGCAGACCTTGCCGCCGGCAATCACGGGCGAACTCCTGGGTCCCGGATGAGTTTCCGACGGGCCTTTGACAACATAGTTGGCCGGATACACGGACTTCCACTTCGCGTTGCCGGTGGCGGCATCCAGGCAGAGCAGGGCCTCGTCGGCTTCCTGCCGGGCGAAGACGTAGAGGTTGTTGCCAACCAGCGCAGGAGAGGAGTCGCCTTTGCCGACGGTGAGTTTCCATTTTTGCGTCAGGTTTGTCGGCCAGGCCGATGGGACCGCGAAGGCGCCGGTCTTGCCGTCGCGGTTGACGCCGCGCCATTGCGGCCAGTCCTGGGCGGGCAGGCAAAGCGTGCTGATAAGGACGGCCGAAGCCGCCAGGGGAGCTGTCCATTGCTTGATGTTTTTCATAATTTCATTTGTCGAATTTGTCGTGGTTTGATGGCCTGACTCTTATGGGACTGTCCGCGCGATGCGGAAGCCGACTTCATAATTGTGGTCCTGCGGCGCCCACTGCCAGTGGTAGGCCGAGCGCTCGTGGTTAATGTCGTTCTTGAAGGCGCCGCCGCGCGCAATGCGGTCGCGGCCGCTGGCCGGGCCGGTCTGGTCCACCTGCGGTGTGTCGGGATAGGGGGCGTCCACATACCAATCGTTGCACCACATCCAGAGGTTGCCGGTGATGTCATAGACGCCGAACTTGTTGGGCTTGAGTTGTCCGACCGGATGGGTGTGTTTATCCGTGGCGTTGACCTCGCACCAGGCGTAGTTGGTGGCGTTCTTCTGGTCCGCCTCGCTGTCGGCAAAGAACCAGGTGGTGGTGGTTCCGGCGCGCTGGACGAATTCATATTCGGCGGAGGTCAGGAGGCGATAGCCGTTTTTCTTGATGTCAATGGCCAGTCCGGGGAGGTCCGTCGCCTGGCTGTTCGTCGGATTCTTCTTGACATCTGAATAGGCATAGACCGCCTCCAGTCCGTCCCGCTTGCTCAAGGCGTTGCAGTAGAGGACCGCGTCGAACCAGGACACGTTATCAATGGGCCGCTGCTCGTCGCCGGGATGCAGGGTGGGATTGACGCCCGCGATTTTTTTGTATTCGGCTTGCGTGACCTGGGTGGCCGACATGATGAAATCGTAGGTGAAGGAAACCTGATGGGCGGGGAAGGTGTAAGTCCAGCGGCGGCCGGGAAATTCCTGGCCCATCAGGAAACTTTGCCCCTTGGATTTGATCGCCACCCAGCCTTCAGGAAGCGCCGGGGATTGGGCGCCCTGGCTTGTCTGGCATGGGAGCAGTGAGGAAAACAAGGCCAGCAGCGCGACGCCGGATACAGTGGCCCGGCAGCAGCCTCGCCCTGCCGGGGATAAGGATGGAATGTGGTGATGTATTTTCATGGTGTTTTCTGGCATTATGAGAAAAGCATTAACGCTGCTGGTCCTCCGGCGCGCCGGGTTCGTCGAGAAGCTGGATGCTGGTGGCCGGCCCCAGGTCGGGATCCTTCCACGACGACAATGCCCAGACCACCTTCTTGGCGGGGTTGACCTCGAAGATCTGCACCGTGCCCGGCCAGTGCGAGGTGTCGTTGTCCCCGGCGATCCAATTACAGATAACCGTGTTGCCGTTGGCCAGCCGGTTGGCGCATTGGATGTTGCCGAGTTTGAAGTTGACATCCGCCTGGGTGAGTTCCCAGACGGTTTCGCCCTTGGGATTGACTTCGCGCACATATTTGGCGGCGTCGCCGGTGATGAGCGTGTTGCCATTCTTCAGCCGGATGGCGGACCAGACGTGCTCGGCCTTGAAGGACCAGACTTCCTTGCCGTCCTGGTCATACTCGACCACTTTGCCTTCGCCCATGTGGCCGACCAAAATGGTGCCCGCCGGGGTCATGCGAATGTGGCGGAACTGCCCATGCGTGCCGGTGACGGTGGTCGGGATGGGAATGGTTTTCTCCAGCTTGTTGCTGGCGGTGTTGAAGATCATGGCCTGGGCCGGATTGCCATTGCGCATGACCAGCACGCGATCCTTGCCGATGGCCTGGATGGAGTGCATTTCGGTTCCGGCCGGCGCCTGATATTGCCAGACGATGTCCTTGTCGGGAGAGATTTCCCCCACGCCGGACATGCAGGAGTAAATGATGTTCCCATTGGAGAGCAGGGTGGCGTCGTCAAATTCCTGGATGCCGCCCGCCCCATTGTGCAGTGGAATGGAATAATGCCAGACCACCTTGCCGTCGCGCACCAGGAACATGGATTGGAGCGCTTTGCGCGTGTCCCATTCTCCGGCATAAAGGAATGGATGCTGGGCCAGACCGTTGCCCGGCAGGGCCGATGCGCCGGCCGGCGCGGCGGGCGAAGTCGTGGCGCCGGAGGCGGGGGCGGGGTTTGCGCCGGGCTGGATCTGATATTTGGCGGTCAAGTATTTTTCCACGGCCAGCCGGCCGGCGTCGGAGAGTTCCACGTTGTAGAGCAGGATTTCCCCAATGTCGCCCTGCCAACTGCGGCCGGACATGTTGCGGTCCCGGGCCAGTTGGCCGGCGCTGACAGGACCGGCGCTGATGATGGAGATGAGGCTCAGTTGCTTGGGAAACGGGGTCTTGGTCGCATCCATGGGCCTCCCATTCAGCCAGGTTTTGCCATCCTTGAGATTTTTGGAAAGGTGGCCGGGATTCACGTCCGTGTTGAAGATGGTGTCATCGGTCCAACCGGCGTGGAAATCATTGCCCGCCGGGTCCCCCAGCACGAATTTCTCGCTGCGCTGGCCGAAGGAGGCGGGGTCCTTGCTCACGACCCAGAAGGCGGTGCGGATATTGGTGAGCCGCTGGAAGACATAAGCAACATTGGAGCCGCTGAAGCGCAGGAGCGGCTGGCCGCTGGCGGCATCCTTGGCCACGGCGGGATTGTTGGCCGGGGTTGTCGCGGGAGCATTGCGCCTGGCGTCATTGCCGGCGCCGCTGAGATCCTTGATCACGGTGATGACGCCATCGGCCTGCTCCACCTGGCCGGCGGAGAGCCACAGTTCCAGGCCGGCCTTGGGGAAATCACCCGGGGCCGGCGCGCCGGCGGAGTATGCGTTGAAGGCTACAGCCGCGCTGAGGACGGCCAGGGCTGGTTTCAGTAGCGCGTTTTTCATAATGTTTCGCTGATTGATTTGTATGCGTCTGTCTTTGACGGTAGGGCGAGACTCTGTCGATCCGAAAAAATATTTCAAGAAAAAAGTCACGTCTCGACAGAGGCTCGCCATACCTTTCCCGGTCGTGACTGACGCATTGGTTTGTTTACTGATTGTTGTTGACTGCGATGGACTGCGCGGGGTTGTTGATATCGTTGCCGGCCAACGGGGCGCCGGAGGCAAGGGGAACCAGTTCAATGCCGTTGCCGGCGCCGAGGTTGCGGCTGTATTTCTTGTCCGTGGCGTTGTTCCATTGTTCATGCACGCCGAGGCTCTGCAACGGGACGCCGTCCGGCTTGTAAACCGTGCCGGAGGGCGCGTGGTCCGCCAGCGCCGCCTCATGGAGATGGCGGTCGGCGTTCTTGATCAGCGGCATTTCGGATCGCAAGAAATCCAGGCCCACCGACTCCAAAGCGACCGGGTCCTGCGAGGCGAAAAAGCTGGAGGGCCAGTGGCCGTTGAAAGGCGCTATATGCCACTTGTGGGGCTGGCTGTTCCAACGGTCCCCGGAGTAAAGGCCGTCGAGGATGTTCAAGACCGTCTTCCCGTTGATGTGCTTGCTGCCGTACATGTCCACGAGTTGATTGTAGCTGGCCATCGGAAAATCCCAGTCATGGAGCAGGGCGTGCTGGCTTCCGCGGTTGTTGCCGATGTTGCCCCAATTGCTCTTGAAGATCATCGTGACCGAGGCATTGCCATAATCCGTTTTATCGTTGGGATCGTGATACGTCTCGGAAGGGGTGCAATGCCGCTTGAGGATGGC
>Ga0326727_10012677_pt1 | contig 19106 bp, 16 predicted proteins | sample MB2enrmetagenome_FD_207643 | JGI IMG/M metagenome (GOLD analysis project Ga0326727, IMG submission 207643) | Lab enriched peat soil microbial communities from McLean, Ithaca, NY, United States - MB29MY | ecosystem: Environmental > Terrestrial > Soil > Wetlands > Peat | place: USA: New York...
AACGGACCGAGCCGGGCGGCGGCGGCGGCCTCGGCCATCGGGGCGATCAGCGGGCGCACCATCTGCGCATGCCCGCCGAGCGTCAGCAGGCCGAGCGCGGCGGTGATCTGGCGCAGCACGAGATAAAGCAACAGGATGCGCCCGGTGGTGGCCGCGGCGATGCTGGTGATGAGGGTCCGCGCCCGCTCGCGCAGGCCGGCCCGTTCCAGCACGCCGATCACCGGCAGCACCATCCAGATGATGGCGATGTAGCGGCTGTCGGTGAACGACTTGCCCAGGCTGGCGATGACATCGAGCGGGTGCATGCCGCCTGCCAGGCCGGTGGCGAACGCGGCGACCGTGACCACCAGCAGCGGGTTCAGCCCAATCGCGAAGCCGATCCCGATGATGAGGATGCCTGACAGGAGGAACATTCGACGTCTCCCCGGAGATGACGGCGGCCGTTTTCGGCGCCCCGGGGAGTCGTATCAAGCCATTCCATGCGCGCTGGCAAAGGTGGGCGGCGGCGTCAACCTCGCCTATAACGCCCCCTTTGCGAAGCGGGAGAGACGATCATGAGCAGGATCGCGTTGGTGACCGGCGCCGGCAGCGGCATCGGACGGGCCGCAACACTGGCGTTGCTGAAGGAGGGCTGGTCGGCGGTGGTGGCCGGCCGCCGGCGCGAGGCCCTGGAGGAAACCGTCGCGCTCTCGGGCGCCGCCGAACGCTGCCTCGCGGTGCCGACCGACGTCAGCCAGCCGGCGCAGGTGGACGCCCTGTTCGCCGCCATCCGGCAGCGCTTCGGCCGGCTCGACTTCCTGTTCAACAATGCCGGCGTCGGCTCGCAGGGCACCAATTTCGGCGACCTGACCTACGAGGCCTGGAGTCGCGTCATAACGGTCAACCTCAATGGCGCCTTCCTGGTGGCCAATGGGGCGTTCCGCCTGATGCGCGAGCAGACGCCGCAGGGCGGGCGGATCGTCAACAACGGCTCGCTGTCGGCGCATCTGCCACGGCCCGGCTCGGCGCCCTACACCGCCGCCAAGCACGCCATCAGCGGCATGACCAAGACCATCGCGCTCGACGGACGGGCCTACGACATCGCCTGCGGCCAGATCGACATCGGTAATGCCGCCACGCCGCTGACCAAGCGGATGGCCGCCCCGATCCTGCAGGCCGACGGCTCCCGGCGCATGGAGCCGACCATGGACGTGGAGTCGGTCGGCCACACCATCGTCTACATGGCCAGCCTGCCGCCGGACGCGAACGCGCTGCACGTCACGGTGATGGCCACCAAGATGCCGTTCGTCGGCCGCGGCTGACCGCGTACACGATGAGGGCTCCGGTTCGCACCGGAGCCCTCGGCATTGCGCCAGCCGGCTGGCTGACGAAACCTTGTCAGCCCGCCGCCAGTTCCCCGGCGGTGGTCATCCAGGTCGCAGCACCAGCCGACTTCGGGCAATGAGACACTGGATCACCTCCTTTCGTTTGTTGAAGGGAGCCTCATACATAGCCGCATTGCGCGGCCGCGCAAGCCTCACGGCGCCGCCAGTGCCGCATCCAGCGTCCGCTGCCAGGTCCCCGAATCGATCTCGCGGTTGAGCCACGCGCCCACCAGGCGGTCGAACTCCGCGTCCTTTTGCATCCAGTACGCCTTCTCCAGCCGGGTGAACGGAGCCGGCACGCCGGCCGCACAGAGCACGCCATGGTGGATCGCCGCCTGGTGATCGACCTCGATGCCGTCGGTCACCATCACATCCTCACGGCCGGCAACGATCTCCTCGAACACGGTGGCGTTGTCCGGGTACACCGTCAGCCTGGCGTGGGGGAAATTCGCCCGCGCGAACTCCTCGTTGGAGGCGCCCGGATTCACCACCACCCGCACCTCCGGCCGGTCGATCGCCGCCAGCGAGACATACCTCCCGCGGTCGGCGCAGCGCGCGATCGGCCGCTTGCCGTCGACGAAGGTGGTGGGGCTGAACGGCCCAAGCTTGCCGCGCGCCGGCAGGTTGGTGATGCCGCCCATGGCGATGTCGAACTTCCCGGCCGCGAAATCGTCGTTCAGCGTCGCCCAGGTGGTCGGCACGAACTCCGCCCGCACGCCCAGCGCCGCCGCCAGCCGCCGCGCCATCTCGATGTCGGCGCCCACGTAGCTGCCGTCCGGGTTGCGGAAGGTGAACGGCTTGTAGTCGCCGGTGGTGCCCACGCGCACCGCGCCCCGCGCGCGGATCGCGTCCAGCGTGGCATCGGCATGCGCCACGATGGGGATCAGCAGGGCCGCCAGCAGCAGCGCAATTCGCCTCATGGTGATGCCTCCGCAACGCTTTCGTACCATGCCGCTGCCGCCCTCCCGCGGCAATTGTTCATGTGGCTTGATCTCCGTCTCTTCTGCCGCCATGCAGCGACTCGAAAGGACACGCGCCATGCAGACTCGCCCGCTCGGTGCCGCCGGCCCCAAGGCCTCCGCCCTCGGACTCGGGTGCATGGCCATGTCGGGGGTGTACGGCCCGGCCGACCGGGCCGAAAGCATCGCCACCATCCACGCTGCCCTGGACTCGGGGATCACCCTGCTCGACACCGGCGACTTCTACGGCATGGGCCACAACGAACTGCTGATCGCCGAGGCGCTGCGCGGCCGCAACCGCGATGCGCTCACCATCAGCGTCAAGTTCGGCGCGCTGCGGGACGCCGCCGGCGCCTGGCTCGGCTACGACGCGCGGCCGCCGGCGGTGAAGACCTTCCTCGCCTACTCGCTGCAGCGACTCGGGGTGGATTCGATCGACATCTACCGGCCCGCCCGACTCGATCCGGCGGTGCCGATCGAGGACACCATCGGCGCCATCGCCGACGAAGTCCGGGCCGGCCGGGTGCGGGCGATCGGCCTCTCGGAAGTCGGCCCGGAAACCATCCGTCGCGCCGCCGCCACCCACCCGATCGCCGACCTGCAGATCGAGTACTCCCTCCTCTCGCGCGTCGTCGAAGATGCCATCCTGCCGACCTGCCGCAGCCTGGGCATCGGCATCACCGCGTACGGCGTGCTGTCGCGCGGCCTGATCAGCGGCCATTGGCGGGCGGGCACCGCCGGGCCCGGCGACTGGCGCGCCCACGGCCCGCGGTTCCTCCCCGGCAATGTCGAGCACAACCTGGCGCTGGTCGAAGCCCTGCGCCGCATCGCCGAGAGCAAGGGCACCAGCGTCGCCCGGCTCGCCATCGCCTGGGTGGCGGCCCAGGGCAAGGACATCGTGCCGCTGATCGGCGCCCGCCGGCGGGACCAACTCACCGAGGCCACCGGCGCCCTCGACCTGAACCTGAGCCCGGCCGACCTGGCGACCATCGAACGCGCCGTCCCACGCAACGCCGCCACCGGCACACGATACGCCGCCGCCCAGATGATCCACCTCGACAGCGAACGGAAGTAAGGCCAGGGGCAGCGCCCCCTGGCCTTGCTACCCCAGTTCGGCGCGGACCAGGGAGGCGAGGTCCTTCATGTGGAAGGGTTTCTTCAGGAACCGCTGCTGCACGCTCTGTGGCACGAAGTAGCCCGAGATCAGCACCACCTTCACCTGCGGCCAGTGCTGGCGGATCTCGTCGGCCAGTTCCAGTCCCGACATGCCGGGCATCCGCACGTCGGTGATCACCAACCGGATGTCCCGACCGTCGCGCAGCACCGGCAGTGCGTCTTCCCCGCTGGCCGCCGTGACCACGCGGTAGCCGAAATCCTCCAGCGCCTCAGCCAGAATTTCACGTACCTCCACTTCGTCATCGACGACGAGGATGTGGTTGGCTTCACTGGGGGATGGATGCGGGGTTTTCGATCCGCTCGGCATGCTATCGATAATCCGCCGCTCGAACTGCAGCGCGGACACTAATCCCGCATCCGGCCGCAGGTGATCAAGCATTCGTGTGAACCGTCTCTCTGTGGCATCGCTACAACGTTCGCCCACCACCTGTGCCCTTTCTGCCACGGCAAACCCTGGTGCCGAACCGGCGTTGGCTCGCACGGCCTGTCCCGTGAGGCAAGGACACAAGGATGCGCGGCGTTTACAAATTCGTGATCTCCGGAGTTCTGGCCCTGGTCGTTGTTATCGGGGTCTTGTTGTTCGTGTGGAACTGGGACTGGTTCGTTCCCTTCGCCAATCGCGAGGCCAGCGCAGCGCTTTCGCGGCCAGTGACGATCCGCCACCTGCACCTGAGCCTCGCCCGCAACCCGATCATCGAGGCCGACGGCGTTGTGGTCGGCAATCCGCCGCAATTCCCGGCCGATGCGACCCCGCTGATTCGGATCGACCGCCTCGGCGTCACCCTCGACGGCATGGCCTGGCTGCTGCACCGCACGGTGGGGCTGCTGGAGATCAACCTCATCCGTCCGGTGATCGAGGCCCGGGCCTTGCCCGACGGCGCCAACAACTGGACCCTTGGCAGTGGCAGCGGCAGCGGCAGCGGCACGCAGCAGGCGGCCGGCGGCGCTCGCCCCACGTTCGGTGCGCTGCACATCGAGGACGGTCGGGTGCATGCCATCGACCCGCGGCTCAAGGCGGATTTCGTGATCGACATCGCCACCCGCGACGCGCCCGCCAGCGCCTCGCCGGCCCAGCGCCAGAAAGAGAGCGAGATCGTCGCCACCGCCCGGGGCACCTATGCCGGCCAGCCCGTCCGGGGCCAATTCACAGGCGGCGCGCTGCTGGCAATTCGCAGCAAGAGCAACCCGTATCCGGTCGATCTCCATCTGGAAAACGGCCCCAGCCACGTCGAGATCAAGGGCACTCTGCTCGACCCGACGTCGTTCGGGGGCGCCAATATCCGCCTCGACCTGGCCGGCACGAACATGGCGCTGCTGACCCCCCTGGTCGGCTTCGCGCTGCCGCAGACGAAGCCGTTCGCCCTGAGCGGGGACCTCGACTATGCCGCCCAGCGGATCCGCTTCACCGAGATCCGGGGCCGGATCGGCAATTCCGACCTCGCCGGGGAGATCTCCAGCGATCCGGGGCCGACCCGCCAGCAGGTCACCGCCAACCTGGACTCCAACCGGGTCGACCTGGAAGATTTCGCCGGCTTGCTGGGCACCAACCCCGCCGGGCCGCCGGCGCCCCCGAATGCCCCGCTGTTCTCGAGCAAGCCGATCGACCTGCCGGCGCTGCGATTCGCCGACTTCGACGTCAAGTATCGCGGCAAGCGAATCGAAGGCCGATTCCAGCCGCTCGACGACGTCGCGGCGGACCTCACCATGAAGGACGGCGCGATCAGCCTGCATCCGCTGAGCTTCGGCGTCGGGCAGGGCCACATCGAGGGAACCATCGCGCTCACGCCCCGCGGCAAGCTGATGGTGGCCCGTGCTGACGTCGATTTCCGCCAGGTCGATTTCGCGCGCATGATGGCCGCCACCCATACCTTCAGCGGCTTCGGGCTGATCGGCGGCCGCGCCGAAATCGAGGGCGCCGGGGACTCGGTCGCCGGCATCCTCGGCGGCGCCGACGGCGAAGTGAAGCTGTTCATGACCGGCGGCGACATCAGTGCGCTGCTGGTCAACCTGTCCAGCCTCGATTTCGCCACCTCGCTGCTCTCGGCCCTCGGCGTGCCACAGAAGACGCCGATCCGCTGCATGGTTACCGACCTGCCGATTTCGCGCGGCGACGTCGACCTGCGCACCGTGCTGCTCGACACCGACGCCGCCAATGTTACCGGCCACGGCAGCGTGAACCTGCGCACCGAGACGCTGAACATCAGCCTCAACACGGAGGCCAAGCATTTCAGCATCGGTTCGCTGCACGGCCCGATCGAGATCGGTGGGCATCTGCGCAGCCCCGCCATCCGCCCGGGTGCCGAAACCGTGGCGCGCGCCGGCCTCGCCGCTGGCCTGGGCGCCCTGCTAACCCCGCTTGGCGCCCTGCTCCCCACCATCCAGCTCGGGTTGGGCAAGAACAACGACTGCAACGCGCTCGTCCGCACCGCGGAGCAGCCCCCGCAACGATGAGCGCGCCGGCCGCCATCACGCGATGGTGACCGGAAGGTTGGCAACAGGTCGTTCCTCGCCACGTCAGCCCTCGCGACATGCACGCACTTCCGGCCTGGCTGGTCACGGCCATTTCCGGTTTCGCCGGATCCGGGCCGGCGCTCGATGCCCTGGTCATCCTGTTCGGCACCTTCATCCTGGAGGACGCCGCCACCGTGTTGGCCGCCATGCAGGTCCAGGACGGCAGCATCTCGTTGCCGGCCGCCCTCGGGGCGCTCTATGTCGGCGTCGCGCTCGGCGATCTCGGCCTTTACGCGCTGGGGTCGCTGGCGACGCGCCTCGCCTGGGCGGCACGGCTAGTACCGCCCGAGGCGCGGCGGGGCGGCCGCGAGTGGCTGCGCACGCGGGTGGTGGCAACGGTGTTCGCCAGCCGCTTCCTGCCCGGTGCCCGCCTGCCCACCTACACCGCCTGCGGCTTCCTCGGCGCCGACTTCCTCCGTTTCACCCTGGCCGTGATCGGCCCCACGCTGATCTGGACCACCTTCCTGTTCGGGGTATCGCTCAAGATGGGCGCCCTGTTGCTGACCTATCTCGGCGCCTGGCGCTGGGCCGGCGCCGCCGGCTTCGCGCTCGCCATCATCCTGATCGGCCGCGCGCTGGCGCGCCGCAACGCGTGGCGGCCGTGAGAGAGGCGGCGGTCCTTTCCGGCGCGCCGGCGGCCGAGCCCACGGTCGGTTGGTTCGAATTCTGGCCGTCCTGGCTGTTCAACAGCCCGCTCGTCGGCAGTTGGATCGCGCTCGGCCTGTGGCATGGCGACATGAGCCTGCCGACGGCGGCGAATCCGCGCATCCCGGTCGGCGGGCTGTGCGGCGAGTCGAAATCCGCGATTCTCGATCAGGTCGGCGAATCGGCCCGGCACTGGGTCGCGCCCTGGATCGTGCTGTCGCCGCAGGGCGCCGAGGCCGCGCTGGCGGCGATGCAGGCGGCCGGGCTCGGCTTCCCGGTGGTGGCGAAGCCGGACATCGGCTGCAACGGCACTGGCGTGCGCCGGGTGGACGGCCTCGCGGCGCTGGCGGATTACCTGGCCGGCTTCCCCGCCGGCGCCCGGCTGATCCTGCAGGAGTTGGTGCCGTGGGAGCACGAGGCCGGGTTGTTCTACGTCCGCCACCCGCTGGCGGCCGAGGGCAGCATCACTTCGGTTACCCTCAAGTCCTCGCCGGTGGTGATCGGCGACGGCGCCACCCCGCTCGGCCGCCTGATCGCGGCGGACAAGCGCGCCGCGCGCGTGGCCCACCTGCTGCCGGCACGGACGGACCGAGGCCGCGTGCCTGCCGCCGGCGAGCGCGTGAAGCTGCTGTTCGTCGGTAACCATTGCAAGGGCTCGACCTTCCGCGACGGGCGGGACACCGTCACCCCCGCGCTCGTCGCGTGCATCGACGCAATCGCCCACGCCCTGCCGCACTACCAGTTCGGCCGCATCGACCTGCGCTATCGCTCGCTCGCCGCGCTGCGCCGTGGCGAGGACTTCCGGATCATCGAGATCAACGGGGTCGGCTCGGAGCCGACGCACGTGTGGGACAGCCGGGCCACCCTGCTGCGCGCCTGGGTGGACGAGATCGCGCATATCCGCATGGCCTTCACCATCGGCGCGGCGATGCGCGCGGCCGGCCACCGGCCGAGCGGACTCGGCGAGATGTGGCGGTACTGGCGGCTGCAGAAGCGGCTGATGGCCCGCTACCCGGCCAACGATTGAAGGCCAGGGACGCTGCCCCTGGCGGGGGTCCAGGGGGCAGTGCCCCCTGGCCTTCAGCCGAACAGCAGCGCGCGGATCTCGATGCTCTCCCGCGGCAGGATCGGCGGCTCCGCGGTCGGGTCCACGAAGGCCGAGTGCGGCGCGAAGCGGGCGCGGCCATCGGTGGCGCTGTCGAAGCTTTTCAGCAGCAACGCCTCGTCCGGCATCATGTCCGGCACGTAGTACCAGCGGTGCGCCGGGTTGTAGCGAACCGAATAGGTCTCGCCGACCCGGTCGGGATAGACGAGGTCGGAGGGCACCAGGTCCTCGAACGCCACCGATGCGGCATCCGCCACCGCCAGCGGCGCGTCGCGCAGCGGGCCGCGGATCGGCCGCCACAGGTTGACGATCTGCACGCGGCCGGCGAGCAGGCACTCGGCCTCGTCCCCCAGCAGGTCGCGGACTCGCTGCGGGCCGGATCGGACGGTGTAATCCACGTGCACCCGCGCCACCGGCTGGCGGGGGGTGCCGGGCGAGCGGTCGTCGGCGCCGGCCACGCGGCGGCGGAGTGTGTGGTCGAATATGAAGACCCGGCCGGCCCCGGCCGCTTGCTGCAGGATGCGCGCGGAGTCCGGGTAATAGAGTTGCCTGATCGCGGCCTCGTCCGCGAAGTCGTCGAACGCCGCCGGCGCCTTTATCACCGCGAAGCCGTGGTCATCGAGGCGGAACGCCGCCGCCGCGGCCCGGGCGTCCCGAATCGGCACAAGGTGCGGCTCGGGCACGATGTTGGTGCGCGGCTCGCCGCGGGGAGGATCGAAGGTGTAGTTGCGCGGCCGCTCCGTGAGCGGCCCCAGGTAGTTCAGCGCGGCTTCGATGGTGCGGCTGCGCGGCCGCAGCTGCAGAATTTCACTCATTTTCGTTGTCCTTTGCCGGAGTCCCATCTGCACGTGGTTCGGGAACACTCAGACACCAAGGGGCAGGTTCGGCAGAGGCGTCGTTATACCCTCTATTCTCGTGCATCATAAAGCGGCCTTATCTACATGCCGCCAATGTTTATTAGCGCCCCACTCGCACGGTTGTTCGCCGCAACCCCTCGCGGGAATGCGAGGCCCGGTGTATAGGCTGCCCAGCTTCAAGGAGCCGTGCATGATCCGCCTCTCGATTCCCGACATGGTCTGCCAGGGCTGTGTGGCCAGCGTCACCCGCGCCGTGCAGGCGCTCGATCCGGCCGCGCGGATCGTCGCCGACCTCGGCTCGCACACCGCCCAGATCGAGTCGGCCGCTATCCCCGCCGCCCTCGCGGAGGCCATCTCGGAAGCCGGGTTCACCGTCCAGCCCGCATGACCCCTTTTGAGGCGATCGCGGTCGCCCTCCTGCAGGGGGCGACGGAGCTGTTCCCGGTCAGCAGCCTCGGCCATGCGGTGGTGCTGCCGGCGCTGCTGCACTGGAACCTCGACCAGCGCTCGGCGGCCTTCCTGCCGTTCCTGGTCATGCTGCACACCGGCACCGCGACCGCGCTCCTCGCCTATTTCTGGCGCGACTGGTGGGGACTCGCGCGCGGCGTGTTCGGCTTCGGCACCAATCAGGAGGTGAACGACACCCGGCTCACCTTCGTGCTGATCGTCATCGCCACCGTTCCGGCGGTGATCGTCGGCTTCGCGCTGGAGCGGTTCGTCCGCGGCCTGTTCGCCAGCCCCGTGGTGGCGGCGGCGTTCCTGGTGGTGAACGGCGGCCTGCTGTTGCTCGGCGAGCGCCTGCGTGGCCGCGGCCGGCGGAGGTTTGCCAGCCTGACCGCGCGCGACGCGCTGATCATCGGGCTGTGGCAGTGCACCGCGCTGATCCCGGGCATTTCACGCTCCGGCGCCACCATCGTAGGCGGCCTGTTGCGCGGCATCGGTCACGAGGGCGCCGCGCGGTTCTCCTTCCTCATCGCCACCCCGGTGATCGTCGGCGCGACGGTGCTGGAGGTCCCGAAGTTGATGCACGAGCAGATCCCGGCCGGCACCTTCGGGCTTTCCCTGCTGGCGGCGCTGGTGGCCGGCGTCACCGCCTGGCTGTCGACCTGGTTCCTGATGCGCTACTTCCGCCACCACGACGACTGGGCGCTGAACCCGTTCGCCTATTACTGCATCGCGGCGGGCGCGATCGGGCTGGCGGTGCTGCTGGCGGCCTGACCGGGCGCTAACCGAGCGCGGCCGACACCCACTGCCGGAGCACGCTCTTCGGCGCCGCGCCGACTTTCTGGCTGACCATCTTGCCGTCCTTGAACAGGATCAGCGTGGGGATGCCGCGAACGCCGTAATTGCCCGGCGTCGCGGGATTTTCGTCGATATTCACCTTGGCCACGGTCAGCTTGTCGGCGAACTCGCCGGCGATCTCTTCGAGCGCCGGCGCGATCGCCTTGCAGGGCCCGCACCACTCCGCCCAGAAATCGACCAGCACCGCGCCCTTGGCGCCGAGAACGTCGGCCTGGAAGCTGTCGTCGGTGACCGCCTTGGTATTCCCGCTCATGAGTCCCTACCCCCTGTGGTGCTGGCAAATGATGGGCCGTCGCGCGGGGATCAACCCGCGCCGGGAGCATGCCCGTCCAGCAGCGAGTCGGGAAGCGTCATGACCCTGGCCGCGGCGGTCCACACCAGGGCGCAGGTCACCGGCCGTCCCGGCAGCGCCCCGCGCAGCACCTCCCGATAGGCCGCCATCTGCCGCAGGTAGAGCACGGGCGTGTCCTCGACCCGGGCGGGCGGGGAGCGGTTGGTCTTGTAGTCGGCCACCAACACCCGGTCGGGCAGCACCGCCAGCCGGTCGACCAGGCCGCCTACCACCACCGAGCGGATGACGCCGGTGAGCGGCACCTCCGCGCGGGCCTCGGGGCCGAACAGCGGCGCCAGCTCGGGGTGTTCCAGCACCGCCATCACCTCCTCGGCGAGCTCGGGCAGGGCAAAGGGCGCGAGGTATCGCCGGGCCGCCGCCCGCCGCTGTGCCGCCGGCAGCGCCGGCAGGTGCTGCAACAGGGCGTGCACCAGTTGGCCGCGACGGAACCGCTCCGCCGCCGCCTCGCGCGCCGCCAGCGGGCTCGCCGCCTGCGGCACCGGGCCCATCCCGGCGCCCTCGGGCCGGCTGGGCGCCAGGGGAGTGGGCGGCGTCTCCTCCCGCGGCGGCGGCATGGGCACCCAGCCCGGGGCCTGTCCGGCCCACGCCGGCAGCGGCGCCGGCAGCGCCGCGCCGCCGGGGACGGCATCCGGCACCGGCGGCCGGGTCTGCGGGCAGGCGTGCCGCAGCACCGTCCCGTCCCATGGCAAGCGCGACAGCGCTTCCCCGGCGTTGAGGCGGGCAAAGCCGCGGGCGACGAGCTGGTACCAGCTTCCCTCCGGCAACGCCCGCTTCGGCTGCCAGCCGCACACGACCAGGCGATCCTCCGCCCGGGTCAGCGCCACGTAGAGCAGCCGGTTGTGCTCCTCCTCCCGCCGGGCCGCCGCCGCGGCGCGCAAGGTGTCCGAGGCGCCGCAGCGCAGCTCCTTGCGCGGCACCCAGATCGGCACCGCCGGCCCACCGGCGGGGTCCTCCGCCCACAGCAGCGGCGGATCGTCGGGCGGCAGCGCCGTGGTGTCGGGCAGGATGACCAGCGGCGCCTGCAGCCCCTTGGCGCCGTGCACCGTCATGATGCGCACGGATCCACCCGCCCCCTCGGCCTCGCGCTTCAGCTCGGCGCCGGACTGGCGGAGCCAGTGCAGGAAGCCCTGCAGCGACGGCGGATGGGTGCGCGCATAGGCGAGCGCCGCGTTGAGCAGCTCGTCGAGCGGCTCCGCCGCCTCCGGCCCCAGCCGCGCCAGCAGCCGCGCCCGCCTGCCGAGCCGGCCCAGCGCATCGGCCAGGAGGGCGTGCGGGGTCGCGTAATCCACCCGCGCCAGCAGGTCGGCAATGAAGTCGTGGGCCGCCCGCCACTCCCCCCGCTCGCCCTGGCGCGCGCCGAGCGCCGCCCACAGCGTCCCCGGCCGGCCGATCGCCAGCGCCATCAGCGACTCGTCGCTGAGCCCGCCGAGCGGGCTGGTCAGGACCGCGGCCAGTTGCAGGTCGTCCTCGGGCAGCAGCAGCACGTCGCCGAGCGCCAGCAGGTCGGCCACCGCGGGCTGGTCGGTGAGCACCAGCCGGTCGAGCCCCGCCACCGGCACCTTGCGCGCCTTCAGCGCCCGCATCAGGGCGCGCGGCAGCGCGTCCCGGCGGCGCACCAGCACCAGCACGTCGCCCGGCCGCAGCGTGCGGTCCCGGCCGGCCAGCGCCACCGCGCCCGCCGTCTCGGCCGCGATCCACTCCGCCAGCGCTTCGGCCAGCCGTTGCAGGGCGCTGATCTGGCCGAGGTTGCGCTCCGGCACCGTCCACGGCTCCGCCGCCGCTGCCTCCGGGGCCGGGGCCAGCGGCCACAGCTCGACCGACCCGGCATGGCCGGCGCGGTCCGCCACGTGGCGCAACTCGCCCGGCACGGCGACGCCGCGCGCGGCCGCGGGGTCGGCGAACACCGCATCGACGAGCTGCAGCACCGGCGCGGTGGAACGGAACGACACGTTCATCTCGACGTCGCGCCACACCTTGCCGGCAGTCTCGACCCGGCGGCGGAGGACGCCATGCCAGCGGCCGAACTGGTCCGGATCGGCGCCCTGGAACGAGTAGATCGACTGCTTGCGGTCGCCGACCGCGAACACCGTGCGGTGCGCGCTGCCGGCGGAGGCGCCGGCAAAGAATTCCTCGGTCAGCCTGCCGGCGATCTCCCATTGCGCGGGCGCGGTGTCCTGCACCTCGTCGAGCAGCAAATGGTCGAGCCCGCCGTCCAGCTTGTAGAGCACCCAGGCGGCGCCGGGGTCGATGAGCAGCCGGCCGGTGCGGCCGATCAGGTCGTCGTAGTCGACCCGGTCCATTCCCTGCTTGGCGGCGGCGTAGAGACGCACGACCGGCGCCGCCAACCGCACCAGCGCGGCGGAGGCCGCCGCCGAACGCGCCGCGCGGCAGGCATCCTCGACGGCCAGCACCCGCTGCTGCTCGGCCTGCAGCGCCGCCGCCACGTCCCCCCGCCGCTCGGCAAGCTGCTTGTTGATGAGCGCGCCCGGCCCGCGCGGCGATCCGTCCTCCAGCAGGAAGCAAAGCCGCCAGGCGCTCCACTGCCGCTCCCCGGCAGGGGCGCTCAACCACTCCAGCAGGAAGCGCGCCTTCTCGGCGCAGGTCGCCGCCCCCTCCTCGGCGAGCACGCCGAGCGCCGCGGGCAACTCCACGGAGTGGCCGACGCAGGCGGCGGCGATCAGCCCGGCCTCGTCATCGACAACCCCGAGGACCCGGCGCTGCGCCGCGGCAACCTGCCCGGGATAGAGCACCAGCAGCGCATCGAGCTGGGCGCGGTCCTGCTGCAGCCGCCGCACCAGCCCGCCGAACTGCTCCAGCGAGACCAGGCCGGCCAGCGCGGTCAAAGCTTCCCGGGCGGCTTCGGTGTGCGCCCCCTCCAGCATGGCGTCCCGCGCGCCCTGCCACGCCACGTTGGCATCGATGTCGTCGAGCACGTCGAAGTGCGGCGACAGCGCCGCCTCCACCGGGAAACGGCGCAGCAGCGACTGGCAGAAGGCATGGATGGTGCCGATGCGCATCGCCCCCGGCAGGTCGAGCACGGTGGCGAACAACGCCCGCGCCTGGGTCATCGCCTCGGCCGTCGGGGTGACGCCAAGCTCCTTCAGCCGCTCGCGCAGCGCCTCGTCGCTGAGCGTGACCCACTCGCCCAGCCGGCGCTGCAGCCGCACCGCCATCTCCGCCGCGGCCGCCTTGGTGAAGGTGAGGCACTGGATGCGCGCCGGGTTCGCGCCCCCCAGCATCAGCCGCAGCAGACGGTCGGTCAGCAGCTTGGTCTTGCCCGAACCGGCCGAGGCGGACACGAACGAAGAGACCGACGGGTCGGAGGCGACCAGCTGCGCCTTGACAATAGTCATGCCGGTGGCTCGCGGCTGAAGGCCAGGGGCGCTGCCCCTGGACCCCGCCAAGGGCCGAGAGGCCCTTGGAACCCATTCTTTTGGGCGCTTCGCGCCGATAATGGGGTCCAGGGGCCTACGGCCCCTGGCGGGTCCAGGGCGAAGCCCTGGCGGAGCGCGAGGCAGCGCCTCGCCATCATGCCTCCTCTCCGGCGAGCGTCCATTCGGCGACGCGGGCAAGCTGGGCGTAATCGGAAAAGCGCGGCGCCCGGCCCGGGTGCGGCTGCGACAGGTAGGCGCGGCCGGGGTCGTCGAACGCCTTCACCAGTGCGGCCAGCTTGTCGCGGGCGGTGGCCACCGCGGCGGCAATGCGGGCGGCGTCGGCGCGGAAAAGGTTCCTTTCCTCCCCTGCCACGAAGCCGCCTGTCAGCCGCCAGTAAATCAGTTGCGCCGTCTCGCCCACCAGGTCCGGGCCGAAGGCGCCGGCCTCGGCCATCGCCGCCTCCAGCGGCAGTTGCGGGCTGAAGCCGGCCTCCACCTCCTTGTCGGATGGCGCCAGCCCGCACTTGTAGTCGAGGATCGCCAGCCGGCCGTCGGCCAGCTTCTCGATCCGGTCGGCGCGGCCGGTGAGCACGAAGTCGAGCCCCGGCAGCGTCCACTCCCCCTTCGCTTCGCCGCGGATCAGCCCGGGCAGCGCCTCCCGGCGGGCGCGCTCGCGCAATGCCACCCAGGCCCCGATGCGGGCGAGCCGCGGCCGCCACCATTCCTGCAGGGCCTGCCGCAGCCGCGCCTCCGCCAGCGACCGCTCGATCGCCTGCCAGACCTGCGCCGGCCCGTCCGCTGGCCAGGCGGTTCCCGCCGCGGCCAGGAAGAGCTGCATGCCGCGGTGCACAAGGATGCCGTAATCGGCCGGGTCGGTCACGTCCTCGAGCGGCTCCAGGGCCACCAGCTTCAGGATATGCCTGGCGTAGATGGCGTACGGATCGGCCAGCCAGGTGGCGATCTCGGTCACGCTCAGCCGCCGCGGCCTGAGGGCTGACGGCGGCCGCGGCGCCGGCGGGCGCACCGGCGCCGGCGGCCCGGCGGGCTGGTCGAGCAGCGCCGCCCAGCCCGCGGCGGGGTGCTCGGCCAGGGCCAGCCCGTGGCCGCGCAGGTAAGCCTCCAGCCGCACCAGCCAGCGCGCCGGCACCGCGGGCGCGCCGTCGCGGCGACGCGGGGCGGACAGCACCACCGTGCGCGCGGCCGCGGCAGCGGCGGCGAAATCGTGCGCGGTCGCCCCGACGATCTCCTCGGTGCCGGGCAGCCCGGCGCGGGCGCGCATTGGCCGGCTCATCCAGGGGCCGGGGTCGGTGGCCGACGGCCAGACCCCCTCCACCAGCCCGCCCAGCACCATCACCTCGGCCGACTGCAGCCGCGCCTCCAGCAGGCCCCAGATGACCACGCGGGGATGCTCGCCGCCGTGGCGGCCCCTGAGCGCCCGGCGGCTGCGCACCACGGCGCCCTCCAGAGCCGCGTCGAGCAGCCCGGGCAGCACCGAGGGCGGCTGGTCGGGCAGCCGGAGCAGCGCCGGCCGCGCGGCGGCGAGCAGCACCGCCAGCGCCTCGCCTTCCTCCTCGGCCCACAAGCGCGCCGGGCCAGTGGCATCGGGCGTGGCGGCCAGCGCCTCGGCCGCCTCGATCAGCGCCGCCAGCAGGTCGGCGGGTGGCAGGCTCACCGCGGCCTGCGCGCGCAGCAGCGGCGCGAGGCACCGCTCCACCGCGTCGAGCAGGTCCGACGGCCCGGCGCGGGCACGCAGGCCGGCGAGGCTGGGCTGCGGCTTCGGCCCCCTGAGCGCGGCCACCTCCAGCACCCGCGCCGCCGCCCGGCACGCCGCCGGCGGGCGCCCGGCCGCGGCCAGCGGATGCTTGAGCGCCGCCAGCAACGCCACCGGCGCGAGTCGGGAGACCACGGCCTCGGCGAGCAGCCGCAGGAACACCGCCGGCGGCGACTCGGACAGCCTCTCGCCGGCGCTGTCATCGGCCACCACGCCCCAACGGAGCAGTTCGGCCGAGACCCGGCCGGCGAGCGCCCGATCCGGCGTCACCAGCGCGGCCCGCGCCCCGGGGATTTCCAATGTATCTCGTAAAATAAGTGCGATGGCGACTGCTTCTTCCTGCTCGTCCGAGCTGCGAAGGCAGAACAGCCCCGCGGTCGCGGGCGTCGCCGGCTCCCGCCAGGCGCCGAGCGCCCCGGCCGGCAGCAGCGACTCGGCGAGCGTGCGCACCCGGCCGGGCGGGGCCAGCGCAGTGCCGCTCCAGCGCTCGACCTCCGCCCGGGTCGCGCCAAGTTGGGCCAGCAGCCGCTTCATCCCAGCCTGCGGGTGCGAGTCCTCCACCGAGTCCCACGCCTGGTCGGGAAGCTCGAGATCGAGTCCGGGCAGCACCACCTGGCCGTGCGGCAACCGCGCCACCACCCCGAGCAGCCCGGCGACGGCCGGAATCCCGGCGGTGGTGCCCGCGACCCAGACCGGCTCCGCCGGCGGCTGCGCTGCCCAGGCCGCCGCCTGGCCGCGCAACAGGGCCACCTGCCGCGCCGCCGGGTTCATCAGGCCGCTTTCGGCCAGGAAGGCCGGCCAGTGCCGGGTGACGATGCCGAGAAAGCGTAGCGTCGCCTGCCAGTGCTCGGCGTGTTCGGCATCCGCCGCCCGCTCCAGCGCCGCGGCGAGATCGATCTCGGCACGCTCGGCCTCGTCCATCAGGTCGGCGAGGTCGCGCGCCAGCCGCAGCGCCCGATCCGCGGTGGCGGCGCCGCCCAGCTCGCCGGGCAGTTTCATCACCAGCGCGGCCAGCGCGCCCAGCCGCTCCTGGCCATCGATCGCCGGCGGCAGGTCGAGCACGCCGGTGAGTGCCAGCGGCGCCTCGTCCGGCGCGCCGAGCGCGGCAATGCGCGGCAGCAGCATTGGCCGGCCGCCTCCGGCGCGCAGGAACGCCTCCGCCAACGCCCGCGAGGCGCGGCGGGTCGGCAGCAGGATCAGGCCGCGCATCAGCGCGTCCCCGCCATGCCGGGCGAACCAGTGCGCCGCCAGGGTATCGAGGAACGGCGCCTCGGCCGGAATGGTCGCCAAATTCATCGGCTGGCGCCGGTGCGCTGGGCGTAGAGCAGCGCCTCGGCCTCGGCCAGGTCGGTCGGCGTGGACAGGTGGAACCACCACCCGTCGTGCACCACCGCGCGCAGCCGGCCGGCGGCGATTGCCCGGTCCCAGGCGAGGTTCATCGAGAACGGCCCCTGAGGCGCCTGCGCCAGCAGCGCCGGCGCGATCAGCTGGATGCCGGCGAAGACGTGCGGCGCGATCTCGCGCTCGGCCCGCCGCCGCACCATCCCGAACGGATCGAGGAAAAAGTCGCCGGCGCCGGTTTCCGCCCGGATCTGGCAGGTGCGCATCACCAGCAGCACGGCGTCGGCGCGCCCCAGATCCCAGGCGACGGCGAGCCGGCGCAGCGCCGGCGTCGGCCCCTCCAGCCAGAACGAGTCGCCGTTCACCACGTAGAACGGGTCGGCGCCGAGCAGGTCGGCCGCTGCGCGCACGCCCCCGCCGGTGTCCAGCAGCGCGTCCTCGTGGCGCAGCACGGTGCGCGGCGGCTGCCGCCGCGCCGCCAGGTGCGCGGCCACCGCCTCGGCGTGCCAGTGGACGTTGACCACCACCTTCTCCACCCCGGCCTCGGCGAGCCGGTCGAGCGCGTGGTCGAGCAGCGTGCGGCCACCGAGCGTCAGCAGCGGCTTCGCCGTGTGCTCGGTGAGCGGGCGCATGCGGGTGCCGAGGCCGGCAGCCAGCAGCATGGCGACGCGGGGGATTATCATGGCAGCGCTCCGATCCGGCCCGCCCAGCCCGCCAGCACGGCCTGGCGCGCGTCACCCGCCAGCAGACTCAGCCGCACCGACAGTGCCTCCGCCGGCCGCAGCGCCGAGAGCCGGTCCGGCCATTCGGCGAGCACGATGTCGGCGCGCGCCTCCTCCCAGCCGAGCTCGACGACCGCCTGAGGGCCGTCCAGCCGCCAGAGGTCGAAATGGTGCACCGGGCCGAGCCGGGTGTCGTAGCTCTGCACCAGCGTGAAGCTCGGGCTCGGCACTTCCAGCGCGGCATCGCCACTGGCGGCGCGCAGGAAGGCGCGGGCGAAGGCGGTCTTGCCGGCGCCGAACGGACCCTCGAGCAGGATCGCGTCGCCTGGCCGCGCCAGCGCCGCCACCGCGGCGGCCAGGGCCTCGGTCGCGGCGAGATCCGGCAGGTCGACCGAATGGAGCGAGTCGGGCATGGCGACAGTTTGCGCCAGGCACGCGCGCTGCCTCAACCATGTGCTTGCCTCGCCACCCCGGCGGGGTAGGGTACCGCGCATGACCCCGCAAGAGCCAGAGACCGATGTCGCCATCGTGGGCGCCGGGCCGGTCGGCCTGTTCGCCGCCTTCGAGCTCGGCATGCTGCGGATCCGGGCGGTGCTGATCGACGCGCTCGGCGAGGCGGGCGGGCAGTGCACGGCGCTCTATCCGGAAAAGCCGATCTACGACATCCCGGCGCATCCGGTGATCGAGGCGGGCGAGCTGGTGGCGCGGCTGGAGGCGCAGATCGCCCCGTTCCGCTGCCCGCGCCTGCTGGGGCGGCGGGTGGAGCGGCTGGAGGGTGAGGCGGGGGCGTTCACGCTGATCACCGATCAGGGCGATCGGGTGCGCTGCAAGGCGGTGGTGCTGGCCGTCGGCGCCGGGGCATTCGGCCCCAACCGGCCGCCGCTCGGCGGGCTCGCGGCCTACGAGGCGACCGGTGCTGTGCGCTACTACGTGCGCCGGCGGGAGGACCTGCGCGGCCGGCGGGTGGTGATCGCCGGGGGCGGCGATTCCGCGGTGGACTGGGCGCTGGCGCTCAGGGGCATCGCGGCCTCGATCGCGGTGGTGCACCGGCGGGCGAAGTTCCGCGCCGCGCCGGAGTCCGCCGCCCAACTCGACCGCGCCGCCGCCGCGGGCGAGGTGGCGCTGGTCATTCCGTACCAATTGCACGGGCTGCATGGTGCGGACGGCCGGCTGGAGGCGGTGGAAGTGGCCGACCTCGATGGCGGGCGGCGGCTGCTTGCCGCCGACGTGCTGCTGCCGTTCTTCGGGCTGTCGAGCGATCTCGGGCCGGTTGCAGGCTGGGGGCTGGCGATGGAGAGCCGCCATGTGCGCATCGATCCGGCGACCTGCTCGACGTCGCGTGCGGGCGTGTTCGCGATCGGCGACGCGGCGAGCTATCCGGGCAAGCTGAAGCTGATCCTGCAGGGTTTCTCGGAAGCGGCGATGGCGGCGCATGCGATCCATCCGATCGTGTTCCCGGACACTGCGCTGCATTTCGAATACTCGACTACGACGGGCGTGCCGCAGGGGGCGCCAGGGGCGCTGCCCCTGGACCCCGCAAAGGGCCGAGAGGCCCTTTGATCCCATTCGTTTGCCTCGGCACCGGTCGGCGCGAAGCGCCCAAGTAAATGGGGTCCAGGGGCCTCTC
>Ga0326727_10012679_pt1 | contig 19104 bp, 33 predicted proteins | sample MB2enrmetagenome_FD_207643 | JGI IMG/M metagenome (GOLD analysis project Ga0326727, IMG submission 207643) | Lab enriched peat soil microbial communities from McLean, Ithaca, NY, United States - MB29MY | ecosystem: Environmental > Terrestrial > Soil > Wetlands > Peat | place: USA: New York...
TCTTTGATTTTAGCGTCGATTTCTTTAGGAAGTTTCTCAGTATTCCAAAAATCTCTTATTTCTCTGTCTTTACCACCTTGTATATTGTAAAACTTACGAATAGCACCATGCCCAAGTATATCATTGTGCTGGCAACCTTTTAGATGTTCTTTGCCAAACTTTGAAAATACTTCTTTGTCAGTGAGATATAAAATCTCTCCGTTTTTCTCAATGTAAGAAATAAATTCACACATTAGTTTAAATCCCTCCTCATTTATTTAACTCAATTTCCTTGACAAGTTGCCGTGCATTGACAATATCAATGTGCTGAATACCTGTGCGGCTGATATGGCGCAAAACTGTTGACAGTGTGTCGCGGAGAATTGGCCCGTAATGATTCCAGTCTGTTTTTGTTTCAATCGGCTCCGGTGCTGGTGTGATTCGTGAGGTTTTCTTTGGCAAATGCTTTGCCGTCGCGTTAATAGCTAGACTTCGTAAATCTGCCATATAATGATCTCCTTTATTGTAATTCATCGATTTTTAATTTAAGAGCTTTTGCAATCGCTTTGGCGTTGTTAAGGATAATCCCCTTACCCTTCTCGGCGCGTCTTACGGTGTTATATGACATACCTGCAAGAACGGCAAGTTGCTCCGGTGATAATCCCCTTGATTCTCTTATTTTGGCAAGTTTTGTTAAAACCATGTTCAAATCCTCCGAGAGCAAAAATATCAACATGTAATCAATTTGTAAAGAAAAATTTTTCATCCTTTCATTTTTTTTGCAAACCTGATTGTTTCCGGTGTCTGTTTTGCCCACCATAATTTAAGTGTTCCTGAATAACGAAAGCCGTAAGCCTTCAAAACTTCGGTTAATTCTGAAGGCACGGCTCCGTCAAACCTTATTTCTACTCCCCCTTTGAAGGGATTTAAGACGCTGTTGTAACCGTGCTGCTTTGCAAGCTCTACGGGTAAATGTGGCTCTTTTCCTGGGTAATGTGAATGTAATTCAATGTCAAAATTTGGGGAAGCAAACTTAATTTTTTCCGATCCACAACTTAGACCTTCCTTCTTTTTCCAACTCCAAATCTTTCTTGCAATTTCAGGGTATCTTTTTAAAATGCTACGGGTTAACGCTTCTGTTTTTGGTTGCCGATCCGTTACGAAAAGGCCATAGCAAAAGTTATTTGGGCAAAAATATAAAAGGCACATTTGATTAGGTTGGATTTTCATTTTGCACCTTCGGAAAAACGGTTCCACAGGCAAGGCAAGTTACTTCTGTTTCTGTTTCTTTGTAGCCGTATCGCTCACCACATATAGGACATTTGTATGTCATATCATCACCTTTCTTTCAAATTCGTAGCACGTTATGAGTATAAAATAGTTTATTATGCCATCTTGACAGGCAAAATGGCATTTTTGTATAATGGTTTCGGGAAGTCAAAGCCTTCGCCGGGAAGGATTATAATAATCAAAGCCTAATAATCAAAGCCTTCATATCCTCTCGGCAAGGTTTCATGATCCTGCAAATATCGACAAGCAACGTCGTGAAGTTTGCGGCCTGTCTCAAGTGCGGTAAATTTCCCGGCTGCATGAAGTTTAGCAAGGAAATAAACATACTTTCTAAAATCCTCTTCAGTCATGTTTCACTTCCTTCCGTGGCGGTGTCCATAGCCACCAAATTACGCTGTAGACCGTGCAAAAGGCTGCGCCGATTAGCACGGCATAACCGCCGATAGTATCCCAAAAAGGTGAAAAGATAACAGTATAGACATGATTCATCATGCTTTTTCTCCTTCCGAAAGCGCTTTGACAAGGTTTTTCAGTGACTGCGCAATGAAACCGTCCGTTGCATCTGGAGCGTAACAGATTGAGCCTACCAACCTTTTGAAAGTGATATACATCTCATTTTTAGGAACACTGGCAAAGTATCCCCTGAAATAATTCTCACTATAGGCATCCGCCTTTAATAAGGTCATGTCTTGTACTCCTTTGCCGGGATATAGCGCCCGGCTCGCTCCTGGTCGGTTAGTGTCGATCTGTTTTAAACCTGATGATTTCCCCGAAAGGTGGCGGGTTGCATCGGTCTCCGGTGTTTACCCACAACACGGGATAGTCTGCGGGTTCCTCTCCAAAGTCTTTTTCTTGACATTCCATATCTGTGAGATATACGACACAAGCGGGGGGGTCTTCTTCTTTATTGGCAAAGTCAAAAACCGGATAAAATTTTGTTCCGCCTCCCCCTTTTGCATCTAACTTGATTGGTCGGTCTTCCTGGGTGAATGTCTGCGTATCTCTTACGTCGGTATCACAATAAATTACTTTTAGCGTTGTCGGGTATTGATTTAACAAATCGTCAAGCTCTGTCAATTCCTGATTAGCTTCATCCTGGCTTATACTTCCAGAAAAATCCATGCCTGCAATCATGCGCGGAAGCTCCTGATTATAGAGCGTTGGAAGAAAAACGCCTGCTCCCATGAATCGGGTATTGGGTCTTCTGAAGCTGTAATCATTTCTTGCTATCCGGTCAACGAGTGCTTCCGTCCAGTCAACTTTTGGCTCTAGGATATCCTCTACCAGTCTTAAAACGTCTCCTGGTAGATTGCCGCAACTTTTAGCGGCTTGTGCTGCTTGTTGCGTGGCTATCTTCCAATCCTGTTTTGATTGTTCTTTTTCGGCTGGTGTTGATTGCTGCCCGTCTTTGCCTGGAAGGTCTCTTATTTCTCCCCCTGCCGGGTCCGGCTGTCCGTCTCCCTGCGCGTCTCCTTGTCATTGGCCTTGCTGCTGTCCGGGTTGATTGCCTGGCCGTGGCTGTGCTTGGTGGTCATGGTTAACACTCCTTCAAAATGACGTTGTGCGCTCCGTGCAAGTTTCTGAGCTTCCGAAGTGTCATTGTGTCAACGGTTCGGTTAACAAGGTGTTTCCCGTGGCGGCTGTGGATTATGATAGTGATTTCGAACATGGTTTAAATTCCTCCTTTGGTGGGTTGGTTTATGTTACCAATCGAAAGCGGTACAAACTAACATACAACCGGATTTTTTACAGTCATGGTTTTTAATGTCCTGGATCAATCTTGCTTCCTGTTCTTTGCGAAGTGTGCCGGACCATTTAACGGCTGGCGCTCCGTTCTTCAATTCTTGGCAACGGGGGCAAGTGTCAACGAGGTTGCCGAAGTTCGGGCCGTGGCTGTGCTTGGTGGTCATGGTTAACACTCCTTCAAAATGACGTTGTGCGCTCCGTATTTCTGGGGCTTCATACTCGATACAATAATCGTTTTCAGGATCATAAGTTTGCATGTCTCTATCTCCTTTGTGGTTGGTTTGAACAGCCTAGTTGACGCTATCAAGTATTGCGTCTCAAAGCGTTCAAAGGGTTATCACAGTCGGGCGCTGTATCGCGGATCGTTTGCTATCGGTGTGTTCTCCCCTACTCCGCCGTTATTTACAGATATATACTGCAAGCCGGATACCAAAAACGGTTTAAGAATGATAATTATTTATACTCGTATTATCAGGTATTTAAGAATCAGGGTATACTCAACTTGACATAATCATTTCTAATAGTGACAATTTTGGGGAACAAAAAACGTCACTCTCCGCAACGATTGCATAGTTGCTTCTAATATGGTATAAGCTAGTCAATAGAATTGATTCTTAATCTATGTATATGAATTATTGAATAGGACTATAGGTGTGAGAGGTTATAAAAGAGGTTTTTAAAAGGGGGATATATGCCTAAAGGTCGGAAAGGTACATTTAAGTTTAATAGAAAAAGATGTATGTTAATAATTTGCCGAGATACTGCGTTTAGTGATTTGTCGTTAAAGGCGATATGCGACGCAAAAAGCTATCTTCCAACCCCTACAACGGTGTTGCAATGGCTCAGCGAGGGCGGCGCGTGGTCTGAGCAGTACGTGCATGCGAAAAGCGCTCAAACCGATTTTATGGCTCACCAAGTCGTTGAATTATCGGATAGTGGTAAAGATCCAAAAACGGTTAAAAACCAAATGGAAGCTAGAATGTGGTATACCAGCAAGTTGAATCCTAAGAAATATGGCGACAAGCTGGAGCTAAACGGATCCATTGAGACGCCACAACGGGATATAGCTAGTCTGGAAACTGCCCTGGCAATCTCTGCGGTCTGCAAACGGATCATGGAGAAAGCGCAGCTCTTGGAGCATAAAGAATAATTTTGAGGGTATTTTAAAAGGTATATCAAAAAAACCGTCGCCTGGGTGATTGAATTATCAATAACTTATCCTTTTTTTGTGGCGTTATTGCGAATAATAAGATATAAAAGGTTTTCATAGTCCTGTTAAAACTCGCTTTCTTCTAGACCGGCAACCAAAGGAGTCATTTTTGTATATGCAAAATCAAGATACTGCCACCGTGATTATTTGTTTAAAAAACTCAACTCTTGATGACAGTTTATTGTCTGTCGAAGTTGTCAAAACACTCCGGGAATACTGCGACATGGTTGACCGTTGTGAGGCGGGTAATAAACGGCAAGAATTCTTTTCCGGTCCAAATGGCACAGAGTTGACTGTAATAGCGGTTAGGTCTCCCGTGGTTTGTATTCCCCAGTTAGAGCCACTGAAGCTACACCCTCAGTATGTGGCCGCGATGACGGGACATAAATGAATAATATTTTGCCACTGGGGGCATTTTTAGCATTATCCGAAAAATCATCTTTCCATTCCTGCGGTGCTTGTTCTAATCGAAGCTCGGCGGATTTGGAAAACAAACCGATTGAGGTCAAGCCGTGACTATATATAGTGGTCTCTACGTTCTCACCTTCATGGCGGGTTATAACTATATGATTTACCGTTGTATATAGAAAGTTGCGTACTTGACATAATAAACATTATCTGACCATGTATTTCTATATACATAATAGAATCAATAACTTACAACGTTATGTAACGTCCTGCCTGTAACGGCCTGTATCATCCTACAATCCGCTATAGTTTATCTTTAAACGTTCTACGTCTCCAGGTCGTGTCACTTGGTCCAGGTCCCTGGTCTCCGTTGCCTGTCTGCCAGATACTTTCATATATAAACGGATAATTGTGTATATGGATAGGTTTATATATGACTATACAGATATCGTTTTTCCTGTATGCCTCCGACCCCCACCCCCGTCCTATCTTTATATCTATAGGCTCCTCCCTGTTTACAATTCAATCTACAGTTTTCGGTTTTTACTCCCTTGACTTTAAAAAACGCTTCCTGATTTTTTAAAAAAATCTTTAAAATATTTTTTTGACATCTTTCCTTATTTCATGATTTACATATTTCCGACTTTAAGAGGATACATATTTCATAACAAGGAGAGCGCTATGACAGTTTACGAACGATCTTTTTCTTTAATGTCGTGCTTATGGAAGTCTGTCGATAAATAATAAGTCAGTATGATGGACTTTTAGTCATAGGGATGGCTTGAATAAAGAAATGTGGGAGAGGAAATCATGACCAAACGAGCAACAGAGATGAGACTTAGAAGGAAGTTTTTAGAAAAGGAAAACGCAAAGAGACCTGACAAACTTACTCTGGTTGCCCGGTTGGACTGGCCGTATGATGATGACCCTAGCCGGATAAAGGTTTTGATCAGCAAGAAGTACGCTGTACAGATATTTCAGGAAGGTCAAAATGTAATCCGCCTTTCCTGTAACCGGACTTCATTGAATCAGCAAAACCAGTTTGAGGATAATCTTTCCTGGGATGAGCTTATGGAAATCAAGCGACAGGCAGGCTATGGTGATCAGTATGCCGTGGAAGTCTACCCGGAAGATCGGAACATCGTGAATGTGGCAAACCTCCGTCACTTATAGGTGCTTCCTCAATTCATGGTTGGGTGGGGAGTACCGGAAGAGAAGAAAATCATAATGCCTGGGAATGATCTGGTGAGGCTGTAAAATTATTTATAAATTTCTATTGACAATTTCGGCAAAGAAGCTCATTCTGTTTCCGTCATAGTGAGACTCCTTTTGGGATACCGAACCGGGGCGGATTTCCCCGGCACCCCTTACCAACAATCACGTCCCCGCTCTCCCTTAATACCAAAGTGGATCGGGCTTGTAGTGGCGGTCAACTTTACCGCAAGGGGAGACTAAAGTACACGGCCTCCCCGCTCCTAAAAAATTAAATAAAGACAACGCAGGGCAAGTGCGTATTTTGTCAAGAATGGCTTACTACCCCTAGCGGGTGGAGCCTTGAAACCCCGTTAAGTAGCTTGCCCCTACTTGTCGGGGTTTCTTTATTCTAGGGAGGGATTATGCAATGTGAATTTTGCGGTACATGCATAACTAAAAACTTATCAGTCCAATCAATTGGTATTGCTTTTGGTATGGCTGGATTTGATTATTCCTTCTGTGCAAAATGCCTTCATTCTATGTCTGCTTATCAATTCTGGAAGAAAATAGCCCACTTACGAGATTATAAATTCCCCTTACATATCAAATAAGGGGATAAAATGAGATCGCGAAATATTAAACCTGGGTTTTTCCAAAATGCAGAATTAGCAGAACTTCCTTTTGAATCAAGATTACTTTTTATAGGTTTGTGGTGTTATGCGGACCGAGAAGGTCGGTTTAAATGGGAACCAAGAAAAATTAGAGGGGTTATTTTCCCTTATGATAATGGTATTGATATAGACAAGATGTTATGTAATTTAATGTCATTACATTTAATTACATGCCATGACGGGGTGGGATATATTGAGAATTTTTTGAGGCATCAAAATCCTCATCCTCATGAAGCTAAGTCCGAATTACCAAAAAAACCTTTATAAATTAAGGTGTAATTAAATGTAATTACATTACACGGCTTGTCATGTAATGTAATGCTGATTCTCTGATTCTCTGATTCTCTGATTCTCTGATTCTCTGATTCTCTGATTCTCTGATTCTCTGATATTATAAAAGTCAAAACCTTGCCTAGAAGAAGGAATAACTAATGAAGGTAGTTAGTAAGGAGGATGGTATGGAAACAGAAGAATTGAAAGTTAAAGATCAGTGGGCGCTTGTTGAATTGTTTGGTCATTCTCGGATTGCTGGTAAAATATCAGAACACACTCTAGGCGGTTGTTCATTTGTCCGTGTTGATGTGCCTGAGAATGGAACTACTCCTGGATTCACAAAACTGTACGGACAGGGTGCAATTTACGCAATCAGTTTTGTCTCGGAAGAAATTGCCCGTGGTCTAGTCAAGCGGTTGGAAATTGCACCTGTCCAAAGCTACGAGTTGCCGATGATGATTAGCTATGATAGTGACGATGATGAAGCAGGACATCAACCTATCGAACCCGAAGAAGACGAAATTCCATTTTAAAAGAAATGATTTTGTGGTATTGGAGTAGATCATGGCCGATATAAAAAAACTTGAAATTGCCGATACAGGTTATAAAGAGGATGTGGTTGAAATGTTGGAATCACTCCTTGAAGATGCTAAAAAAGGTGAGATATTAGAGGCGGTTGTAATAACTTATCGCCGGGATAAGGCGCATTATTACCAGTACACCGGCTCTGATAACCTTTTCCTTCTTCAAGGCTATCTTGGGAGAATGCTTTATAAGGTAAATCAGCGACTTGACGCAAATATTTATTAGGATGGGCCGTAAAACCCCGTCGTTCAGGGCGGGGAGGATGTCAATAACGCAGTATAACCAGAAAGGAGTTTATTATGGGAGGAATTACCGCAAGCGAAGTAATGGAAGGAATTGAAGTAGCCGGGGAAGCAGTTAAAGGTGTGGAGGCGGTTGTTGACCTGGTGAAAGAAAAGAAAGCCGAAGATGCCGATGAAACGGCTGCACAGCCTACAACCCGTGTTGACGACACAACCTTTCAGCCGGAAGTTGCTGCTCAACAGGATCTTTCAGACCATGCCGAAGAGGGAAAGTCTTCAAACGCCGATGGGCTTCAGGAAGCGGCGGCTGGTGAAACTGCGGCACAGGATGAGGCTTCAAGAATCGGCTAGGAGGCTCCAATGGAGCAAAAAGCCCCGGCTGAATTTCAGCCAGTATTTGCATCATTCACAGAAGTAAAATTAACCTTGTCACGGCTTAAAAAAGCCTTGGCGCAACTAAACTGGAGGGTCAAAATGTCAGACGATTCTGGATTGGACGCATTGACAGCGGCAGCAACAGCGGCAGAAAACGCAATTACAAACGCAGAAACCGCTATGACAAACGCAGTAAACGCTATTAACAATGAAGCTTCCGAAATTACTACTCAGGCCCAAACGATTGCTTCTCTCCAGGCCCAGATTGCAGCCGGAAATCCAATAACCGACGCGCAACTTGCGCCGATAACCGCTGCTCTAACCGCCTCCGCACAAAGTCTTACCACGGCGTCAACGGCTCTTAGCGCCGCTATTCCGGCCCCTGCTCCTGCCCCTGCCCCTGCTCAGGCACCGGCATCTTAACAGCTTCACCAGGGGTTGACATGCCCCTGTTCATGGTGGTAGGGGACCAAAGGATGGTCCGGAGGTCCCCATTTTTTAAACTGAAAGGAGATAACCATGCAAGGTCAAGACCCAGCAGTAAAGCAAGTACCTGAACCGGCGATAGGGGGAAGTCCTCCTGTTACTCAGCCGGCAGAGATATCCACGGTGGTAAATAACCCTACCCCGGTAACATCTACTGGCACAACTCCGCCAGCGGTTCTTACCCCGGCACAAGCTGCTGTTCTGCAAGATCAGATTGCAAAACTTGCAGTTGCCGCTTATGGGGAAGGAACTACTGTCCAACAGGGTGTTTCTTTCCATGTAATTGTTGGCGGACTAGTTCGCCACTCGGTGCTCTACTGATGACTTCCGAAAGTATTGCAGAAATCGCTTACACAACTTTTAAGACTTACAGGGAAGCTTTGGAAGATTTTACAATCCCTGGCTGGTGGGCGCTTAGTAACGGAGCAAAAGACAAATTCATACTTAAAGTAGAGGATGCCATAACCGGCCATTACATGCCGATAGATGAGAGTGCCACGCCTGAAGAGAAGGTAAAACAATCACTTTTCAAGGCAGTTATTGAAAGTCTGAAACCTTTACTGACAGCGGAGTAAATCTTGAAGGGTTTTGACGAAAAATGGTATCAAGAACACATAGTCAAAAAAGCCGGGGCGTCTAAGCGCGTCCTGGCTCCTTCAATCCTTCCAAGTGATTTGCCTTGTCCTCTGGAAGAGGTAGAGCAAGTAACTTTAGCGCAATTCCTTGATTTAATGATGCCTGGAGATTGGTTTCACGTACCAAACGGGGGTATTCGACCTTCTAAAGAAGATAAAAATGGAGTGCGGGTTTCAGTTGAAGCCAAAAAAATGAAGGCGCAAGGAGTGAAAAAAGGTGTTCCCGATGTGTGGATTATCAGGCCAATTATGGGTGCTCCCGGTGTTGTGATCGAATTAAAGCGTCGTAAAGGCGGCACGGTATCACCTGAACAAAAGGAATGGTTAGAACGGCTTAAATCTTACAATTGGATAATATATGTTGCAAAAGGTGCGGATGAGGCTATTCAATTTGTACGGGACACTTACGGGATATAAAATGCCAACAGGACATTATTTTCGTAGACAAATTCATATAAGATTTTGGGCTAAAGTGGATAAGCGAGGCCCGAATGATTGCTGGCCGTGGACTGGAACTACGGATAAAGACGGTTATGGAGAAATACATTTTCATGGGAAACATGATAAAGCCCATCGCGTGTCATGGGAATTACTTCATGGCCCTATCCCTGAAAACATGAAAATATGTCACCATTGTGACAATCCTCCCTGTTGTAATGATGCTCATCACTTTTTAGGCACAACTGCGGACAATAATAAAGATAGAGCGCAAAAAGGACGCAATATTGACAATAGGGGCATAAAACACTCAATGGCAAAATTCAGTTTAGAAGAAATTAAACAAATACGTAAAATTGGCAGAGCAAAAACACTAAGATGTTGGGCTAAAGAGCTAGGTGTTTCAAGCTCTACTGTATGGAGAATACTCAACCATGCCTCCTATTGAGACTATAGACCCTTTTTTATTGCAACAAGCTATAGGAATGGCTGACCCTGATGAATTAAGAGAATTGCAAAATTTAGTTGCAAAAATGTCTCTTCCTTTATTTACACCGCAGCCAGGGCCGCAAACAGCGGCTTATTATAGTGAAGCTGATATTTTATTTTATGGTGGCGCAGCCGGAGGTGGTAAAACTTTTTTATTATGCGGACTTGCTCTAACAGCACATTCAAGATCATTAATAATGCGCCGTGTTGGTACTGAGTTAGATGATATAGTTGACAAATGTATCAATATGGTTGGTCATAAAGAAGGATTAAATAGAAACTATCCTATTACTTGGAGATTCACTGACGGTAGATTTATTGAGTTTGGAGCTTGCGCTGAAATTGGTTCAGAAATTAAACATCAAGGTCATGAACACTCACTCAAAGGGTTCGATGAAATTACACACTTCACTGAAGCCCAATTCAGATATCTTTGCGGTTGGCTCCGTACAACAAAACAGGGTGAAAAATGCCGTGTAGTCTGTTGTGGCAACCCTCCGACTGACGCTGACGGAATGTGGGTTATTGATTATTGGGGACCATGGCTAAATGAAAATCATCCTAATCCTGCTAAAGACGGAGAATTAAGATACTTTGCCATGTTAGATGGTAAAGATTATGAGCGTCCTCATGGTACACCTTTCTACTACAATTGTCCTCATGCAAAATGCCCATACAATAAAATTTGTCATAAGCGTACATGCCCTGAAGGTGGGGAATTTATTGTTCCTACTTCCAGGACATTTATTCGTTCTTGCATAGAAGATAATGTTTTCCTTATGCAATCAGGCTACAAAAAGACTCTACAATCATTACCAGAACCTTTACGCTCTCAGATGTTGAAAGGTGACTTCTCGGCGGGTAAAGAAGCAGATCCTTGGCAAGTGCTTCCCGAAAAATGGGTAAGAGCGGCGCAGGATCGTTGGCAAGCAGATGGATATCGCGGTAAAAAGATGGATTCACTTGGTATTGACGTTTCAATGGGTGGTAAAGACAGGACTTGTCTATGTCCTAGGTATGATAATTGGTATGGGATACCTTTTGAATATCCCGGAGTTTCAATCACTGATGGTAACAAAGTAGCTGAGTTAGCATTCCACCACCTGAAAGATAGCGCACCGATTCATATTGACGTTCTCAACGTAGGTCAATCGGCCTATGATCATATAAAAAACAATGGCTTATATGTAATCCCTATCAACGGTGCGGCTAGTGGAAACGGAAGCGACAGATCAGGGATTCTTAAATTTGCCAATAAACGTGCCGAGATATATTGGAAGTTTAGAGAATCTCTTGACCCGGCATATGGCAGTGAAGTTTGTCTTCCTCCAGGCAACCAGATTAGAGCTGAACTATGCGCTGCTAAATGGGGATTATCTAAGAAATTTGATGGTAAAGGAATTATAATAGAACCTAAAGACGATATCAAAAAAAGGTTAGGGGTATCTCCAGACTTAGGAGAATCAATACTTTATGCTAGTGTTAATACCCCTCGGAGGCAACAATCACCACCTGACGATGAATTGATGCGGATATTACGAGGTCGCGGTAACAGTGGCGGCCCTAGCCCACAATGCGCTTGAAAGGAGCGGAAAATGGAAAAAATTGATAGGAAATTTCGTTTTGTGGCGGTAAACCCTGTAAATAAAAAGGTTTACACAGAAGATAATGCTTTAATACTCTGCGCTCATGACTTGGCTGTACCAACGGCGTTAAGAGCTTACCGGGATGAATGTAAACGGTTGAATGCAAATCCTGAACATATCGAAAGTGTTACTCTTTTGCTTGACAGGGTGCTGCAATTCCAATTGGACAACGCAACTAAAGTGCCAGATACGGTAGGCGCTGAAATACCGATGTGTTTAGGTAAAGAGGGAACCGACTTTGGCAAGGAGCCTCTTTACACGGAGAAAAAGCAACTTGACACGGAACATTTCTTCAAGGATTATAACGAAAGTAATCCATGCGGAAAGAACGGATGCAGCGTTTGTTATCCGCCGAAAGGGGGAGATAAGCCATGATCCGCAAAATAGTTGAGGATTTAATGAAACCTTCAGCAACCGGCGAAAGTGTCAAAGGAATTTATCTCGGCCATGAAGAATATCACATGCTGCTTAATGATGCCGAAATAAAAAATTACAAGCAACCAGGGGTGCAAGAAGGTGAGAATTTCACTATTCACGGCATTCCTGTCTTTGAAGTCAACACTTTCCATCACTACAACGTGGGATAAGTATATCCTTTTACACAAAGAAATGGATTGTCGAGCCTTGGGGAATTAACTTTGCACATGCAAATGACAAAGCTCTTAGTGACTATTTTGCTAAAAAATTTGATGAAATATTTTTTGAAATAATAACTAGGGGTGAAATATGAAAGATGTATTAACTATTGAATCATTTAGGAATGCCGTTAAGGTGCTGATATATAATAACGTTCCTCCTGGAATAGTTAAATCAAAAGCTCAAGCGGCCCGTATGACTCGACAAGACAAGGCTTTCATGGCTATGTTTGGTAGAGAAGGCCGCAAGTGGGAAAAAGGTGATAAATACTATATCTGCTGTATATTTAATGGAGGGGAACATTATGAAAATCCGGGCGCATAGAGGCACTCTAGATGATAGTATGGCTACTGTTGCCGAAATAGAACCTACTCCTGAAGCTATAGCTGAATATCTTACAAAAGAGTGGTTGCAAGGCATGGGTACTGATAGTATTACACCGGCCCTAATAACTCTCGATCATGTTGGATTTGATAAACGTATTGGGTGGGATACATATTATATCCTTTTCAATGGGTGCTGCGTTGGAATGACCGATGGCACTTACTAATTTTGGTGAAGTTGGTAAAATTGCACTCGCTGAATGGTCGCGAAGAATCATGGATGATATTTTAACTAAAACATTGACAGGTATTCTTTCTCAGCAAGAGCCTGATTTACCAAATATCACCGGCACAGAGTTTGAAAGAATGATGCGAAAATGTGTATATGAAGCTCAATTAGCTAGGAAAGGGAGGGATGATTTATGAAGGCACCGTTAAAAGAACGCCATGTCAACGCAGTAAACGCGCACCAATGGCTCTGCACACAAAAAGTTGATCCTGACTTGGTTCCTTACCTTTGCCCTGATGGTCACATGCTCGTTGCCCGTGAGGAAGGTCTTTACTGCCAAGCCTGTGGTTATACTACAGATACCGTCACTTATCCCGGCAAAATGAACGTAACCGGGAAAATAAGAAAGCCCGAAGAATAAAAAGTTTGACAAATTTTTATTAAAAAGGTATTTTCTCCGCATGGCAGGGTTATACGAGACAGTCCACGCATGGTGTAAGAAGCCTTTTCTTCAAGGCAAATGTAAACATTTTCGTCATCCAGTACCTAACCAGCGCCCGAATGCTGAACAAATCAAGGAATTTAACCTCTTTAAATGTGACGCTTGCCAAAAATGGTACTCAGCTTTATGAAAAAGTCAGTAGCAAAAGAAATAGTGGACATTTTAAAACAATCCGGTAAGATTGCTGCTGAATATACAGGTAAAGTTTTAATCACAGTAGACATAAGCCAAGGGGGTGTTAATAATGCTCACTTGCTAATTAACGAAAAACTTAATTAAATCGGATTCGATTAGTCCCGCCTCTTCGCAGTAAGGGGAGGATTGTCACGAAAGGCCGGTTGTAAGGGAATTATCCCTTGCTTCCGGCTTTTTTCATTTTCAAGGCGATTTATGGCTGATGAAGAAGTAAAAAAACCCGATAGGGGAGATTACGTTGCACCTATTGATGAAGTAGGGGCTTGCTGTGACGAGTTTGAACGATGGCTCTTCTATATGTACAATTCGCACAGGGATTATGTGGAGCGTGCTAATCGTAATTTCCGTTATTATCTTGGTGGTGGGCGTCAATGGTCGGATGCAGACCGTCTATATTTTGAGAATGTTTTGTTTCGTCAATGCCATGAAGAAAATCATATCCATCCGGCAGTACAAACCGCAGTTGGAGAGCAAATTTTTACCCGTGCCGATATAACGTTTATGCCTCGTAAGGGTGAATCATCCGAAGTAACAGCAAAAGCTCTTTCTCAATTTGCGTTATACGTTCAAAAAGATAATGGTTATCACCGGCTTGAAAAGTCATTATGGAAAGACGGTCTTATCTTCCAGCGGGGTTACTTGGATATCCGAATGAAGTTCGATAGGAATCTTCAAGGCGATATCCTGATTCAGAATCGCAACCCCCTTACCGTAATGCCAGACCTTTTTACAGAATCATACGATCCTCAAGAATGGAACGAAGTCACAACGTTTTATTGGCTTTCACTCGATCAAATAGAGGGGATGTATGGTAAAAAGGCTAGAGATCATGCCGAATTTACCCACGGTTTCTATAACGACAATCCCTGGACTGATGATTTTCCTCACCACACTCTGCTTGATATGCGCTATGGGTTTGGTGTTGCCGGCATAAGAAACATGTACGAACGCCGGGAAGCTGGCGAAAACAGGTTAAGAATAATTGAACGTCAATATTACAAGTGGAGTATAGCGGATTGTTACGTAAATCCAAAAACAGGAGATTGCCAGATAGTCCCTGAACATGTAGAAAAGGAAGAATCAGAGAAAAAAGCCTCGGAAATGGGCTATGTAGTAGAAAAAGTTAATATCAAGCGTGTCCATTGGAGAGTATGCACCCGCTTTTGCATGTTGCATGATACATGGTCGCCGTACCGTTCTTACACTATTATTCCTTTCTTTTATGAATTTCATTACGGAACAACGTTAGGCATGGTCGATAATGCCATTTCACCACAAGAACTTAGAAACAAGTCACTTTCAAACGGCATTCATATAATGAACACAAGTGCAAATTCAGGATGGTTGCTGCCTCAAGAGGGAGAAAAGAGCACTCTTGTTGGTATGTCACCAGAAGACTTGCAGGATAAAGGCGCGAAAACAGGGATTGTCATTCGTTATGATAAAGATATTGGCAAACCTGAAAAGATCACGCCTAACCAATTCCCGGAAGGGTTAAGGTATCTTGTCGAAATAGGAAAACAGGGTGTCCATGATGTAACCGGCATACAGGCCGCAGATGAGATGATACGCAGTCACCAGGCTGGCGATTCTTTACAAAGTGGCATGTTCCAAAGTAAGTTGGCTATGGCCGATCCGCTAGACAATCTTGAATTTACCCGGTCGCTGGTAGGTCGGAAGATAATCGAATTAGGTCAAGATTTTATAACTGCTCCCAGACTCTTCACTATAACTGATGTTGATGAGTACGGTAAAGAAAAACAAGAATCTATTGCTCTTAACCAGGTGCAGGCCGATGGCACTATATTGAACGATATCACGGTTGGAGAGTATGACGTGGTTGTTGCTACTAGGCCGACAGCTAGAACATGGCTGGAAACTCAGTTTAATGAACTGAAAGCTTTGAAAGAGCTTGGAGTTGATATTCCTGATGATGAAATGGTTCTCCGGTCGAACATTGATAAAAAACACGAACTGGCTGAAAAGATGGGTCAACCTAAAGACGATGGCGGCGCGGCTCAGATGAACATGCAGTTGATTCAAGCCAAAGTTAAGAAAATGATGAGTGAAGCGAACGCGACAGACGCAAAGGCAATAGAATCATACATACAATCAATATTCGGTAGCGTCCATGCAGCGCAAATTCTATCTGCGGTTCCAGGTTCCGCGCCGATTGCCGATGAATTGTTACTCTCGACAGGGTTTAAAGATGCGCAAATCCCGACTCCTATAAGCGGGTCTGGCCATATTGCTGATATACCGCCAAATACACATCCCAATTTCCCCGCGCTTCCTCCTTCTGCAACAGCGGGTACAGATGCCGGAATTGAAGGGGGAGCAACGGCATGATAAAAACTATCGCAGGGGGTAGACCCATGATACCGAAAGAAGAACAGAAGATTAATGGTTTTCATCGTTGGGATGTAAAATCGGCTATGGAATGTATCGGACGCGCCAAACAGATTGAAGCCGATACAAAAATGATGGAGGCAATCGGCATGCTTGCCAAAGAACGCCTTGAAGAACTAGGGCATGTTCTCCACCATGTCGATATGGCAAAGAGTAAGAAGTAACTTTGATTTTATAGGAGGTAACAACAATGTCCGTAATTCATGAAGGTGATAATTTTACGCCCGAAGATAGAGGCGATGTTCTCACTGAAGACCAGTTGAAAATTGATAACCCTGATGGCCTGATGACTCTGCCCCCTGAGTTTTCTCCTAAATTTCTCGCGGAGTTGGCTAAACTGGCTCCTGAAAACAAGGAAGCGGCGGTAAACGCTGAGGCGGAACGCCTAGCGGCAGAGAAGGAAGCGGCTGATAAAGCTGAGGCTGACAGGCTGGCGGCTGAAAAGTTAGTCGAGGAAGCAAAGGATCTGGAAAAGAAAGGGTTTATCCCCCAAGGCCGGTTTAATGAAATTAATGAAGCCAAAAAGACTGCTGAGGAACGGGCGGCGGCTACTGAGGCTGAAAACAAGTTACTCAAAGAACAACTTGAACTTGCCAAAAAAGGGGAATTGAAACCTGAAGTTAAAGTAGACCCTCTTGAACAAATGGAAAATCAAGTTGTTGAGCTTGATCTTATCAAGCAGGCTGCCCTTGCTGATTACGGGTTTGACTCCAATGAATACCGTGAAGCGGTAAAGCAATACAACAAAGGCAACCGTCAACTGATGCAGATGGAGGCCGATGTTAGGGCGGGTAATGCGGTTTCCGGCCTCAAGGGGGAAAATGCGGCGCTGGCGGCTGTGAAATCTGAACTTGACGAAGTGGCTGAAGCCGCCTATGAAGTCTATCCTTTCCTCAATAAAGCGGCTGAAGGTTTTGATGAGGAAGCAATCAACGATGTTCTGGAACTTCGCAACGACCTTATGGACGCAAAAAAAGCCGATGGATCCCCGAAATATACGGCGGGTCAAGCACTTCAGAAGGCGATTGACAAACTTGCTCCCGGCCATGCCTTGCGTATAGGGGCGGTAACTACTCCGCCTGATGGTGAAACGGAAGCGCAAAAAACGGTAAGGGAAGCCCGTGAAAAAGAACAACGGGACAAAGCGGCTGCGGCCTTAAAGAACCAACCGGCATTCATTAAGGGCAAAACAGATGATGGCGGTCTCAAGATAGATGTCAATAAAATGACGCCTAAAGAGATTGCTGATTTACCGAAAGAACTTCGGGACAAATTGAACGGTAATGAACTTACCGATGAAGAGAAAAGACGGGCGGCATAATACCGCACAATTATATCTGTAAAGGAGAAAACCAATGTCCGATGAAACTCAGAAAGACCCTGCGGTTAATACCGATCCAGAGCAAGAAGAAACCCAAGCGCCTGCACAGGATGAGCCGGAAGCATCTCCGCCACTTCCTCCGCCTGCTTATGATGCGGAGATTCAAGAATTGACTCAGCGCCTTGAGTTGGCTGAATCACTTCTTGAAACGCATGAAGGGTTCCTCAATAAACAACCAGGATATGCTTACCACAAGTCCTGCAATTCTTAGCAGTATCCGCCTTGGATGGCGCAAAACTTCCCGGTGAAACCGTTACCACCGTAATGTGAACGTTTCCGCCAATGCACATGGCGTAAATCAGGTGCAAATCAAAAGTAATTTGAAACGACACTACTAACGGAGGTAAATTTTATGGGTTACACAAATTTCGGGTTTCTGTCACCCGACAATATTAAAGTTTGGCAGAAAGAAACACGCCATGAATGGGAACGGAAGAGTTGGATACTCCCCCGTTTCGGAGGCAAAGGAACCGGTTTCCCGATTGAGCATATCACGGATATCAAGAAGATGCTCGGCGGCGGTACTGAATGCTTGATGCAGTTAGTTAACCGTGTTACCAATGACGGTATGGTCCTCTCTTCGGCTGGCAATCTCGAAGGGAATGAATACGAACTGCAAAAAAGTGATCAGAAAATCCGAATTGACGGCATTGCCAACAGTTTCAAGCACAAAGGCAAATTGGTTGCACAGACCGAAGTTGCCGACTTCCGGGAAGAAGCAAAAATCGCGGGTACTGATTGGGGCGCCGACCGTCTTGACCAACTCGTAATGCTTACTCTTTCCGGCATTTCCTATGCCTACAACCTGAACGGCACCCTGCGTGGCGAATACGACAAGTCCGGCAACTATATTGTCGATACGACTTTCCAAACGCTCACTTTCGCTCAGGATGTAACCGCCCCTTCCTCGATGCGGCATCTTATGTGGGACCCGGTCGGGCTTCAACTCGTTCCGGGTAATACCGCCTCAATCACACAAAATCCGGCAACCTTCAGTTACCAAGCCCTTGTCAACCTGAAAGCCTATGCTCGTACCCATAGGGTGAAACCGCTTATGCAGGGTGGCAAAGAGTGGTATATCCTTATGACCACACCTTTTGCCCTTGCAATGCTGAAACTTGACCCTGAGTTCCAGAGAGCTATCATCCAGGCCGGTGTGCGTGGAGACGAAAACCCGTGGTTTACCGGTGCCAATGTCCGTGTAGACGGTCTAGTTATCTACGAAACCGACTTTGTTTACACTACAACCGGCGCGGCCAATGGTTCTAAGTGGGGTTCCGGTGGCCTTGTTGATGGTGCCAGATCTCTTCTTCTCGGCGCTCAGTCACTTGGCATTGCCGACTTGGAAGATTGGGAATGGGTTGAAAAACGTTTCCAGTACAATCAACATCCCGCCGTTTTCCTCAGCAAAATGTTTGGTCTGAAAAAACCGGTGTACTACTCGACCACGGATGTAAGTAATCAGGACTTCTCCGTTATCGCGTTCGATCACTACACCATCGGCGGTGGCGCACTCGGCGTAACCGGTCTCATTTAACATCAACTCGACGGCTAGCCCGGGGTGAAAGCTCCCGGCTCTCGTCTATCACTTTTTCATGGAGGTAACAATGAAATCCATAATCACAGCATTCGTAATTCTCGGTTTGATTGCGCTTGCTAGTTTTTCACAGGCCGATAGCAACTATGGCTATAATGGCAATCCGGCTGCTGTTGTTGGAACGACTATTTTTTCCAATTACAGCGCAGCAAACGGCACAGCGGT
>Ga0326727_10012680_pt1 | contig 19103 bp, 16 predicted proteins | sample MB2enrmetagenome_FD_207643 | JGI IMG/M metagenome (GOLD analysis project Ga0326727, IMG submission 207643) | Lab enriched peat soil microbial communities from McLean, Ithaca, NY, United States - MB29MY | ecosystem: Environmental > Terrestrial > Soil > Wetlands > Peat | place: USA: New York...
AACCTCGTCCGCCTCGGTAAAGGCAAACGGTCAATCAAAACAATGCGCAAGGTCGCCGGTTGGAACCCCGCCGAACTCCACCGCATCCTCTCACCACAACTCTGTTAACCTGGACTCGTTGCCGTGCCCTCACGCCAGCCCGTACACCGCCCGCGCATTGGCGTTGAACACCATCCGCCGCTCCGCCTCGGACAGCCGGATGGGCAAAGCGTCCTCGGCCGTGTCCATCTCCCGGTCCGGATAGCCGGATGCGAACAGAATGCGGTCCCAGCCCACCCAGTCGATCACCCGGCGCAACTCCTCCGGCCGTTCCGGCGCATCGGCCGGCTGGGTGGCGAACCAGAAATGCCGGCGCACCGACTCCGATGGCGGGCTGGTCAGATGCGGCACCTCGTCGCGCATCCGCGCCCAGGCATGGTCGAGCCGCCAGCACAGCGACGGCACCCAGGCGAAGCCCGCCCCCAGCATCACCACCCGCAACGAGGGATGCAGTTCGAACACCCCTTCCGTCACCAGGCTGACCACCACCGCCTGGTGCGACAGCGCCGCCGCGTGCCGCTCCTCCAGGGCGAAGCTCGGCCAGCCCGCGGCGCTGGCCGGGCGGCCGTTGCAGCCCGAAACATGCAGCCCCACCGGCAGGTCGTGCCGCACGGCGGCGTCATACACCGGCCAGTAGCGGCGGCGGCCCAGCGGCTCGATGGCGTGCGTGACCATGGCGACCTCGGCGAAACCGGCATGGCCGGCCCAGCGCTCGATCTCCTCCGCCGCCGCCTCGGCATCCTCGCCCGGCACCATGATGGCGGCCTTCAGGCGCTTCTCCCGGCCGGTCCAGTGTTCCGCCGTCCATTCGTTCAGCGCCCGGCACAAAGCGGCGCCGAGTTCCTGGTTGCGCTGGTCCATGCCCGGCGGGAACAGCAGATGCAGCATCCCGTACTCGACGCCGCCGCGGTCGAGCAGGTCGGCGCGCAGGATGCCGAGTTCCGCGCCCGGCGGCCCGGCATCCGCCGGCCAGGCACCGGCGCCCGCCCGCGGGCGGGCGCTGAGGAACGCCGCCGGCTGGCGGCTGCCGTAATGGTCCAGATGGTCGCGCCAGCGCCGCGACAGATAGGGGTAAAGATCCTTCAGCGAGCGCACCGCATAGCGGATGTCGCAATCGATCACAGGACCGCCCGCGCGGCCCGGTTTCCCGCGCAGGGAAGCCGGGGCCGGACTGTCGTCGGGACTCATGGCGTCGTCTCCCCGGCCACCGGCTTGGAGGCGCCCAGACGCGGATAGGTCTCGCGCGGGTTGTCCGCCAGCACGCGGCGGCGCAGCGCCGCCGGGAAGCCGGGAGGGAAGGCGTCGTGCCCCTCGAACTGCCAGTGCGGATAATCGGTGGAAAACAGCAGCATCTGCTCCGCCGCCAGCTGGCCCAGCAGATGGGCCAGGTCGCGCGGCTCGGGCGGGGCGTCGGAGGGTTGCAGCGTCACCCGCACATGCGCGCGGATGATGTCGGCGGGGGGCCGGTCCACCCAGGGCAGTTCCGCCCGCATCGCGCGCCAGATCTTGTTGGCGCGCCACAGAAACGCGGGCAGCCAGGTGAAGCCGGATTCCAGCAGCACCACGGTCAGGCGCGGATGCCGGCGGAACACCCCCTCGCTGACCAGGCTCAGCAGCTGCGCCTGGAAGGCCAGCGAGGTGGTGACATAATCCTCCAGGTGATAGGAGGGCCAGCCGCCGCTGGTGGTGGCATGGCGCGCGGCGGTGCCGGCATGGATGGCAAGCGGCAGACCATGCCGCTCGGCCGCCGCCCAGACCGGCCAGAGCACCGGCTTGCCCAGCGGCATGTCGCCCATGGCCAGCACCATCACCTGCACGAACCGCGGATCGCCGGCGCGGCGCTCGATCTCCGCCACCGCCAGGTCGGGGTCCTGGAGCGGGATGAGGATGGAGGCGCGCAGCCGCGGCTCGCGGCCGAGCCATTCGGCGGCGATCCAGTCGTTCAGCGCGCGGGCCAGCGCCGCGGCCAGGGCGCCGTGGCCCAGCGCCTCGATGCCGCACAGGCAATTGAGAATGGCGGTCTGCGTGCCGAAACCGTCGAACACGTGCGCACACAGCGCCGGCAGGTCGGCGCCGGGCCCCCCGCCATCGGCGGGGCGCCAGTCGGCGCGGCCATGCGCCGGCGCGCCGGGGGGAAAACACATCAAATCGAGCCGGTCGATGCGGCGGGCCGTTACTTGCGCGCGCCAGTCATCGTCCAGATAGGGCAGCAGCGCCGCCATGCCGGGCGGTGCCGGATGCACGTCGCAATCGACGCCGCCGAGGGTGGAGGCCCTCATGTCGCCTTCTCCTGGCCCGGCACGCGGGCGAAATAAGCTACACCCGGGGGAGGGGCCGGTCCATACGGCTTGGTTGCGGCCAGCCGGGGCAGTGCCCCGGCCGCGTATCAGGCCGTCCGCTCACGCCAGGCCGCCAGCAGCGTGAAAGCCACCGCCAGCAGGCTCGGCCCGATGAACAATCCAAGAAAACCGAACGACAGGAATCCGCCGAACACGCCCAGGATAACCAGCGCCAGCGGCATCGCCACGCCGAAACTGATCAGCACCGGCCGGACCACCTGGTCGGCGGCGCTGACCAGCCCGCACCAGCCGACCACGAAAAGCGCCCAGCTCAGCGAGCCGTTATGGAACAGCCACCAGGCGCAGCCGAAGCCGATGACATAGATCAGCGGCGCACCGATCTGGCTGAGCGACAGCAGCAGGGTCATGAAGCCGAAGGTCGCGGCGCCCTGAACGCCGGCGATGCCGAGCCCCGCCCCCATCAGCACCGCCTGAATGCAGGCGGTGCCGACCACGCCATAAGCGACACCGCGCAACGACGCGCCGGCGGTATCCAGCGCGCCGGCGGCCGCGTCGCCGCCCAGGCGGCGCAGCACGGCACGCAGCTCGCCACCCAGTTCGCGGCCATGCACCCAGAACATGGTGGCCACCGCCAGCGCCAGCACCAGCTGCAACAGGCTGTCGGCCAGCCCCGCCGCCACCGAAACCAGAACGTGCCGCAGCGAGTCGGAATAGGGGGCGAGCGTGGCCGCCAGGTCGAGATCGCCGCTGGCGGTATCGGTCCACAGCCCGGCCAGTTGCTCGCCCACCAGCGGCAGGGTGGCCACCCAGGCCGGCGGGGCGCGCGGCACGGCGGCCAGGAAGGCGTCGATGCGCTCGCTGCCATGGGCGACCTGGTCGGCCAGGCCGGGGGCCAGGATCAGCGCCGGCAAGGCCAGCAGACACAGCGCCAGCAGCAGGAGCACGACTGCGGCGGCGCTGCGCGGCAGCCCGGCGCGCACCAGCACCTCGCGCAACGGCCAGGCGGCCACCGACAGGATGGAGCCGAACAGGATGGCGGTGATGAACGGCCGCAGCACCTCGAACACGCCCAGCAGCAGCAGGGCGATCAGCAGCATCGCGAGGGCGCGCTCGATGGCGGCGACGGTGCCGGCGCCTTGGGTCGGGTCGGGCATGGCGCAGCCTACCCCGTCCACGGCGGATTTGCACCACGCCGCCGGGCGTTTGCCCCCGCCGGGGATTGCCGCTATCCAGCGCCGCCTGTTTCCCTCCACCCGCCCCCCGGGAGCCGCCGCGCCGCCATGATGTATTTCAGCCGCCTCAAGACCGCGCTGGTGCTGGGCGCCTGCGTGCTCGGCGGGCTGCTCTGCCTGCCGAACCTGATGCCCGCCCCGGTTTCCTGGCTGCCATGGCGCACCATCCATCTCGGTCTCGACCTGCGCGGCGGCAGCTACCTGCTGCTGGAGGTCGATATGAACGCGGTGATCCGCGAGCGGCTGGACAGCCTGGCGGATGCGGCCCGTACCGGCCTGCGCCGTGCCGGGATCGTCCGCTTCCTGGTCACGCCGCAACCCGGGCAGAACCGCATTGCGGCACGCATCGACGAGCCGGACAAGCAGGATGCCGCCGCCGCCGCGCTGCGCGAGCTGATCGCCGCCAACAGCCAGGGCCGCGGCGGCCGCGCCGACCTCGACCTCGACAGCCTGCCCGACGGCAGCTTCACCGTGACGCTGTCGCCGGTGGCGCTGACCGAGCGCGGCAACGCCGCCGTGCAGCAATCCATCGAAATCGTGCGCCGGCGCATCGACGAAACCGGCGTGGTCGATCCGCAGATCGCCCGCCAGGGCGAGGCGCGCATCGTGGTGCAGCTGCCCGGCATCGAGGATCCCGGCCGGATCAAGGAACTGCTGGGCAAAACCGCCCGCATGACCTTCCGGATGGTGGCCGAGGACGTCAATCCGCGCGTCGCCGTGCCGCCGCCCGGGGTGGATTTCCTCGCCGACGAAAGCATCCCCGGCAGCAAGATCGCGGTGCGCCGGCGGGTCGATGTGGACGGCGCCAACCTGACCGACGCGCGGGCCGGGCAGAATTCCCAGACCGGCGAGTGGGTGGTGAACTTCACCTTCGATTCGGTCGGCTCCCGCCGTTTCGCCGACATCTCGCGCGCCAGCGTCGGCCACCGTTTCGCCATCGTCCTGGACGACAAGGTGATCAGCGCGCCGGTGATCCGCGAGGCCATCACCGGCGGGCGCGGCCAGATCAGCGGCCATTTCGATGCCAAGTCGGCCACCGACCTCGCCGTGCTGCTGCGCGCCGGCGCGCTGCCGGCGCCGCTGACGGTGGTGGAGGAACGCAGCGTGGGGCCCGAACTGGGCGCCGACGCCATCCGGGCCGGCGCCATCTCGCTGGCCGTCGGCTTCCTGCTTGTCATTGTCTATATGGGTGTCTTCTACGGGCTGTTCGGCCTGTTCGCGAACGTCGCCCTGGTGGCCAACCTGGTGCTGCTGATCGCCGTGCTCAGTCTGTTCGAGGCGACGCTGACGCTGCCCGGCATGGCCGGCATTCTGCTGACGCTCGGCATGGCGGTCGATGCCAACATCCTGATCAACGAGCGCATCCGCGAGGAAGTGCGCAACGGCCGCTCGCCGCTCAACGCCATGGAAACCGGCTATCGCCGGGCGCTGGCCACCATCATCGACAGCAACGCGACCGCCTTCCTGGCGCATGTCATGCTGTTCTTTTTCGGTGCCGGGCCGGTGCGCGGCTTCGCCGTGACCATCACGGTGGGCATCGCCACCTCGCTGTTCACCGCGGTCATGCTGGCACGGATGCTGATGGTGCGCTGGTACGCGGCGAACCGGCAACAGCCCTTGCCGGTCTGAGGAGCACGCCCCCATGTCCTTTCGCCCGCTTTTGCGCATCGTTCCGGACGGCACGCGCATCCGCTTCATGCGCGGACGCTTTTTCGGCGTGATCACGTCGGCGATCGTCTCCACCGCCTCGGCGGTGCTGTTCTTCTACCCCGGGCTCAATCTCGGCATCGACTTCGCCGGCGGCATCGTGATGGAGGCGCGCACTCCCGGCCCGGCCGATTTCGGCCTGTTGCGCACCGCCCTGGCCGCCCAGGGCGTGCGCGAATCCGGCGTGCAGCGCTTCGGCGACGAGAATTCGGTGGCGGTGCGGCTGGGGGTGCAGCCGACCGAGGCCGGCAACCAGGCGATGGTGGCGAAGGTGCGCGCGGCGCTCGAACAGGCCCAGCCCGGCACCCGGGTGGTGCGCACCGACGCGGTCGGCGCCTCGGTTTCGGCCGAGCTGTTCCAGAAAGGCATGCTGGCGCTGGGCATCAGCATGCTGATGATCCTGTTCTATATCTGGTTCCGCTTCGAATGGCAGTTCGCGGTCGGCGCGGTGGTGACGCTGCTGCTCGACGTGACCAAGGCGATCGGCTTCCTCGCGCTGACCCGTTTTGAGTTCGATCTGGTTATGATCGGCGCGATCCTGACCATCCTCGGCTATTCCACCAACGACAAGGTGGTGGTGTATGACCGGATGCGGGAAAATCTGCGTAAGTACAAGACAATGCCGCTGCGGGATTTGATCGACCTGTCGATCAACGAAACTTTGAACCGCACGTTGGGCACGTCGATGACGGTGTTTCTGGCGGCGTTGCCGCTGGCGCTGTTCGGTGGTGCGACGTTATCGGGGTTCGCCTGGGTGATGTTGTTCGGCATTGTGGTCGGCACGGCGTCGTCGATCTACATTGCCGCGCCCATTCTGCTGTTTCTGGGCGAGAACCGGCTGCGCCGCGACGCCGCAGCCCCGGGCAAACCCCCTGCCGCTTAGCTGAACTCTTCCTTGGGAATTGGGGTCCAGGGGGCAACGCCGCCGGGAGCCCCGCGTTGCGCCGCCTGCCGTGGCATGGAAGACTATCCGTATTGCACAACAGAGGGCGTTGCCGGAATGCTGGAAGGTCGGATGGCCGGGTCATACGTGGCGTTGTTGCCGCGGTTGCTTGCCGCCGCGGCACTGGTGGTCCTGACCGTATCCGCACCCGTCCATGGTCGCGCGGCAGCGCTGGAGCCGCTGGAATTCCAGCCCGATGCCACGGCGCCAGACGACACCCTGCCGGAATGGCGACGCAGCCTGCCGAAGGCGCTGACCTACCAGGCGATCGTGATCGGCACGGACCAGTTCCTCTACTGGGCGATCATCACCGGCACGACAGCATCGGAACTGGAGTTCCTGGGCGCCAACGCGCTGACAGGCATCGCCTACTACGTCGCTTTCGACGAACTCTGGCATGATGTCGGGCTCGATCCCCCCCCGGGCGACAGCCAGGTCAATGTCACCAAGGCCATCGCCTACCGGGTGTTCGATACCGCTCGCGCGTTCGGCGTGACGCTTGGGGTTGGCACCTCGCTGACAGGATCGGTGCAGGTCGCCGCCGCCATTGCGGCGACCCGCACCGCTGTTTATGTGCTGCACGATTACGCCTGGTCCTGGTTGGAGGGCCGGGGCGTTGCCCCTGGACCGCACCTGGGGCAATAACCTCAGGGACCAAAACGAGTAAAAGTTTTATGGTTCTTTTTTTTCAAAAAAGAACAAGAGAAGACTTCTTTTAGAAAAAAGAAGCAAAAACTTTTATTCGTTTGTAGCGGACTGTTACGATCGAACTGGTGGATTGTTAGTCCACCCAGCTGGCCAGCCGCCTCGAACACCAAGAAACGGGGTCCGGGGCTGCGCCACCGCCTTCACGCCGCCGCCGATTGTTGAGTCGGCGCAATCAGTGAGGGATCATACCCCGCGGCCCCGGCGATCGCCAGGGCACGTTTATAGTCCGATGCCTCCAGGCGCGGCGTGCGCGACAGCAACCACAGCCGGCGCCGGCGTGGCGTGCCCACCAGCGCCCAGCGGTAGTCGGGGTCGAGCCCCAGCACCCAGTAATCGCCGTTGAACAGCCGGAAGAACGTCACCACCAGCTTCGACCCGGTGGCATCCACCGCCCGTGCCCGCCCATGCACCGATGTCTGCCGCATCCCTGCATTCGCGTTGCGCGCCACGTTGAGCACATCGACGCTGCCGTCCCGCCGGCGCGTATAGGTGGCGGTGACATCGACGCAGCGCCGGCCGAAGCCGTCCTCCTCCGGGTTGGGCAGCCTTGCCACTTCGAACCAGGTGCCCAGGTAACGGTCGAGATCGACCTTCGCCACGGTGGCGGGCGGCGGGCCGGGCGGGGTGGCGCGCAAGCAGGCGTTGCGAACGGCGAGCATCATGTTGGCGATCATGGAAGGCAGTATGGGCATGTCTGGCGCAGTTGCAACGGTTCCCGCGGCCCGGCCGGCTGCATTCTTCCTGCGTCGCCTGACCCTTTGGCGCCTGCTGGTCGCGGCCCTCGCGCTGGCGGGCCTGGCCACGGCGCTGTGGCACCTTCAGGCGGCCTCCGACGGACTTTCCATCCGCGCCGACCATGCCGGCAGCATACCGCTGACAGTGTTCCGGCCCGCCGCCGCCGGCCGGGCGCCGGTGGTGGTGATCGCGCACGGCTTCGCCGGCTCGCGCCAGCTCATGCGCAACTTCGCCCTCTCCCTCGCCCATGCCGGCTACATCGCCGTGACCTTCGATTTCCCCGGCCACGCCCGTAACCCGGCCCGCCTGGCCGGCGGGATTTCCGACGATAACGCCGCCTCCGCCGCGCTGCTGGACGCGATCGGCCAGGTGGTCGCTTATGCCAGGACCCGCCCCGATGGCGACGGCCGGCTCGCTTTGCTGGGCCACTCCATGGCGTCCGACACCGTGGTGCAGTATGGCCGGGCGCACCCCGAAATCGGCGCCACCGTCGCCGTTTCCACCTTCGTGCGGGGCGTGGACGCCGACCGGCCGCGGAACCTGCTGGTCATCGTCGGCGCGCTGGAACCGGACTTCCTGCACCGCGAGGGCGAACGCATCGTCGGCATGGCCTCCGGCGGCGCCGTGGTGCCGGGCGTGACTTACGGCGACAAGGAAGCGGGCACCGCCCGGCGCCTGGTGTTCGCCGCGGGTGCGGAACATGTCGGCGTGCTGTACAGCGGCGATAGCCTGACCGCCGCGCGCGACTGGCTGGATACGATGTTCGGCCGGCCAGCGGAGGGTCCGGTTCCGTCCCCCGGCCGGTGGCTTGCGCTGCTGTTCACCTCGCTGGTCGCGCTGGCCTGGCCGCTGGCGGCCCTGCTGCCGGTGCTGGCCGAACCGCCGGCCGGCGCCGGGCTGCCCTGGCGCCGTCTGTGGCCCGTCATGGTGCTGCCCGCGATCGCCACGCCGCTGCTGCTGCGCCCGCTGCCGCCGGACCTGCTGCCGCTGCTGCTGGGCGATTATCTCGCCCTGCATCTCGGGGTGTACGGGGGGCTCATGCTGGCCGGGCTGGCCTGGATGCGCGTGCCGCTGGCCGGGTTGCGTCCCTCGCGCGCCGTGCTCGCCGCCGCTGCCGCCATCGCGGCCTGGGGCGTGCTTGGCATCGGGCTGCCGATCGACGCCTATTTCACCTCGTTCGTCCCCACCGGCGAGCGTCTGCTGATGCTGCCGCTGGTGCTGGCCGGCACGCTGCCCTGGTTCATCGCCGATGAGTGGCTCACCCGCGGGGCGGCGGCGCCGCGCGGCGCCTATGTGGCGACCAAACTGTGCCTGCTGCTGTCGCTGGCGCTGGCCATTGCGCTGAACCTGCACCGGTTGTTCTTCCTCATTATCATCCTGCCGGTGATCGTGGTTTTCTTCACCGTGTATGGGCTGTTCAGCACCTGGTCCTGGCGCGCCACGCGCCACCCGCTGCCGGCCGCGTTGGGAAATGCGCTGTCGCTCGGCTGGGCGATCGCTGCCACCTTCCCGATGATCGCCCGCTGACGCCGGCCCGCTCTCAAACCCTGCACAGGGGACAACGCCGCCCCGCAACAATCCGGCTCGCGCCGCGCCGGGTCCGGCGGGTAAAAATCGTGGCGATGAAACTCCTGTTGGTCCTCGTGGTTCTGGCGGCTGCCGGCGCCTTTATCTACCCTCCTTATGCCGAAGGCACCGACGGGGCGTGTTCCGCTTTCGAGCACCGCGCCAAGGCGCTCGCCGCCGCGGAGCTTGAACAGAAATCGCGGGAAACCGGCGGCAATCCGCGCCTCCAGCAATGGCTCGCCTTGGCCCAGGGCGTGGCACCCGCCGGACTGTTGGCGGACGCCTATATCCGCGCCCGGTTCCCCGATCTGCCACCGGCGATCGGCTGTACCGCCGCTTACTGGAATAGCATGCAGGACCCCGACCTGCTCCATGCGGTCGCCGGGATCAGGCGGTAAGCCGCGACCAGGCGACATGCACGCATAACGCTCTTGTGTAACACAACATTGCCACCATAAGATGCATCCACACGCTCACGGCGGGAACATGCTACGCTGGCCGCCGAGGTCACGACACCTGCCAAACAAGACACGATGTCAGATAATTCGGGCAGAATGTGCCCGCGAGGGGCGGCCAGTAACGGTTGAACGACTTGAGACAGCATAAGGCAATCCCCGCCCATGATCACCGCACTCTGTTTTGGTCAGGTGCTGACGCCTGACCCTGATCAGGCCGAAAAACCTATGCGAGTGTCGCCGACAATTGCCGCCGTATTGCTGGCGAGCTGTTTTTACCTGAGTCCCGCCGCCGCCCAGACCGTGCCGCCGCTCGATATCGCGCCGGGCCAGGCCGAATCGCCGGCGGCCGCCCAGCCTGGCGGATCCTCGCTGTCGCACTCGGCGTTGAAGGCGATCACCTACAAAATCGGCACCACGGCGGCCAACATCACCATTCTGTCCGCCGCGGCGGGCAGCCTGCTGGCCGGCACGGCTTTGACCGCGCTGGTTACGACGGCCTCGCTGGTGGTTTACGCTGTGAACGACCATCTTTGGGAGAGCTATGTTCCGCCGCCGGTAAAGCAGGACGACATCCATCAGTTCGACATGACCGACGAGTTTTGGCGGACCAGCGAAAAATTTATGACCTATAAAGCGACGACCATCTGGATCAAGGCGGTCAAGCTGGCATCGGTGTATGGTTACACCGGTTCGACGACGACCACGCTGGCAGCCATCACGGCATCCACTGTCGTCAATGCCGGCATTTTTTACGCCAACAACTTCGCCTGGGACTATTATGACTGGTGCATGACCCCGACGCTCCCACCGGCTGCGCCGCCTCTGGTGGCCGCCTCGCCTCCGGAAGCCGCGCCGAAATCCTGAGCCGGTCGGGGCGTTGCCCTGGCCACCCCGAACGCCACGGGCCCCTGGTATCCGTTCCCTGGCCCGTCGCCGATCCTTACCCAAGTTGATCGTTCCGCCCACCCCGGCCATAGTGCCGCCCGTGACCGTCGCGATCGGGCGGATCGCGCCTATCTCACCCGCGCGGGCGCCGGTCGCCCGGTCGTGACGGACATTGGGGATGCTACGCATGCGTAATTTCGACCAGCTGAGCGAGCGCGAAATCCTGGCGCTGGCCATCACCGCGGAGGAGGAGGACGGCCGCATCTACCTCGATTTCGCCGAGGGGCTGCGCGCCGATTACCCGGCCAGCGCCCGCATCTTCACCGCCATGGCCGGCGAGGAAGATACCCACCGGCGTTGGCTGATCGACCTGTATCGCCAGAAATTCGGCGAGCATATCCCGCTGATCAAGCGTGAGCACGTGCGCGGTTTCTACCAGCGCAAGCCGATCTGGCAGCTGCAGCCGCTGAACCTCGACGCCGTGCGCCGCCAGGCCGAGGAGATGGAGTTCGACTCGGCGCAGTTCTATCGCCGCGCCGCCGGCCGCTCGACCGACGCCTCGGTCCGCAAGCTGCTCGGCGACCTCGCCGCCGTCGAAGCCAAGCACGAGCGCCTCGCCGAGCGTCTCACCGAGGTGAACCTCACCGAGAGCGCGCTGGCCGCGGAAGCGGCGTCGGCCCGGCGCATGCTGCTGCTGCGCTTCATCCAGCCCGGTCTGGCCGGGCTGATGGACGGGTCGGTTTCCACCCTCGCGCCGGTGTTCGCCGCCGCCATCGCCACCGCCAGTTCGTGGGATGCCTTCCTGGTCGGCCTGGCCGCCTCGCTCGGCGCCGGCATTTCGATGGGCTTCGCCGAGGCGCTGTCGGACAATGGCAGCCTGACCGGGCGCGGCGCGCCGCTGCTGCGCGGCGTCGTTTGCGGGGCGATGACCACGCTGGGCGGCATCGGCCATACATTGCCGTTCCTGATCCCCGATTTCCGCGCCGCCATCGCCCTGGCCGCGGCGGTGGTGATCGCCGAACTGGCGGCGATCTCGTGGGTTCGGTGGAAATACATGGACACGCCGCTGGTTTCGGCCGCTCTGCAGGTCGGCTTCGGCGGTGCGCTGGTGTTCGCCACCGGCATCCTGATCGGCGCCAGCTGATCCCGCCTGCGGGCCTCCCCGTTTCACGATCCCGGAGCTGACATGAGCGACGCTGCCCTGAACCCCGGCCATGGCCCATTTCGCTATGATCCCCTGACCATAACGCTGCACTGGCTCACCTTCCTGCTGGTGGCGCTGCTGTGGCTGAGCGCCCAGGTCATCGACGTATTCCCGCGTGACGGCGGCCGGGTGGAAGCGCGATCGGTGCATATCCTGCTCGGGGTCACGCTGCTGGGGGTGCTGCTGGTCCGGCTGGGCTGGCGCAAGACTCCCTGGGGCGGCCGGCGGCCGCCGCGGCGGGGGCCGGGCGACCTGGCCGCGCTCGGCTTGCAGGTGCTGATGCTGCTGCTGCTGGGGGGCACGATCCTTCTGGGCCTGTTCAATGCGGCGGTGCATGGCGCCGCAGTTTTCACCTGGGTCAAGCTGCCCCCGCTGGCCCCCGGCTACCCGGACCTGCCTGACATGGTGACCGGATGGCACGGCTTCGGCGCCAACCTGATCCTGGCGGTCGTCGGCGTGCATGCGGCGGCGGCGCTGGGCCACCATTACGTGCTGCGCGACTGCACGCTGCGGCGCATGCTGCCGTTCGGCCGCGTTACCTGCGGCAAGCACGACCACCGCGCTGCGCCCGCGCAGGGCGATTGACGCGACGCGGCGGCGCGCCGCACCAGGGGGTCTCCCCGCCCGGAGAAGCCCGCATGCCGCCCGCCGCCGCCGCTCTTGCCAGCGCCTTGCGTGCGGCGCTGGCCGCGATCCGTGTCGCCATCCTGCCCGACCGGCGGCTTTGGCTGATGGTAGGCTTCGGCTTCGTCGGCGGGCTGCCGCTGGCGCTGTCCGGTTTCACCCTGCGGCAATGGCTGACCGAGCGGCAGATCTCGCTCGGCGCCATCGGGCTGACCGCCAATATCGGCCTGGCCTACACGCTGAAATTTCTCTGGGCGCCGCTGCTGGACCAGATGGCGCCGCCCTTCGGCCTGGCCAGGTTCGGCCGGCGGCGGGGCTGGCTGCTGGTGCTCCAGCCGGCGCTGGCGGGCATGGTGGCCGTGCTGGGGCTGTCCGGCGGCGGGCCGCTCTGGGGAACCCTGAGTGCCGCGGCGCTGGTGGCGTTCCTGTCGGCCACCCAGGACATCGCCATCGACGCCTGGCGCATCGAAACCTTCCCCCAGCGCCTGCAGGGCGCGGCCCTGGCGGGCTATGTGTGGGGCTACCGGGTGGCCATGCTGGTCTCCGGCGCCGGCGCCATCGCCGCGGCCGGCTGGCTGGGCTGGAGCGGGTCGTTCCTGGCGGTGGCCGCACTGCTCGCGCTCGGCATTCCGCTGACGCTGGCCGCCGCCGAACCGGCGGCGCCCCCTCCCCGCCCGCCGGTCGCGTCCGGCCTGGCCGCGCGGGCCCGCACGGCGGTGCTGGAGCCGTTGCGCGAGTTCCTCGGCCGGTCCGGTTCGGCGGCGATCCTGGCCTATGTGGCGCTGTTCAACCTGGGCGAGGCGATGGCCGGGGTCATGCTGGCGCCGTTCTACCGCTCGCTCGGCTTCGACCGCGCCGCGGTGGCGGCGGCGACCGGCGTGCCGTCGCTGATCTGCACCATGGCGGGCATCGCTGCCGGCGGCTGGCTGGTGGCGCGGATCGGGCTGGCGCAGGCGCTGATCTCGACCGGGCTGACCCAGATGGCGGCGATGGCGATGTATGTGTGGCTGGCCTATTCGCACGGCGACCACACGGTGCTGTTCGCCACCGTAATGACCGAGGCGTTCGTCCAGGCGCTGGCGACCGCTTCGTTCGTCACCTATCTGTCCGGGCTGTGCTCGGTGGCGTTCACGGCGACGCAATATGCGCTGCTGACCTCGCTGGCGGCGCTGGCGTCGCATACGATCGGCGGGTTCTCGGGGTTTCTGGCCGAGGCCGTGGGCTGGCCGGTCTTTTATCTGCTGGCGATGGGCGGCGCCGTGCCGGGAATGCTGGTCATGCTGGTGATTTTGCGGCGGTTCCCGCCGGCGGCGAGGTGACGGGGCGGTGTGGTGCAGGTTGACACCAACGAATGAAAGTTTTTGCTTCTTTTTTCAAAAAGAAGCCTTGTTCTTTTTTGAAAAAAAGAACCAAAAAAAACTTTTACTCGTTGTTCGTAAGCTCCGCCACCCGCGCGGTAAACGCCGCGATATGCTGGTCCATATCAAGGTGTCGCTCGGCATAGCGGCGGGCGGCGCGGCGCAGACGCTGGTTTAGCTTGTCGTCCTCCAGCAGCGCCAGCACGTTATTCGCCAGCGCCGCCGGGTCGAGCGGCGGCGTCAGCAGGCCGTTGCGGTTATGCGTGACGAACTCGCGCACCGGATCGACATCGGCCGCCACCACCGCGCAGCCGCAGGCCAGCGCCTCCCGCAACGACCAGGAGGCGACGAACGGGTAGGTCAGATACACATGCGCATCAGACCGCTGCAACAGCCGCAGATAATCGGCATACGGCAACTGACCGGGCAGCAGCACCCGCGAGGCGTCGTATTTGCCGGCCAGTTCGCGCTGGAAATGCGCCCGCCAGGTGCTGTTGGCCAGGCGCTGGCCATAGCTTACGTCATCACCGCCGACCAGCACCACTTTCACGTCCGGCCGCGTCGCCAGCACCGCCGGCAGCGCGCGCATCATCACATGAAAGCCGCGATAGGGCTCGAGGTTGCGGCTGACATAGCTGACCAGCTTCTCGCCCGGCCGCACCACGAAGCGGCCGATCGCGAAAGGTTCCTGGCGGATCTGCGGGGCGGGGCAGCACACATCCAGCCGCGCGCCTTCGGGCAGCACGCCGATCTGCGGCTGCGCCCAGGCCGGATAACGGGTGTGCTGCCAGTGCGTCGGCGTCTGGCCGTGCTGATGCAGCGCCAGTGCCAGCAGGTTGATGCTGTTCATCGCCCGGATGCGCGGGAACTGCGCCACGTCCATCGGGAATTCGGCATCGAAGCCGACATCCTGACCCGCGGTCTGGTAGTAGAATTCGAAATAGCCGAGGAGCGGCGTGCCGGGCCACACATCGACCAGGTCGAGCATATCGCCCCAGCCATGGTGGCCGATGATGATGTCGGGCGAGAAGCCCAGGCTGCGCAGGTTGCGGGCGAGCCCCGCCGCCGCTTCGGCGCGGCGCATGGCGGCATCGAGGTCGCGGATGTTCGGATGCACGCTGCGGGCGGTGCCGGGCTTCTGATAGACCACGCGGCGCACGCCGGGAATGGCGTTGGCGTTCGGCTCCGACATGAAGACGACTTCGTTCGCCTTGTCCTCCAGCAGGTGCCGGATGAAGTGCAGGTACTGGCCCGGGAAATTCTGGTGGACGAACAGGTAGCGCACGCGCGGTCTCGGCGGGGATGCAGCAGCAGGTCGGGCCGGGACCGGCGTTAACGGCTGCGGCGGCGCGGGGCGGAGGGTGCCGCCGGCTCGCGGACCGGCGACTCGGGGGTCGGCGAGCCGGGAGTCGGCACCGGCGCGGCCGGCGTCTCGGGGTCGGGCTTTGCGGCGGCCCTGTCGGCACGGCCGGAAGGACGGGCGGGCTCGGGCGGCGTCTCGCCGACGGATTGTGCCGCCGCCGCCGGCGCCTGGCCGGCCGTACGCGGGCGGATGGTCACGGAAAACGCCTCGACCGGCGCGAGGCTCTCGGCCTCGCAGGCCTCGCCGCCCGGCACCGGGCCGACACTGGCGCCATCCACGAAAGTGGCGGCATAGAAACATTCATGCGTGCCGGCAGTGGCACCGCGCAGGCGTACGCGCAGCCCCAGAATGGGCAGCGCCATGCCGCGGCTGCCGCAAAACTGGCCGCCCTCCACCCAGGGCGAGGTCCAGCCGCGGCCGAGCACGGCCTGATACTCGATGTCATCGGCAGGGATGCCGCCCGCCGGCGCGATGGCGAAGCCCTCGACCCAGCGCTTGCTGCCGCGGTCGCCGATCCAGCCACCCAGGCGGGCACCGACATCGCCCTGGCCCTGCACATGCGCCAGCACATCGACCACCTGCGGCGCGGCCGGCACCGGCGGTGCGGAGGCCGGCACGGCCTGGCGGCCGGGCTCCAGCAGGCGAACCACCTGAAGGCTGGGCGCGGTGGCGGCATCCGCGTTGGGCGCCTGGTAAATGGTCACCAGCACCTGCGCCGGCCCGCCCGCCACCCGCACCAGCGCGGCATCGCCGCTGCCCTGCAGCCAGCCATCCTCGCGGAAGGTGCGGATGCTGACGGCCTCGGGCCGGCCGAGCGGACCGGGCGGCAGTGACAGGCGCACGCCGGGCAGGCCGGATGCCGCCTCGGCGGCGCGCGACGGGCCATGGACGACACAGTAAAGCCCGGCATCCAGGGTCATCAGATGACCGCTCACCTTGAGCTCGGTCATGGCGCGGGCGGTTCGCTGGGCGGCGCTCTCGGCGTCGGACATGCAGGGGGGGATCTCGCTGATGGGCTGTTGGGGCAGACTAGGACAAGTCGTATTGAGGAGATGTTATTGTCCTGTCATTCATGGCCCGCGCGCGGTCGTACTGCAAGCAGCGCCCTGTTGATGGCGTGGGCCGGCAGGCCGAGCGGCAGCACCCAGCCGCGGCCGGTGCGGCGCACCCGTGCCGCCGGTGCGCCGATGTCGAACACCGCCACGTCGAGTCCGGCCTGCCAGGCTTCGCCGAGGGCGAAACACCAGGTTTCCGGACAGACCGACGGCAGAAAGCCAAGCTGCGCCTGCTGCGCCCGGATCTCGTCCACTGCGCGGGCCTCCTCGTAGGGGCCGGTGACGAACACGAAGCCGGTGGCCAGCAGGGCGGCATCGTCCGGCGTGTGGCCGACCAGCACGAACTCCAGCGGCAGGGCGCGCGCGGCGGCATCGCGGGCGCAGGCCAGCAGCACGTCGTAACCTTTCTCCGGCCCGATGCCGCCGACCACACATACGCGGGTGGTCACGCCGGGCGGCGCGGCGGCGCGCGGCGGCAGGGCGGCATCGTCGGTATGCGGCCGCACCACCGGGGCAATCACGGGAACATAACGGCGCAGGCGGGCGGCGGCATCGGCGGAGGGAGCCACGACGCTGCGGGCGGCGGCAAGCTGGGCGGCGGAACGGGCGCGCAGCGCGGCGATGCCGATCTCCTCCTCGATGTTGCGGCCGGCCGCGGCGATGCAGGCCTCGCAGGACGCCGCCGCCGCCGGCTCGCCGCAATAGCGGCGTGACGCACCGAGCAGGGTGATGCGCGGGCAGATCCAGGCATAGTCATGCACATGAATGTCGAAGGGAATGCCGAGACGCGCCGGCAAGTCCATCACCGAAGGGGCGTGGCCGAGCAGGTTATGCACTTCGATCGCCTCGGGGCGGGCGGTGCGCAGCAGGCGCACCAGCGCGGACAGTTCCGACGGCATCGCGAAGCGCAGGTTCGGCGTGGCGGCGCCGGCGGCGTCGCCGACCAGGCAGAGGCCGGGCACATAGCTGCGCGCGCCCGCGGCGGCGCGCACGGGGCGCAGCAGGACCGGCCGGCGGCCGGCGGCACGCAGCGCGTCGCAGCGGGCGCGCACCGCGCGCTCCACGCCGCCGCCGCTGTCATGCGTCACCAGCAGCACGGCCGGCACGCCCGGGCGGGTGTCGGCGCGGAAGCGCGCGGCGTCCAGCAGGCGCCTGGCCTGCGCCAGCGGATCGGCGCGCAGATACGCCGCCACCGTCTCACGGTAGCCGGGGTGCAGGCGGTCCAGCACCGCCGCGTTGCGCGCCAGCAACTGGGCGCGCGCCTCGCCGAACGAGGCGCCGCCGGCATGGGCGACGAACACCCCCGGCACCGCCACATGCCGCCAGCCCAGCCGGCTGGCACGCAGGCAGAAATCGTTCTCCTCGCCGTAGCCCTGGGCAAACAGATCCGCGCGGAACGGCCCGGTGGCGTCGAGGCATTCGCGGCGGATATACATGCAGAATCCGACGGCGGTGGGGATGTCCACCACCCTGCCCTTGCCCACCCGGGCGGCGAGCGCCGCCAGCCGGCGCAGCCCGGCCCGATCGGGCACCGGGTTGGACCGGGCGGAGTCGGGATAGCTGACGATGCTGGCGTCGTTGGAAAGCGGCGTCGCGGTGCCGATGTCGGCGGATGCCTGCACGACGGCGCGCAGCCCCTGCAGCCAGCCCGGCGGCACCAGCGTGTCGCTGTTCAGCAGCACGATGTCCGGTCCGCCAGGCAGAGCGCAGGCGGCGCGAAGCCCGGCATTGGCGCTGGCCGGAAAGCCGCGGTTGCGCGCGTGGCGCAGCAGCGTGATGCGGCGCGCCGCCGCCAGCGCGTCGAGCGCCCCGACCAGGTCGGGGTCCGGGCTGGCATCGTCGATCACCAGAACATGCGTGCCGGGCGGGACGGTCGCCTGCACCGATTCCAGGCAGTCCAGCGTCTGCCGCGTGCCGCCATATACCGGGATCACCACGGCGACCGCGCGATCCGGGTCCGACGGGCAAGCGACGGCGGCGACCGGCGCCGGTGCCCCGGCGGCGGCGACCGGCGACGGGTCGAGCGGACTGCCCATGAGGTCTCGTCCGTCCGGGCCGGTCACATGCAGCAGGCCGCTGGCAGCGGCGAGCCGCACGGCGGGCACCCCGAAGCGGCGCGGGCGGGCCAGCGGACGCGGCGCCTGCACCGCCGTATCCTCGGCCGTCAGGGTCAGCAGGATCGCGCCGGAAGCGGTGCGAACGGTCAGGCGCGGCGGGGTTTCCGGGTCGGCCGGGTGCCAGGCCCAGCCCTCCAGCCCGCCCTCGGCGGCAGCGACAACCCCCTCGACGCGCCGGAAGGCGGCGAGGTCGAGCGGGCTGCCGAGCAGCGCACGTCCCCCCGCGGAAAGCGCCAGCAGGCCGGAAGCGGCTCCGCACGAGATGGTCCCAGGGCGCCCGTCCAGCGTGGCGGCGACCGGGCCATCGGCGATGACGGCGATCTCCCCGTCGCGCCGGCGACCGCACCAGCCCGGAAAGCCGGCGGCGCGGGCGATGTCGCTCGCCCTTGCGTTAAAACCAGGGTCGTCGGGCAGCACGTGGCGCGACAGCAGCGCCTGAAGCGCCGCCGCGGCCGGCCCGGCCTCCTCGCGCGCGCAGGCGAGCGCGAACCAGGCCTCCCGCGCGTCGCACCTGCCTGCCACCGCTTCCAGCAGCGGCGCGGCAAGGGCGCGTTCGCCCAGGCGGAGCCAGGCCAGGCCGAGCGCGTAGCGCAGCGTGTGGTCCTCGGGGGCGAAGCGCCGGGCACGCTCGATCCAGGGCAGCGCGGCCCGGGCATCGCCGGCGGCGAGCAGATCCTGGCCGCGGCGGAAGGCGGCCTGAGCCTGCTCGGCGAACAGTTCGGCGCGGGTCTTTAGCAAGGCAAGACCAGGGCGCTGCCCTGGACCCGCAAGGGGGCAGTGGCCCCCTTGACCCCATTACTATGGGTCCA
>Ga0326727_10012681_pt1 | contig 19102 bp, 15 predicted proteins | sample MB2enrmetagenome_FD_207643 | JGI IMG/M metagenome (GOLD analysis project Ga0326727, IMG submission 207643) | Lab enriched peat soil microbial communities from McLean, Ithaca, NY, United States - MB29MY | ecosystem: Environmental > Terrestrial > Soil > Wetlands > Peat | place: USA: New York...
TGCCGGGCGACAACACGAAGATGACCATCGAGATGATCACGCCGGTGGCGCTCGAGGAGCAGCAGCGCTTCGCCATCCGCGAAGGCGGCCGCACCGTCGGCGCCGGCATCGTCACCAAGATCCTGGCCTGAGCGCATGGCGGAGAGAACACGCGTCTCTCTCGCCTGCACGGAGTGTGAATCGAGGAATTACCGGACCACCCGCAAGCCCGACCTCAAGGGGCAGCTCACTCTCAAGAAGTACTGCCCCACGTGCAAGCGCCACACGGTCCACAAGGAGACGAAGTAAGCCCCCTGGGCGTCACAGGGCGTCCGGGAATAGGGGTTTAGCTCAGTTGGTAGAGCAGCGGATTCCAAATCCGCAGGTCGTGGGTTCGAGCCCCTCAGCCCCTGCCGCAGACCAGAAGCACCAGGACGAGCCACGCCGGACAGCCCGGACGGATCGCCCGAACGGAACGAAAGATGGCCACCGAGGAAGACGTCAAGCAAGAGAAGGCCGAGGACGAGCTCGAGCAGGAAACCCCTGCCGGCGAGACCTCTGCCGCTGACGCCCCCTCGCTCGGCGACAAGGCCATCGTGGAAGCGGACGACGAGGTGCACGACGTCGCGCTGGTGGGGTCTGCCTCGCCCTCGCAGATGGGGACGCGTCGCTTCGTCTACGCGGGCTACTTCGCGGGGGCGATCGGCATCGCCTTCGTGATGTCGAAGATCCTCCTCTTCTCGTGGTTCAAGCTGCAGGCCTGGAAGCCCGGGCTCGGCGAGCCGCGCGAGGACGTGGTGATGCCCGTCGCCGCGCTCATCGGCGCCGGAGCGGCCGTCTACTTCTGGTACCGGACGCGCGCCCGCAAGCTGGCGGACGAGGTCGCGACGGAGATGTCGAAGGTCACCTGGCCCTCGAGGACCGAGGTGACGAACGGCACGTTCGTCGTGATCGTCACGACCGTGGTCTCGACGGTGTTCTTCGCGCTGATGGACAGGTTCTGGGGGTTTCTCACCAATCTCGTGTACGGGGGAAGCTGAGACGTCATGGCCAAGAAGTGGTTCGTCATACAGACCTACTCGGGCTACGAGGCCAAGGTCAAAGAGGCGCTCCTCCAGCGCATCAAGGAGCACCACATGGAGGACCGCTTCGGCGAGGTCCTCATCCCGACCGAGACGGTCACGGAGCAGCGGGCGGGCGGAAAGACGCGCACGCGCCAGAAGACGAGCTTCCCCGGCTACATCTTCGTCGAGATGGAGATGACCGAGGAGGTCTGGCACCTGGTCAAGGACACCCCCAAGGTCACCGGATTCATTGGGGATCAGCGGCCTCGGGAGGTCGCGCCCCCCCAGATCGACGAGCTGCGGAAGAGCATCGTCGAGGGCGCGGTGAAGCCGAAGCCTCGCGTCTCCTTCGAGGCCGGCGACGAGATCCGGGTCATCGACGGGGCCTTCGCGAACTTCTCGGGGACGGTGGAAGAGGTGAAGCCCGACAAGCAGAAGCTGCGGGTCAAGGTGTCGATCTTCGGGCGAGCGACCCCCGTCGAGCTGGACTTCGCTCAGGTGGAAAAGAGGGTCTGAGTTGTCGATGTGCGTCTCCGTGCTAACTGCACGGCGGCAAAACGGACAGAGGCACGGATTGCGTTGACTACGGCCCGCACCGCACCCCGGTGCTAGCGCGGCCCCCGTAGGAGCAGAGGAACCGTCATGGCGAAGAAGGTATCAGGCATCGTCAAGCTGCAGCTGCAGGCCGGCAAGGCCAGCCCCGCGCCCCCCGTGGGTCCGGCGCTCGGTCCGCACGGCATCAACATCATGGCGTTCTGCAAGGAGTTCAACTCCAAGACCGCCAACAGCGACATGATCATCCCGGTCGTCCTGACGGTCTACAGCGACCGCTCCTTCAGCATGCTGCTGAGGACGCCCCCGGTGAGCGTCCTGCTGAAGAAGGCCGCGGGCCTGCCCACGGGCAAGAAGCCCGGCGCCGGCGCCAAGGAGCCGAACAAGCAGAAGGTCGGCCAGGTGACTGCGAAGCAGGTGCGGGAGCTCGCCGCGCAGAAGATGGGCGACATGAACTGCACCGACATCGAGTCGGCCATGCGGACCGTGAGAGGTACCGCTCGCTCGATGGGCATCGAGGTCGTGGACTGACGGTCCACCAGTACCACCGACCCCGGGGAGCACTCCTCGGGCCCACCGGTGGGAGGCTACGGAAAGAAGCCGAGAAGGAGGAGAATGCCGAAGATCCCGAAGAATCGTGCTGCGGCGACCACCCTGGTCGACCCGGCACGCAAGTACAGCGTCGAAGAGGCGTGCGCCCTCGTCAAGAAGGCCAAGTTCGCCAAGTTCGACGAGACGGTCGACCTCGCGGTCCGTCTGGGCGTCAATCCCAAGCACGCCGATCAGATGGTTCGTGGAGCGATCGTTCTACCGCACGGGACCGGAAAGACCGTCCGCGTCCTGGTCTTCGCCAAGGGCGAGAAGGAGCGCGAGGCCCGCGAGGCCGGCGCCGATTTCGCCGGCAGCGACGACCTGGTCGCAAAGGTGTCCGAAGGGTTCCTGGACTTCGACCGCGTGATCGCGACGCCCGACATGATGGGCGCCGTGGGCAAGCTCGGTCGCGTCCTCGGCCCGCGCGGCCTCATGCCCAACCCCAAGGTCGGGACGGTCACGTTCGACGTCTCGAACGCAGTGAAGGAAGCCAAGGGTGGCAAGATCGAGTACCGCGTCGAGAAGGCGGGCATCGTGCACGCGCGCATCGGCAAGGTCTCCTTCAACGAAGCGGCTCTCACCGACAACGCGAACGCGCTCATCACGGCGCTCGTGCGTCAGAAGCCCTCGACCGCCAAGGGCGCCTACCTGCGGAGCATCACCGTCAGCTCCACCATGGGCCCCGGCATCAAGATCGACCCCGCTCACTTCGTGAGCCAGGCCGAAGAGGCATAACCCATGATCCGCGCCACCAAAGACGCACAGATCGGCCAGATCAAGGCCCGCTTCGACAAGATGACGGCAGCCGTCTTCCTCGACTTCAAGGGGATGACGGTGGAGAACGTCACCAAGCTCCGCGCCGAGTTCCGCAAGGCGGGCGTCGAGTACAAGGTCGTCAAGAACACGCTCGTCAAGCACGCCCTCAAGGACGCGCCTTACAAGCAGAAGCTCGACGACGTCCTGGTCGGGATGACCGGAATTGCGTGGAGCTACGAGGATCCCAGCGCCGCCGCCAAGGTGGTCAAGGCCTTCAAGAAGGACCCCGCCGGGGACAAGCTCCACATCAAGGCAGGCCTCATCGAGGGCTCGATTCTCGACGCGAAGGGCGTCGAGGACCAGCTCGCGACGATGCCTGGAAAGAACGAGCTCCGCGCCACGCTGCTCGCGACGCTCCAAGCGCCGCTCCAGAGCTTCGTCGCCCTGCTCGCGGCTCCTGCGCAGAACTTCGCCTACCTCCTGGCCGCGAAGGAACGCAAGGGGTAGCCCCGCAGAACCCTCTCACCTGGCGAGCGACCGGGCTCTCGCCGCAGACAACCCAAAGACTTTCATCGATACGATACGGAGAATTTCATCATGGCAGACATCACGCGTGAGCAGATCGTTGACTACCTTTCCAACCTCCCGGTCATCCAGATCGCGGAGCTGATCAAGACCCTCGAGGACAAGTGGGGCGTCAAGGCCGCCCCCGTCGCCGTCGCGGCGGGTCCCGCAGCGGCGGGCCCCGCGGCTGCCGCTGCCGTCGAGGAGAAGACGGAGTTCAACGTCGAGCTCAAGGAAGCTGGCGGCAACAAGATCTCGGTCATCAAGGTCGTGCGCGAGATCACCGGCCTTGGCCTGAAGGAGGCCAAGGACCTGGTCGAAGGCGCGCCCAAGACCCTCAAGGAGGGTGTCTCCAAGGCCGAGGCCGACGAAATGAAGAAGAAGCTCGAAGAGGCAGGCGCCAAGGTCGAGCTCAAGTAAGTGCTCGACTCGACTGCTTTTTCTTGAAGCGGCGCGGTCAGGGACGGCGCGCGGAAGACCCCTTCCGTCGCGTCCGTCCCTGCTCGCGTTTGCACAATCCTTGCCGCCGACTAGGCTCCCCAGCTCTCGGCGGCGTGCCTTTTGCTTTACGCGGCAGAATTTCTGACTAAGGTCCGCTCCGCCGCGCTCGAGACCTCATCACCCGGCCAGCGCGCAAGCCGGGTGCGCCGAAACTTCGTCCCCGTCCCGCGGTCTGGCCCCCGCGGCACCACGCAACGAAAACTGTAGGAGTAGCGATGGCGAGTGTCATCCAGTCGAACTTCCGCATCCGTAAGCACCTCGGACGTGTCCGGAAGGTGATTGACGTCCCGAACCTCATCGACATCCAGAAGACCTCCTACGACAAGTTTCTGCAATCGAACATCCCCCAGAACGACCGCGCAGAGGTCGGACTGCAGGCGGTGTTCCGCAGCGTCTTCCCGATCAAGGACTTCAACGGGACCAGCGAGCTGGTCTTCGTCAGCTACAACCTCGAGAAGCCCAAGTACGACGTGGAGGAGTGTCGCCAGCGCGGCATGACCTACGCCGCTCCCATCAAGGTGACGACGCAGCTGATGATCTACGACACCCGCGAGGGTGGCGAGCGCATCGTCCGCGACATCAAGGAGCAGGAGGTCTACTTCGGCGAGATCCCGCTGATGACGGACACCGGCACCTTCATCATCAACGGGACCGAGCGCGTCGTCGTCAGCCAGCTGCACCGCAGCCCCGGCGTCTTCTTCGACCACGACAAGGGCAAGACGCACTCGAGCGGCAAGGTGCTCTACAGCGCCCGCATCATCCCGTACCGCGGCTCGTGGCTCGACTTCGAGTTCGACCCGAAGGACATCATGTTCGTCCGCATCGACCGCCGCCGGAAGATGCACGCGACCGTGCTGCTCCGGGCGCTCGGCTACTCGACGCAGGACCTCCTCAACTACTTCTACAACACCGAGGAGGTGTACCTCGACAAGGGCGGCAAGTACGCCAAGTCCGTGGAGTTCGATCTCCTCGCCGGCCAGCGCGCGACGCGCGACATCAAGGTCGGGAGCGAGGTGGTGGTCAAGAAGAACACCAAGTTCACCAAGGCAGCGATCAAGAAGCTGCGCGACTCCAAGATCGACCGCCTGCCCATCGACGTCGAGGAGCTCCTCGGCAAGGTCGCGGCGCACGACGTCGTGGACAAGGAGACCGGCGAGGTCGTCCTCGAGGTGAACGAGGAGGTGACCGAGGCCAAGCTCGAGAAGCTCCGCGAGGCGGGCATCGAGCAGTTCAAGATCCTCTTCATCGACGGCCTCAACGTCGGCTCCTACCTGCGCGACACGCTGCTCGCGGAGAAGGTGAAGACGACCGAGGACGCGATCATGGAGATCTACCGGCGTCTGCGCCCGGGTGATCCCCCCACGCTCGAGACGGCGAAGACGCTGTTCCACAACCTCTTCTTCAACCCCGAGCGCTACGACCTCTCCAAGGTCGGCCGGCTGAAGCTCAACTACAAGTTCTACCGCGATCTGCCCGAGGATCAGCGCCCGTCGCTCGACACCGCGGTGCTCACGCCGCAGGACATCCTCGAGACCGTCCGCCACCTCATCGAGCTGAAGAACGGCCGCGGCTCGGTGGACGACATCGACCACCTCGGCAACCGCCGTGTCCGCGCCGTCGGCGAGCTGATGGAGAATCAGTATCGCATCGGCCTGGTCCGCATGGAGCGCGCCATCAAGGAGCGCATGAGCATGTCGCAGGAGATCGACACGCTCATGCCGCACGATCTCATCAACGCGAAGCCGGTCAGCGCCGTCGTGAAGGAGTACTTCGGCAGCTCGCAGCTCTCGCAGTTCATGGATCAGACCAACCCGCTCAGCGAGGTGACGCACAAGCGCCGCCTCAGCGCGCTCGGCCCCGGCGGCCTCACGCGCGAGCGGGCCGGGTTCGAGGTGCGCGACGTTCACCCCACGCACTACGGCCGCATCTGCCCCATCGAGACGCCGGAAGGTCCGAACATCGGCCTCATCGCGTCGCTCTCGACCTTCGCCCGCGTGAACGAGTACGGCTTCGTCGAGACGCCGTACCGGCGCGTGGCCGAGGCCAAGATCACCGACGACGTGTCCTGGTACTCCGCCCTCGAGGAGGAGGGGAAGTACATCGCCCAGGCGTCGGCGAACATCGACGAGAAGGGCAAGTTCCGCGAGTCGCTGGTGAGCGCACGCCTCAACGGCGACTTCCACATGGTCACGCCCGACATGATCCAGCTGCTGGACGTCGCGCCCAACCAGATGGTGAGCGTCGCCGCGGCGCTCGTGCCCTTCCTCGAGCACGACGACGCGAACCGCGCCCTGATGGGCGCGAACATGCAGCGCCAGGCCGTGCCGCTCATCCGCAGCCACGCCCCGTTCGTGGGGACGGGCATGGAAGGCAAGCTGGCGCGCGACTCCGGCGTGTGCACGCTGGCCCGCCGGGACGGCATCATCGAGAGCGTCGACGCCACGCGCATCGTGGTCCGGCCGGACTCCGACAAGCCGGAGATCCCCGACATCTACCCGATGATGAAGTTCCAGCGGTCGAACCAGTCGACTTGCTACAACCAGACCCCCATCGTCCGCGCGGGCGACAGGGTCAAGACCAGCGACACGCTGGCCGACGGTCCGAGCACCGACATGGGCGAGCTCGCGCTCGGGCAGAACGTGCTCGTCGCGTTCATGCCCTGGCAGGGCTTCAACTTCGAGGACTCGATCCTCGTCAGCGAGCGCATCGCCAAGGACGACGTGTTCACCTCGATCCACATCGAGGAGTTCGAGTGCGTCGCCCGCGACACCAAGCTCGGCAAGGAGGAGGTCACGCGCGACATCCCCAACGTCGGCGAGGAGGCCCTCAAGGACCTCGACGAGTCGGGCATCGTCCGCATCGGCGCCGAGGTGAAGCCGGGCGACATCCTGGTCGGCAAGATCACGCCCAAGGGCGAGACGCAGCTCTCCCCCGAGGAGAAGCTGCTCCGCGCCATCTTCGGCGAGAAGGCCGGCGACGTCCGCGACAGCAGCCTCCGGGTCCCGCCCGGGGTGAGCGGCATCGTCATCAACGCCCGCGTGTTCTCGCGCAAGGGCACCGAGAAGGACGAGCGCTCGAGGGAGATCGAGGACCACGAGCGGATCCGCTTCGAGCGGATGCGCGACGAGGAGATCAAGATCCTCCGCGACTCCTTCTACCGTCAGATCAAGAAGCAGCTCCTCGGCACCACGACCGTGGGCAAGCTGGTCGACGACAAGGGCAAGGTGCTCCTGCAGAAGGGCGCCGTCATCGACGAGGAGACGCTCGAGACCGTTCCGCGCAAGTACTGGACGGAGCTGCCGCTCGAGGGCGCCGAGGAGATCGCGCAGAAGGTCCGCGAGCTCGAGGAGATCGTCACGCTGCGGGAGGAGCACTTCCGCGACAAGATCGATCGCCTCACCAAGGGCGACGAGCTGCCGCCGGGCGTCATCAAGATGGTGAAGGTCTACATCGCCATCAAGAGGAAGCTGCAGGTCGGCGACAAGATGGCGGGGCGCCACGGCAACAAGGGCGTCATCTCGCGCATCCTGCCGGAAGAGGACATGCCGTACCTGCAGGACGGTACGCCGGTCGACATCGTCCTCAACCCGCTGGGCGTGCCGAGCCGCATGAACGTCGGGCAGATCCTGGAGACCCACCTGGGCTGGGGCGCGCGCGTCCTGGGCGCCCAGCTCCGGTACATGCTCGAGGAGAAGTTCGGCGCGAGCTCGATGCGCGACCACATCAAGAAGATCTACGACGGCGACGAGGACATCGCGAAGTGGCTGGGCAAGCTGTCGGACGACGACGTCCGGTCGGTTGCCAACAAGCTGAAGCGCGGCATCCACTACGCCAGCCCGGTCTTCGACGGGGCGCAGGAGAGCCAGATCAAGAACACCCTCGCGCTGGCGGGCCTGCCCACCAGCGGACAGACGGTGCTCTTCGACGGCCGCACGGGCGACGCGTTCGATCAGGAGGTGACCGTGGGCGTGATGTACATGCTCAAGCTCCACCACCTGGTCGACGACAAGATCCACGCGCGGTCCATCGGACCCTACTCGCTGGTCACGCAGCAGCCGCTGGGTGGCAAGGCGCAGTTCGGCGGACAGCGCCTGGGCGAGATGGAGGTGTGGGCCATGGAAGCGTACGGCACCGCGTACGCGCTTCAGGAGTTCCTCACCGTCAAGAGCGACGACGTCCAGGGCCGCACGCGCATGTACGAAGCCATCGTCAAGGGCGAGTACAACCTCGAGCCGGGCCTGCCCGAGAGCTTCAACGTCCTCATCAAGGAGCTCCAGGCGCTCTGCCTGAACGTCGAGCTGATCGAGCCCGGCAACGCGCTGATGCGCCCCGACCACGCCGCGGAAGAGTGAGAGAACGGGACGGCGCGAAGACGGGAAGCTCGACCATCCGACTTCCCGACTTCCCGTCTTCCCGTGACCCCTCTCCTCTCCCCCTAGAGTTTCAAGACCTTCGTCACGGCAGCAGTCAGAAAGAGGAATACCCCGATGCGCGACATCTTCAGCTTCTTCGAGAAGCCCAAGGATCCGCTCTCCTTCAGCGCGATCCGTATCTCGCTCGCGTCGCCGGAGAAGATCCGCGAGTGGTCGCACGGTGAGGTCAAGAAGCCCGAGACCATCAACTACCGGACCTTCAAGCCGGAGCGGGACGGCCTGTTCTGCGCGAAGATCTTCGGCCCGGTGAAGGACTACGAGTGCAACTGCGGCAAGTACAAGCGCATGAAGCACCGGGGCATCGTGTGCGAGAAGTGCGGCGTCGAGGTCATCCAGAGCAAGGTCCGCCGCGAGCGCCTCGGCCACATCAACCTGGCCACCCCGGTCGCGCACATCTGGTTCCTCAAGTCGCTGCCCAGCCGCATCGGCAACATCCTCGACATCTCGCTCAAGGACCTGGAAAAGGTCCTCTACTGCGAGAGCTACATCGTCATCGACCCCAAGGAGACGGGGCTGGCGAAGGCCGAGATGCTCAGCGAGGAGCGCTACATGCAGCTCGTCGAGGAGTACGGCGACGACAAGTTCACCGCCGGCATGGGCGGCGAGGCCATCCTCGAGATGCTCAAGCAGGTGGACGTCCACACGCTGAGCGAGACGCTGCGCCAGGAGATGCGCGCCGCGACCAGCGAGGCCAAGCGCAAGAAGATCGTCAAGCGCCTGAAGGTGTGCGAGGCGTTCCGCGAGAGCGGCAACCGCCCGGAGTGGATGATGCTCACGGTGGTCCCGGTGCTCCCGCCGGACCTCCGCCCGCTGGTCCCGCTCGACGGCGGCCGCTTCGCCACCAGCGACCTCAACGACCTCTACCGCCGCGTCATCAACCGCAACAACCGCCTCAAGCGGCTGCTCGAGCTGAACGCGCCGGAGATCATCATCCGCAACGAGCGGCGCATGCTGCAGGAGGCGGTCGACGCCCTGTTCGACAACGGCCGCCGCGGCAAGACCATCACCGGCCCCAACAAGCGCCCGCTCAAGAGCCTGAGCGACATGCTCAAGGGCAAGCAGGGGCGCTTCCGCCAGAACCTGCTCGGCAAGCGCGTCGACTACTCGGGCCGCTCGGTCATCGTGGTCGGCCCCACGCTCAAGCTGCACCAGTGCGGTCTGCCCAAGCAGATGGCCATCGAGCTCTTCAAGCCGTTCATCTACAACAAGCTGGAAGAGCGCGGGTACGTCAACACCATCAAGAGCGCCAAGAAGATGGTGGAGAAGGAGCGTCCCGAGGTGTGGGACATCCTGGAGGAGGTCATCACCGAGCACCCGGTGCTCCTCAACCGCGCGCCGACGCTCCACCGCCTGGGCATCCAGGCCTTCGAGCCGGTCCTCATCGAGGGCAAGGCCATCCAGCTTCACCCGCTGGTCTGCGCCGCCTTCAACGCCGACTTCGACGGCGACCAGATGGCGGTCCACGTGCCGCTGTCCATCGAGGCGCAGATGGAGACGCGCGTGCTCATGATGAGCACGAACAACATCCTCTCGCCCGCCAACGGCCGCCCCATCATCAACCCGACGCAGGACATCGTGCTCGGGCTCTACTACGCCACGCGCGAGCGCAAGTTCGCCAAGGGCTCCTTCCGCGAGGGCAGCCTCACGGTCGACAAGAAGGGCAACCCCGAGGGCTACCTCCGCGGCGTCTACGCCAGCGTGGACGAGGCCCGCATGGCCTACGACCACGGCGAGGTGACGCTGCACTCGGGCATCCGCGTGCGCGTGCCGAACCCCGAGGGCGGGACGCGCATCGTCCACACCACCGTGGGACGCTGCCTCATCGCCGAGGTCCTCCCCGAGGGCCTGCCCTTCGACCTGGTCAACAAGACGCTCGACAAGAAGGCGCTCAGCGCCCTCATCGACGCCTGCTACCGCCTGCACCGCAACAAGGCCACGGTCCTCCTGGCAGACCGCCTGCGCTCGCTCGGCTTCGACTACGCGACGCGCGCCGGCGTGAGCATCTGCATGGATCACATGATCATCCCGCAGGCGAAGGCCGTGCTGCTGGGCGAGGCGCAGGCCGAGGTCCAGCGCGTCATCGACCAGTACCAGGAAGGCCTCATCACCGACGGCGAGCGCTACAACAAGATCGTCGATATCTGGGCCGGCGTCGCCGACAAGGTGACGCAGGAGATGATGAACGAGATCGGCAAGGAGAAGATCACCGATCACGAGACGGGCAAGGAGCTCATCGAGCCGAGCTTCAACCCCATCTACATCATGGCCGACTCCGGGGCGCGCGGTTCGACCCAGCAGATCCGCCAGCTCGCCGCCATGCGCGGCCTGATGGCCAAGCCCTCGGGCGAGATCATCGAGACCCCCATCACGGCGAACTTCCGCGAGGGGCTCACCGTGCTGCAGTACTTCATCTCGACGCACGGCGCGCGCAAGGGCCTGGCCGACACGGCGCTCAAGACGGCGAACTCCGGGTACCTGACCCGGCGCCTGGTGGACGTCGCGCAGGACGCGGTCATCTCCGAGTTCGACTGCGGGACGCTCGACGGCATCCGCGTGACCAAGCTCGAGGACGCGGGCGAGGTCATCCAGCCGCTCGGCGACCGCATCCTGGGTCGCGTGGCGCTGGAGGACATCGTGGATCCGCTGACGGGCGAGGTGCTCGTGGCGGCCAACACGGAGCTCGACGAGGCGCTGGTGCACCTCATCGAGGAGGCCGGCATCGAGGAGGTCGTCATCCGCTCGGTGCTCACCTGCCAGACCAAGCGCGGCGTGTGCGCCAAGTGCTACGGGCGCGACCTGGCGCGCGGGTACAAGGTCAACATCGGCGAGTCCATCGGCATCATCGCCAGCCAGTCCATCGGCGAGCCGGGCACGCAGCTGACGATGCGGACCTTCCACATCGGCGGCGCGGCGGCGCGCGGCAAGATCGAGCAGAGCTCGCTCGAGGCGCGCAACGAGGGCCACGTCCGCATCCGCAACGCGAACATCGCCAAGAAGGCCGACGGCAGCATCGTCATGAACCGCCACGGCGAGGTCGTCCTGGTCGACGACACCGGCCGCGAGCGCGAGCACCACCGCCTGGTGTACGGCGCGCTGCTCAAGGTCAACGAGGGCGACAAGGTGAAGGCGGGTCAGCTCCTGGCGGAGTGGGACGCGTTCGCCATGCCGATCCTCAGCGAGGTCGGCGGCATCATCAAGTTCGGCGACATCGTCGAGGGCGTGACGATGACGGAGAAGCTCGACGAGGTCACCGGCCTCTCGCGCAAGGTCATCATCGAGTCGCGCGCCGCGGACCTCCGCCCGCGCATCTCGATCAAGAGCACCGTCACGGGCGAGACGCTCAAGCTGCCGAACAGCACGCTCGACGCGCGCTACCTGCTGCCGGTGGGCGCCAACATCGTCGTGCAGGACGGCGACGAGATCCAGGCGGGCGACGTCCTGTCGAAGATCCCGCGCGAGACCACGAAGACGCAGGACATCACCGGCGGTCTGCCGCGCGTGGCCGAGCTCTTCGAGGCCCGCAAGCCGAAGGACCACGCCATCATCGCCGAGATCGACGGCGAGGTGTCGTTCGGGAAGGACACCAAGGGCAAGCGCAAGGTCGTCATCACCCCGTTCTCGCAGGACGGGCAGCTGCTGACCGACCAGGCGCGCGAGTACCTCATCCCCAAGGGCAAGCACATCCAGGTCCAGCCGGGCGACCGCGTTCGCGCGGGCGAGCCGCTGATGGACGGGCCGGCCAACCCGCACGACATCCTCCGGGTGAAGGGCGAGAAGGAGCTGGCGGCCTACCTGGTGAACGAGATCCAGCAGGTCTACCGCCTGCAGGGCGTCGCCATCAACGACAAGCACATCGAGGTCATCGTCCGCCAGATGCTCCGGCGCGTCCGCATCAAGGACGTCGGCGACACGAACTTCCTCATCGACGAGCAGGTCGAGAAGTACATCTTCGAGCGCGAGAACCAGCGCGTCATCGAGAAGAGCGGCAAGCCCGCCGTGGCCGAGCCGCTCCTGCTCGGCATCACCAAGGCGAGCCTCTCGACCGAGTCGTTCATCAGCGCGAGCTCCTTCCAGGAGACGACCAAGGTGCTCACCGAGGCCGCGGTCTCGGGCAAGATCGACTTCCTGCGCGGGCTCAAGGAGAACGTCATCATGGGGCGCCTCATCCCGGCCGGGACCGGGCTGGCGGCCTACAAGCAGCTCAAGGTCGTGGTCGAGGGGGACGAGGAGCGCTTCGTCCCGCCCGCGCCGCGCCCGACCGAGACGGCGCTCACGGCCGTCAACGAGGAGTAGCTGTAAGGAAGCGCGGGCGGGGCTCGTTCGAGTCGCATGAGAGCCCCCGTCCGCGTCGCCAGCCTCCTCTTCGTCGCCCTCTGCATCGCTGCCTGCTCCGGCGCTTCGCCTGCACCGCCCGTCACCGCTCCAGCGACCGTCGTGACGGGCGACGGTGTGCGCGCGACCGCGGCGGAGCAGGCGAGGATGCAGGCGTACATCGACGCGCACGTCGATCCTCGCTTCGTGCGCGCCACCCTCCACCAGGGCGACACGGCGTTCGACTGCGTCGACTTCGACAGGCAGCCGGGCTGCCGCGACACGCCCTGCGGCACGCCTCCAGCGCCACCCGCACCCCCGCCGCCTCCGCCCGGCGTCACGGGCGCGCCGCCTCCGGGCTCGCCCGCGACGTCCACCCTCGAAGCATGCCCGCAGGGCACCGTCCCCGTTCGCCGTCTCACCCTGCGCGAGATGGCCCGCTTCGACACCCTCGAGGACTACCTGCGGGGCAACAAGGGCCCCCCGCCCGCCGCTCCCTAGGCCGCCTGCTCCACCAGCCCGAACGCCGCGACCCCGCGCTTGCGGAGCTCGCGCTTCACGCCGTCGGCGCGCGTGGCCTGACCCATCACGCCCGCGACGAGCGCGGCGCACCACTCGTCGAGCATCCCCCCGCCGCACGCGGCGAAGTCCTCGCTCTCCCCGCAGAGCACCCCCTGCCACGCGAGGGCCTGGGCGCGCAGCGTCTGGGTCGTCGCCGGCGCCTCCGGGTCCAGCCGCGTGCGCCCGAGGATGCACCCCAGGGTCGCCATCGCCGTCGCATCGGCTCCCGAGGCTCGCGCCACGTCTTCCACGACGCGCGCCAGCGTGACGAACGGATCCTCCGCGCCGACCACCGGCTCCGGCTCCGCGGCGAGCACGACCTCGGACACCGGGACCTCCGGCGGCACCGGCGACTCGTCGATGGCGTCCTCGAACGCGAGCTCCTCCACGATCTCGATGTCGTCGGTCTCGTCCTCGGCCTCGAGGACCGGGGGCGTCGGGTCGGTGGGCGCCTCCTGCTCGTCCAGCAGACCCCTTCCCTCCACTCCCGTGGGGGGAAGGCCGGGAAGGGGGGCCGACTCAGGCGACGCCGGAACGAACACAGGCAACGCCAGGGCGACCACGGGTACCAGGGCCCTGACCTCCGCCTCCGCCTCCCCCGTGACATCCCTGCAAACCCAGATGGCCCCCCCGTGAAGCCGGGGGTTGTCGTTCGGGAACTCGGCGCAAGCCGCAAGTACTTGATCTGACACGGCTGCCTCCATGTAGGACAATATGAGCGGCCCGCGGATGTGGCCAAGAAAGCCGTGGACGAAGCTCGAAAGGGTCATGACGAGGCTCGTCACGGGCATGACGTCCGACGTGAAGGCGATGACGAGGCTCGTCACGGGCACGACGTCCGACGTGGAGGCGATGACGAGGCTCGTCACGGGCATGACGTCCGACGTGGACGCGATGACGAGGCTCGTCACGGGCATGACGTCCGACGTGGACGCGATGACGAGGCTCGTCATGGGCATGACGTCCGACGTGAAGGCGATGACCAGCCTCGTCGTCGCCATGACGTCGGACGTCATGGGCCTCACGAGCCTCGTCCCACGGCTCTACAGCGTCACCCCCTCCCGGTAGTGCCTCCGGGCCCACTCGTTCATCACGATCCCCGCGGCCACGGTCACCGGGAGCGAGTTGTTCACGCCGTACAGTGGGATGGCGAGCACCTCGTCGGCCCGGTCGAGCACCTCGGCGGGCACGCCGAACCGCTCGCTCCCGAAGACGAAGACCACCCCCGGCGGGAAGTCCCCCACCCCCGTGATGCCCCGCCTCGAGCGCTCCCGCTCGAGCGCCCAGAGCGGCCGCCCGGCCGTCGCCCGGAAGAGCCCGTCCGCGTCCTCCAGCCGCACGATCGTCTCGTACTGCTCCATCCCCATCGACCCCTTGGGGTACCAGTCCCCCCCGCCCACCACGAACACCTCCCGGGCCAGGTAGCTGTGGGCCACGCGGATGACCGCCCCGATGGCGAAGGCGTTCCCCGGCGCCCAGAGGGCGACCGAGAAGTCGTGGCGGAGGGGGCGGAGGACCTCACGCACCGCCTCGGGGGGGACGCCCAGCGGGGTCTCGAGGGGCATGGCAAGGGCCTTGACAGAAGGTACCCCACAAGTAAAGTGCGCCTCCCCCGCGGCCCGGGTCTAGCCGAGGTGTGCGCGGGGACCGAGCGATGCCCACTATCAATCAACTCATCCGTCACGGCCGACTCGCGGCGCGCGTGAAAACCGCGTCCCCCGCGCTCAAGGCCTGCCCGCAGAAGCGCGGCGTTTGCGTCCGTGTCTACACGACCACGCCGAAGAAGCCCAACTCCGCCCTCCGCAAGGTCTGCCGCGTGCGCCTCACCAACGGGATGGAGGTCACCAGCTACATCCCGGGCGAGGGCCACAACCTGCAGGAGCACTCGGTCGTCCTCATCCGCGGGGGCCGCGTGAAGGACCTGCCGGGCGTCCGCTACCACGTCGTCCGCGGGACGCTCGACGCGTCGGGCGCCATCGGGCCGTCGTCCACGAACAAGGTCAACCGCAACCGCAAGCGGTCGAAGTACGGCGTCAAGCGCCCGAAGGCTTAGCCGAGGATCACCACCATGCCCCGCCGCCGCGAAGTCCCCAAGCGCCGCATCATCCCGGACCCCAAGTTCAAGGACAAGCTCGTCACCAAGTTCTGCAGCTCGCTGATGTACGGCGGCAAGAAGTCGGTGGCCGAGGGGATCCTGTACGGGGCCCTCGACATCATCAAGGATCGCTTCAAGGAAGAGCCGCTCGACATCTTCCGCAAGGCGCTCGACAACGTGAAGCCCAAGCTCGAGGTCAAGAGCCGGCGCGTCGGCGGCGCGACCTACCAGGTCCCCGTCGAGGTCCGGCCCGAGCGTCGCGTCACGCTGGCCATGCGCTGGCTGGTCTCCTACGCCCGCACCCGCGGCGAGAAGACCATGCGCGAGCGCCTCGCGGCCGAGTTCCTCGACGCCGCCAACGGCCGCGGCAACGCGGTGAAGAAGAAGGACGACACGCACAAGATGGCCGAGGCGAACAAGGCCTTCGCGCACTATCGGTGGTGATGGTGGGAGCGCGGCCGCTCCCCCCAAGCCCCCCAGCCGGAACGAGCTACCGAACGGAGTTTCACCAAGCGAGATGAGCAAGCCGACATAAGGATCGGGTTACTAGCCACCGAGCAGTACCCCGACACCCTCTCTGGGTCAGCCGCGAGACGCGGCGCTCTTCCAAATCGCGGAAGGGCAGGGCCAGAGAGGGTTTCGTGCATCCAGCATCCGGCTCTCCACTCCTCTCCCTCCTCCCCCCCCGAACCCTCCAAGGAGCTTTCCCCCGTGGCCCGCGAGTACCCCATAGAGAGAACACGCAACATCGGCATCATGGCCCACATCGACGCGGGCAAGACGACGACGACCGAGCGCGTTCTCTACTACACGGGCGTCAACTACAAGATCGGGGAGGTCCACGAGGGCGCCGCGACCATGGACTACATGGTCCAGGAGCAGGAGCGCGGCATCACCATCACGTCGGCGGCGACCAACTGCTTCTGGAAGCCCGAGGACGGCCCCTTCGGCGGGGTCATCCACCGCATCAACATCATCGACACCCCGGGCCACGTGGACTTCACCATCGAGGTCGAGCGCAGCCTGCGCGTCCTCGACGGCGCCGTGGCGGTGTTCGACGGCGGCAACGGCGTGGAGCCGCAGAGCGAGACGGTGTGGCGCCAGGCGGACAAGTACAAGGTCCCCCGCGTCGCCTTCATGAACAAGATGGACAAGGTCGGCGCCGACTTCCTCATGTGCGTCAACAGCATGAAGGAGCGCCTGGGCACCAACCCGGTCCCCATCCAGTGGCCCCTGGGCGAGGAAGACCACCACAAGGGCATCATCGATCTCATCCGCATGAAGGCGGCCGTGTTCGACGAGGAGTCGAAGGGCCAGAAGTTCGAGTGGATCGAGATCCCGGCCGAGTTCCGGAAGACGGCGCAGGAGTGGCACGACAAGCTGGTCGAGTCCTGCGCCGACGTGGACGACGAGATCATGGCGCTCTACCTGGAGGGCAAGACCGCCCAGGTGACCGACGTCATGCTCCACCGGGCGCTCCGCTTCGGCACCATCAACTTCAAGCTCGTCCCGGTCATCTGCGGCTCCGCCTTCAAGAACAAGGGCGTGCAGATGATGATCGACGCGGTGGTCAACTACCTGCCGTCACCGGTCGACATCCCGCCGGTCAAGGGCAAGGACGTCACCAAGAAGGAGCGCCCCACCATCGAGCGCCGGGCCTCCGACGACGAGCCCTTCAGCGCCCTGGCCTTCAAGATCCTCAACGACCCGCACGGCAACCTCACCTTCTTCCGCGTCTACTCGGGGAAGGTCATGAGCGGGACGATGGTCAGCAACTCCACGCGCGACAAGCGCGAGCGCATCGGCCGCATCCTGCGCATGCACGCCAACAAGCGCGAGGAGGTCCAGGAGGCCGACGCGGGGAACATCTACGCCGCGGTGGGCCTGCGCGACACGCGCACGGGCGACACCCTGTGCGACGAGAAGCACCCCATCCTGCTCGAGGAGATGATCTTCCCGGTGCCGGTCATCTCGATCGCCATCGAGCCGAAGACCAAGGTCGACGTGGAGAAGCTCGGCGTGGGCCTGCAGAAGCTCGCCGCCGAGGACCCGTCCTTCCGCATGCACACCGACGAGGAGTCGGGGCAGACCATCATCAGCGGGATGGGCGAGCTGCACCTGGAGATCATCGTCGACCGCCTGAAGCGCGAGTTCAAGGTCGAGTCCAACATCGGCAAACCCGAGGTCGCGTACCGCGAGGCCATCACCAAGAAGGTGGAGTGCGAGTACAAGTACGCCAAGCAGTCCGGCGGGCGCGGGCAGTACGGCCACGTGGTGATGGAGCTCGAGCCGCAGGAGCGGAGCGTGGGCTTCGTCTTCGAGAACGACATCGTGGGCGGCGTCATCCCCAAGGAGTTCATCCCGGCCATCGAGAAGGGCGTCCGCGAGGCGATGAACCGCGGCGTGCTCGCCGGCTTCCCGCTGGTGGACATGAAGGCCCGCCTCACCGACGGCAGCTACCACGAGGTCGACTCGAGCGCGCAGGCCTTCGAGGTCGCCGCGTCGCTGTGCTTCCAGGACGGCGCCAAGCGCGCGGGCCTGGTGCTGCTCGAGCCCATCATGAAGATCGAGGTGGTCGTCCCCGAGCAGTACCTGGGCGACGTCATCGGGAACCTCAACGCGCGCCGCGGTCGCATCCTGGGCATGGCCCAGCGCGGCAACGCGCAGGTGATCGACGCCGAGGTCCCCCTCGCGACGATGTTCGGGTACGTCACGGACCTGCGGACGATGACGCAGGGGCGTGGCACCTCCACCATGCAGTTCTCTCACTACGCGCCGGTCCCGCCTGTCATCCAGGAAGAGATCGTCGCCAAGGTCAAAGGAAGCTGAAGGTTCGTCATGGCCAAAGAGAAATTCGTCCGCAGCAAGCCGCACGTGAACGTCGGGACGATCGGTCACATCGACCACGGCAAGACGACGTTGACGGCCGCGATCGTGAAGGTGCAGTCCAAGAAGGGGCTGGCGAAGGTCATCAGCTACAAGGACATCGCGAAGGGCGGCACGGTTCGCGACGACACGAAGACGGTGACGATCGCGGTGGCGCACGTGGAGTACGAGAGCGACAAGCGCCACTACGCGCACGTCGATTGCCCTGGCCACGCGGACTACATCAAGAACATGATCACGGGGGCGGCGCAGATGGACGGCGCGATCCTGGTGGTGAGCGCGCTGGACTCGGTGATGCCGCAGACGCGCGAGCACGTGCTCCTGGCGCGCCAGGTGGGTCTGAACCACATCGTGGTGTTCCTGAACAAGTGCGACGCGGTGGACGACCCGGAGATGCTGGACCTGGTGGAGATGGAGGTCCGGGAGCTGCTGAACAAGTACAAGTTCGACGGGGACAACGCGAAGGTGGTTCGCGGTGCGGCGCTGCCGGCGCTCAACGGGGACGCGAAGTGGGAGAAGTCGATCGACGAGCTGATGTCGGCTCTGGACGCGCAGATCCCCGACCCCGTGCGTGACATCGACAAGCCGTTCCTGATGGCGGTCGAGGACGTGTTCTCGATCAAGGGCCGCGGGACGGTGGCGACGGGTCGGGTGGAGCGCGGGGTGGTGAAGGTGGGCGAGGAGGTGGAGATCGTCGGCTTCACGGACACGCGCAAGGTGGTGGTGACCGGGGTGGAGATGTTCCGCAAGCTGCTGGACCAGGGCCAGGCGGGGGACAACATCGGGGCTCTGCTGCGCGGCATCGAGAA
>Ga0326727_10012682_pt1 | contig 19102 bp, 9 predicted proteins | sample MB2enrmetagenome_FD_207643 | JGI IMG/M metagenome (GOLD analysis project Ga0326727, IMG submission 207643) | Lab enriched peat soil microbial communities from McLean, Ithaca, NY, United States - MB29MY | ecosystem: Environmental > Terrestrial > Soil > Wetlands > Peat | place: USA: New York...
GGATGTCGCGGCCGCGCGGGGTGCGCACCGGGCTGGCGTAGCCGGCGTTGAAGACGATGTCGGAGAAGCGCTCGATCGCGTCCCAGTCCGAACATTCGTAAGGGCTGCCCGGCCAGGGGTTGAACGGGATGAGGTTGATCTTGGCCGGCAGGCCGGCGAGCAGGCGCACCAGAGCCTTCGCTTCGGCCGGCGAATCGTTGACCCCCTTCAGCATCACGTATTCGAAGGTGATGCGGCGCGCGTTGGAGGCGCCGGGATAGTCGCGGCAGGCCTGAAGGAGCTGCTTAATCGGGTACTTCTTGTTGAGCGGCACCAGCTTGTCGCGCAGCGCGTCGTTGGTCGCGTGCAGCGACACCGCGAGCATCGTGCCGCATTCGCCGCCGAGCCGCGCCATTTCCGGTACGACGCCGGAGGTCGAGACGGTGATGCGCCGCTTGGACAGCGAAAGGCCATCGCCGTCAGTCAGGACCGCGATTGCCTCGCGGACATTGCCAAAATTGTAGAGCGGCTCGCCCATGCCCATGAAGACGACGTTCGACACTGCGCGCACGCCTTCGCCCGACGGCACGAGCCCGTCGGTCGGCGCGGTCCCGCCGGGAAAGTCGCCGAGCCGGTCGCGCGCGACCAGAACCTGGCCGACGATCTCCGCCGCGGTCAGGTTGCGCGCCCAGGCCTGGGTGCCGGTGTGGCAGAAGGTGCAGTTGAGGGTGCAGCCGACCTGGCTCGACACGCACAGCGTGCCGCGGTCGGTCTCGGGAATATAGACGGTCTCGACCTCGGCGCCCTTGTCGCCGGGATAGGCGGGCGGCATGCGCAACAGCCATTTGCGGGTGCCGTCGGCGGAAACCTGCTCGGCGACGATTTCGGGCCGCTTGAGCGTGTAGCGCTCACCGAGCGAGTCGAGCAGCGGCCGAGCGATGTTGCGCATCGAAGCGAAGTCGCGCGCGCCGCGATGATAGATCCAGTGCCAGAGCTGGGCGCCGCGCATGCGGATTTCGCGCTCGGGCGCGCCGATTTCGGCGAGCGCGCGCGCGATCTCGGCGCGGTTCGCGCCGGCGAGGCTCGGACCTGCGGCCGTCTGGGGGGCGGGGGCCGGGGACATGGGGCGGCTTCTACCACACTGGACGGGGTGGGAAAAAGGCGGATGAGCGGGGCAAGCCGGGGCCCGGCGCTCCTTTGGCCGTCGGATTCGCGGCTAGGGTTAGCGGCGACGGTCAAGAGCCGCCGAACACGTCGTTGGTCTGCGCCGTCACCCGGACGAAGGTCGTGCGCTTGCTGACCTCCTTGAGCTGGATCGCGCCGATGTAGGTCATCATCGAGCGCACCCCACCCATGATCTCGGCCATGGTGTTGTCGACCGGGCCGCGATAGGGGGTCTCGACCGTCTTGCCCTCGCTGGCGCGATAATGGGCGACTCCGCCCGCATAGCGCTTCATCGCCGTCTCCGACGACATGCCGTAGAACGTCATGCCGACCGCGACTTTCTTGCCGTCGCGCAGTTCGTAGCGGATCTCGCCGGCGCATTCGTCGTGGCCGGCGAGCATGCCGCCGAGCATGACGAAGTCGGCGCCGGCGCCGTAGGCCTTGGCGACGTCGCCGGGCGAGGTGCAGCCGCCGTCGGCGCAGACCTGGCCCTTGAGGCCGTGGGCGGCGTCGGCGCATTCGATGATCGCCGAGAGCTGCGGATAGCCGACGCCGGTGACCCGGCGGGTGGTGCAGACCGAGCCGGGGCCGATGCCGATCTTGACGATGTCGGCGCCGGCGAGGATCAGCGCCTCGGTCATGTCGCCGGTGACGACGTTGCCCGCCATGATCACCGAGTCCGGATTGTCGTCGCGCACCTGTTTGACGACGTCGAGGAACTTCTCGAAGTAGCCGTTGGCGACGTCGATGCAAAGCAGCCGCGGCTTCGCCCGCTTGCGCACCGCCGCGAGCTTGGCGAGATCGGCGTTGAGGGCGCCGAGCGAATAGAAGGCGTGGACGCCGTCCGCGCCGGCGAAGAACTTGACCAGCTCGTCCTCGGGATAATGCTTGTGCAGCGCCGTCAGCGCGCCGCGCTTGCCGAGCGCGCGCGCCATCGCCATCGTGCCGGTGACGTCCATGTTGGCGGCGATCAGCGGGAAGCCGTTCCATTCCGTGCCGGTGTGGAGGAAGCGGAAGGTGCGGTTGACGTCGACGTCGTTGCGGGAGCCGAGGGTCGAGCGCTTGGGGCGGATCAGAACGTCCTTGAAGTCGAGCTTGACGTCGCTTTCGATGCGCATGGGTTTTTTCCGGAATGGCGCGGGGCTGGCGCTGCTGGCAGCGGTTCGGCGCGCCTTAGCATGGGGAGATCGCCCCGGACAGGCGAAAGCGCCGACAGGAGCCCGCTGGCGCAGCCGGGGGCGCCGAGCGGCCCCGCAAACCCCACCTGGCGCGCGCGTCGCCAGCCGGTCGGCAGACCACAGGGCGGCCAAAACGCATAACGCTCTCGTTATAACAATTCGTTAAACGTTGGCCAGGCGCTTTTCCCGATCTGCGAAAGCTCGCGTTCGCCGCGTTGGCGAAGGCGCGTGGGCGGCGAGGGCCAGAATCGGCCGTTTCAGACAAAAATAACGTCCCAGGTCTACGAAAGGTCCGGGCGTTAAGACGTTCACGCGCGCCATCGGATTCGGCGGACCCGTCGCATCCGACTGCATGCCGCTCAACTGGCGCGCCGGCTCGTTTGGGCCATGTCCACCTCAAACCCTGTGACGCGAGTCCGGGCGGCGGCGCCGCCGACTGACGCGGGCGCGGGCGCTGGACGGCGATTTGGCGACCAACGCGAAACAAAACTTCGGCTTCCGCCTGAGAGCAGCTCAGCCCGAAATGCGGGTGGCGCTCGTGGGCCACACCCAAGGCTGACCCCATGAGTTCGATCATTTCGTTCCTGACGGTCAATCAGGTCGCTTCGCTCTCGACGAGCACGCTCGCCCTGCTCAAGACGGCGGATATTTCGGCGCTGTCCACGCGGCAGGTCGCGGCCCTGACTTCGTCCCAAATGGCGGGCCTGTCGACGGCGGACGTGCAGGCCTTCAGCGGACTGCAGGTCAGCGCGCTCAGTCTCGGCGCGATCATCGGACTGTCCTCGCCGAAGGTCTCGAGCCTGACGACAGCCGGCGTCGCGGCGCTGACCTCGTCGCAGATGGCGGCGCTGACGACGGCCGAAGTCGGCGCGTTCACCACCGGCCAACTGGCGGCATTGGGCGCAACGCAGATCGGCGGACTGACGTCGACCCAAATGGCGGCGCTGACGACCGGCGATCTGACGTCGCTGTCGACGGCGCAGGTCGCAGCGCTCGGTTCGCGCGCCACGGGCGCATTGACTTCGGCGCAGATCGGCGTGCTGTCGACCGACGCCGTCGCCGCCTTGACCACTGCCCAGGTCGCCGCCTTGACGACGGCGGAAGCGCGTGCGCTGACGACGGCGCAAGTCGCGGCGCTGACGACGGCGCAGGTCGCGGCGCTCGGCTCGGCCCAGGCGGCCGCTGTGTCGACCGCGGCTCTCTCGGTCCTTTCCACCGGCCAGCTCGCCGCGCTGACGTCCAGCGCAACGGCGGGGCTGACGACCGCGCAGATCGCCGTGCTGTCCACCGATCAAGCCGCGGCTTTGACCACCGGCCAGGCCGCGGCGCTGAGCGCGAAGCAGGCCGCTGCGCTGACGACCGCCGATATGGCGGCGTTCTCGACCGCCGAGGTCGCGGCGCTTGGCGCCGGCGACATGGCCGGGCTGACCGCCGGTCAGGCGCAGGCTCTCTCGACCGACGACATCGCCGCGCTGACCACCGCCCAGGTCGCCGCCCTGTCGACGGCGGCCGTGCGCGTCCTTTCGACGACTCAGATCGCGGTTCTCACCACCGGTCAAATCGGCGCATTGACCGCGAACCAGGCGGCGACGCTGTCGACCGTCGATCTCGCGGCGCTCTCGACCGATCAGGTCGCGGCGCTGACGCCGAAATCGTGGGCGACGCTCACCGCTGGTGAGATCCGGGCGTTCAGCTCAGCGCAGGCGGCGGCTCTGACCACGACGCAGGTCGCGGCGTTGACCGCGGTGCAGGCCGCGGCGCTGACGACCGCGGATGTGGCGGCATTTTCGACCGCCGAGATCATGACGCTCACTCTGGCCGACATGAAGTCGCTGCTCGTCAGCCAGATCCAGGCGATCACGACGGCCGATGTCGCCGCGATGACGACGGCGCAGATCGGCGCCTTCACGACGAGCGAAATTCACGCCCTGACGACCGACCAGGCGGCGGCGCTGACGACGGCGCAGGTCGCGGCGCTGACCGCGGCCCAAATTCCCGCGCTGCCGACGGCCGACGTCGCCGTGTTTTCGACCGACCAGGTTGCGGCGTTGACCTCGCTGGCGACCGCGGCGCTGACCTCGGCGCAGGTCGCCGCGCTCTCGACCGACCAGGGGGCGGCGCTGACCACGGCGCAACTGGCGGCGTTTGGCTCGAACCAGGCGCCGGCGCTGTCGACCGCCGACTTCGCGGCGTTTTCGACCGCCCAGGTCGCCGCGCTCGGCACGCTGGCGGTCGTGGCGCTGACCTCGACGCAGATTGCCGCGCTCTCGACCGATCAGGCGTCGGCGCTGACTTCGGCGCAGCTGGGGACGCTGACCTCGAAGCAGGCGCCTGTGCTGTCGACCGCCGACCTCGCGGCGTTTTCGACCGCCCAGGTTGTCGCGCTGAACACGAAGGCGATCGCCGCCTTGACCACAGGGCAGATCAACGCGCTGTCAACCGATCAGGCTGCGGCGATGACGACCGCGCAGATTGGCGCGTTGACCGCGGCGCAGGCCGCGGCGCTGACCACCGACCAGACTGCGGCGCTTTCGATGGTTCAGATCGCCGCGCTGAGCGCCAAGGCGGTCGCGGCTCTGACGGTAGCCGAAATCGGCGCCCTGTCGACCGACGACGTGGCGGCGATGACGACTGGCGAGATCAACGCGCTGACCTCGATCGAGGCCGCCGCGCTGTCGACCGACCAGATTGCGGCGCTCTCGACCAACCAGATTGCCGCTGTCGCGGCGAAGGCGCTTGCGGCGCTTTCGACCGATCAAGTCGCCGTCCTCACCACGGATCAGACGGCCGCGTTGACGACGGTCGAGATCACCGCGCTGACCTCGACGCAGGTCGCCGCGCTGTCGACCACGCAATTGGCCGCGCTGTCGGCCGCGCAATTCGCCGCCGTCACCTCGTCGGACGTCGCGGCGCTTTCGACCGGCCAACTCGCAGCGGTTACGAGCGGCCAGCTCTCGGCGCTGAGCGCCAAAGCCATCGCCGGCCTGACGACCGATCAGATCGGCGCGCTCTCGACCGGCGGCCTGGCCGCCCTGACGACGGCGCAGATCGCCGCGCTGACGTCGACGCAGGCGCCGGCGCTGACGACCGACCAGGTCGCGGCGCTTTCGACCGACCAGGTCGCGGCGCTGAACGCTGCTGCGCTCGGGGCGCTTTCGACCGATCAGATCGGCGCGTTGAGCGCCGATCAGGCAGGCGCCTTGACGACGGCGCGGATTGCGGCGCTGTCCTCGACGCAGGCGGCGGCGCTGCCGACTGCCGATTTGGCGGCGCTCGCGACCAATCAAATCGCGGCGCTGAGCGCGCCGGCTGTCGCCGCGCTGTCGACCGATCAGGTCGCAGCGCTCGGCACCGACCAGGCGGCCGCGCTGACCGCGACGCAGGTCGCCGCTCTGACGACCGCGCAGATCGGCGCGCTTTCGACCGACCAGTTTGCCGGCTTGACCGCGATGCAGCTCGGCGCGCTGACCTCAACTCAGGGAACGGCGTTGACGACCGAAGATCTGGCGCTCTCGGTCGACCAGCTCGGCGCAGTGAACGCGAACGCGGTGGCGGGCCTCACGACCGCTGTGATCGGCGCGTTGACGACCGATCAGGCGTCGGAGCTGACGGCCGCGCAGGTCGCCGCCTTGACCTCGACGCAGATCACGGCGCTGACCACGGACGACCTCGCATCGCTCTGGGCCGCTCAAGTCGCCGCGCTGAGCAGCGCGGCGGTGGGGGGGCTCACGACCGCGCAGATCGGCGCGCTCACGCTCGATCAGGTCGGAGCGATGAACGGCGCGCAGTTCGGCGCGCTGACGACCGATCAGGCGGCGGCGCTGACAACCGACCAGATCGGCGTTCTCAACCCAGCCCAGGCCTCATCGCTTGCAGCGGCCGACTTCGCCGCGTTCTCGACCGACCAGTTCGCCGCGCTGAGCTTCGACGCGCAAACGGCTCTGACGACGGCGCAGGTCCAGGCGCTGTCGAGCCAGCAGGCGGCGACGCTGACGACCGACGTCCTCTCCGCGTTCTGGACCGGTCAGATCGCCGCGCTGAGCGCCGACCTGATCGGGGCGCTGACGACCGACCAGCTCGCGGCGCTCGCGTCCGTGCAGATTGCCGCCCTGACGACCGACCAGGCGGCGGCGTTGACAAGCGACGACGTCGCCGCGCTGTCGACCGATCAGTTCGCCGCGCTGAACGTCGGCGCCGTCGGCGCGCTGACGTCCGATGCGTTCGCCGCGCTGTCGACCGATCAAGCCGCGGCGCTGACGACCGATCAAGCGGCGGCGCTGTCGTCGGCCGCAGCGGCGACGCTGACCAGCGACGACGTGACCGCATTGTCGACCGACCAGTTCGCCGCGCTGAGCTCAAACGCCGTCGGCGCGCTGACGTCCGATGCGTTTGCCGCGCTGACGACCGATCAAGCCGCTGCGCTGACCACCGATCAAGCGGCGGCGCTGACGACGGCGCAGGGGGCCGCGCTGACGACCGACGATGTCGCGGCATTTTCGACCGACCAGTTCGCTGCGCTCGGCGCCGGCGCCGTCGGCGCGCTGACCACCGACGCGATCGCCGCGTTGACGACCGATCAGGTCGCCGCACTGACCACGGCGCAGGCGGCGGCGCTGGCTGGCGCTCAGGCGGCGGCGCTGACCTCGGACCAGTTCGCCGCACTGTCGTCCGGACCGTTCGCTGCGCTGAGCGCAAGCGCCGTCGGCGCGCTGTCGTCCGACGCGATCGCCGCGTTGACGACTGCTGATGTCGCCGCGCTGACGACCGATCAGGCGGCGGCGTTGACCTCGGATCAAGCCGCGGCGCTCGGCGCCGACCTGTTCGCGTCGTTCTCCACCGCCGCGATCGCCGCGCTGAGTTCGGACGCCGCGGCGGGCCTGACCACCGCCCAGGTCGCCGTCCTGACGACCGATCAGGCCGGCGCACTGTCTGCGGCGGAAACCGGGGCATTTGGCGCGAGCCAGATCGCCGCGCTGTCGACGAACGATTTCGAAGCGCTGTCGAGCGCGGCGCTCGATGCGATCAGCACGGCGGCGATCCCGAGTCTGTCGACGGATGAACTCGCCGGGCTGACGAGCGCGCAAGCCGGAGCGTTCACCTCCGCCCAGATGCGGGCGTTCAACGCTGCGCAACTGGCGGCGGTGATCGCGGCTTACGACAACAACTAGGGTCGACCACGCTTCAGGCGGTCGGAGGCCGCCTGAAGCGCGCCGCGCCGGGCGGGTGCCGGCGAGTCACGGTCCGTCTATCGGAAAGGCGCTGCGGTTGGCGCGGCGACGCCCGTCGCCTCGCGCCGCGCCGCGTAGCTCGCCCGCAGGCCCGCGGCCTGCAGCGCGACCAGCGGCAGCGCCAGCAGGACGACGAATTGCAGGCTGGCGCCCCAAGCGAGGGCCGCCGCCGCGGCGAGGCAGGCGAGGGCGCCGCCGACATCCCACGCCGCCTCCAGCGCGAGATGGTAGCGCAGCGGGCAGGGCGACGCCTTGGCCTCGTTGTAGATCGCGGTCATCAGCGACGGGTTGTAGAGGCCGCCGAGCAGCGCCGCGCCGATCGCCACGACCAGCACGGCGATCGCCTGCTCGCCGCACAGCGCCTTGGCGGCGAGCGTCGCCGCCAGGACGACGGCGTTGATCCACGCCGCGCGCGGGGCGCCGCCGGCGTCGATCGCGCGGCCGAAGGCGAGCCCGCCGAGCGCACCCGCCAGCGCCGCCGCGGCGAGGAGGCCCCCGAACGCATCGAAGCGGCCGCCGAACGCCTGGAAGACGATCAGGCTCCACGCCCAGCCGGCGCCGCTGAAGATCCAACCGTCGGCGGCGAACGGCAGTGCGCCACTGAGCGCGGCGCGATAGGCGCCCGGCGGGGCGTCGCGCTCGACCGGCCGGTCAGCTGAGCCGACGAGCGGCGCGATTGCGGCGAGCTGCGCCGCCCCTGCCGCGCCGAAGGCGAGCCACGGCCCGCCGTAGGCGAGCGCGAGCCCTCCCGCCGCAGGCCCGACCACGCCGGCGGCGGCGATCAGCAACTGCCGCAAGCCGACCTGCGCGCCGCGTCGCTCGGCGTCGCCGACCAACGCAAACATCGCGTGATAGCTCGGCCAGTAGAGCACGCCAGCGGTCGCGGTCACGGCGACATAGGCGACAAGCGCGACGTCGAGGCCGCGGACCGGCGCGAGCAGCGCCGCTTGCAGCGCCGACAGCGCCGCGCCGACGATCAGCGTCGATTTCAGCCCGACCCGCCGCACGACGGGAAGGACGGCCGGCCGCAGCAGAAAGCGCAAGGCGAGGATGCCGGCCATCGCCGAGTAGATCGCCGCCGGCTCGAGACCCTGCCGGTAGAGGAAGACCGCCGAAAACGCGTCGGCGACGCTGCCGGCGAGCTGCTGCAACGCCGAATGCAGCGTCAGTCGGTCGAGGTCGGAATTGGCTGAACGCGCCATCAATCGATTGCGCCAAGTCGTGTCGCGGGCGGCGCCATAGCGGGGCGGGAGGGTTTGTCGCACGGACGACTCTCGACGGCTGTGGACGCCAAACGTCATTGTCGCATGCGCCGCCCAGGCGACGCGCCCAGACTTGTCGCTATCACATAAAAAGTCTGAGCGGGCGAAGAGAGCGAACTCCATGCGGTCGCCGCTTCCGCAAACTGCGCGGCGATCGCTCCGCCGCGGCCCGCGCGCTCGCGCGCGAGGCCCATCGAGTCTGGAGTCGAATAGGTCAACAGCGGTTGACACCGGCGGCGAATCGTGATGGATTGGTCCCGCTAGACGTGGCGTGACCCGCCTCACGTCCCCGCACGTGTAGCGCGCCGGGCGACTGCCGAAACTCTGCGTGTCCCCGAAGTCGGAGTCGCCCGGCGCATTCTATTCAACCAAGACGCTCACGGGCTGGGGACGCGACCCATCGACCACGCCTGATGGAGGCCGGCCGCGCGTGTCGGCCTCGACGACCGAGGTCGGATCGGCTTGTATCGCTTTCCTATTCGACGGGCTCTGCGCTCGTCGCAACATCCGGAGACGAACGACATGGCCATGAGACCGGCAAGGCGGACAGGGGAGGACACTCGCCGGCGAATCATTCTCGCCGCGGCTGCCCGGTTTGCGCAGATGTCTTACGAAGAGGTCAAGCTGCGCGACATCGCGCATGACGTCGGACTCGACGTCGCATATGTCCACCGCTCTTTCGGCTCCAAGGAGAAACTCTTCACCGAAGTGATGTCCGAAACAGCGAAACATCCGCGCCGCATTACGGCGGCGGCGAGCGGCGGAGACGATCTCGTCGCCGCTCTCACGGAAAACGTCTTCAAGTACGGTACGGTCGGGTTTCGAATCTTCGCCAATTCGCTGTCCAGCCCTCAAGCCAGGGACGTGATCAGGACTGCGGTCGTCAACGACTTCATCGGACCTCTGGCTGCGAAATTGCCTGCGCCCGCATCGGAGCGGGCCGAGTTGATCATGGCTTGCTTGGCGGGCATCCAACTCGTTCGCGAGGTGCTCCGCCTCGAACCCTTGCACTCCGCATCGCGGAAGGTCAGTCAGCCGATGATCGAGGCGATCTTTCGCGCCTGCATGGATGAAGCCCCGCCAGTCGCGCCGCCGGCGACCCGCCCAGGGGCGTCGCGTCCCGCCAAGCGGGCGCCTCGCCTCGCCGCGACATCGCAGGCCGCTCGACGGGCGACCGCCCGTTCGAGCCGGCGCGGCTCTACGGATTCCGACTGAGCTCTCGCGCCTCCTGTTGCGCCCGCCGTTTCAACTGGCGTTCGGCGCATCGGCGTCGAAATGCGTCCCGGCGCCTGCGCCCCGCAGACGCCGCCAGGAGCGCGTCAGCGCGGTCGCCGATCGAGCGTGGCGGGCGGGCGCGGCGAGGCGATGCGCGCTGGGCGCGCCGGCTGGCATTTGGCGACGGAAGCGATCATGACGACCAGCACGCTGCCGAGAAGCACGTATTGCGCGATGGTGTAGGGCAAGGTCGGCGCTTGGTTGGCGCTCGGGATCCAATACGCCAGCACGGCGAACATCGCGGCCGCGACGACGGCCAGGATGCCCCAGTTCGATTGGCGATCGCGGCTCATAACGCTTGCTTTCACTCGTAGTTGATCGCGACAATTCGCCAGTCGATTTCATGGCCCTCTGCGAAGCGGGGCGTGGTCGCGCGCGCTTCGGTCATTGCCTGCAATGCTTTGGCGTGATTGGCGAATAGCCTTTAATGATCACGTCACCCGGCGAATGCAGGTCAAAGGGGGTGGATCGCCATGACCTGCCTCCACTCGCACGCAAAGGTCGGATCCTGACCGCCAGCGTCTCCAATCGAGGAAAAGGCTGATCAAGATCACGACGTCGACTGCGATAAACGCGATGACGGCGGTGACGAGGGCTTGTGTTATGGTCATGAAGCAGACCCCGGGAAGCGGCCTAATGCTTGGTCGCTGGAGATGAGGCGATTGCGGCGTCGGCGCGCCGACGGCCTGGCTTGGCGACCCCAGCGGGTTGGCGGGGCCGTCTCGGATGTGGGCCATAGCCCGCGAGGAAAAGCGCCGCGGCGCCCCTTTCGACGGCGTCGGCCACTTCAGGCTCGAGCGCATCGACCTGCAAATGGAGTTCGGCGGCGACCGCCGCCAGACCTGCCTCTCGATAGAGACAAGACAAGGGCCCGGCGAAATCGACCGAATGCTCGTAAGTGGGGGGGTAGGCGAGATGATCGTGACGCATGGGACATCCTCGAGAAAACCGGGAATCCAAGATGGACCCCGCGGCGATAAAGGCTAAAAAAGCACGCGCACGTCGTAGGACTTCGACGGATTGAATTCGCCGGCCCAGGCGCGCTTGTGTAGCTCCCAAGGCGACGCCCCGACTGCGCGGGCCACGATCATCTTTTCGGGGTCGACGAACAGCCCCGGCGGGTTTTTGACGAACTCCGGCGAATGGCGGATATGCTCGCCCGACGTCCGACTGTCGCCATAATTGTCGACATTGATCTCCACGCCGTTGCCGTCGGGGTCCTCGTAGTAGAAAGCCGTCTGCCATCCGCCGTCCGCGCACAGCGCCGGGACGATGCCGATTCGTTTGAGTCGGGCGTAAGTCCCCAAGAGATCGTCGAGCGTTCGGCATTGGAAGGCCAAGTGGTGCAGCCGCGGATGGCGCGACCTTGCGGGATCGGCGGAAAGGCGGGGCAGTTGGATGAGGGAGAGTCGATAATTGGCTTCGTCGTTGCTCAGCCATGCCACGCTCAGCGGCTTGGAAGCGTCGGTGCGGCGCACGACCGTCATGCCGAGGGCCTTTCGGTACCAATCGATCATAGGCTCCATGGCGCCGGTGGCGAGTTGCAGATGGTGCAACTTCGGATGAACAATGGTTTCGCTGTTCATGCTGATGGTTTCGCTATTCACGACTGGTTTCCTTCAGTAACCTTCAGACACATTCGTCTCGGCCGGCGGGTGCGAGATGGTTGCTCCGGCGGCCGCGCCGCATGCGACTGTGATGACCACGAGAAGCGCCAGTATCTTCCGCATCGTTGACCTCGTGGAGCGCACTCGCGCTTCAGCTGTCGCATCCGTCCGCCAGGGGCGCCGATTCACGCCCGAACGTCCCTCGGCGACTATGTCAACCACGGTTGACCTCATTTGTCAACAGCTGTTGACTTTCGCCTCGGTTTCGTTCACAGCGATGCGTGGGGGGAGCCCGGCGAAGCAGCGGGGTTCGCTCTTCCGGCCCGACGACGCGGTCAGGCGGCTCGACAGGCACTCAGGGGGCGCTAATGGTCACTTCTCCGACATCGGTCATGTCGACGCCGCGAATCGACGATCTTGGCCTCGGGCGGATCGCCAACCGCGGCGGGATGTCGATCAGTCTGCTGCCGAACGGCGCGATCTTCTCGTTGGAGCACGCGGGGCTCGGCCGCTCGATCCTCATCAACCAAACGTTCGGATCGCCGGTCGCCGGCGGGATGTCACGCCTCGTCTTGCGGATCGGCGGCGAGGAGCCGGCCGTTCTGAATTGCCTGGGCGCCGAGGCGCCGTGCCGCGTCGGCGCCGCCGACGACCGTTTCGTCTGGGAAGGAGAGCAGAGCGGCGTCTTCCACCGGCTCGCGCTTTCGCTCGACGCGGATTCGAACGTCTGGCTGTGGCGGCTTGCGGTCGAGAACCGGCGCGTGACCGATCTGCCTTGCGACGCCGTGTTCATCCAGGACCTCGGCCTCGGGGAACCGGGCTTCATCACCAACAACGAGGCCTACGCCTGTCAGTATCTCGATCACTTCGTCGCTCGGCATCCGCGCGCCAATTTCGTCGTGATGAGCCGGCAGAATCTCGCCCAAGACGGCGGGCATCCGTGGACGGCGCACGGCTGTCTCGAGGGCGCGGACGGCTTCGCCACCGATCTGCGCGAGCTGATGGGCCCCGCCCATCGCGACGCCGACGGCGTGGACCTCCCCTTCGGCGCGAACCTTTCCTCGCAGCGCCTGCAATACGAAACCGGTTGCGCCGCCATACAGTCGAGGGCCGCGATTCTCGCGCCCGGAACGGCGACGGCCTGGACGTTCTTCGGCGCGTTCCGGCGCGACCAAGCCGCGGCGTCGTCGGACGACGATCTCGCGCTCGTCGACGAAATCGAACGCATTGCGGCGGGCTGGCGGGAGCGCGAGGTCGTCCTCGCCGCGCCGACCCGCACGATCGTCGAGGAAGCGCCGGTCGCCGTCGCCGACAACCTCGACGAGCAAGCGGTCCGCGCGCGCTACCGCCGCCGCACGCATGTCGAGACCTTCGGCGGCGAAGTTCTCTCCTTCTTCACGCCGAGCCGAGGTCACAGCCGTCACGTCGTGTTGCGCGACAAGGAACGCCTGGTCGCCCGCCGTCACGGCGCCATGCTGCGCAGCGGCGGCGAGATGCTGCCGACCGAAACGACGTTGTGCGCCACCGCCTGGATGCATGGCGTCTTCGGCGCGCAGCTCACCATCGGCAACACCACGTTCCACAAGCTCTTTTCCGTCTCGCGCGATCCTTACGACATCGGACGGGGCGGCGGCCTGCGGATCTTGGTCGAGCTCGAGGGCGAATGGCGGTTGCTCTCCGTGCCGTCTGCGTTCGAAATGGGCCTCGGCGATTGCCGCTGGGTCTACCAGTTGGGCGGCCGGACCGTCACCGTCACGGCGAGCGTTTCGAGCGACGAGGCCGCTCTGCAGTGGCGCGTCGCCGTCGCGGGCAAGAAATGCCGTTTCCTCGTCTTCGGCCATCTCGTTCTCGGCGAGCTCGAATACGCCAGCCGCGGCTGCGTCGAAATCGACGCGCTGAAGAAACGCTTCGTCTTTCGGCCTGATCCCCAGTCGTTGTGGGGGCAACGATATCCCCGCGCCTCGTACCGCCTGGCGACGAGCACGCCCGCGGAAGTCGAGGCGATCGGCGGCGACGAGTTGCTCTACCTCGACGGCGAGCGGCGCGGCGGCGGCTACGTCGCGATCCGCACGCGGCCGACTCGCGGCTTCGCCTTCGCGGTCGTCGGCTCCCTGACCGACGAAAGCCAGGCGGAGGCGCTCGCGGCCAAATACGCCAAGCGCGTCGACGACGAAACGCTGTCGTTGCGCTCGGCGCGCGCATGGCGCCGCATCACCCGCGGCCTGCGGCTCGACGGGGCGAACGCGACCGCCGAAGACGTCGACACGAGTCTGCCCTGGCTCGCGCATGACGCGATGATCCATCTCACCGCGCCCCACGGCCTGGAGCAATATTCGGGGGCGGCCTGGGGCACTCGCGACGTGTGCCAAGGCCCTCTGGAAATGCTTCTCGCGCTCGAGCACGACGCGCCGGCCAAGGCGATCCTCCGGATCGTCTTCGCGCAGCAGGACGAGCGGGGGGGCGACTGGCCGCAATGGTTCATGCTCGAGCCCTATGGGGCGATCCAGGGCAAGGAGGCGCATGGCGACATCCTCGTCTGGCCGCTGAAGGCGCTGTGCGACTATGTCGAGGCGACCGGCGATTTCGCCTTCCTCGACGAGCCGGTCGGTTGGCGGCGCGACGACGACTTGGCGACGACCGTCGACGCCTCCCCGATCGCCACTCATGTGGCGAAACTCGTCGCCACGGCGCGCGAGCGGTTCATTCCCGGCACCCATCTCATCCGCTACGGAAACGGCGACTGGAACGATTGCCTCCAGCCGGTCGACCTCGCCAAGCGCGACTGGATGACGAGCAGCTGGACCGTCGGCCTTCTCCATCAGCAACTCCGCCGCTACGCAGAGATCCTGCACGCGGCGGGGCGCGCCGCCGCGGCCAAGCAGCACGAGGCGCTCGCCGTCGCGATGAAGAAGGATTTCAAGCGCCATCTGGTGCGCGACGGCGTGGTCGCGGGCTATGCGGTTTTCAATCCCGAGGGCGCGCCGCCGGACCTGCTCCTCCATCCCAGCGATCGAACGACAGGCGTCTCGTACTCGCTGATTTCCTTGACGCAGGCCATCCTCGGCGAGCTTCTGACGGCGGCGGAGGCGCGGCGGTGCGCCAAGCTCATTGCGGCGCGTCTCCTGCTGCCCGACGGCGCGCACCTGATGGACAAGCCGCTCGTCTATCGCGGCGGGCAGGAGACGATCTTCCGCCGCGGCGAGTCGGCGGCGTTCTTCGGGCGCGAGGTCGGGCTGATGTACGTCCATGCGCACTTGCGCTATGCGGAGGCGATGAGCGTTCTCGGCGACGGTCAGGCGTTGTGGGACGCGCTCGTCGTCGCCAACCCGATCGCCGTCACGGAAAAGCTGGCCCACGCCTCGCTGCGGCAGCGCAACGCGTATTTCAGTAGCAGCGACGCGGCGTTCCGCGACCGCTACGAGGCGAGCGCCAAATGGGAGCTGGCGAAGGCGGGCGAAATCGCGGTCGAGGGCGGCTGGCGCATCTTTTCCAGCGGCCCGGGCGTCTATCTCTCGCTGGTCGTTCAGCACGCCCTCGGCCTGAGGCGACGCTTCGGCAAGCGGATCGTCAAGCGATGCCTGCCGGCCTCGCAGAGACGTCTGCGGGTGGCCGGCCTGCCGTCGAACCGGCGAACCCGATAGCCTATTGCGCGGGAAGCGCCGCCGGTTCGCGTCCGTCGGCGATTTGCGCCGTCACGGCGGGTTGGAAGCGCGGCGCCTGCGAATCCGCGACGAGGGTGAGGGTTCGCTGGAAGAACCCGCTCACCTCGGGCGCTTTCCCGATGTAGATGACGCCGACGTCCGGCATGTCGCGCGCGAACGCCTCCACTATGCGCTGAGCCGCTTCGGGATCGAGAGCGGCGAGCGCTCGGTTGACCACCAGCCAGTGGGGCCTCACCAAAAGAACGTGGGCAATCGCCAGACGCTGCTTCTCGACGTCGCTCAGCCGCCGGTCCCATCGCTCGTTCGCGTCGAGCATGGGCGCGAGCCGTTCGAGGCCGACCGTGGCGAGCGCTTCGCTGATCTGCGCGTCGTCGTAGGCATGGGGCGGGTGGGGATAGGCGAGCGACCTGCGCAACGGCCCGGGCGCGACATAGCCGGGCGTCGGCATGAAGACGATCGACTGGCGATGCGGACGCGCAACGCGGCCGCCGCCCCAGGGCCAAAGTCCCGCGATCGCTTGGAAAAGCACGCGTTCGGCGTCCTGTTCGCCGGTGATGAGAACGTGATCGCCCGGCTTCGCCTCGATGTGGGGCTCGCTCAGGGCGAGGCGCCCGGCGGGCGTTGCGATCCACAGGTTGTCGATGATGATCGATTCCTCGTGCCGCCCGTCCAACTCGATCCGGCTTTCGCCCTCGCCAAGCGTGTTGATCGCCAACAGCGTCTTACGGAAGCCCACGACGCGCTGCAGCGTCGCGCGCCAGTCCGCGATGCCCGAGAAATTGTTGATGTACCATCCCAACGCCTGCTGCACCTGGTTGAACGCGCCGACGACCATCATCAACTTGCCGAAGGTCATGCTTCCGAAGAAATATGCGGGCGCCGCGACGAGGATCGGCGCGACGATCGCCAGCCAACCGACGCTCGCCGTGACCCACGTCAGCGCCGTCGTCGCGACGACGATCCGTTCCAAGACTTGAACGAGGCCGCTGAAGATCGAAGCGAGATGGCCGACCGCTTCGGGCTCGGCGCCATGCAGCGTGACGCCTTCGATCTCCTCGTTCACCTGCACGAGCGCGAACCGCAGCTGCGCCTCGTGCGCGTAGCGCTCCGAATTCAGCCCGATCAACGGACGGCCGACGCGCCAGCTCAGCAGCGAAGCGAGTCCGGAATAGAGCAGCGCGCACCAGACCATGTAGCCGGGCGCGACAAAGGCGTGTCCGGCGATCGAGACGACCAGATTGTCGGACAACAGCCACAGCACGCCGACGAAGCTCGCCAGCAGCAGGGTGGATTGCAGCAGGCCGATTCCGAGATCCGTCGAAAGTTCCGTCAGGTGCCTCGCGTCCTCATGAATGCGTTGGTCGGGATTCTCGCCGATCTCTCCCGCCTGCGAAAGGCGGACGGCGCGCAGCGGCGCAAGCCACTCGGCAATGAGATTCTCGGCGAGCCCCTTGCGCATGATCAGCTTCGACTTCTGATTGAGCCAGGTTTGCCCGACATTGAGGACGAGCAGCGAGCCAGCCACCACGGCGAAGACGCCGAGCTGCGTCAGGAACTCGGGCATGTCCTTGCGCGCCAACGCGTCGTAGAACGGCTGGTTCCACGCGTTCAGTCGGATCTGCGCGTAGGCCGACGCGCCCACCACCGCCACCAGGGCGACGAGCAACATGGCGATCTTGACGCGCTGGCGCGACTGCCAAAGCGCCGCGGCCATGCCCATCAACTGCGCGGCGAGGGTGTCTTCGGCCGGCTTGGCGTCGTTTGCGACGTTGGGAGTCGCTTCTCCCGCACTCGTCATTGGGCTACATCCGTTCGCGTTGGGCTCGCCGCGGTCTCCGCGGGCGGGCCGCCTGACATGCTCGAGGCGGGGGCGGACGACGCCCCGGCGCCGGGGCGATCTAATGATCCAATTCGGCGGCCAAGACAAATGGTTCGGCGGCCAAGACAAATGGTTCGGCGGCCAGGACAAATGGCCGCCCGGCGCGGGGAATTTCCGCAGCGCGGCCGCTTCGCCGCGCCTGTTCGCGCAGCGTCTCGGACGTGTTGTGAAACGCCTCGGGCTTGTTGTGAAACTTGGAGACTCGCATGAATGTCCCGCCCAAACGCCAATGGCGCGTAACCGCCAGCGGCGGCCAGCCTGAACGCGCCGTCGACGACATTTACGCGACCGTCTGGACGTCGGAAGCGGTCGAGAAGCCGTGGTTCGAGATCGATCTCGGCGCGCCCGCGACGGTCGGCGGAATCGAAGTCTATTGGGGCGCAAGCGCGCTGGAGAGGTATCGCTTCGTCTCGTCGCTCGACCGCCAGACCTGGGTCGACGTCTGCCGCACGCGCCATGGCGAGGGCGGCCAGGACGTTTTCGCGTTTCCGCCGGTCGAAGCGCGTTTCATGCGGCTGGAGGGCGGGGAGGCGCCGGCTGGGCGCGCGCCGGAAATCGTCGAGATCAATGTCTACGCGCCCGACGAGGCCGCCTCGGTCAGCGAAGCGGGCCGTCTCGCCGCGCTCGGCCACGGCGCCGTCAGGCTTCGCGCCGGCGACAGCGTCACGGTCGACTTCGGCCATGTGCGGTCCCCGCTGGGAGCGTTGATCGAATGGGGAGACGATTACGGGACCGTGTTCTCGACCCATCTCTCCGACGACGGCGAAACCTTTCGCGAGATGGGCCGCATCGAGACCGGCGACGGGGGAAGCGACAGCTTCTGGTGGCGCTCGACGACCGCCCGCTATTTTCGTCTGACCGTGCACGCCGCGAGCGCCCCGGAGGGCGCCGTCGTCGAGGAGCTGAAGCTGCGCATCCTCAACAAGGACCGCATGCCGATCGGCCAGCTCGAGCGCGCGGCGCTGTCGGCGCGCGGCGAGCTCTATCCGCAATCGCTGCTCGGCCGCCAAGTCTATTGGACGGCGCTGGGCGAGTTCGACCAAGGCGAGCAGGCGCTGATCGACGAATACGGCGCGTTGGAGCCGCGCCGCGGTTCGCCGCAGATCGCCCCGCTCATCCGCTGCGGCGGCGCGCTGCGCGGAGCGCCGGGTTGCGAGCGCATTCGCCAGACTCTCGCCGCGGGCTCGTTGCCGATCGCCAGCGTCGTCTGGTCGGCTCAGGGCGTGGAGCTCAAAACGACGGCCTTCGCCCACGCCGGGCAAGCGCTGACCGAGCACCGCCTGACCAACCGAAGCGGCGAGACGCGCGAAGGGGCGCTGGTTCTCGCGGTGCGTCCCGTGCAGATCAACCCGTACTGGCAGCACGGCGGCCATGCGGTCGTCGACGCCATAACCCTCGACGGCGCCCGCCTGTCGGTCAACGACCGCGTCTACGCCGCGTTTTCGCGCCAGCCCGATTCGGCGACCATCGCCGACTTCGACGGCGGCGACGTCGTCAGGCTGCTGGACGCCGGGCCGCGCCCGACCGACTGCAGCCTCCGTTCGGCGTCGGGTCTCGTCAGCGCCGCCTGCGAGTTTTCGTTCTCGCTCGCCCCCGGCGCCAGCGCGGCGGTGGTCGTTTCGACGCCGATGCGCGACGGCGTCGAGCCGCGCGCCGACATCGTCTTCGCCGCCGCGCGCGACCGCGTCCGCCGCGCCTGGCGCAAGAAGCTCGGCCCCAAGCGGATCGTCGTCGGCGACCGGGAAGTCAACGACACGATCGAAGCGCAGATCGCGTTCATTCTGGTCAACGCCACGCGCTTCGCCTTCAAGCCGGGCCCGCGCAACTACGACCGCACCTGGATCCGCGACGGCTCTTCGCAGGCGCTC
>Ga0326727_10012683_pt1 | contig 19098 bp, 10 predicted proteins | sample MB2enrmetagenome_FD_207643 | JGI IMG/M metagenome (GOLD analysis project Ga0326727, IMG submission 207643) | Lab enriched peat soil microbial communities from McLean, Ithaca, NY, United States - MB29MY | ecosystem: Environmental > Terrestrial > Soil > Wetlands > Peat | place: USA: New York...
CTGAACCGCTGCCAGCTTGAACTCCTTCGTGAATGTCCTTCTCGACAACCCCATGACTCAATTCTCCTTTGGATGGATTTTGAGTCTTAACCGTTTGTCTCAGAATTGGGGACAAGTCCAGGCTCTCACAACTGAGAAGCTCAGAGAATATAGGCGGAAACTGTTAGCGGCGGGACGAACGGAGGCCACCTGCAATCGCGAGCCACATTTCACCGCAGACGCACACCGGGGCGCCGGTCGGACAGGGCGCTTGACAACCTGGCGACCAGGCTCACTGACCGTGCTGGTGACCGGGGACCGCATCCGGCAGCGTCGCCCGTTTGCCGCCCCAAGGGTACTTTACACGATCTGTTGGGCGGGAAGCCGCGGGTCACGATCGGCCGGCTACTGCACTTTCCACTTCTCCAGCCCGGCCGACCAGTTCGGCTGCATGGTCACTTCCAGCCGAAGCTGAGAGGTAGTGACGGGCCGGAAAGCCATCTCGTTGTATTGATCCTTCGCTACGCCGCATGCGCCGGCATTGTCAACCGGTTTCCACGCATCGCCGTCTTTGTAGAGCACGCGGCATGACGCGGGCACGCGAACCTCGCCGCCTCCGGTGTCGTCGAACCAGTAAACCTGAACCCGCGAGACAGTGGACTCCTTCGGGAACGTGTACTCGATCCACTCCGTCTTGCCCTTTTCCGGCCACCAGTCGAAGTACGATGCGGGATCGCTGGACGACGCCGGCTCCTCGCCGTCGTTCACGGCTTCGGGGTGCTTTTCGATTCCTTCGGCAGTCACTCGCCTGCCGTCCTTCGATGCATCCACTTTGCTCTTCATGGCCAGCGACGGCCAGGGCGTCGGTCTTGCGGCGGACTCCACGTCCGGCATCCACACCACCATCTGATCGCGGCCGCGATTGTCCCACGCGTAGTACGGGATCGCGGTGAACGGCTCGTTGCGGCGCACAAGGCTGCCCGCGGAATCGTAGGCGAGAGCCACCGCCTCGCCCTTCACCACTTCCACGCCGTTGAGCAGGTTCGGCTCGAATTCGGCGGTCAGATGGTCGCTGTCGGGAAGCAGGAGATCGCGCACCTTGCCGTCCGCGTAGTCGGCTCCCTCGGCCGCGTAGACAATGGGACCGCGCTGGATGGCGACGCGTCCGCGGTCCGCAGCCACCTGCGTGTTGGCGACAATGCGCCGGACCGGCATGGGCAGGTCGAGGTCGATCGTGTCGCCGGCTTTCCACTCGCGATGAAGAGCGCCATAACCCTTGTCCAGATCGATCGTCACCGGCTTGCCGTTCACGCTGAGCGTCACCGGTTCGTTGATGCTGTCCACAAAACGGTAGAGGTCGCTGGGCACGGCTTCATTCCGCGCCCATCCGGGAATACGCACCTTGATGGTGAAGCTGGCCGGCGCGCCCGGATCCACTGAAATCTTCACCCGGCCGTCCCACGGATAGCGCGTCTGCTGCAACATCTTCACCGTGCGGTCCCCAACTTTGATATCGGCATCTCCGGCGGCAAACAGGTTGACGTACACAGTGTCGCCGGCCTGCGCGTAAACGTACCCCGGCACCGAAGCCATGAATCGCGTGATATTCCCCGGACAGCAGGCTACGCCAAACCACGGGCTGCGGCCGCGGCGGCCCATCGACTCCAGCGGATTCTGATAGAAGAATAACTTTCCATCGAGCGACACGCCCGAGATCAGACCGTTGTAAAGCGCGCGCTCCATCACATCGACATACTTCGCGTCGCCATGCAGCAGGAAGAGGCGCTCATTCCAGAAATCGTTGCCCACGGCCGCGCACGTTTCGGCGTACGCGCTCAGGTTGGGCAATTCGTAATCGGCGCCGAATGCCTCGCCCGCGGCGAGCGCACCGATTCCTCCGGTGATGTACAGTTTCCTGCCGACGACGTTCTCCCAGATGGTATCGATGGCATGGATGTAAGCCGTATCGCCGGTCATGGCCGCCACGTCCGCCATGCCCGAATACATGTACGTGGCGCGCACCGCATGGCCTTCGGCGAAGGTCTGATCGACAACCGGGATGTCCGACTGGTTGTACGGATCGCCGCCTTTGCGCGAATCGAGCATGAACTTCGCCAGATTCAGATAACGCTCGTCTCCGGTGACCCGGTAGAGCTTCACCAGACCCATCTCGACGATCTGGTGACCGGGCCAGATGGTCCGCTTGCCCGGCCCGAACGTGTCGCAGAGAAGATTGGCCGTGCGCAGCGCGATGTCCAGCAGCGAGCGCTTGCCCGTGGCCTGATAGTACGCTACCGCCGCTTCGTAAAGGTGACCGAGATCGTACAGTTCGTGGCTGAGAATCTCTTCATCCACCCAGCGCTCCGGGCCCGCCCATTTGTGCGGATGCCGGGGATCGATGGTTCGCGCGGTGTAAAGATATCCGTCCGGTTCCTGCGCCGCGCCGATCTTAACGATCAGACCGTCGATGTACGCCTCCAGTGCGGGATCGGGCTTGACGCTGAGCGTGTACGAAGCCCCTTCGATGACCTTGTAGATGTCGGTGTCGTCGAACGGGTACGGCGGAATCTTCCGCTCTTCCGGAGTGACCTGCCCGCGCAGGGCTTCCGCCGCGCGAATGAAATTCTCCACCCGTCCGGTTCGCTCGCATTGCTGAAAGGCGAACGGGATGGTGACCTTGCGGTTGGTCTCGATCTTCGGGGCCCAGAAGACGTCGTTCAGGTGGACGGCGGTGAACGGAACCGGCCGAATGGGGTAGTCTTCCGCGCCGGTGGTGACGGCCTCGCCGGCACTCAGCACCACCGCCAGAGCCGCCGGGAGCCACACGAACGAGAGCTTGTTGAGTGTCATTTGGGAAACGCTTCCATTATATGCCAGACGTTCGTTTGTGGCCATCTCCTCGCAAAGAAACGGAAGGCGCTTGCAGCATTTAACCGTTAAACCGATACACGGCCGTGGACCACCCATTGTGGCAAGGGGCATGATAGCGCGACCGCGAAAAACCGACGACCCGCGCGACCGTGGCCTGGTCCGCGGGCCGTCGCACTGCGCTCAGGGAGTGAGTGTGTTCGCTCGCGCTAGAATGCGATCCTGGCACCCAGTTGAATGGTTCTGGGCAGCAGCTGTCCAGTGGACCTGCCGAACGTTCCGTCGGCCAGGTCGGGGTCGACGGCAGTCAGGTTCACTTTGTTGAGCACGTTCTCGAAATCGAAGCGGAGTTGCAGGCTGCCCGCTTCGCCCAGCCACGGGATCTTCGTGTTCTTCAGCACGCTGGCATCCACCTCCACCAGGCCGGGGTTGCGGCAACTGTTCCGCGGAGTGGTTCCTTCCGTGCCCGCCCCAGGCGCCGTGAAGATGCTGGCAGGGAATATGCCAGTGAGGAATTGCTGTTCGCTGTAGCCGCCCCCGCAGTAGTTGCTCGGAGCGTTCGGGATGTCGTAGTTGGTTCCGTCGGCGTTGTAGTCGCCGCCGGCGCCGTAGGGCGCGGTGGTGTTCACCCAGAAAGGCGTGCCGGACTGGATGGCGCTGATGATGCTGACCTCCCATCCGGAAGTGAGCTCTTTCCCGATGCCACTCTTCATGCCTGGTACTACGTACACTCCGGAGAACGAGAAGCGGTTGCGCACATCCCAGTTCGCCGGAGCGTAGTAACTGCTGTAGGCGGCCGGATCGGGTACGTTGAAGCCGCCATCATGATCGAAGCGCGTGTTGGCGTTAATATCCGACATCGCCTTCGAAAGCGTGTAGGATGTCTGGAACGTGAATACGTTGCCCATGGTGCGGCGGAGAGTCAGAATCATCGCATTGTAGCTTCCGTTGAGGATGTTGCTGACATAGTTCATGGTCCCGAAGTTGGTGTTCGGAAGGACGAGTTGGCCGTTGTTCGCGATCAGATCGCCGGTGGCGCGATTCCAGTTAATGCCGGCGAGGCCGTTGTAACTCATCGAGCCGGTATAAGTGCCTCCGGCGACCAAGCTCCACGGCAACTGGCGCTCCACGCCAATCGCGTAGTTGACGGCTATCGGCGCAGTCAGATTTCGGCTCAGCCCCCAGACACTGGGGTCTGCGCCGAGGTAGCCTCCCGCAGGCGTCACGGTGAGACTCGGGATGGCCGGCAACGGGTAGTCGAACGGCCACGTCGCCGACGGGGCCTCCGCAAACAGCGGCTTGATGGGGCAGGTCACGCTGATGCACGGAGAACCGATCGAGCTGGGTGGATTGGTGCGCATTTCATCGACTGCCTGCCCCAGGCCAATCCAGTCGTGAAAGACGCCAACTCCGCCCCGGATGCTCCAGACGCCGCGCTTCGAAGGATCCCAGGCGAAGCCGACGCGCGGGCTCCAGAGATTGTCTATCGGGTGGGCAAAAACGCCGCTCACGGGCCCCACGGTAGCGCTGGCTATCTGCTGCGCGATAGTGCTTCCGGCGCCCAGAAGGATGTTGTCGCTGACTCCGGAATTGGCGGCTGGTCCGGACGGGGTAATGTTGCTGAAGTCATCCCAGCGCAGGGAGAAGGTGAACGAAAGGTTCGATTTCGCCTTCCAGTCATCCTCCACGAAAAGTCCCCAGGGGGTTTCCTGCCCGTCGAATGGGACCAGACCCGCCTGACCGGTCAGCGGATTGATGGCCCCAAAGGACTCGCTGTAGGGCGTGTCCTCCACCACGTCGAGCAGGTTGTCGAATGTGAAGCTGGGGCGGTTATTGACCGGACTGAAGTCGCCATATTCCACCGCATGGGTACCCTGGAAGCCGAATTTCAGCGTGTGGGCGCCGCGTACCCAGTTCAACACGTCGCGCCAGTTGTAATTGTGCGACCCGTATGTTCCCGGCCCCCACGAGCTGTTGAAGCCCAGGCTCTGTCCGGTCACGTTGATATCCGGAACGTTGTCGGTGCCGCCCAGACCGTTGGAGCCGGCAACCTTGTTGGCGGCGAAGCCCGCTTCGTTGAGCATCGTGGAGCTGAAGGTGTGGGTCCAGTTGGCCTGCGCGTACCAGTTCGCCTGGATGTTGTGATTCGAGAAGCCCACCACGTTGGCGGGGTTGCCCAGGGTGAAACTGTCATTGGCGTAATTGCCATAGATACGGTCGTTGTTCCCGATGTACTGGTCCACCCGGAAGCCATACTGCGTGGCGTTATAGGGCGGGCTCAGGTTCGAGACACCCTGATCCAGGATGGGCAGGTTGGCGGGGATGGAAACCGAACTAAGACTGGTCAGTCCGGGGAAGGCGGCGAAGTAGTTCGCAGCGGTTGCGGGCTGGCCGTTGGAGAGAGTGGCAACCCCGTTGTTCGTCACCGCGGTCACACCGTTCGTGGTCAGGATTTTCGCTCCCAGGTTGTTAGGGAAGTTCTGCGTCGCCCACTGGACGAACTCCGGCGATTGGAAAGTGAGGACGCTGTTCCCGGTGGACGTGAGGGACCACAGAGATTCCACTTCGGCGAAGAAGAACGTCTTGTTTTTGACCACCGGACCGCCGAATGTGCCTACCAGGTCCTGGCGCTTGAACGGGTTATACGACGAAGGGGTGAAAACGGTCCGCGCCAGCAGATCCTGATTGGTGAACAGGTAGCTGCCGGTGCCGTGGAACTGGTTGGTGCCCGACTTCGTGGTGACCTGAACCATGATGGAGCTGCCGAGATTGTTTTCGGCGTCCCACGAGTTCGACTGCATGGACATTTCCTGCACCGCATCCTGTGGCGGCGCGTAGATGACATTGCCGTTCTGGATGGGGCTAGTGGCGTCCATGCCGTCCACGATGACGCGATTGCCCGTGTAACTTCGGCCGTTGGCGCTCATGTCCGGCGTCTGCGTCCCGAAGTTGTCGGCGCCGCCGCCAGGGGCTTCGCCTGTCCCGTGGGTGCCGGTACCGACCACACCCGGGGCAACCGCAAGGACGTCCCAGAGGTTGCGGTTCAGCGCCGGCAGATCTCTGACCGTCTGCGAGTTCAGTGTGGCCTGGATACGGCTGTCGTCGGTGTCGAGTGGCGGAGCCTCGCCCACCACGCTGACGGCCGTTGTCGTGGACGTGACCGACAGAGCGATGTTGACACCCTGAATCTGGTTGGTTTCAAGCGTTAGCTTAACTTCAGCCTTCTGGAACCCGCTCGCCTCGGCGGCGACGACGTAGTTGCCCGGCGGAAGTTCGCTGAACCTGTAGTTACCTGAAGCGCTTGAAGTTGTTGTCGCAGTGACGCCGGTATCCACATTACGCAGCATGACCGCGGCGGATGGAACCACCGCTCCGCTCGGGTCGGAGATCACTCCCTGAATGTTCCCGCTGAATACCGTTTGTGCGTAGCAGCCCGCGCCCGCCACCCCGAGCGCGAGAAGACACAGTGCGGCATAGCACCGCTTATTCGACATGGACCCTCCTTCCCCGGAATCGGGCCGGGGATGATTAAATGTGACGCTGCCGGCGGGACGCCTCCATACGCCTGTCCGCCCCATTTCACGGAAGCCTTTTCATGAGATGCTCGGAACCGGGTCTGCTCCCGGCTCGGATGCGTCCCTTGCTTATCCTGCTTGTCTGGCAAGTGAACAATACTAACCTTGAGTCTAGTGCGTTTATACTACCGGCAGGCCACGAAGTCAACACAAAAATGGAACCGCTTTCATTTTGTGCTGGACGGTCCTCGCACGTCGTCAGAAATCACAAGCGATTGCCGGGGCCGCGGGCTTGCCGCGTCTCTGAGCCAGCCGACTCCCGCTTACACTTCCTTCGCTCCACCGGCTCCGGAGTGCAAGCGCTTTGTCCGTGACCGCGAGGAACCCGAGCCACGTGCCAACCGGCTGCCGCGGGATATCGCGGACCAGCCGATGTTGCCACCTGCACAATGGGAATGATGGGATTCTGCGCATCAATTCATACGGAACGGAGTCCGTGCCTCATACTGCACCAGCCTGGCACGCAGCCCCTCGGCCAGCCGCTGGTCCCGGCGTTCGACGGCCATATCCAATGCGCGGCGCGCGGTCTCCACGGCCTCCGGGAACCGGCCGGCTTCGGCGTATGCGGCCGCCAGTGTGTCCAGCAGCGTTGGCTCCCGATCTCCAGCCAGGTTGGTCGCTCGCTGGGCGAGTTCAACCGCCTCCGCCCCATTCCGCAGGGAAGCCTGGCCGCTGCTGGCGAGCACCTGGGCCAGCCGGTTGAGAGCTGGCACGTTATCCGGCTGAATACCGATAGCCTTCCGCCACTCGGAGATGGCCTCCACGACGTTCCCGCGCATCGAATCGGCGACGCCCATGTAATAGTGAGCCTCGGCTGAATTCGGAGCCAGTTGCAAAGCTTTCTCAAGATGCGGGATCGCCTCCTCCACTCTTCCCTGCCCGGCCAGCGCGGCCCCCAGATCGCCCTGATAACCAGGCTCTTCCGGCATCAGTTCCGCAGCCCGCTGCAGATGTGCGATGGCCTCCTCCTGGCGGCCCACGGAAGATAGTGCCATGGCCAGATTCGATTCTCCTGCGGCATCCTTCGGATTGAGCTCGATCGCCTTCTGGAACCAGGGAATGGCTTCCATTATCCTGCCGGACTCTGCCAGGGCGAGTCCCAGACCGCCGGGTAGCTGCGGATCGCGAGGATCGAGTTGCACGGCTTTCTGGAAGGAGGGAATCGCCTGGTCGGGTTTTCCCATTCTGAGCAGGGTAGTGGCCAGACAACTGAACACCGTGGCGTCTCCAGGCTCGATTTCCGTGGCCTTTTGAAAGTGAGCGACCGCCGCGTCGGGATGGCCGGTCTCCAGCAACGCGATACCGAGGCTCACGTGGGCGAGCGCATCAATCTCACCGGCACCATCGGAGTCGAGCTGGAGGGCCTTTTCCCACTCGGGGATCGCCGCCGCGTAATTGTGTTTCTCCGACAACGCGAAGGCGATCTCGAACTGGCTGTAAAAGTCCACGGCGGGCACGTCGATCTTTGTCAGCCCATCCGCTGGAATGTTCACAAATTCGGGAATGTTGACCGCCCGATTCGCCGCGGTCGCGTTCTCGATCAGGATGGCCGGGCTGTCGTTGCCGTTCTCGTCGATGTGCGTCAGATACATCTGCGTGTAGGGTGAGCGGCTCTTGGAGGAGAAGACCAGCCAGCGGCCGTTCGGCGAGAAGCTGTGCCACGAGTTCATCAGCGGCGTGTTGCAGCGCATCCTGCGCGCCACCCCTCCCGCCGATGGCACGATGTAGAGCCGACTGTCGGGGCGCATCAACTGCCCGTTGCCGCATTGGACGAATACGATCCAGCGGCCGTCGGGGGAGATTTTGGGGAAGTTGTTGCTCATGCCATTCCGAGAGGCCCCGGCAATCGGCTCGGGCGTTCCGCCGCCACCGTTGTTGAACGGAATACGGTAGAGGTCGTACTGGATCCGCGTCTCGTTCGGATCGTTGGCGAACTGGGCCAGCGGCATGCCGGGTGCATAGGTATCGCGGGCTTCCGCGCGGGCGAACACGATGTACCGGCTATCCGGACTCCAGACGCCGTCGGTCTGCACGAAGCGTGGGTCGCCGGCGCCCGGGAGCGGGTGTGCTTTGCCCGTGCTGCGGTCGTACCAGGCCAGAATGCCGCGGGTCGGATAAAAAACCTGCAGGAAGCGGTAATCCTTGAAATTAACCACGTAATAGGTGCTGCTGAGAGTTGCGCCCGGTCCGTTGAGCCGGGTCAGGACATACCTGCCATCGGGCGACACCTGCGACATGAAACCGACCCGGTCCCTGGCCGTTTCCTTCTCGTACGGCGCCTTCCACGAGATCATGTCCTGGGTGCGAATAGACATCCGCGGGCGGACGGCAGCCAGGGCGTACAGTCCCTTGTCGTTCTTCGGCCCGTCCAGGTCCATGCCCATAGTCTTGCCGTCGAGGGAAAATGAGTGGCAGTTGGCGCACGTGCGCATGCCCGTCAGAACCACCCGGCTTTGCATGTCGGCGACACTGCGCAACCGCCACGCGATCAGCGGAACGGCATCGCTGCTCAGCGGCTTGATAACGCCCTTCTCGGTCTCCGACGGCATCAGCGGCACGTCGCGATAGAAGATGGGCGCCCCGACGGGGTCCTTCGAGGTTCGGATGGTAACGCGACCGCGCGAAACCGGCCGGCGGTTCGCGAGACCGGTGAATGTCACGGTGGCGCCGGCGACGGAGTGTCGTTTGATGGCCGCCCAGATGGGTGTATCAGGCTGCCAGGTGTGCGAAACGGCCTGTTGCGGAGTCAGTTCGGGCGGTTTGTTGGTTTCCCCGGCGGCTCGCGGATCGATCTCGCCGACACGCATCAGCGGACCCGGGGACTGCAGTTCGATGCGTGCAGAGTGGTCCATGAACTCCACATCGATGTCCCACTCGGTCGCGCTCGGGCTGGCGTCGCGCCATAGGAAAGTGGGGGCGGAGATGTCCGGCGGGAAAATGGACCCCTCGGCCGGATAGTCGACCGCGATGGCCGTCGGCCGCTGAGCGGCAAGCCGCTCCACCAGGCCGGCCGATGCCACCAGCAAAGCGGCGCTCACCAGGATGCCGGTTCTACATCGCAACAGATGCTTCACGCCGCACTCCTTGAAAGGGCTCTATCGGGCTGCGTACGCTGTCGGTGCTCGATAGAGATCATAGCGCTTCCAGAAGTGCAGCCAAACGGGGCCCGTTGTAAGCTAAGTACGTCGTTTCCGAAGTTCGGTCGCGTATTGTGGAACCGCTTGCCGACGCGCGCGGCTCAGATCTGAGCCACGACCGTGAGGGAGTGGTTGCGCAGGAATACGCGACCGAATCTACGAAACGGCGTACTAAGCTTCGGAAAGAGCAATGGGCAAAGCGATCATCGCGGTTCTGTTCGGGGCGCTGGTCTTCGGTCAGGCCGCCGATCCCGCCGCAGGAATAACTCAGGCGATTCGCTCCCATCAGTACGAGCAGGCCGTCGGGCTGGCCCGCCAGGCACTCCAGCGCGCGCCGAACGACGCCCGCGTCCTGACCATGGAAGCGATTGCACTAACCTTCCTCGGACGCGACGGCGAGGCGCTGACCGCGTACAACCAGGCCCTGAAGCTCTCACCCGATTACGTCGCCGCGCTGGAAGGCGCCGCGCAGCTCGAGTACAAGGCGGGCGACGATCGCGCCATCGCGCTGCTCGACCATCTTCTAAAGCTCCAGCCCGGCGAACCCACCGCCAACGCCATGCGCGCGGTGATGGCCTGGAAGCACAAGGACTGTGAAACGGCCGCGCGCCATTTCCGTCTTGCCGGCGATACGATCTCCACGCAGCCCGCCGCCCTCGAGGAATACGCCGCCTGTCTCGCCCGTCTCGAGCGGCCGGCTGAAGCAGTTCCCGTGCTCCGCCAGCTCGCGTCTCTCGAGCCCTCCGACCGCCGGGTGCGCTTCCGTCTGGCCGTGGCGCAGTTCACGACGAAGGCATATGCCGACACGCTGGAATCGCTCCGTCCGCTCATGGAAGGGAAGGACGCCGATCCCGAAGCTCTCGATCTGGCCTCGGCCGCATGGGAAGCCGCCGGAGACACGCCGAAAGCGGTGGCCACTCTCCGCCAGGCGATTGTGCTCGACCCGGCAAACACGCGGCTCTACGTGGACTTCGCATCGCTGTGCCTGGTGCACAAGTCGTACGAAGTCGGTCTCGACATGATCAAGGTCGGTCTGCAGCGCTCGCCCAACGCTGCGGAATTGTATGTCGCCCGCGGGGTCCTCTACGTGCAGCTCAGCCAGTACGACCAGGCTGATGCAGACTTCGCCACCGCCGAGCGGCTGGACCCTCGGCAGGGCCTCGGCTCGCTGGCGCGGGGCCTGTCCGAGATCCAGCAAAACGACTTCGACAACGCGCTGGTCACGGTCCGCGAGAAGCTCAAAACGCAGACGAAAAACGAATTCCTGTACTACCTGCTGGCGGAGATCCTGACGTCGCAGGGCGCGCAGGTGGGCAGCCCGGAATTTCAGGAAGCGATCGCCGCTGCCTCGCGTGCAGTGGAACTCAAGCCGGATTTTGCGCTCGCCCGCGACACACTCAGCAAGCTGTACCTCGAATCCGGTCAGATCGACCGCGCCATCGAGCAATGCCGGCTCGCTCTTCGCGGCGACCCTTTGGACGCCACCGCGCTATACCGGCTGATGCGGGCGCTGCAGAAATCCGACAAGCCCAGCGACCGGGAGCAGATACCGGCGCTCCTCAAGCGCTTTAACGAAGTTCGCGAGCAGCTCAACAGGAAGGAAGATGAGGAGGCTCGCTACAAACTGGTGGAGGAAGCGCCGCGATAGGAGCGCACAGGGGGCGCGGCGGCGTGCTCTCTGAAAACGCGAGACCGAACGCCGACCGCGCCCGTTGCGAGCGGTTCCGTGGAAAGTGCAGCAGCGCCGCGCGCCGATCGGCAGCTCCACTACACTGTGATAGGGTCTTATGCGCACCCACGCCGGTACGCTTCTCCTGCTCGCAGGCTCGGGGTTCTTTCAGGCCGCGTTCGCCGTTCCCGTGCGCTACCTGCGCGCGTGGCGATGGGAACAGATGTGGGTGGGACAATCGGTCACCGCAAACGTGATGTTCCCACTCGTGTGGGCCGCGCTGGCGCCGGCGGAATTCTGGCGCGAGGCAGCGCACCTTCCGTGGTCGCACTGGCTGGCAGCTTATGCCTGGGGACTCGTCTGGGGATTCGGCGGCGTCGCGTGGGGCCTCACCCTGACGCGCCTGGGCATGGCCTTCTCCAATTCCTTCGTCTTCGGCATCACTACCACCACCGGCGCGCTGCTGCCCCTGATCGCCGGCGCGGTGGAGGGCCCGGCTCACCCCTGGTTGTTTGCCATTGGTCTGGTGCTGTGTGTGGCCACCACCTTGATGATCGGCCTGCTGCGGCGCCACGGCCGCCAGGAGCCGCTTCTGCCCATGCCAATGAGATTCCGCTCATACCCAGCCATCATAGTGGTCGCGTTGTTCGCCGGCTTCGCCGCGGCGGGGTACGGACTGGCGTTCGCATTCGCATTCCCGGCCATCCGCGGCCTCATCGCCGGAGGCGTCTCCGAGCTGTCCGCCGCGCTGGTGGTCGTGCTCCCGGTATATCTGGGCGCCGCCAGCGTGGCCATTCCGCTGGGCATGCTGGCAGCCGTGCGATCCGGCAGCCTGCCGTTGTTCTTCGGAAGACACGCGCTGTGGAACTGGTCGATGGCCCTGACCATGGGCCTCTGCGCCGCGGCCACGGCGCTCCTGTATGGGTTCGCCGGCAGCGCGGCCGGACACGCCGCTCCCAACGTATCCTTCGGGGTGTTCATCAGCTTTCTGGTGCTGGGCGGCAATCTTCTCGGCCTGGCCGGGGGCGAGATGCGCGGCTGCCCGCGCCACGTTACCGCGGGTCTGCTGCTGAGCGCCTGTGGCCTGGTGGCCGGAGCGTGGCTGTTAAACGCGCGCTGAAGCTGGAGCCACGCCAGTCGATTCGCGCAGCACCAGTTCCGGGTCGAGATACACGTGCCGCGCTGGCGGCGCAGCACCCATCGCATCCGGAACCAGAGCGGTGACCACCAACCGGCCGATCTCCGTTCGCGGGATGTGAATCGTGGTAAGCGAAGGGCAGCAGAACTCGGAGATGGTGATGTTATCGAAGCCGGTAACGGAAACGTCGCCGGGAACCACGAGACCCTGATTCCGCAGCTCGCGAATCGCCCCCACGGCGACCCAGTCGTTGACGCACAAAATCGCCGTGGGCGCGAATCCGGAGCGCAGGACCTCACGTACAGCTTCGCGGCCTCCGGAAAACCCGTCCTCCACGGGGGTCACAACCAGCCCGTCAATACCGTAGCGCGCGGTCGTCTCGACAAACTCCAGCCGCCGCTCCTCGGTTGGGCGAAGGAACAGCGGGGCGCCGATATAAGCCGCACGGCGGTGTCCGAGCGCGCGCAGCAGATCCAGTAACATCCGCATCCCCTTGCGATAGTCAAAATTGATGGTGGTGAATCCTTCGACGGTTGCGCCGGCGTCGAACAGCACCACGGGAATCTGCGCTTCCCGCAACTCCTCCAGAATGGCCGGCTCCATTTCGGGAAAGACACCCAGTCCGGCCACCTGCTGTCCCAGCAGCCGGTTCACACTGGCTTTCAGGAGCTTTATGTCATGGGAGCTGTTTGCGAGAAGCGTCTCGTACCCGCGCTGCACGGCGTTCGTCTCGATGGCGTGATAAATGTCGGCGAAAAAGGGGTTGTACAGATTTGCCATCACCACGCCGAGCACGTTGCTGCGACCGCCCGCGAGCGTCCGCGCGTGCAGGTTCGGTTTGTATTTGAGTTCTTCGACGGCGCGAAGGACCCTCGCCCTGGTGGAGCTCTTAACTCCCGGGCTCCCGTTGAGGACGCGGGAAACTGTAGCCGCGCCGACGCCGGCCCGCCTCGCGACATCCTGGAGGTTCATATGCGAGTTCTTGACGTATTCAGATTACATCCTGACGCAGGATCAGGCGAGAGACCAGTAGACGGAATAGCGCTCGTCGAACACCGCGTTGAACGGTACAAAGCGCAGGTTGGAGGACTGCCCCTTTGTTCGGAAAGCGAGCTCGGCGCCCTCTGCTCGTTCCATGCATTCGGCGGCTTCCCTGCCCGCGGCGCGAATGCCAGGCACTTCCAGCGGATGCTGTTTGAGGTCGGGCCCCAGCTCTCCGATGATGGCCTTCGGGCCCAGACCTTCGGTGGAGCCGAGCTCTCCGGCCAGTACCAGCGGCCCATAAAGGAACGCCACCTCACGATTGTTGTCGGGCATCGCCTCGACGTGCACGCGCATGGGGAGCGCCATCTCCACGCGATCGCCGTCGTGCCACTTCCGTACGATCGTCAGGTAGCTGCCCGGTCCGGCAAAGGCCTCGAGTGGCTTGCCATTGACGCGCACTGACCCGCCCGAGGTCAGCCACCAGGGTACGCGCAGATGCATGGCGAACTGCGCGGGCTGCGCCGTCTTCACCGTAAACGTGGTTGATGGCTGCTCGGGAAACGCCGTGTTCTGCCGCAGCGTGACGCCCTTTGCGGCCCACTGCACTTGCGACGGCGTGAACAGGTTCACATAGATGCCGTCTGCGTCGTGGAAGTAGATGCTGTCGTTCAGCTTCGAGTATTCCTCGACGCCCGTCCCCGTGCAGCACCAGAAGGAATCGAATTCGCTGTTGAAGGTCTTCCATGCGCCGGGCACGATGGACAGGTAGTACATGGTCGCGCCGGTATCGGAACGGATAGTCCCGAGCCGGTGATTCAGCAGCGTGCGCTCATAGTAATCGAAGTAGCGCGGATCGGCGGTCCACTGATAGAGGTGGCGCGTCAGCTTCAGCATGTTGTACGCGCAGCAGCACTCGGTGGTGGCCGCATCGAGCTTCAGCTCCGCCGCCAGACGCCGTGGCTCTACGCGCCAGCCTTCGCCGTTGCTGGTGCCGCCGGTGACGTACGCCCGTGCGCTGGTGACTTCGTACCAGAAGAAGTCGGCGACATCGTGGAAGCGCTCGTCCCCGCTGATTTCGTAGCGCCGGGCCGCGCCGATCACCTGGGGGATGTGCGTGTTCACGTGCAGACCACGCAATTCGTCGCGGCGCAGACCGAGAGGATTGAAGAACTTCTTCTTGGTGAAGCGGTCGCCCACGGCGGCGTAATGGTCGTCACCGGTGACCGCGGCGAGGTTGTACAGGATCTCGTTCATCCCGCCGTACTCGGTGTTCAGGATGTCCTGCATGTGTTCTTCGGGAATCGGCGCCGACCACTTATCCACCCACTGCGCCATACCCTCCAGCGTCTCCAGCGCCTGTTTGTTCCCGCAGCGCTGGTTCATATCGAGCAGGCCCGCCATAATCTTGTGCACGGTGTAGTACGGCGCCCAGACGCGCTTGCGAGCGTTCAGACGATCGAAGAACTCCGTCGGGAATGCGCTCAGGTATCCGCCGCCGAGCTTCTGCTGGCACTTCGTCAGCTCGTCAACAATGGCGTCGCCCTTCGCCTTCACATCTTTGTCGCCGGTTGACGAATGCATCAGCGCGCATGCCGAAAGGTAGTGGCCCGTGAAGTGGCCGCGCAGCTCACAATCCGGCGCTTCCCATCCACCCAGCGGCGCTGCGGATGTTTCCAGACCCGCGTTGACGCGGAAATTGCGGACCAGCCGGTCCACGGGCAGCCGATGCAGATACCCGAGGTTCGCCTGCTGCGCCTGAACGCAGGGCCCCGACAGCACCCGCACATCGGTCATTGGGAACGGCTGGACTTTGGAGGGAACCTCGGCCCGCGCGAAGGTAATCGGCTCCGCGAAAGGTTCCATGGTGGGTCGGGGCCCGCGCCGCTGGCCCGCGTTGGAGGTATTCTGTGGAATATCCTGTGCCAGCATGGTTCCGGATGCGCTTCCAGCCGCAAGGATCGCAGCAAATCCGCGTCGGCTGAGCTGTTGATTGCTCATGATTGCCTCCTTGACACATCTTCTCCGAAAACCAGATTATAGATTATTATCGGGTTGCGCGATGCTGAAAAAGGTCCGGATGGGTTTCGCGCTGACTTGCCTGACGGTGGCCGGGCAGGCCCCGGATGCAGCCGCCTCCGCCCGTCGGGCGATTAGTCTGGTGGAGGAAGGCCGCTGCCGCGAGGCACTGCCGACGCTGGAGCACGCCGTGCCGCGCCTCGTCGATAAGCAGCTCCGTTACAACGGCGGCATGGCCGAAGCGCGCTGCGCGATGGCCCTGAAGCGGGATGCCACCGCCATCGCCGCCATGGAGCAACTCCGCCGCGAATTCCCCGACGACCCCGAGGTGCTGTACATCACGGTGCACTACTTCTCGGAACTGGCGATGAAGGCCTCCGAGGAGCTGGCCGCCAAAGCTCCCGCGTCGCCCCAGGCGCGCAGGCTGGAAGCCGAGAATTTCGAATCGCAGGGCAAGTTTGACGAGGCCGCCGGTATCTACAAAGGGATCCTCGACCAGAATCCGAACATGCCCGGCATTCACTATCGTCTTGGCCAGGCGCTGCTCTCCAAAGCCGGGGATTCCGGCCCCACCGACGAAGCCCGGGCCGAATTCGAGAAAGAGCTGCAGGTGGACCCGCACAGCGCGTCGTCCGAATTCGTGCTCGGCGAACTCGCCCGCCGCGCCGGCCGTTGGGACGAAGCAGCCGAGCACTTTGCCCGCGCCGCGAAACTGGATGTGGGATTCGCCGAAGCGTACATCGCGCTGGGAATGTCGCTGACATCGGCGGGAAAGTTCGCCGAAGCGATCACGCCGCTGGAAACTTATGTGAAGATGGAGCCCTCCGATCCCACTGGCCACTACCAGCTCGCTCTCGCCTACCGGCGCACCGGCAACAGCGAGGGAGCGGCACGGGAGATGGCTCTGCAGAAGCAGACCACGAAATAGCGATGTACCGGTTATCGCGCCGCCGCCTCCTGCAACTGCTGTGCGGTTCGGCGGTGAAGGCTGTCGCCGCGCAGACGTCCGTTGCCGCGCCGTTCTTCGAGGAAGTGCCGTCCTCGGCCAGCGGCATTCGCTGGGCCCACACCGCCGGGTTGTCGCCCGACATGTACGTCCCCGAGACCATCGGCCCGGGCTGCGCGTTCCTCGACTACGACAACGATGGCTGGATGGACGTCTATCTGGTGAACAGCGGGCCGTGCGATTTCTACACGCCGCCTGCGCCGCTGCGCAACGCGCTGTACCGCAACAATCGCGACGGCACGTTCAGCGATGTCACCGAGCGGGCCGGCGTGCCCGGCAACGCGTATGGAATGGGCGTCGCCGTCGGCGACTACGACAACGACGGCTTTCCCGACCTTTATGTGACCCAGTATCCGCGCAGCATCCTTTATCACAACAACGGCGACGGCACCTTCACCGACGTGACTGCGCGAGCCGGTGTCGCCGCGCCGGGCTGGAGCAGCAGCGCCGTCTGGTTCGACTACGACAACGACGGCCGGCTCGACCTTTTCGTCTGCCGCTTCGGCGATTTCGACAAATCGAAACAGATTTATTGCGGAAATAAAGATACTGGCGCTCATTACTACTGCGCGCCGAGCGTGGTGAAGCCGCTCGCCTGCCGGCTGTTCCACAACAACGGCGACGGCACGTTCACCGACGTGAGCAAATCCTCCGGAATCGGCGATCTTCCCGCGCGCGCGTGGGGAGTTGTCGCCGCCGACATCAACAACGACGGCTGGATGGATCTGTTCGTCAGCAACGACAAGCTCCCCAACTTTCTGCTGGTCAACCGTGGCAAGGGGAAATTCGAGGAGGTGGGCGCGTTCGCGGGCGTGGCCTACAACTCGTTTGGCTCGACCCGCTCGGGCATGGGCGTGGACGCGGCCGATTTCGACGAAGACGGCCTGGTGGATCTGTTTGTCGGCAACATCGACCACGAAATCTTCTCGCTTTATCGCAACGCCGGCAACGAGTCCTTCGACGACGTCGCGCTGCCGGCGGGTATCGGAAGACCCACGCAGTTGCTCAGCGGTTGGGGGTTGAAGTTCCTCGATTTCGACAACGACGGCAACCTCGACCTGATTCTTTGTAACGGCCATCCCGACACCATGGTGGGCGTTTATCAGAAGGACGTGAGTTATCGCGAACGAATGCTCCTGTTCCGCAATACCGGCAAGGCGTGGGAGAACGTCAGCGACCGTGGCGGCACGGCATTTGCGCGGCCGATCGCCGGCCGCGGCCTCGCCCTCGGCGATTTCGACAATGATGGCGCGGTGGATGTTCTGGCGGCTGTCAACGACGCCGCGCCCATCCTGCTGCACAACCGCGCGGCGCGGGAGAACCACTGGCTGGGGGTCCGGCTGGTGGGACGCAAAGCGAATCGCGACGCCATCGGAGCCGTGGTTGCCTGGGAGACCGGTGGGCGCAAACATCGCCGCGTGAAAGTGGGCGGAGGAAGCTTTCTTTCCTCGCACGACCCGCGCGTGGTTTTAGGAGTTGGGCAGGCCACGAAGATCGACTCGCTGGAGGTACACTGGCCGCAGCCGGGCGGTGGCGTGGAGCGATTTCGCGATCTGCCCATCGACCGCTACATCACGATTGTGGAAGGCGTGGGGAAGTGGTCCTGAGAATCGCATTGGCGCTGCTCGCGGTCTGCGCGTTGGTCGCGCAGCAGCCGCAAGCCGAGGACGAGTTGCGGTCCGGCATCGCGCTCACGCGCCAGGGCCGGTTCCAGCAGGCTATTCCGCATTTCCTCGCCGCTCGCGGGCACGTTGGCGAGAGCTTCACGGTGGAATTCAATCTGGCGCTCTGTTACGTCGGCACGCGCCAGTTCGCGCCGGCGATTGAGATCCTGACGCACGTCGAACGCGGGCGGCATGCCGCCGAAGTGGACAACCTGCTGTCGCAGGCGTACGTCGGGAATCACCAGCCGGAGGCGGCCCTGAAGGCCTTCCAGAAAGCGGCGGCGCTCGCGCCCAATGACGAGAAGCTGTTTCTGCTGGCGGCCGAGGCGTGTTTCGACGAGCACTACTACGAACTGGGCGAGCGGATGATTGACACCGGGCTGCGCGGACTGCCGAATTCGGCACGGCTGCTGTTCGAGCGTGGGTTGTTGCGCTCGCAACTGGATGAGACGGAGCTGGCCAATCGCGATTTCGAGCAGGCCCGGAAGTTCGCGCCCGATTCCGATATCGGGTACATTTCGGCCGCCGAGCAGACACTGCTTTCGGGCGACGTGCAGGCGACCATTCGGGCAGCGCGTGCAGGCGTTGCGGCAGGGCATCCTCATTACCTGCTTCTCACCATGCTGGGCGAAGCGCTGCTGCGCGCGGGGGCGACGCCAGCCACCCCAAACGAATTCGCCGAGGCGCGTTCGGCGCTGGAGCGGGCGGTTGCGGCGCGCCCCGGCTACTCGAGCGCGCACGTCGCCCTGGGAAGAGTGTATCTCGCCGAGCGGCGTCTGCCGGACGCGATCGCGCAACTGGAAGCCGGGCGGCAGCTTGATCCGCGGAGCCGTGCCGTTTATTCGGCCCTGGTGACGGCATATCGGCAGTCCGGTCAGCCGGACAAAGCGCGGGAAGCGATCGCCACGCTGGCCGAACTGAACCGCGAGGAGGCCGCTCGAATTGGTTCGGCGGAGGGCGGGCATTCAGGATATTCGGGAGGAAGATCGGGGAGCGAGGAGACAGCGCCGCACTAACCTATACTTGGAACTGGAGTGAATTCGTGACCGCTGTTTTTACCAC